>Ga0075428_100003139_pt1 | contig 18043 bp, 14 predicted proteins | sample RhiMetdeltSRZDD2_FD_75291 | JGI IMG/M metagenome (GOLD analysis project Ga0075428, IMG submission 75291) | Populus rhizosphere microbial communities from Tennessee, USA - Rhizosphere MetaG P. deltoides SRZDD2 | ecosystem: Host-associated > Plants > Roots > Rhizosphere > Soil | place: USA... | reverse complement strand
CGCTGCTCGCAGTCATCGTCGGCCTGTACGCAGCTGGTCGCTGGGAGACGTGGCTGACGTGGCGCTACGGCGTTCCTTTTGGGGTCGCGGATCCGATTCTCAATCGAGACGTCGGGTTCTACGTCTACTCGCTGCCCTTCCAGCAGCTCCTGCGCGGCATGGGTCAAGCCTTCGTTCTGCTCGCTGCGCTCGCGTCGGGTGCGTTGTATCTCGTATCCGGCAGTCTCAGTTCAGGCTTTCCCGGCCGCATGTCGATGACGCCAGGGGCACGGCGCCATCTGTCGCTGCTCGTTGCCGTCTTTCTACTCTTGATGACGTGGGGCGCCTGGCTGCACCGCTCCGAACATCTGCTCGAAACCTCAGGGCTGATCCACGGCGCCAGCTACGCCGACGTCTACGGCCGCATGCCGGCGGCGCTGCTGCAAGTCGTCGCGGGGATCGTCGGTGCCGCGCTCGCCCTGCTGCACGCATTCGGCAATCGGAACTGGCCGATCCCCGCCGCCATCGCGCTGTACGCGGTCGCGTCGCTCGGCGGCGAGGGCTACAGCAGCATGGTGCAGCGCTTCTCCGTCACACCCAACGAGCAGGTGCGCGAGACGCCGTTCATTCAGCACAACATCGCCGCGACGCGACGCGCGTTCGCGCTCGACACCGTCGACGAGCGCGCCGTGTCAGGCGACGCGCGGCTGACGCCTGCTGATATCGAGCGCAACGCCGCGACGCTCAAGAACGTCAGGCTCTGGGATCACGCGCCGCTGCTCGAGACGTTTGGCCAGATCCAGGAGATCCGCACCTACTACGACTTCGCGTCGGTGGACAACGACCGCTATCACATCGACGGCGCGCTGCGTCAGGTGATGCTCTCGGCGCGCGAGCTCAACTCGGCAAGCCTGCCGGCACGCACCTGGGTCAACGAGCGGCTGACGTTCACGCACGGCTATGGCCTGACGCTGGGCCCGGTCAACGAGGTCACGAGTGAAGGACTGCCGGTGCTGTTCGTACGCAATCTGCCACCGGAGACCATTCCCGATCTGAAGATCGACGAGCCAAGCATCTATTTCGGCGAGCTCACCAACGAGTACGTCATCGTCGGCACGCGCACGCCGGAGTTCCATTACCCGCGCGGCGACGAGAACGAGACGACGCGCTATTCCGGCAAGGGAGGCGTGCAACTCAGCTCGTTGTGGCGAAAGTTGCTCTTCGCGCTGCGGTTCGGCTCGTATCAGATCATCCTCAACGACGGCATCACCACTGAAAGCCGCATCCTCTTCAATCGTCAGATTCGCGAGCGCGTCGAGCACATCGCGCCGTTCCTCTCCTTCGATCGCGATCCGTACCTCGTGCTCGCCGAGGGCCGGCTCTACTGGCTCGTCGATGCCTACACGACGAGCGATCGCTACCCGTACTCAACGCCGGCCGGACGCATCAACTACATCCGCAACTCCGTGAAGTTTGTCGTCGACGCCTACGACGGGACGACCACGGCGTACCTCTCCGACGCCAACGATCCGCTTGCCGCCACATACGCACGCATCTTCCCCAACACGTTCAAGCCGCTCTCCGAGATGCCGGCGTCGATTCGCGAGCACGTGCGCTATCCCGAAGACATCTTCGCGATTCAGGCACAGGTCTACGCGACGTATCACATGACCCAGCCGGCCGTGTACTACAACCGCGAGGATCAGTGGGAGATCCCGACGGTCGACGATGGCAACGACCGGAATGCGATGCAGCCGTATTACACAATCATGCGGCTGCCGGGTGAGAAGGACGCGGAGTTCATCCAGATGCTGCCGTTCACGCCGCGGCGACGCGACAACCTGGCCGCGTGGCTCGTCGCGCGCAGCGACGGCGAGCACTACGGACGGCTCGGCGTCTTCGAGTTCCCGAAGCAGAAGCTGGTGTTCGGCCCTCGACAGGTCGTCGCGCGCATCGCGCAGGATCAGGTCATCTCGCCGCAGATCACCCTGTGGAATCAGCAAGGCTCGCAAGTGATCTGGGGCACGCTGATGGTGATTCCCATCGAGGAGTCGCTGATCTACGTGAGACCGCTCTACCTGCGCGCGCAGGGTGGACGCATTCCGGAGCTGACGCGAGTCATCGTCGCCTACGAGAACCGAATCGTGATGGAGGAGACGCTCGACGAGGGTCTCGCGCGGCTCTTCTCTACCGCTCCGGGTCAGGCGAGACCGGCCCAGCCGCAAGATACTCGCGCGCCTGCCGCACCGACAACGCAGCAGCCGGCACAGACCTCGTCAGGCGCTGAGTCAGGACTCCCGACGCTCGCCGCAGAAGCGCAGCGACACTACGAGCGCGCTGTCCAGGCGCAGCGCGCCGGCGACTGGGCGACCTACGGCGAGGAGCTTCGCCAGCTCGGTCAGGTTCTGGAGCGCATGCGCGCGCGGTAAATGCGCTTCAAGCTGACTGTCGAATACGCAGGCACGCGGTACAGCGGCTGGCAGATCCAGAAGAACGCGAAGACGGTGCAGGGCGAGATCGATCGCGCCATCATCGCCGCCACCGGCGAGCGCGACTTCGAACTTTACGGATCAGGCCGCACAGACGCCGGCGTGCATGCGCTCGCGCAGGTCGCGCATCTGGACATCCACACGACGATGCCGCCCGAGACGCTGCGCCGTCGAATCAACGACGAGCTCCCCACCGACATCAACATCCTGCTCGCCGAGAAGGTCCGCCACAAGTTTCACGCACGCCATGACGCGATCGGGCGGACCTACATCTACCAGGTCTCGCGACGACGGACCGCGTTTGCCAAGCCGTATGTGTGGTGGGTGAAAGAGGATCTCGACCTCGCACGGATGCAGGCCGCCGCCGCGCGCTTCGTCGGATTCCACGACTTCAAGTCTTTCTCCGATGCAGATCCCCGTGAAGGTTCGACCGAGGTGATGCTGGAAGCGCTCGACATCCGCGAAGACGGCGACCTCATCGTCTTCCGCGTGGATGGATCGCACTTCATCTGGAAACTGGTCCGCCGGCTGGTCGGTGTGATCGTCGAGGTCGGCCGCGGCGGCCTGACGCCCGACGAAGCCGCCGGTCTGCTGTCGTCCGATTCAGGAGTGCCGGCGCGGTTGACCGCGCCGGCGTCTGGACTCTTTCTCGCGTCGGTTCGCTATAAAGGCGACCACCCCGATCAGGGACGACTGCTTCTCGGCGGCGTCACACCCTTCAGCCGCAGATAGACGGCGAGCTGGCCGTAGATATCCTGGGCGTGGCTGATCGCGAAGTAGGCCACGCGCGTGCGGCTGGTGGTCGGCCCCATGAACGGCATCGAGGTGACGCGCTCACTGAGCTGCTGATCGTTGAACTCCTTCAGCACCGCCGCGCCGTAGGCGCTCCATTCCTTCATCGCCGCCAGGACGTCTGCCTTCGACGAGGCCTTGGCGTTGATGTTCGGCGCCGGCGTCTTGCCGCCGAGTGTGCTCAGCAGCTTGACGTCGATGGTGACGACGTGCATCAAACGCTCGGCGAAGCTTTGTTGCGCCGGTGTCGGCTTGAAGCCGTATTCAGCGTCGGGCATCGCGTTCGCGATCCCGATGAGGCCATCTGTATTGCCTGCCCAGTCGGCCTGCAGATCGCACGCAACCGTCATGCAAGCCGGCCCTCGCTGCGCCATCGCGCTGCTTGCGGTCAGCAGCACGCCAACTACTCCCAGACTCACCACGAACCGTTTCATGAATGCCTCCTTGGCGTCCGTCGGTATCTATGGCGACTGCAGCGCGTCCTGCAACAGCCGCAGCAACCGTTCCCAGTGCCGTTCCGATGCCTCTTTGTCGTACACGAGATGGCCGTTGACCGCAAACCCATGCCTGGCGTTCTCGTAGGTGTCGATGACGTAGCTTACGCCGGCCGCGTCCAGAGCGGTCTGCAGGCGCTGACGCTGCTCATCCGGGAAGGTCGGATCGATGCCCGCGGCGCCGACGTAGACGCGGGCGCGCATCTTCGGTGCGAGCAGGTGCGGGCTGTCGGGCTTCTCAGTGGCCAGCGCGCCGCCGTGAAACGAGGCCGCTACGGCCATGCGATCCGGAAACGTGCCCGCAGCGGCGAGGGCGTAGCCGCCGCCCATGCAGTAGCCAAGGGCGCCCATCGACGATGGTTTGACGGTGGGCAACGTGTCGAGATGTGCCAACAGCGCCGCCGTGTCGCGCATCACCATGGGCCCGTTGATTGAAGCCACCATGCCCTTGAATCGGGCGCGTTCAGGCCCCTCAACCGCGACCTGTTTCGGATCGAACGGCGCAAACGGCGTTCGGTGGTAGAGGTTCGGCAGCGCGACCACATACCCGTGCGAGGCCAGTCGCTCCGCCATGTCGCCGAGCGCGGGACGAATCCCAAAGGCGTCCATGTACATCACGACGGCCGGCCAAGGACCGGTGTGCGTGCGCGCCGAAGCGCCAGGCGCGAAGGCGGTGGGGTGAAAGATGTAGGCGTCGAGCGTGCCGTCTTTGGTCTGCAGGTCAACCCGGTGCTGGTTCACCAGGGGATTCTAACGAAGGAATCAGGGATCAGGGATCAGGGATCAGTAATTAGGAAGGCAGCGTGTAGTACGACTCGCAGCGCAGTTGAGCAAGCAGACTGTGCAGATGGTCCGGGCCAAGCGGCGCGTTCATCACCACGGCACGGACCGACGGCTTGAACGTGCGAACGGAGCTCAGGGCGTTGGCAGCTGAGCGCTGGTCACCGCGCGCGTCGATCAGCACGAGATCGATGTAGGCCGATCGGCACTGCCGCACAGCACCATCGACGTCGGCCGCCGTCCGTACGTCGAAGCCCTCCTCCGCCGCGACACTTGCCATCGAGGTCAACATCGCGGCATCGGCGTCGATGACCAATACCCTTGGCTGGATGTCCACGTTCCCGCCCCCCTTGCACCGGCCTTTACCTCATCCCATTCACAGCATTGCACTGGGCCGGGATCTTGCTCACGCACAAGCCGCACCGCGCCGCGGGAGTCCCCCCGAGCGCCACCATGTGCGAAACATCTACATGGGGAGCATGTATGTCGCAGCCTCGCTTACTCGCTCAAATCCGCCGCGAGTTCCAGGAGCACCCCGGAATCGCGTTGACCCTGCCTCAGGCCCGTTGCCTCTGGTCTCTCGACGAACGTGCTGGCATTGAAGCATTTGACGCGTTGCTCGCTGAAGGATTCCTTCAGCGCATCGACGATGTCTACCTCTGGGCTGCCGCGCCCGTCCCGAGCTTCCGACCACGACCTGCGAATCGTGGCCTGACCGTCGTCCGATCCAAAGCGTTGAGCTGAGTCTGCTCCTGGTCAGACGTTTCACAAAGACGGACCGTCCAAGAGATTGGCCGGTCCCGTCAGAAGTTTGCCGTCTGCCCTAGTTGCCGACGGTGTATTCCACTTCGTTCGACGAGCTGCCAAACTGCCCGTTGCACTTGGCCTGTACGCGTGCGTACTGCCGGCCTTCCTTGGCCGTCCAGGTCAGGTTGGGGCAAGGCCTGTGCCGCGGACCGACCCCGGCTACATCCTTTGAATCCGCGGGAGTTCTGTTCGCCGGAGGTCCCCGGGTATCGGGCCGGCCGACACACTGAAATGACGAATTCGGAGGGTCAGGCTCGGAATCGTCAACACGGTTCCGATAAGCCGGCCGGTCGTGATATGACTCTCGTGCGGAGGAACCGCCCAATGAACACAACACATACGCGTCGCGACCTGCTGAAGGGCGGCCTGGCCGTCGCCGGTCTTGGGGTTTTGGGACTGCCGGAGTTCGTGCTACCGGCCCTGGCACAGGGAGAAGTCCTGGTGCCGTTCACGGATTTGCCCGAGACGTTTCCCGCTCCCGGCGTCGATCGCCGGCAGTTGGACGTGCGCAAGATCGACGGGCCATTCACGCCGAAAGATCAGTTCTTCACCACGCAGCACTACGGACATCCCGAGATCGATCCGGCCGCATATCGGCTCAAGGTCAGCGGGCTGGTGGACAAGCCGCAGTCACTCTCGCTCGACAACCTTCGCGGCATGCGGCGCGTCGAGCTCGTCGCCGGCTTCGAATGCTCGGGCAACCGTCGTCCGTTGCAGGGGTTGTCGAGCAACGCCAAATGGACGGGCGTTCCGCTGCGCGCCGTGCTCGACCAGGCGGGCGTGAAGGCGAATGCGAAAGAGTTCGTGTTCTTCGGCGCCGATCACGGCAAAGAGGAAGTCGAGTTCCGCACGCAGAAGTACGAAGTCGAACAGCAATTCGGGCGCAGCCTTCCGCGCGAGAAGGCGCTGGCCCCCGAGCCGATGCTCGCCTACGCGCTCAATGGCGAGCCGCTGACCAAACACCAGGGTTCACCCGTGCGTCTGCTCGTGCCTGGCTGGTATGGCGTCGCGAACGTGAAGTGGCTATCGCACATCTATCTGCAGGAAGACCAGTATCTCGGCAAGTATCAGGCGCGTTGGTACCGCACGCTGCGCGGCGAGATGATCGACGGCGAAGTGCGCTGGAAGGAATCCGCCGTCACGCATATGCAATTGAAGTCGTTCATCGCGCGTGTCAGCAAGGACGGCAACCGGCACAAAGTCCTCGGGGTCATCCTCAACGACGGCACGCCGATCAAGTCCGTCGAAGTCAAAGTCGATGACGGTACCTGGCAGCCTGCGACGATCGATCCCGCGACCAACAGCAAATACTCCTGGAAGCTGTTCACCTACACGTGGACTGGCGCCACGCCAGGAGAGCACACGCTCGTCTCCCGCGTCACCGACGTCACCGGCGCTGTGCAGCCCACGGCAGAAGCGTTGGAGAACAAGAAGACCTTCCTCGAGGACAATTCACAGCATCCGCGCAAGGTGATGATCGCGTAGATCCGGTCCCGTGCTTGCACAGGTAAAGCGTCCAACGTACTGAGGAGTGCTCCCCTTCGCGACGTTGTCGGCGCTTCTGTGCACTCCTGGTCACTGGAGGTCGTCATGATGAATGCTCGACGCTGGATTTGTGTGTGTGCCCTGACGATATTGGCAGGGCCGGCGTTCGCGCAGCAGCCGGCGGCGGCGGGCCGAATCAAGCTGGCGTCTGGTCAGGTCTTCGTTGTCCGGGGCGGCAACAGCGCACCGGCCATGGTCGGTCAGGAGGTCTTCGAGTCTGACAGCCTCCGCACCGGGAGCGATGGTCGGCTGGGTGTCACGCTGAAAGACGACACGCGTGTCTCACTCGGGCCGGGCAGCGAAGTGCGTCTGAACAGCTTCCTCTTCACACCGGCCGAGGGTCGACTCGGTCTCGTTCTCAACTTCGTTCGTGGCATGGCGGTGTACGTCTCGGGCAAGATCGCCAAGCTCGCTCCTGACTCGATTCGTCTCGAGACGCCAGGGGCGATCGTCGGCGTGCGCGGTACGACCGTCGCCATTCAAGTCGTGCAATGAACGTCTCATCGCGGGTACCGGTCCTGTTGACGATGCTGCTCGCCTCGGGACTGGTGTCCGCATGTGCGTTGCGATCGGGAAACGGCCAGCGGCCCGGCCGGGCGGTCGTGGTGCTCCTCCCCGACCCCGAAGACGGCCACGTCGGCCGCATCGTCGTGTCGAACCCCCAGGGATCGAAGGAGCTGGCGAGTGCCCGCGCGTCAACGCGTGTCACCATGACACAGGCGCCACGCATTCGCACCCTCAGTGAATCGGACGTGAATCGTCTGTTCGGCGAGATCCTCGGTTCGCTGCCACCTCCGCCGAGACACTTCACTCTGCCCTTTCGGTTCGATTCCGAAGAGCTCACCGAAGAAGGAAGAAAGCTGCTGCCGGACGTGCTTCAGGCGGTCAAAAACTATCCTGTGCCGGAAGTGGTCGTGATCGGCCACACCGACACGACGGGCACACCGCAATCGAATGCCGAGCTCGGTCTGCGCCGCGCCAACGCCGTTCGCGCGCTGCTCGTGCAGGCGGGCCTGGACCTTGCGGCCATCGATGTCCGATCGCACGGCGAGGCCGAACTGCTCGTGCCCACCGCCGACGGCGTCTTCGAACCGAGGAACCGCCGCGTCGAAGTCACGGTGCGATGATCCCGCGCATCCTCCCGCGGACCCGGCCACGCCGGTTGATCCTGCTCTGCGGCCTGGTGCCCACCATCGTCGTCGCGGCGCTCTCGCTGTACCGTCCGTCGGTGTTTGGCAGCTTCGAGTCCGGCGTCTACGATCGGCTGCTGCGTTCGATTCCCTCCCGTCCAACGAGCGAGCGCATCGTCATCATCGACGTCGACGAACGGAGCCTCGCCAGCGTCGGCCAATGGCCCTGGCGCCGCGACGTGATTGGCACATTAGTGGAGCGTCTGCGCCAGTTCGGCGCGGCCGTCGTGGCGCTCGACATCGTCTTCGCTGAACCCGATCGATTCGAAGGCAAGGGCGTCGCACCGGACACCGCGCTCGCACAGTCCCTGCGCGGCGGCCGAGTGGTCCTCGGCTACGCGATGACGTTCGATGGCGCGCACCACGCGCCACGCACGTGCGTGCGACATCCCGTCGGGCTCGCCGTCGTACGACCGTCGGACGAGCAGGTCGGTGAACCGTTCTTTCACGCCACCGGCGCCGTCTGTAACCTCGAGAGCCTGTCGGATGCGGCGGGGATGTCGGGTTTCCTCAACGCCGCCCCGGATGCCGACGGCATTCTTCGGCGCGTGCCGATGCTCGTCGAGTACGACGGCAGTGTGTACCCCTCGCTCTCGCTGGCCGCGGTGGCGATGGCCACCGGCGCACGGCCGTCCGCGGTCCGTGTCGCCAACGTCAACAACGCGGCACTGCTCATCGACGCGCGACCCGGCGGCCGCGACCGCAGCGTCGCTCTCGATGGCAAGAGCAACCTGCTGTTGCGGTATCGCGGCGCGAAGCGATCGTTTCCGTACTACTCTGCCGGCGACATACTCGCCGGCCGGGCGAATCCGAAGACCTTCGCGAACAAGATCGTCTTCGTCGGGACCACGGCGCTCGGCACGCGCGAAGTGGTGGCCACGCCGATCGACACGCTGTTTGCCGGCGTCGAGATTCACGCCACAGCCGCAGACAACTTGCTGCAGGGCGATTTCCTGTCGCGACCCGAACATCGCGTCGCGCTCGAAACTCAGCTCGTCATCGGCCTCGGCGTGCTCGCGTCAGTGTTTTTCCTGCGTTTCGGACTCATGTGGGGTCTGCTCGCGACCGTCGCCAGCGGTGCGGGGCTGTGGGGCACGTCCTACATGATGCTGTCGACGAACGGCACGTTCTTCTCGCCGCTCTACCCGACGATGGGCTTCAGCTCGGCGCTTGCCGCGATGACCGCGGCCGGCCTGCTCGTCGAACGCCGACGTGCGGACAAGTCAGTGCAAGAGAACGCAGCCTCCCGCCGTCTCATGGTTCAGACGCTGTTGTCGTTGACGGGCATCCGCGATTTCGAGACGGGCAAGCACTCGGAGCGGACGCAGAAATACACGCGGGTGATCGCACAGCAGCTCTCGAGGCATTCGGCTTTTCGCGACTACCTGACGCCCGAGCGCATCGAGCTGCTCGCCAGCCTCGCGCCGCTTCACGACATTGGCAAGGTTGGCGTTCCCGATGCGGTCCTCAACAAGCCGGGCGCGCTGACGCGGGAAGAGCTCGAGGAGATGCGCAAGCATCCGTCGCACGGCCGCGCAGTGATCGAGAACGCCGAACGTGCCGCCGGCGTGCGCGACGACCTGACACTGGCCATCGCCAAGGACATCGTCTATACGCATCACGAGTGGTGGAACGGTACCGGTTATCCGCAGGGCCTGAAGGGCGCACAGATCCCGATCCCCGGACGTATCATGGCGGTGGTTGACGTGTACGACGCGATCCGCACGCGCAATCTGTACAAGGCGCCGATGTCGCAAGACGAGGCGGTCAAGTACATCCTCGACGGCAAGGGCACGCACTTCGACCCGGCCGTCGTCGATGCGTTCGTCCAGGTCTCCCCGATGCTGCACTACCTGTCGCAACTTCCCGACGAACACTGATCACAGCGCGCCGTGACCGGAATTCGCATTCGACCCTACCGGCTGGACGACGCCCAGGCGATCTGGGACGCGGTGCGGGAGTCGATGCGCGAGCTACAGCCATGGATGCCCTGGGCCCACCCTGGCTATTCAATCGACGAGTCGCGATCGTGGCTGGGCGTGCAGGTGCCGGCTTTTCACCAACGCACGACATTCGAGTTCGCGATCACCACGGACGACGGCCGGTATCTCGGCGGCTGCGGCCTGAACCAGATCGACACGCTCAATCAGCGGGCCAATCTCGGATACTGGGTCCGATCGTCAGCGACCGGCACGGGTGTGGCGACGGCGGCCACCGAGCTGACTCGTAAGTGGGGATTCGCCAACACCGACCTGGCGCGGATCGAGATCCTGATCGCGGTGGGTAACGTCGCGAGCCGGCGTGTTGCGGAGAAGTCCGGCGCGGTCTACGAAGGCACGCTACGCGGCAGGCTCCTGGTGCATGGCACGCGCCACGACGCCGTGCTGTACGCGTTCATCCGTACGTAGCGTCCGGCTAAAGCCGGACACTACATCTACGGCGTGGCTTCCACCGTGCTCGGAATCTGGTGCGGCTCGTGTGCGGCGCGGCGACGAGCCAGCCGCAGACGCAGGCCTTCGATGTACACGTAATAGACCGGCGTGATGTAGAGCGTCAGCAACTGCGAGACGACCAGGCCGCCGACGACCGCGAGGCCGAGCGGGCGGCGCGACTCAGCGCCAGCACCGAGGCCGAGCGCGATGGGCAGCGTCCCGACGAGCGCCGCCATCGTCGTCATCATGATCGGCCGGAAGCGCACGAGGCAGGCCTCGTGGATCGCCTCGACCGGCGTCTTGCCCTGCCGCTGCGCCTCCACTGCGAAGTCCACCATCATGATGCCGTTCTTCTTCACCAGTCCCACGAGCATGATCACGCCGACAAACGCGTAGAGATTCAGCTCGGTCTTGAACAGCATCAGCGTGAGCAGCGCACCCAGACCCGCCGAGGGCAGGCCCGAGAGAATCACCACCGGGTGAGTGAAGCTCTCGTACAGCACGCCCAGAACGATGTAGATGACGATGATCGCCATCAGCAGAACCAGTCCCAGGCCACGCAGTGAATCCTGGAACGCCTGCGCCGCGCCCTGGAACTGCAGCGTGATGGTTGCTGGAACCGTCGCGGCCGCAGTGTTCTGGATCTGGGTGACAGCATCACCCAGCGCAAAGCCCGGTCCCAGGTTGAACGAGATCATCACCGACGGCAGCTGACCAAAGTGATTGACCTGGAGAGGACCCACTGCGGTCTTCAGCCGCGCCACCGACTCGAGCGGGATGAGGCGGCCGGAATTCGAGCGGACGTAGAGCAGAGACATCGCCGCGGGATCGGTCTGGAACTCGGGAGCGACGCGCAGGATCACCTGATACTGATTGTTGGGCGCGTAGATCTGCGAGACCTGCCGTGTGCCGTACGCGTTGTACAGCGCGGTCTCGACCTGGGTCGCGGTCAGGCCCAGCGACGAGACCTTATCGCGATCCATTTCCACGGTGACCTGTGGGTTATTGAGTTGCAGGTCGCTGCTCACGTCCTCGAAGCCGGGCATCTGCCGGATCTGAGCTTCGAGCACCGGCGCCCACTTGTACAGCTCGTCGGTGTCGGTGTCCTGCATGATGAATTGATAGAGGGCGCGGTTCTGCCCGCCGCCACCGAGATTGATCGGCGGCTGATTCAGCATGAAGCTCCGGATACCGGTGAGCTCGGCGAGCTTGGGCCGTAGTGACGCGATCACCTGATCGACCGAGACCTCACGTTCGCGACGCGGCTTGAGCTCGACGAACATGCGGCCGGTGTTCGACCCGCCGGTCGCGTTGTTGCCCATCTGCCCGACGTTGACACCGACGCTGGCGATGTTGGGGTCCTTCATCAGGACGTCGGCGACCTTCAGCTGATGGTTCACCATGTCCTTGAACGCGATGCCCTGCGCGCCTTCGGTGTTGACGTTGAAGCGGCCCTGGTCTTCGTTCGGCAGGAAGCCCTTCGGCACCGCAATGAACAGATACACCGTCACGGCCAGGAGAACGAAGGACACCGCCATGACCACCGGGCGGAATCTCAACACACCGCTCAACGTGATGTCGTAGGCCCGGCGCCACGCGTCGAACATGCGCTCGAATAGGTTGTAGACCCATCCGTGCCGCTGGTCGTGCGGCGGACGCAGGAACCGACTGCACAGCATCGGCGTCAGGCTGATCGACATGAAGCCCGAGACGAGAATCGCCGCGGTAATCGTCACCGCGAACTCGCGCAGCAGCCGGCCGACGATGCCGCCCATGAACAGCACCGGGATGAAGACGGCGACGAGCGACACGGTCATCGACAGAATCGTGAACGCGATCTCTTTCGAGCCGTCATAGGCCGCCTGCATGGGCGGCTTCCCCATCTCCATGTGCCGGACGATGTTCTCCAGCATCACGATGGCGTCGTCCACGACGAAGCCGACAGCCAGCGTGATCGCCATCAGCGACAGGTTGTCGAGGCTGTAGTCGAGGAGATACATCACCGTGAAGGTGCCGAGGATCGAGCCAGGCAGCGCGAGGCTGGGGATGAGCGTGGCCGAGACGTTCCGCAGGAAGATGAAGATCGCGAGGATCACCAGGCTGATCGTGACGATCAGCGTCAAATTGACGTCGTGGATCGACTCGCGGATCGTCATCGCGCGATCGCTGCGCACGTCAAGTGTCATCGCCGCCGGCAACTGACCCTTGATCGTCGGCAACAGCGCCTTGATCGCGTCGACGGTCTGCACGACGTTGATGCCGGGCTGTTTCTGGATCGACAGGTAGACACAACGCTCGCCGTTCTGCCAGCTCGCGGTCTTGTCGTTTTCGACGCCGTCGAACACGTGCGCCACTTCATCCAGCCGAACGGGATTGCCGTTGCGATACGCAATAATCGTCGGGCCGTACGCGGCGCCGCGCAGCAGTTGTCCGTTGGTCTGGACGACGAATGTGCGCTCGCCGTAGATGGTGCCAGTCGGCAGGTTGGAGTTCGCGTTCTGAATCGCTGACGCCACTTCGTCAATGCCGATCGAGCGCGCAGCCAGGGCCCGAGGATCGACGTCCACGCGCACCGCGTGCTTCTGCGAGCCGAACACGTTGACCTGGGCCACGCCGTTGACCATCGAGATGCGCTGCGCCACATTGGTCTGCGCAACCTCGTCGATCACCGAGAGCGGCAGCGTTGCCGAGCGCAAGACGACGAAGAAGATGGACTGATCGGCGGGATTGACCTTCTGATACGACGGCGGTGACGGCATCTGCGGCGGCAACTGCCGCGACGCGCGTCCGATCATCGCCTGCACGTCCTGCGCCGCGGCGTCGATGTCCCGGCTCAGGTCGAACTGCAGCGTGATGTCGGTGCCACCCTGGGTGCTCGTCGAGTTGATGCTCATCAGACCCGAGATGGTCGCGAACTGCTTCTCCAACGGCAGCGCCACCGACGAGGCCATCGTCTCGGGGCTGGCACCGGGAAGCGACGCGCTCACCCGGATGCTGGGAAAGTCGATGCTGGGGAGATCGGCGACGGGTAACTGCAGGTAGGCGAGCACACCGAACACGATGATGCCCAGCATGAGCAGCGTGGTCGTGACCGGACGCCGGATGAAGATTGCCGAGAGATTCATGATCCCACCTTCGCGTCGGCCGGTTGCTCGCTCTGCCCCTTCACCGTGATGTGGCTGCCTGGAATCAGACGCAGGTGACCGTCGGTGACGACCGTCTCACCAGGCTTGAGGCCGCTCTCGATCACGGTCTCCGTGGCGGTCGTGCGCCCTACGGTCACCGGACGCAGATCGACCTTCTGCTCCGCGTTGACGACGAACACATAGGATCCCTGCTGCCCGGCCTGTACGGCCACCGACGGCACCACGATCGCATTCGGGTCCGTGCTCAGCGTGACCACAACATTGACGTACTGGCCTGGCCACAGCCGGCGATCGGCATTGGGGAACGTGCCCTTAATCTTGATCGTGCCCGTCGTCTGATCGACGGAGTTGTCGACGAAGGTGATCCGACCGACCGCCGGTGACGCGTCGTCGTTCGGCGCATTCGCCGTGACGCGCAGCGCGCCGCCGGCCATGTACTTCTTCAGCTCTGGCAGACGCGCTTCCGGAATCGCGAACGAGACCGAGATCGGTGCGACCTGATTGATCACGACGAGCGCCGTCTGATCGTTGGCGCGAACCAGGTTGCCCTCGTGCACCATCAACACACCGGTCCGTCCGGTGATCGGCGCCAAGATGGTCGCGTACTGCAGCTGGACCTTCGCGTTCTCGACCGCCGCTTTGTCGGCGTCAACGGTCGCATTCAGCGCGGCAACCGTGGTTCGCGACGTGTCCACCTGCTCGCGGGTCGCGATACCGCGCTGGGCGAGCTCGTCATAGCGCTTGGCCTGTTGCACCGCATTGGCGGCCTGCGCCATGTCGCGATCGAGATTGGCCTGCGCTTGCAGAAGCGCGGCTTCGAGGGGACGGCGATCGAGCGTGAACAGCGTCTGCCCAGCGGTGACGTCATCACCTTCGGTGAAGTTCACGCCGGTGAGCGCACCAGTGGTCTGGGCGCGAATCGCGACACTGGTGACCGGCTCTGCCGCCCCGATGACGGCGATCTCAATCGGCATCGCCTTCTGGATGACCGTGCCAACTGCGACCGGGATGGCGGCACCGCCGGCGCCGCCGCGGCCTCCCCGTCCGTTCGCAGTGGCCGCCGAGGCTGCGCCGTCCTCGCCGGCGCAGCCGGCAGAGACGAACAGCAACAAAGCACAAGGAATAATGAGGGATGGGGTTCGCATGACGAAATATCAGTCCACCGGATATGGGCTGATCTTAGTCGAAGCCGATTCGCCCCGGATTGGCGAAATCTCAACGACCAACGCTTGCAGTAGCCTACGCTCATGGCGGAAGGAGGAGGAGTGCGGGCGCCGGACGACCTCGTCAGGGGCCGGGAGGCCTACGCCCGCCGGGCCTGGAAGGACGCGTTTGAGCTGTTGAATGCCGCCGACCATCGGGCAGCGCTCGACGGATCGGACCTCCACCTCCTGGCCACCGCCGCCTTTCTCACTGGCCACGACGCAGATTGTGACGTCACGATGACTCGGGCCTTTCACGCATTTGTCGCACACGGTGACCCGGTGCGAGCGGCCCGGACGGCCTTTTGGCTGGCCTTCATGCACATCCACACCGGCGATGCCGCCCGGGCTGGCGGGTGGACCTCACGGGCCCGGCGGCTGCTAGACGACTGTGGCGACGACTGCGTAGAGCGTGGATATCTGCTCGTGCCGCAAGCACTTCAGCTCCTCATCGACGGTCACGTTCCCCGCGGCGCAGACCACCTTCGGCGAGGCCGCGGCGATTGGCGACCGTTTCGGTGATGCCGACCTCGCGAGCCTCGCGCGGATGGGCCAGGGGCGAGCGCTCATTCGCCTCGGAGAACGGGCGCGCGGCACGATGCTTCTCGACGAAGCGATGGTCGCGGTGACTGCCGGCGAGGTGTCGTCGGTCATTGCCGGGACGGTCTACTGCAGCGTCATCTCGGCGTGCTTCGAACGATACGACGTGGGCCGCGCGCAGGAGTGGACTCTGGCGCTGAGCCGCTGGTGCGCGGCGCAGCCGGATCTCGTTGCGTATCGGGGAGAATGCCTCGTGTACCGTGTCGAAATCAAATTGCTCCGCGGGGAGCTGCCCGACGCGCTTCAGGACGCGCGCCGCGCCTGCGAGCAGCTCGCACTGTCAGGCATGCGTGCGGGATCTGCGCACTACTTGATCGCGGAGATTCATCGACTCCATGGCCGGATAGCCGAGGCCGAGGAGGCCTATCGTCTCGCCAGCGCAGCCGGCCGCACGCCGCAGCCCGGACTCGCGTTGTTGTGGCTGGCGCAAGGCCGCCTCGATGCGGCGCGGGCGGCGCTCGGTCGCGTGGTTGGCGAGACGCGCGAGCTTCGGGCCCGGCTTCGCCTGCTCGACGCATACGTCGATGTGCTGCTGTCGTCCGGCGACCTGCCCGCGGCGCGTGCTGCGGCCGACGAGATCGCATCGATTGCCAGTGCGCTCGATACTCCGTTCGTCAACGCCGTCTCGGCGCGGGCCACGGGACGCGTGTGTCTGGCCGCCGGCGACGCGCGAGCGGCGCTCGCCTCGCTGCGTCGCGCGTCGACCATCTGGCACGACATCGACGTGCCGTACGAGATCGGGCGCGTCCACGTGCACATCGGCCTCGCCTGCCGTGAACTCGGCGATGTGGACGGCGGCCGCCTCGAATTGGAAACCTCTCGCCGTGTCTTCGCGCAGCTCGGCGCGGCGACCGACCTCGAGCGACTCGAGGCGCTGCTCCACTCACCGGCTTCGCGCACACACGACGGCCTCACGGCGCGCGAAGTCGAAGTGCTGCGTCTCATCGCCAGCGGCAAAACCAATCGGCGCATCGCCACCGATCTTCACATCAGCGAGAAGACCGTCGCCCGCCACGTGAGCAACATCTTCACCAAGCTGGACCTGTCGAGCCGAGCAGCCGCGACTGCGTACGCCTTCAAACACCAGCTGGTGCGCGGCGAACCTACATAGAAATACCCACGGCGGCCGTTGCGACTGTGCACACTTCAGTCGATGCGGAGCGCGCCAGCCCTTCGTACGATACAGCTATGGAATCCGAACGCATCGAAACGCTCGTCATCGGCGGCGGTCAGGCCGGCCTCTCCGTGGGCTATCACCTGGCCAAACGCGGCAGGCCCTTCCTCATCCTCGATGCCAACCAGCGCATCGGCGACTCGTGGCGTCAGCGCTGGGACTCGTTACGACTCTTCACACCGGCACGCTGGGACAGCCTCGATGGCATGCCCTTCCCGGCGCCGTCCCAGTCGTTTCCGACCAAGGACGCAATGGCGGACTATCTCGAATCGTACGCCGCACATTTCCGTCTACCGGTCAGAAACGGGATGCGCGTCGAGCGGCTTTTTCGCGACGGAGGGAAGTACATCGCAGCGACGCGCACTCGCACGTTCATCGCCGATCACGTCGTGGTCGCGATGTCCAGCTTTCAGACGCCGCGCGTTCCCGCATTCGGCGCTGAGCTGAGGGCCGACATCGTCCAGCTGCACTCGCGGGATTACAAGAATCCTTCACAACTCCGCGACGGTGGTGTGCTCATCGTCGGGGCGGGAAACTCCGGCGCCGAGATCGCGATGGACCTCGCCTCACGACATCGCATCTGGATGGCCGGCCGCGACACCGGCGAGATCCCGTTCCGCATCAACAGCTTGGCCGCGCGGCTGATTCTCCAACGGCTGGTGTTCCGCGTCGTCTTCCATCGCGTGCTGACGGTTGGTACGGCCCTCGGGCGCAAAGCGAGAGTGGTGGAGCTCACGAAGGGTGGTCCGCTCATACGAACGCGTTCGAAAGACCTCGCCGCAGCGGGTGTCGCGCGCGTGCCAAGAGTCGTCGGCGCGCAGCACGGGTTGCCTCTGCTCGAGGATGGCCAGACGATCGACGCCGCGAACATCGTGTGGTGCAGCGGGTTCTCGTCGGGGTTCTCGTGGATCGACCTGCCGATCTTCGACGCGTCGGAACGACCGAACCAGGACCGCGGTGTGGTCCCGGCGGAACCGGGCCTCTACTTCGTCGGCCTGAAATTCCTGTATGCGTTCTCGTCCACGATGATTCACGGGGTGGGACGAGATGCCGGGCGGATCGCGGCGGTGATCGATTCGCGGGTGCGGGCGGGCTACTCGATGAACGCACCGAGAGACGTGGAGCGCGAAAACGCGATCGCGTGAAACAGATCGAACTCGGTGACCGGTTTCACAAGATGGGCATCGAAACCGGCGTCGGTCGTTTTCTGCCGATCCTGCTGGCCACCCCAGCCGGTGAGTGCGACGAGAGTCGCGCTCTTGCCCCACCACTTCCGGCGGATCTCCCGGGCTGTCTCGTAGCCGTCCATCCGTGGCATACCCAGGTCGAGCAGCACGACCTGCGGGGCGAACGTCTCCGCGACCTCCAAGGCCTCCAGACCATCGTTCGCCGACCGCACTTCATGCCCCGCCA
>Ga0075428_100003138_pt1 | contig 18045 bp, 15 predicted proteins | sample RhiMetdeltSRZDD2_FD_75291 | JGI IMG/M metagenome (GOLD analysis project Ga0075428, IMG submission 75291) | Populus rhizosphere microbial communities from Tennessee, USA - Rhizosphere MetaG P. deltoides SRZDD2 | ecosystem: Host-associated > Plants > Roots > Rhizosphere > Soil | place: USA... | reverse complement strand
GATCATCGATCATCGATTGATAGATGAGAGTGAATTCCCCGGGCTACCAACCCGGACGCAGCAACAAGCTGGCGGTCCAGCCGGCACCCCCGCGGTCGAAGGGGCGGGCGGCGGTCATCTCGAACGGGAAGCCACCGATGTTGACTCGGGCGCCGACGCCGGCGCTCCGGAACCGGTCGCGCTCCAGTACGGCGCCCTGATTCCGCGTCCACATGAACCCGGCATCGACGAACGCGATGGCTTCGATCGGCACCCGGCCGTAATAGATGTCTCCCGAGAGCAGCCCGAGCAGCGGCGCGCGCAGCTCGAGATTCATCACCGCCAGACGCGCGCCGGTCAGCTCGCCGAGCAGCGAACATTCGGTCGCCGTGCGCCCGCACTCGTCAGCCATGAACGTCCGCAGGTCGTAGCCCCGCACGCGCGTCTGCAGGCTGACGACGGGCGGTGTCAGCCGTTGATCGGTGGCGTCAGGGCCATAGCGCCCGACATGCTCCACGCGCATGGCCAGGGTGATCGGCCGGATCGGCATGACGTAGCGGCGAGCATCGACGAGGACGTCGGCGAACTGCAGTCGCCCGAACGCGGGTTGAATCTCCAGCCGCAGACGCTTGCCCACGACCGGACCTGTCGGGCCTGACACTGTCGCGTCGTGCACAAACGCGGCGTCCGTTTCCGCAACCACCACCGGACCTCCGGCGGGAGTTTCGGCAAGCACGCGGCTGACCGTCTTGTTCTCCGCCGTGTCGATGACGCGCGTGACGGTCTGCCACTCGAAGCCCGTTCGCCGCAGGCCGGCGCCGAACTCGAACCGCTGCACGCGGTTCAGATTGTAGTGAGCGGTGACCTTGCCCCATTCGTGCAGATAACGCAGGTGTGCGGTCTCGCGCGTCAGCAGCTCCGCGACGCGCGTGAGCGCGCGGTGGGCGCCGACGAACCGCGACGGCAGCAGGCCGCCCGCGACCCCCCAGTTCCACTGCCCCTTGCGGTTCGTATATGCCGCCTGGATCGCCAGGTCGTCGACGTCGGTGCCGACACGGAACACCGCCTGCAGCTGGCGATCCCGGAGCACGTCGGCGAAGGACACACCGAAAAGCGCGCGGACGACGCCGCCGAAAGCGTTGCCGGTTGATCCACCGATGAACGGCGGCGCGATCGACTCGAGCCTGAGCCGGTCGTCATAGGCAATTGAGGAGAAGCCGCCGGCCGCTGGCAACCCGGTGTTCGGATCGTCGAGCAGCTGCTGGAGGGTGCCCGTGGGCGCGATGGTCGTCTGTTCCAGGTTGAAGAGTTCCGGTTCGACGGCCTGGAACAGCGCCGCCTTTTCGCCGAGCGTCTCGATCTCGTAGCGCCCCTGGCGGTAAACGCTGAACGCGAGCGTGCCAGACCTGGACGCCACCGCGAGTGCGGGGCTCGTCGCCGTGACACCGCTGACACCGCCGACCACATCGGTGATGCGCCGCACGTTTCCAGACGGCAGGTCAGTTCTGTAGACGTTGCTGATGCCGTCGCGATCGCTCACGTAGTACACGGCGTCGCCTGCCGGCGCCCACTGGGGACTGACCTGCTTCGCTCCAGCGTCATCGCCGGGCAGCCGCCGGATCTGTGCCGAGGCCAGGTCGAGCAGACCGACTCGCAGCTCGCCAAAGCTGAGGTCGTCGAGGCTGGACGTGAATCGGTCGGTGGCAAAGGCGATCGAGTTCCCGTCGGGCGACCACGCGGGATGCAGATCGGCGTAGGCGTCAGCGGTGAGCTGTTGAAGGGACGCCGACTTCAACGTGTAGATGAACAGATCCGACAACCCGCCCTTCAGCGCAGAAAACACCACTCGGGTGCCGTCCGGCGACCAGCTCGGGTTGTAGACCTCGTCAAGACCGTCGAGCGGCACCTCGACGCGCGGCTCGCGCCCGGAGGTATCGAGCATGACGAGAACCGGATTGCCTTTGCTCAGCGCCGCCATCGCGAAGCGGCCACCCGACGCGTCCCACGCGCCCGCCGAGGCGATGTACTGCAGGCTGTCGAAGTGCGGATCAGCCGCGGTGCTCACGACCTTGCGGATGATCCGTCCGCTTGCGGTCTCCGCCAGGAACAGGTCGAGCGACAGCCGATCCCGTTCGGAAATGAACATGATCTGCTGCCCGTCGGGGCTCAGCGCCGGGGCGAGATGCAGGCGCGCGCCATCGCGGTCGAAGGCGGCGATTCGATGGGAGGTGCTGTGACGGTCGCCGCTGACGTCCGCGGCTTCCGCCGCGTCCGAAATCGAGTCGTGCCACGACTGAAGCAACGGGTCGTCATCCTGCCCCGTCGCCTCGCGAATCCGCGCGACCGCTCCGCGCGCCTTCGATCGCATGACCTGGCCGAGAATGTCGTCGCCGTAGCGGGCGGCCAGGAAGGACCAGAGTGCGTGGCCGAAGCGGTACGGGAAGTATTGCGGGTCGTTGAGCTGCGCAAACGTCGGAAGACGGTTGTTCGCGGCGGCGTCGCGCAGCCACATGGCCGTGTGGCGATCGCCGGAGCCGAGTGACAGATACTCGGCCATCCCTTCGATGAACCAGCCGGGCAGGACGAAAGCGTCCTGCCCCGCACCCTTGGCAATGTCGATCTGAAACGCGTGGGCGATCTCGTGACCCAGCACGTGGTCGGTCGCACCCAGGCCCGCGGCAAACGGCATCGCGATGCGCGATTTCGTCCGCTCGGTCAGCCCTCCGGTTCCCTCTGACGGCGAGGACGGCGTGACGTTGGTCTGTCCGAAATGCGGATGGCTCGCGTACAGCACCAGCGTGTGCCGCCGCGAAAAACTGTGGTGCAGCACCTGGGAAAAGCGGGTGTACCAACGCTCGGCCATCCGCGCGGCGTGGCGCGTCGCTGCTTCTTCTTCCGGGTAGTAATAGATGTCGAAGTGGTCGGTCTGAAGGACGCGGAAATCGAGGTGGTCGTAGCGGACCTTGTTGCGGCCAAAATACTGCGCTTCGGCGGGGCCGGCGGCGGCGACAAGCGTAAATAGACACACCACGACCGCCACGAACGGAACCATGGGCACCCCTGAGCTGGAACTGGAGATGCGATTTATATCACGGCTCGTAGACGAGAGAAATCGCTGTCGCCCCGTCGCGCAATCCTTTGCCCAGATCTGCTCGGAAGATGCCGGGAATGCCAGCGACCGCGACGCGCGCCCCCAAACCGATGTCGACGTCGCCCCGCGCAGTACTATCGGCTCGGCGAGTCGTTCGCCCCAGATCGGTGAACCCGGCGGCGGCGAGCCGAAGAGGTCCAGCGGCGCGCCACCAGCGCTGGGCCTCGAGCGACCCATGCACAAAGACGCGCCCCAGTCGGTCGACACGCAAGCGTCCCTCGTCCAACACCGGATGCGCGCGCAACAATCCCGCCCTGGCATGACCGGTATCGCCGGCCGGCCATAGGTTCATCGGCGTAGGACGCGATGCGGTGTCGACGCCGCCGGAAGCGATGTACACGGTGCCTTGTCGCTCGGTTGAGGATCGCGCGCGGAGGGTCGCGCCCGTCGTAGCGTAGCTGCTGCCCCCCGGCCACAGGTTTGTCTCGAAGCGGCCGTCGACCCTGGCGTCGAGCGAAACAAACTGAAGTGCGGCGCCGGCGGCGCCACGCGCGCCGGTGCCCGACCATTCGTCGGCACCGGCGGTCACGGTCCATCGCCACCGGGCCGCGAGCCAGTCCGACACCCCGAGCCGGCCCCCCGTCTGCTTCGCAAGTGCCACCTCGGGCGCATTGAACGGCTGTTGCTCTGTATAAGCGTGCGCGGACCATACGCCACCCCATGGCGCGGGCGCTTCGATGGCCAGCGCCACTCGCGGACGACCCGGCCAGAAGCGCCAGGCGAATTCGATGCGCTCGCCTCCTCCGACGATCGATCCTGTCGTCAGCCGAACTTCACGCGTGGCCGCGGCCGAAAGTCCCATCGCGGCCAGTGTCAGGCGTCCAGTCGGCATCACCGGCCGCTCCGCCACGACGCCGCGCAGCTCCGCCAGTCCGGCCGGAACCGGCATGTATTCCAGCCGCGTGCTGGTGGCCGACGGCAGCTCGGCGAGCCGTCGTCCGGCGCGAACAAAATCCCCGGACGACAACAGCTCGCCAGCGGGCGCGTGGACCAGCTGCTCCACGGCGCGATGACGCGTGCGCGTCAGGCCATCGAACCGGACCAGATCCACCCGCGGCTCGCCCACCTCGTTCCAGGCCTCGAGCGCGCCGAGCCGATCGTTCTGTACAAAGCGGCTGGTGGCCAGCACCTTCCACGCATACGCGTCCGCGTGATCCGCCTCCACCGCCGCCGAGGCGAGGTCGGCAGCTTCAGGCCAGCGCCGTTGCAGCACCCTCACGCCCGCCAGCTCGCGCATGGCAGCCGGACATCCAACCGCGCCGCTCAGCACTCGTTCCGCGCCTTCGAGGTCGTTGGCCTGCGCAAGGCGTACGCCTTCGGCCACGAGTTGATCACAGGCGGTGACGGCCGGCGGCTGCGACTGGCGAGGCGGAGCGTCAAGCTCCGCCCCGTTCTTCGCAGTGACAGATGCCGGCACGACGACCGCCATCCAGCGATCAGCCGCGCGCCATCGGCGATCGAATTCAGCCGCCGACATCACGAGGAATGGCGCCCTCGCCGGGTCGTGAAAGACAACGCCGCGCTCATGCGCCGCGACGACGACGATGTAGTGATAGGTCGAGGGACGATCCTCGATGAGTGTGAGTACCGGCCGGCCCCGGGCCAGCTCGGCGCGCATGCTCCCGGCGCTGCCATCGACGGCCGTAGCCGTCCATCCGCGCCGCGCCAAGTCCGCGACCAGCGCGTCGGTACGAATGCCCGACTCGCTGCGATCGACCAGGGCGGCAAACGACTCGGCCGTGATGCCGCGCTCGCCCCAGTACCGCAGCACCATCGCGGCCGCGGCGCCGCCGCACAGGAGTTCGGATTGGGAAATGAAGGGAACGTCGAGGAGTTGAAGGGGCCGCGGTTCCTGCGCCGCGAGAGAAGGCGTCTGCGCCGCCACAATGGCGGCGCAGCACAGGGCCACGGCCCTCATCCGGTGATCAGTCGACGGCAACGATAATCAGGATCAGCACCAGCAGCGCGATAATGATCACCGTCGTCGAGATGACGATGCGCGACTGCCCGCCGGCGAGCGCCTGCTCGGTCTGGCGCGCCTGCGCGGCAAGATCGCTGAGCTGCTGGCCGTCCAGGGTGGCGATGGCCGACTGGGCGCGGCGAAGGTCGAGCCCGAGGTCCCCGGCAACGGTCTGCACATCGGGCCGTTCGAGCAGCCGGAGCACGGTCTCGCGGTCGGCCGCGGTGGACGAGGCGTGTTCGGAGACCGCTGCATCAAGCGCCGACTGAGGGGCGGCGTGCGAGGTCTGGGCATGTACCGAGGGGACGACCGCAACCAGGGAAAAGACGACAGCAACAATCGAAGCGAGCGTGCGCATGCGTAGCGTGCCTCCTGAAACGGCATTGTACCGAAGGTTTGGGCGGATGAGCTTGGCATTTGTCACGCGCATTGCATCGGCAGGAACTGGAGCAGCGCGATGAACCGACCCATGTATTTCATGATGTGCACCGCCCTGATGATGTCGCCCTGCTTTCTGCCCCGAGGGGACCGCCGCTACGCCACGCTGCCTGTGCTGCTGGGCGCGGCGGGGTTGCTGGCGAGCATCATTGCCGACCTGGCGTCGACGTCGGGACTGACAGGGTTTGTTCCCTCTCACGACATGTCAGAGGCGGTCGCCGACCCGGGGAACCACTTCGAACCGACGCTCATCCTCGAGTAGCCTGACCTCGAACAGCTCGTCGAAGCCTTCGTCGCGCGAGGGCGGCTCGAGCCGTTTTCGCACGGTAAAGATCGCCACGTCAGGCACGCGATCCCGACCTCCTCGCGCGCGATTGCGCCGCAGCGCCGCCCCGGCGTCGGTCGGAAAGTAATACCCGATGACCCTGGCGCCGTGCGCACGCGCCGTCCGGATCAGCGGCGCCCGCACCGCGACGCTCGCGTTGGTGTTGTCGATCACGAGCGAGCGGCCGCCTGAAAGGCTCTCAAGCAGCAGCTGTTCCTGTCGCCGTTCCGGCCGCCGGTTATTCCGCAGAAGGTCCTTGCTGATATGGTCGTGCGTGCCGGCGAACCGTTCGCGGTAGAACGTGCTCTTCCCCGCCGCCGGTAAACCAATCAAGATCACACATTCAGCCATGACACTCGACGCATCCGCCATCTTCGCCCAATGGACAGGCGAGCTGGAAGCGCGACATCTGGCGGATCTGCGCGTGCAGGAAGTCACGCGCGCGCTTCGGGCGTTGTCGGCGCGCTACGTGACCCGGCGGGGCGACGACGTGCGGCGGTCGCTCGACACCAGAGGCAAGCGGGCCGCGTTCGCCTTGTACTACGGGCCGCTGCATTTCCTGACCACGGACCTCGTCGTCCGCGCGCTCGGGGCCGATGTGCCGGCGCCGCCCTCGATTCTCGATATCGGATGCGGCACCGGCGCGGCGGGCGCGGCGTGGGCGCTGGCGGCTGGCGGATCGGTCGAGGTCACGGGCATCGATCGGCACGCCTGGGCCGTGGAGGAGGCGCGGTGGACGTATCGGGCGCTCGGGCTTCGGGGACGTGCACGGCAGGCCGATGCCGCGCGGCTGCCGGCGCAGCGAAAGGGGGCGGCAATTCTCGCGGCTTACGTGCTGAACGAACTGGAGGATGAATCGCGCACATCGCTGGTCGATGCGCTCCTCGAGGCGGCCGGCAACGGCGTCCGAATTCTCATCATCGAGCCAATTTCGCGCAGCGTCTCGCCATGGTGGGACGCGACGGCGTCCCGCCTGGCGAGCGTGGGTGGACGCGCGGACGAATGGCGGTTTCCGGCTGAGCTCCCCCCGATCCTGCGGCTGCTCGACAAGGCGGCCGGGCTCGATCACCGCGAGCTGACCGCCCGCTCGATTTACATTCCGGAGGCCTGAAGACCTCCGGCTACCGGCGAGTGAGCGTCCGGGCCAGGCCGTCGTTGATGCGCTTTGCCTCGTCGAGATGATGGCGGACGGTCGGCAGCGCCTTGGCCGCCCATTGGTTCAGTGCGCCCTCGACCGGGTTGTCGCTTCGTTCCGGCTTGACCTCGCCCTTGTCGTCGCCGAAGCGATCCTCGCTCGCGCGGGTCTGCAGCCGATCCACCACGTCCTCGTGGCCGTCGACCATGGCTTTCATGTATTCACGGTCGAACTCGGCGCCTCTCAAATTTGACAGCGTGGTCTTGAGATCCTGGTGCTTCTGATCGAGCCCGGCCGGCATCGGAATCGAGTGCTGCATGGCGACCTGTTTCAGCTCGTTGCCAGCCTTCGAATGGTCCTTCACCATCATGTCGCCGAACCGCTTGACCTCGGGGCTGGCGCCGCGTTCCATTGCCATCCGGCCGAGCTCAACTTCAGCCATCCCGCCAATCGCCATATCCTCGACGAAATCCCTGTCACCCGCACTGATGGCATCTCCCGACGTTCCGACGGTGGATTCGCGTGTCGTCGTTCGGTTCTCAGCGTTGCAGGCGAACGACAGAGCGGTCGCGAACACGACCGCCAGCAAGCCGATGCTTTTCATATTCCCTCCTCGGATGAGCTGTTGGACACAACTCCCTGCCGCGGAGGGTGCAAGATGCCGGACGTCAGCTAAAGAGGAGACTGCGTAGCTGTTTGAAGTGATGGTGAATGTGCCCGACGTAATCCTCGACGAGATCGCGCAGAGTGGCAGATTCAGACGTCTGGTACGTCAGGTATGGGAACTTATACGCGCCAATCGGACCGCGCGGCCGGTGGAGCACCTCGTCAGGCATGTGCTCGATCACCCGCGCGATATGGGAGTTGTACGCGCGCCACGTCGGGACGAGCAGCGAGGCCGGCGTCTCCGCGTAATGCGATAGCGACACCCATTGCTCCTGTTCGTACGGGTCAACTGACAGCCGCTCAGCCTGCTGGTTGATGATGAAGCGGCGCTGGTTGTTGCACGCCGAATCGATCAGGTGGCCGATCACCTCGCGCGCGCACCATGCGCCGGAAGCTGGCCGACGCGCGGTCCTGTCCTCGCTGACACCCTCGAACAGGGCCGCGCCTTCGTCGATCGCCGCCCCGAGACGGGCGGCAATTCGGGCTCCTTCGCTCATGGTTCAGTTCAGAGTGACGTAGCGCTCGAAGCGAGCGACCTCTTCCTTGCTGACGTACTTGCCAATCTCGCGGCGGAACTGCTCGATTTGCTTGTACGGGCGGTATTCCTTGAACTCACGCAGCATCCTCGCGCCCAGACCGGGGATCGTCTGGATGTCGGCATCGCTGGCCGTGTTCAGGTTGATCGGGACGAACACGTACTGCTCGAGGCGAGCGAGCTCCGCATCGTCGACATACTTGTCGATCTCACGATGAAAGACGGCAAGGTTTGCGTAGGGGCGGTACTCCTTGAACTCGCGCAGCATCCGCGGTCCGAGGTTGGGAATGAGCTGGATCTCGGCGTCGCTCGCGGTATTCAGATTGATGTGCAGGAACAGCCGGCCGTACAGCTCGTTCAGCTGCATGCGGCTGAGCCCCTGGCTTTGAAGAAACATGTCGAGCGCCGTCATGCTCAGGAACGGACGCTTACCGACGAGCGCCTTCGCAATCGCCGCGTTCATGTGCGGCAGCTTCGCCAGATCGGCCTCGGCAATGACGTTGGCGTCGGCGATGGTCACGGATTTGCCGACTTGAGCGCTGGCGTTCGCCGCAAACAGCAGCATAAGGACCAAGCAAAACGGCGTAATGAAACGGGTCATGCGTCACCTTCCTCACTGCGGGGCGCGGGTGCGCCCCGGTCCAGACATGGATGTTTATACGCATGGGTCAAACCGATCAACCCCAGGAGCGTCATCGAGCCGGGGGCCAGCACGGGCGTGGCGCCCGTGAGGGTCTTCTGCACCAGCTCGGTACCGCCCAGCCCGGGGTAGATTTCGAGCTCGAACTCCACGTTGCCCCGGTAATGCAGGGCCACGCCGACGGCGCCGCTCACGACGAACAGCAGCATCGTGATCTGCATTGCGCGCACGGTTGTCGCGCGCGGGGCCGTCGCGTGCCATCCCGCCACCACGATGCCGAAGCCGAGCAGCATCAGCGGGATCTGCTGTTGCACGGTTTCGCGGTGACCGATCAGGAGAAGTTCAGAGGTCATGCCGATCATGCCAATCGCGAGCGTGACGAGCAGGAAGGCGCGGATGCGGCCGGCGGTGTCAGACATTCGTGGGGTCATCGCAGAACGAACGCGGCGACGTCCGATTGGCCGTCGTTCGGCGCAGGTGTCACGCCGAGAATCTGCGCGAGCACGTTATAGATGTGGACATTCTCGAATGCGGGCACCGTCAGGTCCTGACGGAACGCCGGCCCCGCCGCGACGAACACGCCGCGCATCGACATCAGCTGCGAATCGTAGCCATGCTGGCCGCCGGCGGGACTGGCGCGCCCGTCACGAATCGCCTCGCGAGTGGCGCGCCGCATGATCTGCCAGCCCTCGTCCATCACCCCGATGATCGGCGGAATCCGTGGATGGTCGCGGTAGTGCCATGCGGCGGGCGTCTCGCTGCGCCGAAAGACGCGCAGACGAGGATGCGCCTTCGCAAGCGCGGCGTACACTGCCTCGTCCCTGCCTGGTTTCGGAAAGAGACCTACGGTCGGATTGATGTCCGAGATGACGACGTCATCGAGCGAAATGTAGTCGTCGACGACGACCACGCGATCGGGGCTGACCGCCGTCATGCCGTGATCCGAGACGACGATGATGTTGACGAGGTCGGTGAGACCGCGGCGATCCAGTCCGGCGAGCAGGCGGCCAAGGTAGCCGTCCGCGCGTGCGATGGCATCCCGGACGGCCTGGGAGTCGGGTCCCGCTGCATGTCCGGCCTCATCGACGTCGGAGAAGTAGAGCGCGAGAAACGTGGGACGCTCCGCCGCCGGCAGGTCGAGCCACTGCAGAATCTGGTCGACCCGCGCGGCACCCGGGAAGGTGTCGTTGAACGGCTTCCAGTAGTTCGGTAACGCGCCGCGAATCGGAGCCTCGGAGCCAACCCAGAACATCGATGCGGAGCGCTGCCCCGCACGCTCGACCGTCACCCAGATTGGCTCGCCGCCCCACCACATCGGATCACGCACTTCCTTCACGTTGTCGGTCGTGAACGTACGGCCGGTCTCCGCATCGAAGATCGAGTTCGCGACTATGCCGTGATGGCCGGGATAGAGACCGGTGACGATCGAGTAGTGATTCGGAAACGTCTTCGGAGGAAAGCTCGGAATGAGGCTCTCGGCGTGCACGCCGCGCGCGATCAGGCGCTGCATGTTCGGAACGGCGGCCTTCGACTGGTAGTCCCATCGCCAGCCGTCGAACGAAACCAGGATGACGGTCGGCTTGAAGTCGCTGCCCGCGGTACTTTCGCGGGATGTGCATCCCGCCGCGGCAACGAGCAGCAGGAGGAACAGGGCGACTCGGCGCATAGCCGAGTCTACCCCGGTTGCTTTCCACTGACGGCGCCCGTTGCCGTGACGACTACTGTGTCTGGCTCGCGGCAGATGCGCGGCCGAATCGCGATGCCGTCAGCTTGACGTCGGAGCGCGCCCAGGCCTTGGCGAAGCGGGCTTCGATGAGCGCGGCGTCGGCCGTCTTCTTCTGCGCGCGTAGCGCCTGCATCAGTCCGAACAGCGCCCACCCGTTGTCCTGGTTCCGGCGCAGGTCTTCCCAGTAGACGGTTTCTGCTTCGGCGGGACGGCCGGCCTCGAGCAGGATCGCGCCGAGGGCGTGGCGCGGCGGGTAATGGAATTCGGACGGCTCGGTGTAGACGAGGCTGTCTTCGAGACGCACGGCGCGCTCGAGATGCGCGATCGCGCTGTCGTAGCTGCCGCGGGCCGCGTCAATCTCCCCCGCGAGCACTTCGGGCGCCGGCGCCAGCACTGATCCCGCAAGGTTCGGCGAAAACAGCGGCTGCTTCATCGCCTCGTCCGACAGCAGCGCACGCAGCCGTTCGAGCTGGGCGGCCGCCTCGTCCACGCGGCCAGTGGCGACGAGCGCCAGGCCGCGCGCGTAATGCCAGGTGGCGCGCAGCACCACGTTGAAGGCGGGCGGCTCGGGCTCGTTGAGCATCTCCTCCCAGTGGCCGAAGCGGGTCAAGGCGTAGTACGGCACGATGCGGAAGCCCGCGAGCATCGGCACCGCCTTCAGCGTCTCGTCGTCAATCTTGGCGGCGAGCTTGCGGCCCGATTCAATCGCGACGCGGCTCTGGCCGTCGGAGCTCGCGGCGAACCAGAGGAAGTGGATGTTATGCGGGTAGTACCCCATCGGGTACAGCCCCTGCGCCTGGCACTGCGCGATGTAGTCCTCGTCCGCCGCGATCGCCAGCTCGTTCGACTTCATCGCGTCGGCGTAGCGTCCGACGCGCTGGTAGATGTGCCCCGGCATGTGCACCATGTGACCGGCGGCGGGCATCAGCGTCAGCAGCGTATCTGCGGCTTTCTCTGCCTTCGCCGGCGTTGCCGTCGCTTCCATCAGGTGGATGTACATGTGCAGGGCCGCCGGGTGGCGCGGGGCCCTGGCGAGCACCTGCTCGGTGAGCGCGACGATCTCCGCCGTCCCCTCGTGGGCCGTCCCGTCACGCTGCCAGTAGCCCCACGGGCGCAGATCCATCACCGACTCCACGTACAGCATCGCGGCGTCGAGGTCCTGCGGGAAGCGACGATGGACAGTGCGCATGGCGTCGGCGTAGGCCTGGTCGCGCGGCTTGCGATCCGCGGCGGCACCCGAGTAGCGCTGCGCGAGCGCGTCGATATACGCCTGCTCGCGCGGGCTCGCCCGCGATTTCAGCGACAGCGCTTTCTGCACCAGCTCGTACGCGTTTGGCTCTTCGTTTGGCTCCATCAACGCGTTGATGTTCGGCCCGAGCACCAGCGCCTGTCCCCAGTAGGCCATCGCCAGGTTCGGATCGAGCCGCGCCGCTTCACGGAACGCGCGGCGCGCTTCTGCGTGGTTGAAGGCGTAGGCGAGGTTCAGCCCCTGGTTGATGAACAGCTGCGCCTGGCGGTTGCGGGTCGAGACCGGGAACGTGTGGGTGCCCAGATTCTGCAGCCGCGGCGCGATCGCACCGCTCGGCGTCGCCTGCTGCGCGGGCGGCTCGGCGTAGTGGACGTGCCCGCCAGCCTGCGGCGTCTGCGCCTGCGCCGGGGCAGCCAGGACCGCCGCGGCCAGGACTGTCGCGGAAAAAGACTTAACCATGGTCGGCTCCTTTGCGCTGATTAGATGCCACCGCTGCCCGTCAGGATACAGGGGTCAGACCGCGGGTCAGACCGAGGGTCAGACTCAGGGTCGGACCGAGGGTCAGACCACGTGGACAAAATTTCGTACCGGTGGGGCTGCGAGCCGCGCAATTTCTGCTACCTCAATATAGCGGGTGGTCCTTTCGTGGGATGAAATCCAACACACTACAGGCGGGAATCTTGCGATCCCGATCTGTATGCCGCGATGCCCGAGAGTGTTCGTTCCTGGACTCAGCCACCACGTCATTCAGCGGGGGAATAACCGGGGAGCCATGTTCAAGGCCCCGCACGACTACCGCTTCTATCTCGAACTGCTCGGTAACGCATCGCGCAGATGCGGCGTCGATGTTCATGGCTATGTCTTGATGACCAATCACGTGCACTTGAGCGCCACGGCGTCGACGGCAACCGCCTTGCCCGAGATGATGAAAAGGATCGGTGAAGTCTATGTGCCAACTTTTAACAGACAGTACGACCGGACGGGCACGTTGTGCGAGGGCCGTTACCGCGCCTCGTTGATTGAGGATGAAAACTACTGGCTGACGTGCCTTCGCTACATTGAGTTGAATCCCGTCCGCGCCGGCCTCGTCTCGAGCCCGGAACTCTATCCGTGGTCAAGTTACCGGGCGCATGGATTTGGACGTCATGACGCGGTGTTAACGTCTCACCCACTCTTCTTGGGTCTGGGGCAGACTCCGGCAGATCGGCAAACCGCATGGCAGACAACATGCGGTGGCCCAGTTGGCGCCGATGCGTTGGTCACGATTCGCCGTGCGATACATTCCTGCCGGCCATTGAAAGACGCCTTGGCGAAGGAGGACCCGCGAACACGGGTGGCGCTCGTCGAGTCGGGGGTCTGATCGCAGGTCTCCGTCTGACCCTCGGTCCGGCCCTCGGTCTGACCCCAGGTCTGACCCTTGGTCTGACCCCGGTGGGGGATACAATCCGCCCATGGCGCGCATCGCGCTCGTCGCAGCCGCCCTGCTCCTGTCCGCGGCGGCGATGCCTGGAGGGCAGGCGCCGCCCGAGCGGCCGCTCGCGGTCGTCGCCGAGCTGGACGGCATCATCCATCCGGTCTCCGCCGAATACCTCACGGGCGTCATCGACCAGGCCGACACGTCAGCGGCCGACATCGTCATCATCGTGCTGAGGACGCCGGGAGGCCTCCTCGAATCGACGCGGACCATCGTGTCGCGAATGATCACCTCGCGCGCACCGGTGGCGATCCTTGTCGCACCCTCCGGCGGACGCGCGGCGTCGGCGGGATTCGTTCTGATGATGGCGGCGGACATCGCCGCCATGGCCCCCGGCACGCACATCGGCGCGGCCCATCCAGTCTCAGGCTCCGGCGAAACCATGGACGAGACGACCTCGAAGAAGGCCGCCGCTGATGCCGCCGCATACGTCCGATCCCTCGCTGAAGCGCGCGGCCGCAACGTAATGCTCGCGGCCGAGGCGGTCCTCGAGAGCCGAGCCTTCACCGACCGCGAGGCGCTGATGGCCAGCCCGCCGCTCGTCGAGTTCTCCGCCGCCGATATCGACAGCCTGCTCCGCCAGGTCGACGGCAAGACGATCAAACGCTTCGATGGCCGGCCGACGATGCTTCACACGACCAACGCCGAGATCCGGCGGATCGACCTGTCGAACCGCCAGCGCTTTCTCGGCGCGATCGCGCATCCGCAAATCGCCTACATGTTGCTGACCCTCGGCATGCTCGGGCTGACGATCGAGCTCTGGAGCCCGGGCGCGATTCTGCCCGGCGTCGCTGGCGGCCTGTGCCTGCTGCTCGCTTTCTTCGCCTTTCAAATCCTGCCGGTCAACACGATCGGATTGCTGTTGATCGTCTTCGGCCTGGCGCTGCTCATCCTCGAGCTGAAGATCCCGAGCTTCGGGGCGCTGGGCGTCGGCGGCACGGTCAGCCTCGTGATCGGCTCGATCATGCTCACGCGCGACGCCATTCCCGGCGTCCCGGTCGGTCTGGGCTTCATCGTCCCCGTGGCGCTCGCGGTATCCGCGATCACGTTGTTCCTGGGACGTCTCGCGCTGCGGGCGCACCGCCAGCGATCGGTCACCGGCGTCGACGGAATGATCGGCGCCCGCGGCCGCGCGCGCAACGACCTGGGACCCGCGGGTGCCGGCCAGGTTGACGTCCACGGCGAAATCTGGCGCGCGCAGAGCGCCTCCCACATCGCGGCGGGACAGCCCGTCCGCATCACTGCGGTCAACGGCCTCACGCTGATTGTCGAAGCGTCCGGCGCGCCCGCGCGCGAAGGAGCAGACTGATGGAAGGCCTCACCCTGTCCCCGACACTGATCATCGCGGTCGTCGTCGTCCTCTACGTGATCAGCTCGATTCAGATCCTGGCCGAGTACGAACGGGCGGTCATCTTCAGGCTCGGAAAGCTGCTGTCCCAGCCGAAGGGGCCGGGCGTCGTCCTGGTCTTCCGCCCGATCGATCGCATCGTCCGCATCAGCCTGAGGACGGTCGTCCACGACGTGCCGCCGCAGGACATCATCACCCGCGACAACGTCTCGGTAAAAGTCAACGCGGTCGTCTACTTTCGCGTGATCGATCCCCGGCGGGCGGTGGTGGAAGTGGAGAACTACATGTACGCGACGTCACAGCTGGCGCAGACGACGCTGCGAAGCGTGCTGGGACAGGCGGAGATGGACGATCTGCTCGCCGAGCGCGATCGGCTGAACCAGCAGCTGCAGACGATCCTCGATCACCAGACCGATCCTTGGGGAATCAAAGTGTCGGCGGTCGAAGTAAAGCATGTTGACCTGCCGCAGGACATGCAGCGAGCCATGGCCCGGCAGGCGGAAGCCGAGCGCGAGAAGCGCGCCAAAATCATCCACGCCGAAGGCGAGCTGATCGCTTCGGAGAAGCTGGCCCAGGCGGCCGCGATCATCGACCGCGAGCCTGCTGCGATCACGCTGCGCTACCTGCAGACGCTCACGGAAATCGCGTCCGAACAGAATTCCACGATCATCTTCCCGCTGCCGATTGATCTGTTGCGCATGGTCCGGGAAGGCGATCGGCGCACCTAGTGCCGCGCCGTCTGCTCCTGCGCCGCCTGTTCGCGCCGCTCGTCGACCTCCGTGAGGGGGAGAGCACGACGGCGGCCCTGATGTTCGCCTATTCCTTCCTGGCGATGACCGCCTACAACATCATCAAGCCCGTCACACGATCGAAGTTCATTTCGGATCTTGGTGCCGACAACCTTCCGTGGGTGCAGCTCGGCGCCGGGTTGCTCATCGGCGTGATCATGCACGGCTACGCCCGTGCGATCGCCCTGGTACCCCGACGATGGGCGATTCCGGTAACGCAGGCGGGACTGGTCGGCCTGCTGATCGTCTTCTGGGCGCTGTTCTCTGCCGGATATGACAGCGCGTCCGTCGCTTTTTATGTCCTCGGCCTGATCCTCGGCATCCTCCTCATCAGTCAGTTCTGGACGCTCGCCAACGACGTCTACGACGCGCGGCACGCGAAGCGGCTCTTCGGCTTCATCGGCGGCGGGGCGAGCCTCGGCGGGGCGACCGGCGCAGCCATCACTGCCGCCGTGGTATCGCGCGTCGGAACGGTGAACCTGCTGCTCGTCGGGGCCGCGGTGATGCTGGCCTGCCTGGTTCTGGTGGCCTGGATCGTCCGCCGGGAAGAGAGGGCCGGACAGTCGGGAGCCGCCGTGGAGGCTGAGGGCGTCGGCCGCTCAGAGGCCGTCCAGCTTCTGCGTGAATCGCGGCATCTGCAGCTCATCGCCGTGATGATCGGGTGCGCCGCGTTGGGGGGCGCCATCATCGAGCAGCAGCTCAATATGGCGGCCGAATCCAACCTGGGACAGGACGCGGACCGCATCACCCAGTTTCTCGCCCAGGTCACCGTATACCTGTCGCTGATCGGGTTCCTGATCCAGTTGACGCTGACCAGCCGCATTCACCGTCTGCTCGGCATCGGGTTCGCGCTGCTGATCCTGCCTGTCGGCCTCGGGACAACCGCCCTCGTGATGCTCTTCAACGCGGGACTCTGGGCGCCCGCGGTCGCGCGGGTGCTCGACACGTCGCTCCGCTACACGGTCGACAAGACGACGCGGGAAATTCTGTTCCTGCCGCTTCCCACCGCAATCAAATACCGCGCGAAGCCGTTCGTCGACGTGACGATGGACCGGTTTGCGAAGGCGCTGGGCGCGCTGCTTGTTCTCGTGTTGATCAAATCGTGGGGCTTCGGCTTGTCATGGCAGCAGCTCAGTTTCGCGAGCCTCGCGCTGACGGCGATCTGGATGCTCCTGGCGCACCGCGTCAAGCGCGAATACCTCGCGGCGTTCCGGCGCAGCATTGCCCGGCACGACGTCGAGGTGGCGGAGATCCGCGCTCCACACGCCGACCTGCAGACCACCGAGCTGCTCGTCGAGGAGCTGGCCCATGTAGACGAGCGCCGCGTGCTCTACGCGATCGAGCTGCTCGAGTCGTTCGAGAAGCGGCACCTTGTCTCGCCGCTGCTGCTGCACCACTCGTCGCCGGCCGTGCGGGCGCGGACGCTGCGGGCGCTCGAGGCGTTGACGCCGGAAGCGGCGGCCCGGTGGCTGCCCGCGGTCGAACGTCTCTTGACGGACGACGATGCCGAGGTGCGCGCGAATGCGGTGCGCGCGATCGCAGCGATCCGCGGGCAGGAGGCGGCGGCACTCATGCGCCACCACTTGACCGACAGCGACCCGCGAATGGTCGTGACCGCGGCGGTGGCGCTGGCGGCGAGTCCGCATCCCGGCGACATCGAGGCTGTCGAGGGAGCGATTGGCCGGCTGGCGGCCGACATGCGGGAAAGCGCCGCGCCGGCGCGACTCGAAGCCGCGCGGGCGCTTGGCGAGATTCCGCACGAGCGCATTCGCCACATGCTCGTCCCGCTGATGTTCGACGCCAACGTCGAGGTCGCGCGCGCCGCCATTCGCAGCGCCGCCCGGGTCGGCCCTGACACGGTTCTCTTCGTCGCGCCACTGGTCTCGCTCCTGCGACACCGGCTTCTCAAGAACGACGCCCGCGCGACGCTGGTGGGTTATGGCGAAAACGTGATCGAGCCACTCGCCCACTTTCTGCGCGACCAGCGCGAGGACCCCTGGGTGCGGCGTCATCTCCCCGCGACGCTGGCGCGTCTGCCGGCCCAGCGCACGTTCGACGTGCTCCTCGACGCGCTCTCGGATCGCGATGGCTTCCTGCGATACAAAGTCATCACGGCGCTCGAAACCCTCCACCGGGATCATCCGCGATTCGCGGTCAGCCGTGAGCCGATCGAAGCGCTGGCGATGGCGGAGAGCCTTCGCTACTTCGACGCGTTGACGCTGACCGCGAACCTGACTCAAGGGGAGACCTTCGGCGCGGACACGCTGCTCGTGCGCGCGCTGGAAGAGAAGCAGCGGCGAATGCGGGAGCGTGTCTTCAGGCTGCTCGGGTTGATGTACCCGCGCGCCGACATCAGCGACGCATGGTTTGCGCTCGAACACGGCGATGCGCGCCGGCGGGCCAGCGCCAGCGAGTATCTGGACAACGAATTGAGCGGCGTTCTCCGCAAGCGCGTCCTGCTCATGGTCGACGACATGCCCGAGGACGAGCGGGTGCGGCGCACCAACCTGATGTTCAAGACGCGGCGACGCCCGCCCGAGGACACGCTTGCCCAACTGATTCACGACGACGACCAGGTGGTGGCGGCCTCCGCCATTCACCTGACGGCCGAGCGCGGCCTGCGACAACTTA
>Ga0075428_100003137_pt1 | contig 18053 bp, 23 predicted proteins | sample RhiMetdeltSRZDD2_FD_75291 | JGI IMG/M metagenome (GOLD analysis project Ga0075428, IMG submission 75291) | Populus rhizosphere microbial communities from Tennessee, USA - Rhizosphere MetaG P. deltoides SRZDD2 | ecosystem: Host-associated > Plants > Roots > Rhizosphere > Soil | place: USA... | reverse complement strand
GGCGCTGGCGGCGGCGCGCGCCGGCCCGAAAAATCTTCGGCTGGGGACTGGGACGAGCTAACCGCCCTGCTCTGGGAGGCCGCTCGGGGGGGCAATGTGCCGGCCATGCGGATCCTCAGGGACGAGATGAAGGGGGCAGATGCTCACCCAGAACCCACCTCGCACATCGACGAACTCGCGCAGCGCCGTCAAGGCGCTACTAGCTAGCTTTAGGGACTTCTGCTCAGAGCTCAAGGTCGAGGATGGCAGCCCGTTCACGCTCCACGACTACCAGCAGACCATCGTCAGGGATTACTTCGACGGGGTTACCGAACTCATCATCATCATCCCGAAGAAGAACGGGAAGACCACTCTCCTAGCAGCCCTGGCCCTGTACCACCTGCTAGTCACCCCGAACGCCGAATGCATCATGGTGGCCGCCTCGAGGGAGCAGGCAGAGATCATCCTGCGCCAATGCCGCATGTTCATCCGCCAATCGCCCTCTTTGCAGCGGGTTATGCGGGTGCAGATGCGCTCGATCCTTTCGTCGCTGGATGAGGGCCGAATCCGGGTGCTGGCGTCGGACGAGGACACGGCGGACGGCACGATCCCGACGTTGGCAATCGTGGACGAACTCCACCGCCACAAGACCGCTGACCTGTACGGGGTGCTCCGAGATGGCCTAACGCCCCGTAATGGGCAGATCATCACCATATCGACGGCTGGTGCTACCTTTGACTCGCCGCTCGGGCGGATGAGGCAGAAGGCCCATGAGACACCGGGCCTCAAGCGCGAGGGCACGCACAACTACCTACGCACTCCAACCCGGGCTTTCCATGAGTGGTGCCTACGGCCAGAGGACGACACGGCGGATATGGGGGTCGTGAAGACCGCGAACCCCGCTCCGTGGCAGACGCAGGACGCTTTGAGGGAGCGTTACGAGTCTGAAGAGGAAACACCGTGGCAGTTCCTCCGATTCGCCTGCGGAATCTGGACCGAGGGCGAAGAGCCGTGGATCGACCCGCCGACCTGGGATGCGCTGCCTGAGGGCAAGCCTGAACCGGGGAGCAACGTCTGGCTGGGCGTGGACATCGGGAACATCGGTGAGCCCTCCGCAATCGTGATCGTGGGCCGGCAAGACGGCCATTTCCTCGCTGAAGCACGGATATTGACCGACCCAGACCTCGAAGCGGTGGAGGATGAGATACGTGCCATCCGCAAGGACTACCGGGTGGCGTCATGCACCTTCGATCCCCGGATGTTCCCCCGTTCCGCTGAGATGCTTGAGAAGGAAGGTCTGCTCATGTTGGAGTTCCCGCAGACCGCTGAACGCATGGGTAAGGCTTCTGCCACCCTTTGGAGGCTGATCGAGCGCCAGGAACTGCACTATCCGCACGCTGACAAGGCGTTCCGTGCCCACGTCCTAGCCGGCGTGGTCAAGGAAGACCAGCGCGGTTGGCGGCTAGCCAAAGACCCACGCACCCGTCGCCCCGTCGCTGCCCTCGTCGCACTAGCGATGGGTGTTCAGTCTGCCGCTGATGGTGCCGCCACGAACTTCTGGGCGCTCTGATGGGGCTGTTCAGACGGAAGAAGGCTGATACAGCCGAGAAACGTGAGATGTTCGTGCCGGGGTGGGAGCTCCCCCAGCGGACGCCCTATTGGAGTACCGCTGGCCCCTACGTGGACGTGTCGAGCACGCTCGGACTGTCCACAGCCGGTGCGGCTATCAAGATGATCTCCGAGACCATCGGCATGATGCCGCTGAAGGTCTACCGGGGTGAGAAGCCCGAACAGGACGAAGCACGGGATTCCTGGCAGTGGTTCCGCCTGAAAGAGGCCCCGAACGACGAACAGTCCGCATATGACTTCTGGCAGGACGCCGCAGGCTCCATCGAGACGACTGGTAACGCCTTCATCTGGAAGGCGGTTGCCCGTCGCCCCGTGCGAGATGAGGGGGACATCCAACTCATCCTGATCGATCCCGCGATGGTGCTGGTGAAACGGGACGAGAATGGCCGCAAGTATTACGAGATTCGTCGAAGGGGGCAGTCCGAGCGGGTTCCAGTAAGCCAGATGCTCCATATCAGGGGCTGGACAGTCACCCCTGGCGCCGATCTCGGTGTGTCGCCCATCACGCTGCACCGGGAGACCATCGGCGCAGCACTAGCCGCCAGGGATTACCAGTCACGGTTCTATTCGAACGGGACAGCACTACCGGGGTTCATCACAGTCCCCGGACCCGCCAACCAGAAAGACCTCGACCGTTTCGCTGCTGAGTGGGACGAGCGCCACGGAGGGCTGCACAACGCCCACCGCCCAGGCATGTTGGGCAATGGTGCGGGGTGGATACCCACCGGATTGTCGATGCGCGACGCGCAGTACATCGAAAGCCAGCGGTTCTCCGCTGAAGAGGTCTGTCGTATCTGCCGGCTGACCCCAGGCATGTTGGGGATCGCCCCTGGTGGTGGCGGTGGTCTAGTCGTGTCAGCAGACCAGGACTTCCAGCGGTTCCTTCAGGCCGACCTGGGACCACGACTGCGACGTATCGAGATGGCGGTGCAGCGCGATGCAGACCTGTTTCCTTCGACCAGCGACCTGTTTCCAGAGTTCCTGACCGCTGCGGTACTGAAACCATCCATGACGACACGCTTCGCGGCCTACAAGGATGCTCGCCAGGGTGGGTGGGCCACACCGAACGAGATTCGTGCCAACGAGAACCTGCCTCCGATAGAGGGCGGGGACGAACTACTACAGACTCCGGTAGGCGGGGCACCGAACCTCGTCACGGCACAGGGAGAATCGAATGACTGAACAAGAGAATCAGCCCGACCGTGAGGTCCGTCTTGTCGGCCTGAGCGACATGGAGATTAGGGCAACGGGTAAGGCTACCAACGCCTTCATCCTCCGGGGTTATGCCGCCGTCTACGACCAGACCTCACACGATCTAGGCGGGTTCCGTGAACGCATTGCACCCGGCGCCTTCGATGATGTCCTAGCCACCGAGCCCGATGTTCACCTGACCTGGGACCACGACACGCGATATGTGGCTGCCAGGACGAAGAACGGCACCCTTCATCTGTCCTCGGACGGCACCGGGCTGCTCATCGACGCCCAGGTAGGTAACTACACGTGGGCCAAAGACCTTCGCACCGCCTTAGAGCGGGGCGATATTAACCAAGGGTCGTTCGCATTCAACGTAGCCCCCGACGGCGATGACTTCGCCGCAGACGACGACGGCAACGTGATGCGAACCATCAGAACCATCGGGGGGCTCTACGACGTGACTGTCACGGCGCAGGGTGCCTACCCCCAAACAAGCATGGCCGCCATGCGATCACTCGCTGAGGCCATAGGTCGTCCACCTGAACAGGTGGGGGCCGCGCTGGTCGCTCCGCAAGAGGGCCAGGGAGAAGAGACAGAGCCACGCTCTGTCGAAGATGACGAGGAATTCGCTATGTGGCATGCGGCTATGGAGAAGAAGGCCGCTGCCTATCGCGCCTCCCTCGCCAAGGTAGAAGAAAGGCTAGGGAAACTCCATGAGCGGAATCAAGACGCTTGAGGAGCTTCAGGCCGATCTCGCTGATGCCCAGTTAGCGTTCGAACGGCACAATGCTGCCCTCCAGCAGCTTGGGCCGGACTCGAACAAGGAGACGCGGGAAGACCTGGAATCCAAGTTTTCAGAGAAGGAGGCTGAGGTAGCGAAACTGGCCGGGGATATCGCCCGGATCGAGCGCATGAACAAGGCGCTCAACGATGTTCCGCGTGCCGAGGTCAAGGTTGGGGAAGAGCCCCGCACATACGCCAAGGGCGTTCGAGAGGCCGATGGAACCTTCAGAAGCTTCTTCAGGGACACCTTCCTCAAGCAGATGGGCGATGTCAGTGCCGAGACGCGGCTTACCCGACACTCTCGGGAGATGGCATCTGAGCAGCGTGGTGCGATCACCACCAGCACAGGTGGCCCCGGTCTCGTCCCGCCGCAGTACCTGCTCGACGAGCTCGCAGCGTTCGCTCGGTCGTCTCGGCCCTTTGCCGACGCGCTCGGGCCGCGTGCGCTCCCTGAGACGGGTATGACGTTCAACGTGCCTCGAGTTACCACGGGTACGGTGACGGCGGTGCAGGCTACTGAAACAACGACGATCCAGGATGGTTCGGCAGTCACCGACTACCTGGCGTTCACGGTGAATACCGTTGCTGGTAAGCAGATCGTGTCCAGGCAGTTGCTGGAGCGTTCTGACCCCGCTACGGACACCGTCATCGGCCAGGATCTCTCGGCGGACTATGCGAAGCAGCTGGACACACAGTTGCTCACACAGGCCACGAACGGGATCACGGTTCTGTCGGGCACCAACGCCATCACCTACACGCAGGCAACACCGACGGCTGCGACCCTGTATCCGAAGATCGCGGACGCCGTGCAGCAGATCTGGACCAACCGCTTCGCGGCTCCAAGCCTCATCGTGATGGCTCCCCGACGCTGGGGATCCCTTCTCGGTGCCGTGGATACGTCAGGGCGTCCGCTGGTTGTGCCGGATGCACCGGCGGCCCAGAGCGCCTGGAACGCCATGTCCATCGGTGACGGAACGGTCCCGGCGGGCCTGGTCGGATTGATCCAGGGCCTCCCCGTCGTTGTTGATGCGAACATCCCGGTGAACCTTGGCGTGTCGACCGACCAGGACACGATCATCGTGACCCGCAGGGAAGACCAGCTTCTGTTCGAGGTTGGGGCTCCTACGGTTACGGTCGATCTGTCGTCCCTGTCGGACAACCTGAACGTGAAGATCTACGCCTATGGCTACTTCGCGTTCACGTTCGCTCGGTACGTGAAGGGCACATCGATCATCAGTGGTACTGGACTCAAGACTCCGACCTTCTAGGTTGGATAACGGGGATACTCCTAAGGGGGAGGGGCTTCGGTCCCTCCCCATCCCCGGAAAGGAGAGAACGTGCCAGACGACGAAACGATCATCGCGGCGCTGCTGCGGGAACTCGCAGGGTATGAAGCGATGGGGGACGAGGTCAACGCGGACGGTGTCAGGGCCCAGCTGAAATGGAAGGGCTGGAAGCCGGCTGCGCCTGCCAAAAGGGCAGACACAAGGCCAGCATCGGCAACGGCCAAAGAAGAGCGCTGATCTCTGGTCTGACGCCAATAGGGCCTTCTATGTATCGGGTGTATGGAAGACGCTCAAAGATTCAGAGCGCCGGCGCATCTTCAAGTACCCCACCGACCTGTGGGTCTATGAAGAGATCATCCGTAAGACACAACCGGAGGTCATCGTTGAGACGGGCTCCGCAGAAGGCGGGTCAGCCTCATGGTTCTCTACCTTCGCCGGCGTAGTCAGCATCGACCTACGGATGCCGAAGAACCCTAGTCGGTGGGTGGAGTGGATCACCGGGGATAGCACGTCCCCCCGGGTGCTCGAGCGGGTCAGAGGGCTTGTGGATGGTCGGCAATGTCTCGTTAGCCTGGATTCGGACCACAACGCTGATCATGTCCTGGATGAGTTAGAGGCATATTCGCCCTTGATACCTCGGGGATGCTACCTGGTGGTTGAGGACACGGCCGTTGACGAATACGACCTAGAGCCAGACCTGTACCCCGAAGGGGGGCCAGGAGTAGCGGTACGGCGGTTCCTCGAACAGGACAAGCGGTTCGTCCCCGACCGCGACTGTGAACGGTTCAGGCTCGGGATGAATCCCGGCGGATGGCTAAGGAGGGTTGCTTGAGAGTCCTGGTGACGGGCGGTACGGGGTTCATCGGCAAGTACACCTGCGAAGCACTCAGGGAACGGGGACACGAACCGATCACCTTCGGTGTCACCAAGGAATGCGACGTCATGGGTGATATCAGGGACGCCACCGCTATCGACATCGCGGTGAGCACCTGTGAGGCCGTCATGCACCTAGCCGGCGTCCTGGGAACCCAGGAGACGGTGGACGACCCCCTCCCCGCCATAGAGACCAACATCCTCGGTGGCCTGAACGTCTTCAAGACCATCCGTCGCTATGAAGTCCCGGCAGTGAACATCGCAGCAGCGAACCACTGGATGTGGAACCCCTACTCAATCACCAAGAAGGCCGCTGAACGCTTCGCCCTGATGGCAAATAAGGAGTGGGGAACCCGGATAGCCCTCATTCGTGGCCTGAATGTCTATGGACCCCGGCAGAAGGCGTACCCCGTCCGCAAGATCATGCCGAACCTCATCCTCCCGGTGCTCGAGGGCCGGCCCATTGTCATCTACGGCGACGGCTTGCAGATCATGGACATGATCTGGGTTGAGGATGTGGCTGAGATTCTCGTTAGAGCTCTAGAGCGCGATCACGGCGTCTATGAATCGGTGATGGACGCCGGCACAGGTCGGCCTACGACGGTCAATGATCTCGCATGGGCGGTTATCAACATGATGGGTGAGGGAACCATCGAGCACGTTCCCATGCGCCCCGGCGAGGCAGAACACTCCATCGTCTTGGGTGATCCCAAGACCCTAGAACCCCTAGGCTGGCACCTAGACGACTTCCTACCGCTCGAAGACGGGCTCAAGCGCACCATCGAGTCCTACCGACCCGTTGCGGTTGGGCGTGCTGATTTCTGGTCGATTTGAACGTCGCAGTAGTCCCGGTGGCGTTCTTCACGGAAGAGCACGTTGATATGACCGTACGATTCCTGGACAAGCTCCACGACGAGGTAGACCGTATCGGGGTCTGGCACAACGGCGGCACGCTGGCTTACGGGGGCCGGCAGATGCTCGGCCTGTTCAAGGATCTGTACATCGTCGATGCCGAGGGCTGGTCGTTCTACGCGATGTGGAACGACGGGGCCCGCTGGGCCACCGATATCGACGCCGATATCATGCTCGTACTCAACAACGATATAACCTGGCCCCCCGGGTCTCTGAGGATGCTGGCTGACGCGCTGGCATCCACCCCGCCCAACGTCGCCGCAGCGAGTCCCGACACGGGGGCCACAGAGTTGAGACCCACCGCGATCCAGGATGTGATGCTGACCCCAACGTCCCAGGGAATCAATCCCTGGTGCTTCGCTATCCGCCCGCAGTTCTGGCAGCCAATAGACGAGCGCTACCACGTCTGGTTCGGGGACGACGAGTTTCAGAATGCGATTGCTGAGGCTGGTTACCGATGTATCCGGGTTGGGGGCGTGCCGGTATTCCATCCCCCCGGGGGCGATACGACGATGAGCCACCGCCCGGGTGTTGCTGCGTTGCGCCTAGAAGACCAGGCGCTGTACGCCAGCAAGTGGTCATGAAGATCTACGCTCTCTTGAACTGGTATGAAGAACCGCCGGAGTGGCTTGCGGCGGTGGTGGCCTCGCTCTCGAGACTGTGTGATGGCATCGTTGCAGCGGACGGGGCGTACTACCTGTTCCCCAACGCCCTTCGACAGCCGGTGAGTGGTGCGGTCCAGGCAACGACCATCATGGAAACGGCGCTATCGGTCGGGATGAGTTGCACCATCCACGTTCCCGATGGACCCTGGCTAGGCAACGAGGTCGAGAAGCTCAATGCGATCCTTCGCATTGCTCCGGGGATACCGATGGAAGATTGGTATTTCAGGATGGACGCCGATGAGCTCTTGACGACGGTGCCAGACGATGTGCGCGAGCAACTGGAGCAAACGGATAAGCACGTAGTGGATCTGCGGCTATGGGAGCGCATAGAAACGTTCGGTCAGACCCAACAATCCCCCATCAGGCGTCTGTACCGCGTGCTCCCCGGTATGAGCTTCGGGCCGGCTCACCACATCATCACCGGCTTCGTGGATGGAGAGCCGGTCGTTATCTCCGATCTCGAAAGGCCACGCACCCAGACCCCGGCACTCGATATGCCCGACCTACGGATGGAGCATCGCGGCCATATGCGGCCCAAAGCCCGACGCGATGATAAGGAATGGTATTACCGCAAACGCGAAGAGTTCGGCATAGAGCTTCCGGAGGTGTCCGATGGCGTATATAGCAGCGGCTGACTTCCGGGAACGCACGGTCAAGCCGTACTGCGCCAATCTGATCCTGGGCGAGACGGACGGGACAGATGCCTACCTAGACCTCGTGATCGCACAGGTGGTCACGCAGGTAGAGCTTGACCTAGCAGACGACTTCGAGCCCCCCGGGGGCGATGCAGACGAGGCCATCGACGTGGACGGCTGGGGCACGACCCGCCTTTACGCCCCTCGCCGCGTCCGTTCCTTGACGACGGTTCAGACCCGCCTGGCATGGCTGACCACCTACGTAACCGAAGCTAGTACCTCGTACCGCATCAAGAAGTCCCTGAACGCCGCCGGCACGGCGATGGTCGATGGCTCGACCTCTGACTGGCTCGACGCCCTATCGGGACTCAGTACCGGGGTATGGCCCTCGGGGGCCGGGACGGTCAAACTCACTGGCAAGTTCGGATGGGCTGCGGTGCCGGATGATATCAAGCGGCTGGTAGCCCTCAAGGTCTACGACCAAATCAAGGGCAACTCTGACCCACTCTCAAGGATCGTGCAGCGTCAGACCCTCGACGCCACCATCACCTACGGGCCATCTTCGGAGGTAACCGACATCTCGAACCGCTACCGCCGCTCGCCGGCCCTGGCCTACATCGGATGAGTGCAACCGTCATCTGGCGGCCCGAACCGTTCAACGCCCGCCTGATCGCCGCAGCACGCCCAGCAGCGGCAGAGGTAGTGCTGGCTGCCAGGGCGAAAGCGGCGGGAGCAAGCAAGCGCGTAGCCGGCTCGATCTTCATGTCAGGAACGGCAACCAACTTCATCATCGGTGCGCGGCATCCTCTCGGTGTCCTGTTCGAGGAAGGCGTCGGCCCGCACCTGATCGAGCCGAAGAAGAAGGTTCTGAAGATGGCTGACGGGGGATTCGTGACGGGTGGGGTGCAGCACCCCGGTATGGCCGCTAAACCGTTCCTGAAGCCCGTCCTGCCGCTGTGGGCCCCAGCCTATCGACGGGCAGCCTCAGGGGCCATCCGTGGGTTCTAGCTGGCAGTCATTCGTAGACGCAGCCATGCTCGATCTAACCACCAACGTACCGGGCCTGCGAGATGTGCGGGAACACCGCTACTCGCCCTATGACCCGGACGAGCTCGTGGCAGAAGTGGGAGAGCGGCACCTGTCCGTCTTCCCTATCGCTGCCCAGGCCCAGGAGGCCACCCCCCTCGTTACTGGGCCGGGTGGTGACCTCATCACCGAGACGTACCGCATCACCTACTGGGAGCACGCCGGCGATGAGTCCTCGAGGGGATCGGACGAGGAAGCGGCAGCCGACCTGTTGACCCTCGCTGAGGACGTAAGGGACCGCTTCTACGCCATAGGGAACCTGCGTCTCGGCGGCTCTGAATACGTCCGGTACATCGGGACGGTACTACCCGAACGCTCGGGGCAGGTGCGGTGGTTCGCCATCGGTGTGACATCTCGTCGCTCTGTCGTAGTGACCTAGGAGGCAGCGTGCGTTACAAGGCGAAGAAGGACGTCCAGGTGGGCGGGAACAACGCGAAAGGCGATGCCGTAGGCCCCATCTCTTTCAAGACCGGTTCATACACGACCACTGATGATGACGAGATCGCGCTGTTGGACTCATGCGCGACTGACCCGGATAACCCTATCGGCTTCGACCCGAAGGAGAGTAGCTAATGCCCTTCACAACGCCCTCTAACCAGTTCATCTGGGGCCTGGCAAAGCAGACCAACGAGGCGACGGTCAACACCACTGAGCAATATGGTCTCCCCGTCTACTCGGGTCGCTCCATGCCGGTGCAGACCACGAACCGCGTCGAAGTCACGGATGCGACTTCCCTAGCTCCCGACCCCTACAAGCAGGGTGATGAACACTGGGAGGCCGATGTGGTCGTCCCCGCATTCGGAGCCCCGCTCCCCAAGATCCTGGTGGGCCTATGGCCTACCGACACCGTGACGGGCACCGGGCCGTTCACCCATACCATGTCTGGCCTCGGTGCTGCCCCACCCTGGTTCACGACGTACAACACCGACCTGCTGGCGGGTGCGGTGGAGGAAACATTTGAGGCCGGCATCCTGTCGGAGTTCTCGATAACGGGTGACGGCACAGGTGGGCCCGCGAGAGTGGGGGCGAAGTACGTAGGCAAGCGCCCAACCATCGCCTCTTACACCAATGCCACCGCACAGGTGGTGGCGACGGACGGCTACTTCACCTTCTCCGGGGCTACCCTCCAATATGAAGTGGACGCAGGAACCCCCGTCACCGAGACGAACATCCAGAGCGTGAACCTAGTGGTATCCCGCCCCGTAACCGCCATCGCAACGGCTGACTCGGTCTCGGTTGGCTACTTGGCCCTCGGTAAGGTCGAGCCCACGATCTCCATGACGCTGTTGATGGACGACCACGAAGCCTACCGGGCCACGTTCTTCGGTGCAGTGGCCGGCTCTACGCCTTCGGCAACTCTGGTCAAGGGTTCGGTGAAGCTGAACCTCGTTCACTCCATCACGGGTACTCACTCTGCATCGTTCACGATGGACTCAGTGATCCTGATGGCAGAACCCCCCCAGCCCGACCCGGCCGCTAGCCCGCTGGCCGTCACGATCAACGGCGTGATTACGAAGCCTGCGTCCGGCGATCATGTGAAGCCCGTGGTAGTGAATGCCATAGCCGCAGCCTCCTAAGAGAGGGCCCAGACGAGGTAGGCACCGAGGGCTGCGAGCGAGCCCCAAATGAGGAGCTTTGCTCCGACATCCCAGATTGTCGTAGGGCCGTTGCCCATGTTCCAGAATGAGCCGCGCCGCTCAGGTGGTGCTGGTGGAAGTTCCATCTTGCCCTCCTAATGAGGGCCCCACGCTACTCCCGATCCCAGCCCGAACGCAAGGTGCTTCTCATCACCTTCGCGGGCAGGAAGGAGCACGATGAACGCCGAGGAAACCCTCGAACGCCTACGTAAGCGGTACGACGTCACCCTGCCCTCAGGGCTGAATGTGACCATCCGCCTGCCCAGGATTCGTGACTGTATCTTCGCCGGCAACGTCCCCATGCCTGTGATGAAACACCTACAGGAGATTGCCACTCAGAATGGCGAAGCTCCCGAACTCACCCCCGAAGAGTCAGCACACATCGCTCGATTCCAGGACGAGATTGTGCTCCGAACCCTCGCAGCCATCGAGGGCGAAGACGTTGAGATGACCCCGGAGGCCGTGGCTGAACTAGACCAGGAAGACTACGACGCGCTCGCGGAGTATGGAACGCGGGCCAAGCCTGTCCCAAAAGCGGGTGCCCCGACGTGAGGGCACTCGCTTCTTTCGCGTCTTCGGACTCCGGTAAGACCTACGGCCGCGTCTGTGAGATGTGGGGTGTAGACCCCGCTGCTTCCCTTGAGGAAGTGGACGACGTGCTTGCGGCTAACCTGCGCCTAGCTCTAGCCGTCTCGATGAACGAGACCCCAACGAACAAGCCCGACCCTGTCGCTAAGACGCGGGAAGCTGGCGCGGCAATCAGGGAGAAAATGGGTGGCTGATCTAGGTTCCTTACTCGGCTCTGCCGGTGTCGGCGGCGCAATCGGTAAGGCCGTTGTCCAGCTTGAGCTTGATACCGCGAAGTATCAGGCCGAGATGAAGGCCGCCCAGGCCCAGACAACTGCCGGCGCTAACTCGATGGGGTCTGGGCTGAGTCAGTTCGGTGGCATCGCAAAGACGGCTTTCCTCGGTGCCGGGGTTGCAGCGGTAGCGTTCGGGGCGTTTGCTGTAAAGGCGGCGATTGAGGCTAACGACGCACATCTCAAGCTGAGTAACACGTTTGAGAACAACAAGCGCCTCTCAGATTCATCGGTTGAAGCATTCGAGCGTCAGGCCGACTCTCTCCGAGACTTGACCGGCGTAGATGATGAGGCGATCACGTCAGGGATGGCGCTGCTTGGGTCGTTCAAGCTCACGGGCCAGCAGGTTCAGGAACTCACACCGCTTGTAGTTGACCTGGCCTCGAAGTACGACATTGACTTGCAAGCCGCGTTCAAGGCGGTCGGTAAGGCTACCCAGGGTTCCGCTGGTGTCCTGTCCCGATACGGCATCGTCCTGGATGAGAGCAAGCTGAAGGCAGATGCATTCGGAACCACCCTTCAGGGTCTCGGGGTTGCTGAGGGCTTCGCGGCTGACCGTGCTGAAGCGGAACCCTGGCGGGTGTTAGGTGCTCAGTTCGAGGAGATTGCCGAACGCATCGGTCAAGACCTGCTCCCAGTTCTGACGGAGTTCGCTGAGGGTGCCATCAAGATCGTAGAAGCTATGGGGCCACTGCTCGACCTGCTGGGCAGGCTAAGTCCCGTTGTGGGCTTGCTCGCCGAGGCATTCTCCAAGCTGATATCCCCACTGGCGACGGTCATCGACCTTCTTGGCGACTTCGAGCCAACCCAAGAGATGGTTAATCTTATGGGCAGCGCCGTTATTGCACTTGAATCGATGAAACAAAAGGCAGCGCTGGCCGCCGCCGCTCAAGGTGAACTTGCAGAGAAAACCGACGAAGTGACTGAGTCTATGCGCGAGCAACTGGACGCCATGCTCGCCCTTGCCGATTCAACGTTTGGTCTTATTACCGCTACCCGCGACAATAGGACCGCTGAGAACGAACTCGCCGCTGCCCATCGACGGGTCAATGAACTAGAACGGGAGGGTAAGGAGGGCACGGCGAAGTACGCCGAGGCCAAGCGCGACCTGCGAGAGAAGTCTCTCGCAGCTGCCGAATCTCAACTCGATCTTGCAAATGCGGCTCGCAGGCTCCAGCAAGAGATAGCGGACGGTAAGACCTCGCGGGCCGATGCGATTGAGGCTATCCGCGATCTCGGCAAGGAGGCCGGCCTAACCGGCAAGGACATCCAAGGACTAGTGGGCGATATCAAGGGCGGGTTGAGGGATGCTCAAGAGACAGCCAACCGCCTAGCCCCTGGTATCGGTAAGTCGATAAGTGAAGGGATAGCTGGCGGTATCACAGCGGGTTCCTCGTCCATCGCGGTGGCCGCATCTCAGGCCGTACAGAAAGCCATCGTCGCAGCCAGAGCTGCCGCCGATGCTAAGTCACCCTCGAAGAAGATGCATGAACTTGGTATCGACATGATGATCGGTCTCGCCAACGGTATCTCCGACGCAGAGCAGAAGGCAATCGACGCGGCACGTAAGGCACTAGAGAAGGTCATCGAGCAGACCTCTTCGGCGCTGGACAAGATTCAGGGCAAGGCGTCGTCGTTCCGCGACACAATTCGGGGTGCGTTCTCAGGGTTCCTCGATATCGGTGGAGCCTTCGGGTCGGCCGAAGAGGGGACACCCCTCTCGGCCATCTTAGCTAATCAGGTGACCGGAGCATCTCACCTTGCGGATGTCTTGGAAGCCCTCAGGCGGCAGGGAGCCTCTAAGGCCACACTCGGGCAAGTTGCGAGTGCCGGCGCGGGACTTGGCGAAGCCTTGCTCCAGGGTGGCCCCTCGCTGATTGATGAGATGAACGCATCGCTGAAGACCATTAGCGAGTTCGCTAATCAGACAGGCAAGGGACTCTCAGAGCACTTCTTCGGAGAGAAGATCGACAAGGTTGAGAAGAAGCTAGACCAACTCCATGAAGACTTACGAGAGTTGAACCGACTCGAGCGTGAGGGACACTCTCACGACATCGTTCTAGATGGTGAGAAGGTGTCAGAGACAACACGCAAGCATCTCATCCGCACCGGTTCTCGTAACCCGGACATCTTCGGTGGCAGGGCCTAGTGCCCGCAATCGTATTTCCGAGGGCGATAGAGCAGGGCGTTGTCGCCCCCGCAGGCCCCAGCCTCCCCACGCTCTCGGTGCAGCTAGGACGCCAGAGCGGCTGGCTACTCGGTGCAGAGGAACTTGGGATCGGGACGATCCTCGGGCCGATCACCACCTGGGTAGATATCACCAGCCGGGTTCGGTCATTGAACATCCGCAGGGGCAGGCAGCACGAACTAAACAGGGTCGAGGCCGGCACCATGTCGGTAACGCTCATCAACCAGGATGGTGCCTTCAACCCCCTGAATGATGGTTCGGTCTATTGGCCCGACATCCGCCCGATGATCCCGATACGGGTACAGGCGACTTTCTCGACGATCACCTACAACCTGTTCAACGGGTTCGCTGAAGCATGGCCGGCCACCTGGGAGGGGGCCGCCGTTCAAGGCAACGACAACGTACAACTCCACGTCGTTGATGCGTTCAAGATCCTGAACCTGGCGCAGGTCTCACTGGCCCGTGGTGCGGAGACCACCACCGACCGCATCAACGCCGTGCTCGACGCGATCAGTTGGCCCTCGAGCCTTCGCAGCATCGACGTGAGTGAGTCCCAGGTGCAGGCCGTCTCGGCAGATGTCAACGCGCTGAGTCATATCCAGGAAGTAGCGGCGAGTGAGGGTGGGCTGTTCTTCATCGCCACGGACGGCATGGCTAAGTTCTTCGAGCGCCAGCACATCACGCTACTCGACCAGGACGATGACACCTGGGGAGACGCCAGCGGGGAGAAGCACTACGCCACCGTCACGACCTCCTACGACGATCAGAACCTATGGAACGAGGTCATCGTCACCGCCCCCGATCTAACCGACCAGGTCGTGGAGGACATCAGTAGCCAGACCATCTTCGGTGGACCGGCCACCGGAGCCACCCGAACCCTGTCGGTATCCACGTTGCTCACGTCCGAAGCCGAGATGCTGGACCGGGCGACGTTCCTACTCGGCGCATACTCCGAACCACATTTCCGCATCGAGTCGATGACCGTGGACAACGGAAGCCTGGATGACTCGCAGTGGCCCAGGCTCTTGCTCCGTGATCTCCACGACCGGGTTCTGGTTCGCAAACGACCCGCCGGCGACATAATCGAGCAACCTAGCTTCATCGAAGGCATCTCTTGGGACATCGGACCCCAACGCTGGCGATTGACCTGGAACCTATCTAGCACGGCCCTCCAACAGGGGCAGTGGCAACTTGGTATCGCCGGGCTGTCTGAGCTCGGTGTAACCACCACCCTCGTAAGCGCCTAAAGGAGTAACAATGGCCTGGACTGCACCACGTACCTGGACCGATGGCGAGCTGGTTACTGCCGCCATTATGAATCCGCACATCCGCGACAACCAGCTAGCAATGGGTCCGCACCTGATCGTCCGCAAGACCATCGATGAATCTGTTACTTCCAGCACCGCATTCCAAGCGGACGATGTGTTGACCCTTCCGGTATCCGCCAATGAGGTCTGGCAGTGGGAGTTGTTCTTACTGGCGACTTCGGACAGCGCGGCTGACATCAAGTTGCGGTGGACATTCCCGGCAGGCGGCACGTTCTCGGCGCAGTCGAATAACAGTAGCGGGGCGGATGTGGTTCAGAGGGTGGGTTGGGCTACGACTACTTCTCCCGCTGTCGAATGGACCGGGACCGCGAACTTCAATACGAGCACGGTAGCCAGCATGATCATCGTTCAGGGGATCTACGTAAACGGTGGGACCGGCGGCAACATGGCCCTCGAATGGGCACAGGCCGCATCGAGTGGCACGCCCACCGTCGTCAAGGCGAACTCGACGCTATGGGCAGTGAAGCTAGCTTAGGAGGATAGATGGCTAGGAACGCCTAGCCCGTTGGTACTCCCGCTGGTATTCACGACGACAGGTCACGCAGATACGAGCCCCGTTGATATCAACCGAGAGGTTGGCTCCAGAGAACGGGTGTCCATTCTTGCAATGGGTTTTCTTCCCGTTCCAGTGACGCTTACCGCTAGGGGTATCGCGGCGGCGGCGGTTCTCCTGTAGCGGGATGGCTTCAAGGTGCTCGGGATTTACACAGGCCCGATTGCGACACAGGTGATCCACTTCGTAACCGTCCGGAATCTCACCGGTATAGAGACGATAGGCAGCGCGGTGCGCGGTACAGGTTTGCTTCGGAGGGCCAGCGTCCCACATGAACACGCCGTAGCCGTTGGCACCCTTTGTACCGGTCCATTCCCAGCACCCCCGGGTAAGGGCCCACTTCGTTGCGAATCGATGTTGCCGGGTCAGCTCGCTGATAGCGCTCATGGCATCAATGGTAACACATGATGCCCAGAATGTAGGAGGTGTATTACCATCGCGGATAACAAAACCATCGACAATGGAGCACTAACTGACTTCACCGCTGCAACGGATGAGATTGGTGGTGTGGACTACCAGTACGTCAAGCTGGTAGACGGCACACCGGATAGCACGGCGAAGATACAGGGCACAGAGGCCAACGGGCTCGAGGTAGACGTCACCCGCCTGCCGTCTCTCGCTGCCGGTACGGCGTTCGCCGGCAAGGTGCAACTGACCGACGGCACATCCGACGCCACGGTGAGGAACCTCGCCGCTAACGATGCGCTGAACGTGGCAATCGTTGATGGTGCGGGCAACCAGGTGACGACCTTCGCCGGCTCCGGCGGCTCAAGTGCTACGGACAACTCGGCCTTTACGGCGGGCACTACGGCAGACACCACGGTGGCGGGTTTCTACCAGTCCACCCCAACGGCGGTGACGGACGGACGCTCTGCGGCTATCGGGATCGACGAGAACCGCCGAGTGAAAGTCTCGGTGGACGCAAGCACCCTAGATCTCGCTCACGGGGTAGCGGATAGTGGGAACCCAGTCAAGGTCGGCCATCGTGTGCAGACCGCACTCCCTACTGCCGAGGTCAACAACGACCGCACCAACTCCATCGCTGACGAATATGGCCGGCAACTCATCTCCCACATCTCGCCAGGGATGCAGGTCTGGAAGTCCTTCAACGCCACGACCACGCAAACGGGCGTGGTGGTGTGGGACCCAGCGGCCGGGAAGAAGATCGCCATTACCAGTATCGAGATCGGAACATATGGCACGACCGCTGCGCGGGTCATCCTGTTCTTCAACACGACCACTACCTATACAGAGGGCACGCATCAGCCGGTGTTCAAGGCTTCCTTCGCCCCCTCTGCGACGGTAAAGCCCGGAGCGGTTCAGTCGTTCTCACCCGTGATCTACTCGGCCACGGCCGACGCCGAACTGCGTATCACGACTGACGCCGGTATCTCCATCGACGTGGTCGTTTACGGCTACGAATTTAGCTAGAGCCAATGCTCCCGACGAACGATAAAGCTGATGGTCTTCTGGCTCACATCGTATGTCTCAGCAAGAACCTGTTGTGTGATGCCCACAGCGTATCGTCGGCGAATGGTCGAGACCTGCTGTGGCGTTAGTTTCGCTCGTCCATTCCGCGCACCCTGATTGCCCCGGCCCTTACGGTTCCGGTCGTGCTGATTCTCAGCCTGGGTTCCGATGAAGAGGTGGCTCGGTCTGACGCAAGGAGGGTTATCGCATTGGTGACAGATGACCATGCCTTCGGGAATCGGAGCGACGTGGAGTTCCCACGATACGCGATGTGCCTTGACGGGCCGCTGGTCCGGTCCTCGCAGGACGCCGTAACCCTCCATATTGTGCGATCCTCGCCAGACCCAGCAGCCGCGTCCCTTCTCCACCTTGGGCCAGAAGCGGTCCTCCAGGGACTTCGGTTTCATCGACGGCCACCGTGGCATGGTGACAGTATACAGGACGAGTTCTGATGTCGCTTAGGATGCGCCGAGGCGGAACGCCAGACTCCCCACCCTCTATCATCTTCGGACCGATCAATGGGGCTCAATCGGTCAGAGATGGGGTGGGGACCAGGACTGTCACATCCCCCGGTGGGGGTGTGTCGTTCAACTCAGCGTCGAACATCAACACGCTGATAACCAATAACCCCTCTAATACGGTCTTCGTCGCATCGGCCACGGGCTTGTATACGAACTTCCGGGGGATCTCCTACAGCAACAAGCATCCGCGCTTCTACTTCCCCGGCGCGGCGTCGTCCTACTCGATCACGGGAGCCGGCTCGCTCAACGAGATCGGGATGAACGGGAACACGAACGGGCTCGAAATCCACGGCGGAACCTGGACGGGCTACGGCACGATGGCCAGCGCATTCGGTAGCTCAATCAATGCGGTGGGGTCATCGATCATCGAGGACGCCGTGTTCACGAACGCCGGTCAGAGCGGGCTAGTGCTGGAGAGTGCCGTTGCCGGGGTGACGAACCTCGTCTCTCATTG
>Ga0075428_100003135_pt1 | contig 18063 bp, 17 predicted proteins | sample RhiMetdeltSRZDD2_FD_75291 | JGI IMG/M metagenome (GOLD analysis project Ga0075428, IMG submission 75291) | Populus rhizosphere microbial communities from Tennessee, USA - Rhizosphere MetaG P. deltoides SRZDD2 | ecosystem: Host-associated > Plants > Roots > Rhizosphere > Soil | place: USA... | reverse complement strand
CGCGCCACCCTCGATTGGAGCTACGAGCTGCTCACCGAGGAGCAGAAGTCCGTCTTCCGTCGTCTTGGGGTGTTCGAGGGGTGGTTCACTTCGGAGGCAGCCGCTGTCGTCGTGCCAAGAGACATTCTCACGTCCTCCGCAATTGCGGATCTCGTTGCCAAGTCCCTCGTATCCGCCGACGTCGACGGTACCGCTGCCGTCTATCGGCTACCGGAAACGACCCGCGCCTACGCCTGGGAGAAGCTCGCCGAGGCAGGCGATCTGGAGGCTGCGCTCCGCCTCCGCACATCCGCATGAACGTGAATGGCACAAACGCATCACGTGAAGCGAGGCATCAGCTGGCGGGCGGGATTTGGAACGATTTGGACGGATATGCGCCGATTAACTGTCGGCACGCGGCAACATCGCCGAAGCTCCGAGCGGCACGGCGTTCGATGCCAAGCACAATCACCAATGCAAAACCCGGAGCAGGATCATGGCTATTAGCACAACACAAGACGGAACGCAGTTCCAATTCAGTCCCACACGCATCCACGATGGAGGCGCAGCTTTCCACGTCAATGGCCCCGTCATTCCTCATCAGGCGCATGAGTGCATTGCCACACGACCCGACGCACTCCCGGGACTGCTCGCAAGGCAACGCGCAGCCTTTCTGCGAGACGGGGCCCCATCGCTCGCTGAGCGCAGGGCAAATCTGGACAGGCTTCGCGCGGCGGTGATCGCCCGCCGGGAGGTTCTGGAAGCGGCGTTGGTCGCCGACTTTGGACACCGCTCCAGGCACGAGACCGCCATCATGGAGATACTCCCGCTCACGTGGGGCATCGACTACCTGCAAAAGAATCTGCGCCGCTTCATGCGACGCGAGCGCCGACACGTCGCGCTTCACATGCGGCTCGCACGCGCGTACGTCGAGTACCAGCCGCTCGGTGTTATCGGCATTGTGGCTCCATGGAACTACCCGCTGTCTCTGGCGCTGATACCGCTCGCGACCGCACTCGCCGCGGGCAACCGCGCCATGATCAAGCCTTCGGAGCTGACGCCGGCGACAAGTGAGCGCAATGGCGGCGTTGGTCGCCGAAACCTTCCCGAAAGAGAAAGTGGCCGTCGTCACCGGAGACGCCTCCATTGGCGCCGCCTTCGCGGCCCTGCCGTTCGATCATCTCTTTTTCACGGGAAGCACTTCCGTCGGCCGCGCGGTGATGCGCGCCGCCAGCCAGAATCTCGTACCAGTGACCCTCGAGCTCGGCGGCAAGTCGCCGGTGGTGGTCGATCGCAACCAGCCGCTCGATCGCGTCGCGGCGGACATCGCGTACGGCAAGTTGGCCAATGCCGGCCAGATCTGCATCGCTCCGGACTACGTGCTGCTGCACGAGGGGGATGTCGATGGGTTCGCCCAGGCGTGGGGCAAAGCCGTCGCGGCACTCTATCCCAACGGGCCGGCGAGCGAGGACTACACCTCGATCGTTAACGCACGCCATTATGATCGTCTGCGCGCATTGCTCGACGATGCGCGGGCGAAAGGAGCGCGGATCGTCGAGACCGGACGGTTACCGGAGCAAGCGAAGGGTCGCGCCCGGACACTCGCGCCGACGCTGGTCTTCAATGTCCGCGACGACATGCGCATCATGCAGGAAGAGATCTTTGGGCCCTTGCTGCCCATCGTCACCTACGGTCATCTGGACGAGGCCATCGCCTTCGTGAACGCTCGGCCGCGTCCGCTGGGGCTTTACTACTTCGGATCATCTGCGGCCAATCGCCAAAAGGTGCTGACCCGGACGACCTCTGGCGGGGTCACCATCAACGGCACGATCCTGCACTACGCCCAGGAGGATCTCCCCTTCGGCGGCATCGGTCCGAGCGGCATGGGCGCCTACCACGGTGTTGAGGGTTTCCGCACGTTCAGCCACCGGAAGGCGGTGTTCGACGTGGGGCGATGGAACGGCGGTGACCTGCTGCGGCCCCCCTTCGCGCAGATGACGAACTTCATCCTCGCCTGGATGCTCCGCCCAGTGCGCAGGGCTTCGGGGCCGCCAATCGAGGTACGCAACGAGACCGTTGTTACCGCCTCGGCCGAACGCGTGTGGGAGCTGCTCACCGACGTCGAACGGTGGCCGTCGTGGTATCGGGCCTGCCGCTGGGTGCGTACTGAACCATCCAGTGGCGCGGCGCAACCGCTTGTGTTCAGGTGGAAGGCGCACCCCGTCGAGCTGCGCAGCGCGGTCGTCAGGAACGATCGGCCGCGCACTTTCGCCATCACCGCGGACGCCGTGGGATTCCACGCGGAGCGTACCTTCACGCTGCGTCCCACCCCGGACGGCCTCGGCACCATTGTCGTCAGCCACGAGACACAGGTTGGGCCGTTCCCTTGGCTTGGCCGAGCGTTTCTGGCTCCCCGTCTGTATGCGGCGAACCGGGCGATGTTTGCCGACCTGGCCCGTGCCGCCAGCAACAGCGCCGAGGCATAGACCGGCACGTCGGCCGGCAAGCAGGACTTGGAACGATTTGCACGAACTAACTATCTGCGCTTGCCGGCGTCGCCGAAGGGGAGTGCGGCAAGCACTAACCGACAAGGAGAAAGTCGATGCCCACCATCACCACGAAGGACGGAACTCAGATCTACTACAACGATTGGGGCCAGGGTCAGCCGATCGTGTTCAGCCACGGATGGCCGCTCAGCGCCGACGCCTTCGAGGACCAGATGTTTTATCTCGCCTCCAAGGGCTATCGCGTCATCGCGCACGACCGCCGAGGCCACGGCCGCTCCGGCCAGCCTTGGCAAGGTAATGATCTCGATAACTACGCCGACGACCTGGCCGAGCTCGTGCACAAGCTCGATCTCAAGGATGCGATCCACGTGGGGCATTCCACTGGCGGCGGTGAGGTGGCCCGCTACATCGGCCGGCACGGCACCCGGCGCGTCGCCAAAGTCGTGCTCATCGGTGCGATCCCACCGCTGATGCTCAAGGCGCCCAAGAACCCGAACGGAACGTCCATAGACGCCTTCAACCAGATCCGGGCGGGCGTTCTCGCGGACCGCTCGCAATTCTTCAAAGATCTGACCATCCCCTTCTACGGGTACAACCGGCCGAACGCGAAGGTGTCGGAGGGCGTGCGGGCCTCGTTCTGGCGGCAGGGCATGATGGCCGGGATGCCGGCGTGCTACTTCTGCATCAAGGCTTTCTCAGAGACCGACACGACCGAGGACCTCAAGAAGATCGACGTGCCTACGCTCTTCCTGCATGGCGACGACGACCAGATCGTGCCGATCGCAGCGTCCGCGATCCCGGCATCCCAGATCGTCAACGGCTCGACTCTCAAAATCTACAAGGGCGGGGACCACGGTATCTGCACAACGCGCAAAGACGGGGTGAACGAGGATCTGTTGACCTTCGTCAAATCCTGAACGCGCTCGCGGACCGCCCCGATGGTCCTCACCACCATCCACCGGTCCCTCCACCCGGGAAGCAGCTCGGCACACACAACGGATGCGGCACGCCACATGACGGCATCAGCGCATCATGCAGTCCTATTCGGACCGTTTCGTTTGCTGGTGAGGGAGCGCGCACTGTTCGACGACGACAAGCAGGTCCGCCTGGGCAGCCGCGCCATGGAGGTGCTGGTTGCCCTGGTGGAGCGGGCGGGGGAGCTGGTCACCAAGCGCGACCTCGTGCGTATCGTGTGGCCCGATACCGTCGTCGTGGAGGCCAACCTCGCCGTGCACATCGCCGGCCTGCGCAGGGCGCTTGGCGAAGGACAGACGGCGAGCCGGTACATCATAAATGTTCCGGGCAGAGGCTATCGCTTCGTCGCGCCGGTGACCGTGGTTGACAGCGAGGCCCCGGGAGACGTGATCACCGTCACGGCACCCCCGCGGCAGCACAACCTTCCGGCGCACTCGACGCGCCTGATCGGCCGGGAGCGGATCGTGGAGGAGCTGCAGCGGCGATGCCTGGCTGAACGGCTCGTCACGATCGTTGGTCCGGGCGGCATCGGCAAGACAGCAGTCGCGCTCGCGGTCGCTGATCGCATGCTTCCGCACTTCAATCACGGTGTGTGGTTGATCGACTTGTCGCGCACCATAGAGCCTCGACTCGTCCCGCTGGCTGCAGCCTCCGCACTTCAGATCGAGATCCGTTCCGACAATCCGCTGCTTGGCCTGGCCGGCGTCTTGAGGGACAAGGACATGCTGCTGGTGCTCGACAACTGCGAGCACGTAGTCGACGAGGCTGCGGCCATGGCCCACGAGCTCCTGCGCGGTGTGCGCGGCATACGCATACTCGCCACCAGCCGCGAGGCGCTTCGGACCGAGGGCGAGGTCGTCTGCCGGCTGCCCGAGTTGGCATGCCCGCCGGCATCGCTGCAGAGAATTTGTGCCGCTACTGCGCTGTCGTTTCCTGCGGTTCAGCTTTTTGCGGAGCGCGTCGCCTCCATCGTCAGCGACTTCGAGCTGCGCGACGAGGATGCTGTGCATGCAGGCCGGGTTTGCCGCGAGCTGGATGGCATTCCCTTGGCGATCGAGTTTGCCGCCGCGCGTGCCGACACATTTGGCATCGCTGGAATAGCAGCCGCTCTCGATGACCGGATGCGGCTCCTGGCAACGGGCAACCAGGGCGCTGCCGAGGCACGCCATCGCACGATCCGCTCCACGCTGGACTGGAGCTATCAGCTCCTGACCGAGACGGAGAAGAGAGTGCTGAGGAGCGTGGCGATATTCTCTGCCGGCTTCGATCTGAACTCGGCCAGTGCCGTGATCACAGGCGACGGGCTCGATACGGTTGATGTTGCCGACACGATCGCTAGCCTCGCCATGAAGTCGTTGCTCGTCGCCGATATCGGAAACAACGAGGTTCGGTTCCGGTTGCTCCAGACAATCCGCATCTTTGCACTCGCGAAGCTCAGCGAAACTTCGGCAGGCGCGCTGCCTAGGAGGCGCCATGCGATCTACTATCGCCATCTGCTGGAAAGACTGCGGGCCGGCACCGGCACTCTCGGCACCGAGCAGCTTGCGCTGGAAATCGACAACATACGGGAAGCTCTGGCCTGGGCGCACGGCCCCGAGGGTGACCGATACGTCGCTATCTCCCTCACAGCCGCGTCCGCCTTTGCATGGTTTGAACTGGCGCTGCTGGAGGAGTGCCGGCGCTGGATGGTCAAAGCCATCGACCTCTTGCACGATTCGGAGCGCGGTGGATCGCTGGAACTCGAGCTGCAAAGTGCGCTGGGATTATCCGCTAGGTTTTCCGGCAGCATGGACATCCGGATCAAGTATGCGCTCAGGCGAGCCATCGAACTGGCCGAGAAGCTCGGCGATCATGACCGGCAGTTGCAGGCGCTGTCTGCGCTGATCTGGTTCAATCATCGCGCGCTGGACCTGGAGGGGGCGCTGGAGATTGCGCACCGGGCCCAGAAGATCGCAGATCTTCTCGGCGATCCCGGAGCGCACAACACGAGCGACACGATGCTGGTGCTCTCGCACTTCTTTGCGGGTGACTTCGAGACAGCGACGTCCATCGCGGAGCAGGTGCAAAGCCGTCGCGTGCCGATCGAGGACAAGAGCCAGATCCGGCGCTGGAGAATGGATGATCCCATCTACACCAAATGCATCATGGCCCAGATCCGATGGACGATGGGATTTCCCGAGCAGGCAGCGCGCATCGTGAGAGACACTATCGCGGAAGCGGAAGAGGTCGGCCTACCGGTGCTGGTGTGTCTGGTGAAGACATGGTGCGCGAACATCTTCTTCCACACCTCCGACAGGGGCAGCTCCAGGACTTTCCTGGCGGAGCTGAAGGAGTCATCGGCCGCACTCGGCCTGCCCATGTATGAAGCAACCGCGCTGTGCCTCGAAGGGCTCGCAAGCGCAGCGGGCGGCGAGTTCGCTACAGGAGAGCGCCTGCTTCGCCGCGGCCTCGACCAGCTACAGCAGCTTCGCAACGAGGCCTCCTACATGGCGTATCTCAGCAGCTTTGCGGAGTTGCTCGATGCCGCCGGACGCGCGGATGAGGGATTGGTCCTGGCGAGCGAGGCGCTCGTGCTCGCGAAGAACGGTTGGTGGACTCCGCAGGTGATGCGGATCAAGGCCAGGCTACTCGTGTCGGCGGGGTCTGATCTCAATGAGGCAGAGCGGCTGCTGCTGAGCTCGATAGACCTGGCGCGACAGCGCTCGGCGCTGCTGTTTGAGCTGCGCAGCACCATCGACTTGAGCGGGCTCCACCTTCGGCAGCGGCGACCGGGCGATGCAGGCGAGAGCGTAAAGGCTGTCTATTCACGCTTCACCGAGGGCTTCAACACGCCGGATCTGGTCAAAGCCAGGAAATTCATCGAGCAGATGAATCGCCCCGCGAGCTGAGCGCACTGTCTGCGACGACGCGTTGTCCCGTCCAGCGACCGTTCGGCCGATCACGGCGCCAATCGCAAAGACCATCGCGATTCAGTTTGGAAGGTTTTGCATCGCTTAACTTGGGAAACGCGCTCGCGCTACGTACCTTGGTCACGACGCGATGAAAATGCGACCCCACCATTTGTGGGAGACCCCCATGCGAATGATCGGCCGGGAGAAGGTGAAATGCTCAGCGAGCTTCAGATCAGCGACATCGAGTATCGCAACCAGCCTTACGATCCGAGTTCCGGCCTGCCGGCACACGCCGAAGCGCGGCTCACCGCGAGCGGGCGCACCGGACGGGCTCGGGCGAGGAGCTTTCAAGCGATCCTGCTCGGCATGGCAGGGCACGACCTGCGCCAGCCCCTCCAGGTCATCCAAAGCACCTACGACTGGTTGGAAAGCCGCGTCGGCGCGATGGAGAAGGTCCGGCTGCGACGCGGCCAACGGGCCATCGCGAGGCTCCTCGAGCAGCTCGACAGCCTGGTCGCCGCCATGTGCCTGCTCGAGCGCACGGGCGACGTAGCCGTCTCGCCGACTGCTCTCATGGCCGTGCTACAGCGTGTTGCCAGCGGCGCCGAAGAAGCCGCACGCGCAAAAGGCATCGAGGTGTGTGTCTGCCCGACGTCGGCCGGAGTCATGAGTCACCCGCTGCTGCTGGAAGGCATCGTGCGCAACCTGGTGGACAACGCCATCAAGTACACCGAGCCGGGCGGGCGCATTCTGATCGGCTGCCGCCGCGCTGGCCGGAAAGTCCGCATCGATGTGTTCGACACCGGCGTCGGTCTGGCGCCCGGCGAGACATCGCGAATCTTCGAGGCCTTTCAGCGCCTGCACTCGACCCGGAGCGATGGGCTCGGCATTGGATTGTTTATCGTCCGGCGGGCGGCAGAGCTGCTGGGCCACGAGATCGACGTCAGCTCCACGCCGCTGCGCGGCTCGCGGTTCTCGGTGCTTGCTTGTGCCGCGCACCCCCTTGGCCGCACCTAGCGGACCCGGCACCGCTGCCGGCGGGCGAGGTGATGGCATGCTTGGAGGTCCCATGGACGATGCCCTGTCCCTGCTCACCAGGGTCAACGCGCGCGAGATGCTGGCGGCCTTCAAGCTCGATCGCCTGGGCTGCCTGCGGCCCCTGGCTGAATTTCTTGCCCGCTTTCCCGCGCGGCGGCTGTCTCGTCACATACTGTTGTTCGACCATATTGCCGCGCAGCACGGGCTTGCCGCGGCCGGGCGCTACATCCTGAACGAATTCACCAGCAGCACCCACATTGAGGGCGAGCAACATGTCCCGCGCCACGGACCGCTGCTCGTTGTTGCAAATCATCCGGGCATGGTCGATGCAATGGCGATATGGGTGGCCCTGGAGTGCCGGCGCGACCTGAAGACCATCGCGGCCGAACGCGACATCCTTCGGCTCCTTCCGAATATCCGCAGCAGACTTCTTTTCGTGAACCCGAGAGCAGAATGCCGTGCCGGACTTGTGCGAGAGGCAGCAGGCCATCTTCGGCGAGGCGGAGCCTTGCTCACCTTCCCATCGGGAACCATCGAGCCTGACCCGTCAGTGCGGCCGGCACATCCGTTGCTGAGCTGGTCGAGCAGCGCCGATCTGCTGGTTCGCTTGGTTCCTGACACCAAGGTGCTGCCGATCGTGGTGTCTGGTGTAATCTCCAGCACAGCTCTTCAGCATCCATTGGCCAAGCGTTTCTCCGAGCCGAAAGAGCGCGAGTGGGCCGCTGCCACGCTGCAGGTGTTTTGTCGATCCTTCCGCGACACACAAACGCGCGTGGCGATCGCAGAGCCCATCTCCGCGGGGCAACTTCCTCTACGGCCGGCATTGGATGCCGCCATGACCTCGCTGCTGCGCCGTGCGCTACCTCGCAGCGATACGTTGCGCAATCAACCATCTGCTCGTCCGATATCTTCCCTTGCCGGTTTGGGCGACAAGCGTGCCCGGCGCGACAGCACCATCGAGACGCTCGCGGCTTCCCGCACGTGGCCGTCGCCCGGGCCGTCGCGCCGGCCATCGATCTAGGGCGCTGGTTCCATGGGTCACAATGTGGATATCGAGAAATCTCAATCGCCAGGGCGGTATAGTCCCCCCACTTATGTCTTTGCCGCTCGGGCGCTACGCGATTTTGGGGATGGTTTCGTGGCGGTGCTGCTGCCGGTCTACCTCACTACTCTCGGGCTTGGGCCCCTGGAAGTCGGTATGGTGGCGACGCTGGCGCTGCTCGGATCGGCACTGATGACCCTGGGAATTGGGTTCTTGGGGTCGCGGGGCGACCACCGCCTGCTTCTCATCGGGGCCTCTGGCCTGATGACGGCAACCGGACTCGCGCTTGCAGCATCCAACACGTACGCCATCATACTGATGACGGCTTTCGTTGGCACCATCAACCCCTCCGCCGGCAGCGTCAGCCTCTTCGTTCCCCTCGAGCACGCATTCCTCTCCCGATCCGTCGTTGACGCTCAACGGACGCGGATGTTTGCGCGCTACAGCCTGATCGGTGCGCTCGCAGCTGCCGCCGGTGCCCTGGCCTCCGGCAGTCCCGATATTCTTGCAGGCATGGGCCTCGCGCAGGTCGCCGCGCTCAAGACGATGTTCGTCATCTACGCTGTGCTCGGTCTACTCGGCGGTGTCTTGTATGCGCGCACTCCGGCGGATACGAGGCCGGCGGGAGCGACGCCCATGCCTGCGCTTGGACCGTCACGCGGCATCGTCTATCGCATGGCCGCGCTCTTCAGCATCGATGCCTTTGCGGGAGGCTTCGCAGTCCAGTCGATGGTCGCCCTTTGGCTGTTCAACAAATTCGGCCTGTCGATCGCGGCGGCAGGCCTGTTCTTTTTCTGGTCGGGCGTGTTTGCGGCCTTCTCGTTTCCGGTTGCGGCGTGGCTGTCGCACCGCATCGGCCTCGTGAACACGATGGTGTTCACCCACATCCCCTCCAACCTGTGCCTGATCCTTGCGGCTGTGGCGCCGAACATTGAGCTGGCGCTTGCCCTGCTGCTGGTGCGGGCGGCCCTGTCGCAGATGGATGTCCCGACGGGCCTGTCCTATGTGATGGCAGTCGTGACGCCGCCCGAACGCCCGGCGGCGGCCAGCTTCACCTCGGTACCGCGCAGTCTGGCAGCTGCGGCCAGTCCTGTCATCGCCGGTGCGCTGTTTGCTGCCGGGCATGATGCCTGGCCGCTCATCATCTGCGGCGTTCTCAAGGTCCTCTACGACCTAGCTCTGCTTTGTGCCTTTCGCCACATCAAGGCCCCCGAAGAGCAATGAACCAAGCGGAGAGTCGACATGATCGACGCCATTGGCGCGGGTTCAATGTGTCGATCCAAAGCTCTCTGCTGCGAAGCGACGGTCCGCTCGCCGCGCTTGCTGAGGTCAATGAGGTGGAAAATGTTCTTGCCGATGTGTTGATGCCAAGCACGGCGATAGTGTCTTTGGACTGGCGAGGCATGGCGGGCTTCCTTTGCTCCTGGGCACCCCGCTCGACGCGGGAGTACTGCTGGGAGCACCGCCGGCCGATCTGGCGGGCTATCTGCTCATCACCTCCGGTTTCCGCCGCGAGACGGCCAATGCGGCTGTGCATGCCACGCTGGTTGGATTAGCGTGCCTGGTCTGACAGAAACCGCCGCCTGGTCCCGCAAGCGGGACACCAGCTGTAGCGCGGGGCTTCGCTCCAACTCTCTCGACGAGTACAGCCCCGCCCGAGTCTCGGAACCCGCCCAGCAGTGGTACCAGCGGATTAGGAGGATGCCATGACCAACGTCAAACCAAGCGTAGTTCTCGTTCACGGTGGCTTTGTCGACGGTGCCGGATGGGAGGGCGTGTACGGCCTCCTCAAGAAGGACGGCTACGACGTGAGCATCGTGCAGAACCCTACCCTGAGCCTAGCAGGCGACGTGGCCGCGACCCGGCAAATCATAGCGCAGGCCAAAAACCCTGTGGTACTGGTGGGCCACTCCTACGGCGGTGTCGTGATCACCGAGGCCGGCAACGATCCGAAGGTTTCCAAGCTCGTCTACATCGCGGCATTCGCGCCCGACAAGGGTGAGTCCGTCGCCTCTCTGATCAAGGACCCGCCACCAGGCGCACCCGTGCCCCCGATCCTGCCGCCGCAGGATGGCTTTCTATTCCTCGATAAGGCGAAGTTCGCCGCGTCATTCGCCGCCGACGTCGAGCCCGCCAAAGCGCAGTTCATGGCCGATTCCCAGGTTCCCTGGGGTGTGGCCGCGCTCGATGGCGCGATCAGCGAGCCGGCGTGGAAAAAGAAGCCGAGCTGGTATTTGGTAGCGACCGACGACCGAATGATCCCGCCTGCGGCTCAGCGCTTCATGTCTAAGCGTGCCGGCGCCGTGGTTACCGAGAGCGCCGGCAGCCACGCCATCTACGTGTCGCGTCCGCAGGAAGTTGCCGCTATCGTGAAAAAGGCCGTTCAAGCATGACGGCCGAACAGCAGCCGCCGGTCTTTTGTGGGACCGGCAGCCGCACCACGTGAATCGCGAAGTCCGTGTGCGCTGCGGCGGATCATAGTTGCCGGCCCCTGGGCTTGCTACGCATGAGCGAGCTCAGCGTGTGGTGAGCGCCCGCTGAGCCGCGTTGTGCGGCTTCCACAATTATGTCCTGCGCAGCAGGCGTGCTCGTCCGACTTCGCATGTCAGATAGGCGACCGTCATTCAACCGATCTTGATGAGATTCTGGTTCGGCAATGGACCGCCGGGAAATTGCGCAAGCGTGCCTCCGACTTCAAGCGATCCAAGGTCAATCCCTGCGAAACCGAGCCTTTCGATCAGCGCGGCTATCTCCCCCTTTGCCGCTCTGTCATCGCCGGAATAGAACAGCACGCGCTGTCCGCCGTCCGAACGTGGGTCAGTGGCGAGCAGCTCTGCGCGGAGGTGATTGAAGGCCTTCACGACGCGGGCTCCCGGCACGAGTCCAGCAAACACCGCGCTCGACACGCGGCCGCCGAGATCTGCGGGCTTGAACAGCGGTGCCTCGACGGGATTGTTGGCGTCGATGACAATGCGCCCCTTCCAGTCCGGAAGTCCCGCCATCGCCGCCGGGAGCTTTGTCCAGTTCACGGCCACGAAGACGATGCCTGCGCGCGCCGCGTCCTCGCGGGTGCCAGCCTTGATTGATGGCCCAAGCTCGCGCACCAGATCCTTGAGCGAATCCGGGCCGCGGCTGTTTGAGATCGTCGCCTTGATGCCGGCTCGGCTCAACGTCCGCGCGAAGGCCGTACCGATGGCGCCTGAGCCAATGATGCCAATGATCATCTGATGTTCCTTTCTCAGTCGAGGTTCTAGATGAAGCGAGGCAGGCGAATCCGCGTCCGGGTGCTCTCAAGAGCGCATTTCATTTGCCGGTAAGGCATCGAGCTGCTGCATCAGCGAGAAGAGATTGGCGACGCCCCAATGCTCGGCGATCTGGCCGTTGCGCACGCGCATGACGTCGACGGTCTCGAATTGAATCTCTCGGCCTGTCGGCGCGACGCCGAAGAAGTTTCCCAGGTGCGTCCCGTGGTAGGTCTTGTAGGTCGTCACCCGGTCGCCATCGGCAAGCTGCCAGTGGATTTCTGCGTGGAAGTCGGGGAAGGCAGCCCGGAGGACCTTGTACAGTTCTCGTGCACCGGCTTTGTCGGGCGTGCGGCCCGGTTGCGGCGTGTGGTCGAGGAAATCGTCGGCGAAAAGCTCATCGAACACGGTGAAATTGCCGCCGCCCTGCACTTCTTGCGTGTTGCGGCGAATGACCGCCTTTGCGGCTTCGCTTGCGTTGGTGGTGATCATGACATGCTCCGATGGGTTGGGGATGTGGTTCGGTCGGGTGCAGCGACTGCTTACGCTCCGCCGCCTGCTTTCTGACCGAGCAGCTGCAGCTCCCAGGCGAGCGCGATGCCGGTGCCACCGCCGTGCTCGAGGAACATCTCTCCGCCCTTCTTGGCCGTCTCTTCGCGGGCCCAGTCGCGCTGCAACTCACCGGCCACCGCCATCCACGTGATGGGAACGACACCGGCCATCATCATGCGGCGCACGGCCATGTCGTGCGCTTCGACGCTCACGCCGCCCGAGGCGTCGGTAACGGCGTAGACCTCGTAGCCTTCGCCCGCAGCCTGGATGGCCGGCATAGCGAGACAGATCTCCGACCAGAGGGCCGCCATGATGATTTTCTTGCGCCCGGTCTTCTTAACCGCGTCGACGACGCGCTGATCCTCCCACGTGTTGATGAAGGTGCGGTCGATCGGCTTCTGATCCGGGAAGACGTCCTGCAGACCCTTGATGAGCTTGCCGCCGCGGTTTTCGAGGACCGTCGTCAGGATGGTCGGCACCCCGAAGATCTTGGCCGTCTTGGCCAGCGCGATGACGTTGTTGACGATCATCGTCGGCTCGTGGCTGTGCAGATTGGCGAATTGGAACGGCTGGTGGTCGATCAGAACCAGCACCGACTCTTCCGGGGTGAGCAGGGCGTTGAGGCCGTTCTTGGGGGCGTTGGGCTGGGTGGTCATGAGCGTTTTCTCCGGTTCGGATTGCGTCGTTTGCCTCCTAGCTATCGCCCGCTTATTGGCCTAGGATTAGTCGACAATGATTGGTAAATCTTACAAGCATCCGTTGAAGAAAAACCCATGGAGACCTTGGCCAACCTCGAATCCTTCGTCCGCAGCGCGGAAGCCAGCAGCTTCTCAGGTGCAGCGCGAAGGCTTTCCCTGACGCCGGCGGCGGTTAGCCGCAACGTGGCGACGCTGGAGCGCAATCTCGGTGTTCGCCTGTTTCAGCGGACGACCAGGAAGCTCACTCTGACGGAGGCTGGGGAGCGCTTCCTCCTGGCCATGCAGGATCATATGGAGGGGCTGCAGGCAGCGATTGCAGATGCTGGCACTGATCGCGGTGAGCCCGCCGGAGTGCTCAAGGTCAGCATGGGGCTGACCTTTGGCGCTGACTACATCCTGCCCTTGTTGCCCGCCTTCCTCGCCCGCTATCCCAAGATTCGCCCGGACTGGCGGTTCGAGAGCCGGCAAGTCGATCTGATTGCAGAAGGGTATGACGCGGCGATCGGTGGCGGCATCGATTTGGCGCCAGGCTTGGTGACACGCACACTTGCGCCCTTGCACATCATCGCTGTTGCTTCGCCAGCCTATCTGAAAGGCAGGAAGCGGCCGGTGGATCCTTCGGGGCTGGCCGTCTTCGACGGCATTGTCATGCGCTCCACGCGGACGGGACGAATCCGCGAGCGCACCATGCGCAACGCCGCCGGTGCGGAGAGCCCTGCGACACTGAAGGAGACGGTCGTACTCGACGACCCGGAAGCGATCTGCCGGGCAGCACTCCTGGGTCTCGGTGTGACGCTCATCGCCGTGCCGCACGCCCTGCCGCATCTCGAAAAGCGCGGACTGCTACGCTTGGTGCCACAGTGGTACGCAGATGCTGGACCGATCTCGATCTACTACCCGACCCGAATATTACTTCCCGCGAAGACCCGCGTGTTCGTCGACTTTGTCGTCGAGGGCTTTCGCCGTGATCGCCTGGCGGAGCGGTTCGCGGGAAGTCTTGGCTAGGCTTGAGAGGCTGGCAAGACCTGCCCACACCATCAGGAACTCGCGCAGATTGGCGATGCCAAGACAGCGCCGGCAGCGTCAACAAGAATGGTCTGGCGGTTTGCGGCAACGCGGCTGCGGCGTTGGACACGCCTGGCGCGACGGCAAATGCGTCGACGCTCGTCCGGCTCCAGCAGTCCCGCCTCGCGCAGATCATCCTGCATGGGCCTCGCGCCAGACAGCAGCGCAGACGACGAGGCGCCCGAGCTGCGGTTGAGCAGCAGCGGCACATTGCCGAGCTTCCCCCTCAGATAGTCCAGCGTTTCGAGATCGGCATTGGCGAACGCCATGACGACGCCGGCATTGGCGATGAACGTCTCCCAGCCATCCTTGTAGTGGCGCTTGAGCTGGCCCAGGTTCTGCACGATCACCCACAGCTTCACGCCCGCTCAACGGCCAGATCGGCGACATTGCCGCTCTGGGCGCTAAGGGCCGCGCGATCAAGCTTCCGGGCAAACCCGTGCAGCTGCCCCTGCACGGCGGCCAATCCAGCTATCCAACCATGACTGAGGAACGCCGACGCTCAAATCCGCGGCGCATCGCAGCGTGCGCGCGATGCAGAGGACTTCATCGAGACATCAGCATCGGGCAGGGTCATCAAGCCACGCGTTTCCGCTGCTGCCGTCGCCGCGAAGCCCGTGCTGACGCGCGTCTACAATCCCGGCGACCTTGGCCATCTCGCCTGCGGTTGGCGTGCGCTGATCGCCCTCCCGCCCGGCCGCAAATAGGTCACCCTTGTTGACTGGACCACGATTGAGACTGCCCGCTTCGCGCAAAGGGTTGCTGCAACGGCGATATCGTAAGGCTTGCGCGCCGTCTTGCAGAAGTTAGATCCGCGGACCGATTGCCACGTCTCTTTGGGCGGTCTGCTGCGCTCTACGCCAACGCATCCTCTGGCCGCGACCTACCTTCTGCCAGCTTGGATGTTCTTCGCATGCTCAGTCGCCCTTTTCGACTATGGTACGCTCATATGGAACGTCCTCACCCCCCTGGCACGGCACATCTTCGGCCCGTTTCGCCCATGGCGAAGAATTTCCCGCCGTACCGGGCGCATCTCTGAGATCGTCCCGTTCCTCAACGTGCAGGCCAATGATATCTGGAACTTCCTCACCCGCTTGCAACGCTCGTTTCATACGCCTCAATCACAGCATCACCTCGTATGGACACGCGTCTCGCGCGTCGCCCGAATTTGCGCCTACGCAACTCTTGCGCTTGTCCTGCTCGGCAGTCAGACCGGCTACTGGATGAATTTGTCCGTAGAACAAGCAGCGTTCCTTAGTGGAATCCTGCTGCCCCTCGCCATCGTTCTTTTCATCGCTGACCGCTACTTCCGCCGCTCCCGTTTGGGCACCGATCGCAGAAGACTTTCCAGGCCACACAGCCTCAAGGCCCGCATGGCCGTCGCCGCAATTGTCATCGTCACCCTTGCGGGGGTCTTATTTGCGGCCATCGTAACTTCTTCCAACGACTCGCACATGGGGGTTCGACTCCTTGCCTTGCTCATCATCTTCGGTACGCTCGCCATCTCGATGAAAATAGGAGGCCTTGCCTCCAGAATGATCACCAACGCGCGCAGGGCACGCTTGCCAAGCGCTCTGGACTTGCGCGGATCCGACACCCGGCGTCCCGTTGTTCTGTTGCGCTCATTCAGTGATGATGGAACTTGGGCGTCTAGCTATGAAATGCCGGTTGCTAGGGCCGATGATCCAGACGCTGGAGTCACAATAGTCGGCCTAGAGGAGACATTGCGCGACAACCTCACCGAGTATGGACCGCTAGTTGCAATAGCAGAGCCCCGCGAACTCCCGCAGCCTGGCGCAGCGCGCCAATATTTCTCTGACGATACCTGGCAGGCTGAAGCCCTAAAATGGCTTAGTGACGCTCGCTTCCTAGTCATCATTGTGGGAACCACCGAGGGTCTAAGATGGGAACTTCAACAAATCCGGACCGGAAACCATTTGTTCAAATCAATATTTGTGTTCCCGCCCAAACCTGACTTCGATTTCATGGACCACCTGGACCGTACGAACATTCAACCTGAGCCCGACCCCGCTGCGCGCATCGATTTCCTGCTCTCAGAGTTCACCGGCAGCCATTGGGAGGAAGGCATAGCCCACCTGCCGCACAACACCCGCGTCGCCTATTTTCGGCGTGGCGGGAAGGTAGTAGCCCTGACTTGCAACCGTGAGTTTGACGATGATTTCGCGGTGGCACTTCACTTTGCGATTTACGGCCTATCCTATCGTCATCCGCCATCCCGCAAGCATACGAACGCCGGACGCCGCTTTCGTATTCGGCGTGCGGTTCTTTCGCGTTCCTTACTCGGCGCCTGAACTCGATGCCATTTCAACCGTGGATATTTCCAACCTGAATCGGTCCCGGGCCGAATCCGTCCGCCTTTTCTGCTGCATGAATTTTTCGCAAGCGAGTCGACTCCAGCTCGTGTCCGCAGCGAGAAAGATTCTCACGACACTCTCTTTTCGCTACACCGAAGAGCGGGGAGAGCAAGCTGGGTTTTTGCTAGCAAAAACCTTGTCCCGGCGCAGGCCGGGGCCGGTGCGCTCGCCCGGCTCGCAATTGCAATGTTCCGCATGACACGCCCGCGCAAAAACGAACCTCGTCAGCACCAAGTCAATGTGCGCTTCACCACGCACGAGCTGCTGCGCATCCATCACCATGCTTCGCTCACCGGCAAGACGCTCACCGACTTCGGCCGAACGGTGATGCTGCGCAAGCCGCGCCCTAGACCACGCACTGCGCCTCAACTTGTTTCGCTTGCACCCCGACGCCTTGCGCGCTGGCGTGCCCTTGGCAATGCTATCAATGGATTAGCCCACGATCTCAATGCCAGGCATCAGCTCGATCCGCGCGCCCTTCGCGTGCTGCTGACGCGCCTGCAGCTTCTGCTGCGCAACTCCTTCACCGATCATTTTGCGGCCAATGCCGCAATCCCGCCCTATGCACTGTCACCCGCTGTCCGCTACCAGCTGCGCAAGGTATGCACCAACCTCGTGCAGATCGCCGATCACCACCGGTCCCTCGGTATCGATCCGCCGCTGCCCCTCTCCAACCTCATCGGCCGGTTGCGCGCCCTGATGAACGGCGATCGTTCGCTCCATGGTTCCTAACATCTCGCCCAACGCCAATCTCGATCGCCGCACCTGGCATCCCCGCGACCCACCGCGCACCTGACACTGCGGCAGTCCGGCCCAGCCGGTTAGCTGCCCGCTCATCCCACCATCCCACTCATCCAGCCATGCGCGGGCCGCTTCCGGCCGCGCATTGGCTCCAACTCATGGAACGAAGACATGCACGAACCTTCCGAACCGGACCACCAGACACACGCACGGCGCGTGAGAAAGCGCTCGAGGAAAAAGTTGGCTCGCGCACGATCCTCGTGGTGCTCATCGCGCTGGTCGCACTGGTCGAGGCCATCGTGATTGTCCACCTGGCTTTCTAGCACGGACGGAACTGGAGACGTGATCAGCGGCCATGCGATCGCTGATCACTCCACCCGCCCCACCATGCACTCCAGTCCGACAACCACATTTCGGCAGGCCACCGTACGAGAGATGACAATGTCACAATGGGAGTATCAAAAGCTCGATCTCAACAACGTTCCAACCAGGAGCGATGACATCAATTTGCTCAACGACGTGGGCAAGGCAGGCTGGGAGGTGATCGCAATCACTGCCAACAACATTGTCTATCTGAAGCGCGCTGTACTTCCGCCGAAACGGCCCAGCACGAGGCGTTCATGAGCGACGGTCCGCAAGCCAATCGTGCGGGCCGACAAATACTCCGAAAGCGCAGCCATTCACGACCAGCGCGACAACTAGTGCGGCGCCTTCCAGTTCTGGTCAGCCGCGCAATTTTGATCGGTCTGAGGCAGCACACGATGAAGCTTCGCTGAAGATGCGCTGCGCAAACCGCGCCTGCTCCAGCCACAGATCCATCGGGGATCGGCATTGGGCAAATCGGGCGGGCAACTCGCGTAACGCTGCGCCAATCCCGCGTGCCAACCCTCAGCTGGACCGCACACGGCGGCATCTGCGGAACGCCATCATGGGGCGGGCGTTAGGGCTTGAACATTCT
>Ga0075428_100003133_pt1 | contig 18066 bp, 14 predicted proteins | sample RhiMetdeltSRZDD2_FD_75291 | JGI IMG/M metagenome (GOLD analysis project Ga0075428, IMG submission 75291) | Populus rhizosphere microbial communities from Tennessee, USA - Rhizosphere MetaG P. deltoides SRZDD2 | ecosystem: Host-associated > Plants > Roots > Rhizosphere > Soil | place: USA... | reverse complement strand
CCTCGGCCCCTCGGTGCGGCGGCGCTGCGATGCCTTCATGCGGATCCCGATGCGCGGCAAGATCGGCTCGCTCAACGCCGCCGTCGCCGGCTCGATCCTCCTGTTCGAGGCCGTCGAGCAGCGACTCGCGGGCGATGGGGTAGTGGACCCTGCAGCACCCACGACAGACGCCCCTGCACCGGCGACCATCGCTCCCGCGAAGCCGAAACGACGCTCGCGTGCGGCCACCGAGCCTGCGGCCGTGACGCCCAATGGCCCGGGAGCGGAGCCGACCAAGCCCAGACGACGGGTGCCCGGGACCGCCAAAACCGCTCCGCCGGTCGAACCGGCGCCGGGCGTTGATCCATCAGACGTGACCGAGCTGCTGCCCGAGGCGCCAACACCCCCGCGCCGCCGCGGCAAGCGAACCGGGAGCTGAGCCTCAGCTCCTGGGCGACAGGATGTAGAGGGCGTTGTTACCGGAGCACACGTCGAAGCCGTTGATGGTTGGCTGGCCTCTTGCCGGGAATCTCACCTGATCACCGTCACGAACGGCGATGACGCCACCGTGCACGCGGACAACGGGATCGTCGGGCGTCCCACCGGTGAATGCGATACCCCAGAACGTGTGATGGACCTCGCCCGTGCCGTCGACCGCCGTGACCTGCTCCGGCCACAGCGCTGCTGGGTCGATTCGAAAGGTGATCGGCGGCGGCGGCAAACCCGCCAGGAGGCAGAATTCGGGCTCGCCCATCGGGCGTAGATAGAGCGTCGGGACGGGCGTCGGGACAGGGCTGGTGGAGGGCGTGTCTCTCTGCGGACTGCAGGCAGCGACGGCGAGGACAGCGACAAAGGCGGTTACGATCAAGGCCCGCATGGCTCGTTCACCTGACGCTACCCGACCGGCTGCCTGCGAGTTCAGGCCTGGTTGACCGGCCGGGAGCGGGCGACCTATCATTCGCGGGCTTCGGGGCCCGGCGTAGCCGTGCCCTTCGGCGCCGACGTAGCTCAATTGGTAGAGCAGCGGTTTTGTAAACCGCCGGTTGCGGGTTCGAGTCCCATCGTCGGCTCCATTCGACACGCCGGCCCACATAGCTCAGCTGGCAGAGCACTTCCTTGGTAAGGAAGAGGTCATCGGTTCGAACCCGATTGTGGGCTCCACCCCTGACCTGGTGGTCAGTCCCCGGAAGTGGCGGACACTGGCGAAGCCTTGCCTCGATGGGCAGGCCAACCGCAAGACGTAGGAGTGAGAAGGGCCCGTGGCCAAGAAGAAGTTCGAGCGCAACAAGCCGCACGTGAACATCGGCACGATCGGCCATATCGACCACGGCAAGACGAGTCTGACCGCGGCGATCACGAAGTACCTCGCGCTGAAGGGCGAGGCCGAGTACCGCGCCTTCGAGACGATCGACAACGCGCCCGAGGAGCGCGAGCGCGGGATCACGATCGCGATCGCCCACGTCGAGTACGAGACCGACGCCCGCCACTACGCCCACGTCGACTGCCCGGGCCACGCCGACTACATCAAGAACATGATCACCGGCGCCGCCCAGATGGACGGCGCGATCCTCGTCGTCGCCGCGACCGACGGCCCGATGCCCCAGACCCGCGAGCACATCCTCCTCGCGCGCCAGGTCGAGGTGCCGTACATCGTCGTCTTCCTCAACAAGGTCGACGCGGTCGACGATCCCGAGCTGCTCGATCTCGTCGAGCTCGAGGTCCGCGAGCTGTTGAGCAAGTACAACTTCCCGGGCGACGACGTACCGGTCATCCGCGGCTCGGCCCTCAAAGCCCTCGAGGCCGGCGACGACACCTCGGACCCGGCCTACAAGCCGATCCAGGAGCTGATGGATGCCGTCGACTCCTACATCCCGACACCAGAGCGCGCGGTCGACAAGCCGTTCCTCATGCCGGTCGAGGATGTCTTCGGCATCAAGGGCCGCGGGACCGTCGCGACGGGGCGCATCGAGCGCGGCGTCGTCAAGGTCGGCGAGGAGATCGAGATCGTCGGCGTCAAGGCAACAAGGAAGGTCGTCGTCACCGGCGTCGAGATGTTCAAGAAGCTGCTCGACGAGGGCCGCGCCGGGGACAACGTCGGCTGCCTCCTGCGGGGCATCGAGCGCGAGGAGATCGAGCGCGGCCAGGTCATGGCCAAGCCCGGCTCGGTCGCGCCGCACACGAACTTCTCGGCGCAGGTCTACGTCCTGACCAAGGAAGAGGGCGGCCGCCACACGCCCTTCTACAACGGCTACCGGCCGCAGTTCTACCTGCGCACGACCGACGTCACCGGCGCGATCGGGCTGCCCGAGGGCGCCGAGATGGTCATGCCCGGCGACAACGTCGAGATGACCGTCGAGCTGATCACCCCGATCGCGCTCGAGACCGGCCAGCGCTTCGCCATCCGCGAGGGCGGCCGGACCGTCGGCGCCGGCGCCATCGTCAGCATCGCGAAGTAAGACGACATGGCAAAGGTCGAGGCGCGGCCCACGATCCAGCTCGCCTGCACCGAGTGCAAGGAGCGGACCTACACGACGCGCAAGAACAAGAAGAACGATCCGAACCGGATCGAGCTGAACAAGTACTGTCCCCGCTGTCGCAAGCACACCCTCCATCGGGAGGCGAAGTAGCGCCGGCACGAACGCTAGGGGTGTAGCTCAATTGGTAGAGCACCGGTCTCCAAAACCGGCGGTTGTAGGTTCGAGTCCTATCGCCCCTGCCACCTCCACTGAAAAGGCGGATTCCATCCCGTGAGACGACTTCGCACCTTCATCCAGGAAGCGGTCTCCGAGCTGCGCAAGGTCACCTGGCCGACCTTCGAGCAGACGCGCAACCTGACCGTCCTCGTGTTCATCGTGAGCTTCGCGGTCGGCGTGTACGTGCTGTTCTGGGACCAGCTGTTTCAGCGTGCGATCGGCCTCCTCTCGAACCTGCTGAGCTGAGGCACGTGATGACCGAGACCACCGAAACCACCGAGAGCGCCGTCACGACCTCGCCCGACAAGCGCTGGTACGTCATCCACACGTACTCGGGCTACGAGAACAAGGTCAAGGCGAACCTCGAGCACCGGATCGAGTCGATGGGTATGGAAGACCGGATCTTCCAGGTCCTCGTCCCGATGGAGGACGAGATCGAGATCCGCCAGGGCCAACGGCACACGGTCCAGAAGAAGGTCTACCCGGGCTACGTGCTCGTCGAGATGGTCCTCGACCCAGACAGCTGGTTCGTCGTCCGCAATACGCCGGGCGTCACGAGCTTCGTCGGTGGGTCGAACATCCCGGGCGTCCGCAGCGAGCCCATCCCGCTCGCCGAGTCCGAGGTCAAGCAGATCCTGCGGCACATGGGCGTGGAGACGCCGAAGTTCCGCGTCGCGTTCGTGAAGGGTCAGAGCGTGCGTGTCACGGATGGCCCGTTCGCCGAGTTCATCGGCACCGTCGACGAGGTCAACCCCGAACGCAACAAGGTCAAGGTCCTCGTCAGCATCTTCGGCCGCGAGACGCCTGTGGAACTCGATTTCCTCCAGGTCGAGAAGCTCTAGGCCAGGGAGGAAGCACCGCTCGTGGCAAAGAAGATCCGCATCGTCGTGACGCTCCAGCTGCCGGCCGGCAAGGCGACGCCCGCGCCGCCCGTCGGCACCGCGCTGGGCCCGCACGGCATCAACATCGTCGAGTTCACGAAGTCGTACAACGAGAAGACCGCCGACAAGTCGGGCCAGATCATCCCGGCCCAGATCACGGTCTACGAGGACCGCTCGTTCTCGTTCGTCCTCAAGACGCCGCCGGCCGCAGACCTGCTGCGGAAGGCCGCCGGCGTCGAGAAAGGCTCCCAGACAGCGAAGCGCGAGATGGTCGGCCGGGTCACAAAGGCCCAGGTCCGCGAGATCGCGGCCATCAAGATGGCCGACCTGAGCGCCAACGACATCGACGCCGCCGCGAAGATGATCGAGGGCACCGCTCGCAGCATGGGCATCGAGGTCGTCGGCTCGTAGTCCGACAATGCCGTCACCGGTCCGACGGCTCACCCGGGACCGGACGCCAACCCCGCGACAAGGGGCAGATCGGGGCCGCCGATCGAAAGGAGCACCGAACATGGGCCGACACGGCAGGAAATATCTCGAAGCGGCGAAGCTCGTCGACCACGACCGCGCCTACACACCGGACGAGGCCGTGACCCTCGTCAAGGAGACGACGACCGTCTCGTTCGACGCCTCGATCGAGGCCCACGTCCGCCTCGGCGTCGATCCACGCCACGCCGACCAGATGGTCCGCGGCACGGTCGTGCTGCCGAGCGGCACCGGCAAGGTCACGCGCGTCGCGGTCTTCGCCCAGGGCGAGAAGGCCCAGGAGGCCCTCAAGGCCGGCGCCGACGAGGTCGGTTCGGAGGACCTCGTCAAGAAGATCGAGGCCGGCTGGCTCGAGTTCGACGTCGCGCTCGCGACCCCGGATCTCATGGGCCAGGTGGGCCGCCTCGGCAAGATCCTCGGCCGCCGCGGGCTCATGCCGAACCCGAAGGCCGGAACGATCACATTCGACCTCGAGCGCGCGATCCAGGAGGTCAAGGGCGGCCGCGTCGAGTTCAAGGTGGACAAGGCCGGGATCGTGCATGTTGCGATCGGCAAGGCGAGCTTCGAGCCCGAGGCGCTTCGAGCGAACCTCGCAACGCTCATGGACGCGATCAACCGGGCGAAGCCGGCCGGGGCGAAGGGCACGTACCTCCGTACGCTGTCGATCTCGAGCACGATGGGCCCCGGCATCCGCGTCGACATCCCGGGCATCCTCGCCGCCGCCGCGGCGTAGCCACGACTCGGGCGGTCGGGACCGCCACTGGCCGGCAGGCCCAATTCCTGCCACACTAGACGTGGCGACGGTCGAGAGACGCGTCGCTTTTCGATCGAATCGACGGAGCCGCAGACAGCCTGCGCCCTTAGGGGCTTAATTCGCCACCCGGCCCGGGTTTCGTACCGGAACAGGTAGCGGGCACGCCGAGGCAGGGAACCAACCGACCACCCTCCGTGGGTGGGCGAGACCCCTGCGAGTCCGAGCATCGCCCACACGTGGGCGCCGTCGCAGGGGTTGCCGGCCGAACGGCCGTCCGCCCACCGCCGCGCACCGGTTGTGCGCCGTACGAGGAGGGCGCCATGCCCACCGAGGCCAAAGTGGCGGCGGTCGCCGAGCTCCGCGAAGAGCTCGCGCGCAACCGCACGCTCATCGTCTCGGAGTACCGCGGGCTGACGGTCCGGGAGATCGCCGACATCCGGCGTGCTCTCAGCCGCAGCGATGTGAAGTACCGCGTGGTCAAGAACCGGCTGCTCAAGATTGCCGCTGCCGACACGCTCGGCGACGCCCTGGGCTCGCTGCTCAACGGCCCGACGGCGATCGCGTTCGGCAACGACGAGACAGCGACGGCGAAGGCCGTCCTCGACGCGACGCGGCCGTTCAAGGTCGTGAAGATCACCGGCGCCGTGCTCGGGACGCATGCGATCTCGGCGGCCGAGGTGACGAGGCTCGCCTCGCTGCCGTCGCGCGAGGTTTTGCTCAGCCAGATCGCCGGCGCAATCGCGGCTCCGATGGCCGTGACCGCGGGCCTGTTCGACGCACCGCTGCGGGCCGTCGCCGGCCTCGTTGCCGCGCTCGAAGCCAAGCGCGCTGCCGCCTGACCACGAACCAACCACCGAATCCCACCACCAGCTGACAGGAGAACACGATGGCCACGCTGACCACCGACAAGCTGCTCGAGGCGTTCGAATCGATGACGATCCTCGAGCTGAGCGAGTTCAAGACGAAGTTCGAAGAGCGCTTCGGCGTCACCGCCGCCGCGCCGGTCGCGGTGGCCGCCGCCGCCGCCCCGAGCGCTGACGGCGCAGGTGCTGCCGCCGCAGCCGAGGAGCAGACCGAGTTCACGGCGACCCTGGCCGAGATCGGCCCGAACAAGATCCCCGTGATCAAGGTCGTGCGCGAGCTGACCGGTCTCGGCCTCAAGGAGGCCAAGGATCTCGTCGACGCAACGCCGAAGCCCGTCAAGGAAGGCGTTGCCAAGGACGAGGCCGAGAAGATCAAGGCGGCCCTCGAAGAGGTCGGCGCCAAGGTCACGATCTCGTAGTTCGACCCACGACTCGCGATCACGACGCGGCCTCAGCGCCCATCGCCTGAGGCCGCGTTCGCGCGTCTGCCGCTACTGCCTCGATTGCCGCGATTGCCGCGATTGCCAGGTGTGCTGTCCCAGCACCACTACGACGTGATCGACGGGAAACCGGCCCATAACGTGCACCCGGCGCACGAATCGACCAGAACGCACATCCCGTTGGGATCGAGTCCGCATGGCAGCGGCCGTTCGCGTCTCGGTGGTGCCGTGGCAGCACAGCGGCGGTTGGAGGTCCAGCGCGTCGAGCACGACGCGACTGGGGCGAGCCCGTCGGGCGGCCCGTGGTGGGCGTTTGACAATCGAGCAGAACGCGATATCCTTTGCAGTTCTGTGAGCGTGGCTTCCCTTCTCTCTACCTCCTCCCCGAAGGAGCGGTCTTTTCATGCTGTCTGCTGACATGGCGGCCCCGGTGGCCGCGGCTTCGGCGCGCAAGCGCTATGCCCGGATCCCGGAAGTCCTCCCGGTTCCAAACCTCATCGAGCTCCAGCTGGAGTCGTTCCAGTGGTTCATCGAGAAGGGCCTCCGCGAGCTGTTCGACGAGATCAGCCCGATCAAGGACTTCACCGCCAAGGTCATGGAGCTCCAGTTCCTCGATTACGAGTTCGGTGTCCCGAAGTACTCCGAGGAGGAGTGCCGGACCAAGGACCTGACGTTCAGCAAGCCGCTCTACGTCAACGTCGAGCTGCTGATCAAGGAAACGGGCGAGATCCAGCGCCAGCGCGTCTACATGGGCGACTACCCGTGGATGACCGACCTCGGCACGTTCGTCATCAACGGCGCGGAGCGCGTCGTCGTCAGCCAGCTCGTCCGCTCGCCGGGCGTCTACTACAGCGAGGTCGAGGACCCGTCATCGGGCCGGATGCTCTTCTCGGCGAAGGTCATCCCGAACCGCGGCGCCTGGCTCGAGTTCGAGACGAACAACAAGGACCAGCTCTGGGTCAAGGTGGACCGCAAGCGCAAGATCGCCGCGACCACCCTCCTGCGAGCCGTCGGCTACGAGACGAACGACGAGATCGCCGCGCTCTTCGCGCCGCTCGATCTCGATCCCGAGCACCCGTTCGTCGCGAACACGCTGGACAAGGACCTCACGAAGACCCAGGGCGAGGCCCTGATCGAGGTCTACAAGAAGCTCCGGCCGGGCGATCCGCCCACGGGTGACAACGCCCGCCAGCTTGTCGAGAGCTTGTTCTTCAACTTCCGCCGCTACGACCTCGGTCGCGTCGGCCGCTACAAGTTCAACAAGAAGCTCGATGGCGTCGCCGATCGCATGTCGATCGAGCTGCCGCGCGAGCAGCGCACGATCACCCGCGAGGACATCGCCGCGATCGTCGGCAACCTCATCGAGTCGAACCGCGGCCTCCACCCGAAGGACGACATCGACCACCTCGGGAACCGCCGCATCCGGGCCAACGGCGAGCTCATCCAGAACGCCTTCCGGATCGGCCTGCTCCGGATGGAGCGCGTCGTCCGCGAGCGGATGACGATCCAGGAGATCGACAAAGCGACGCCGAACGCGCTCATCAACATCCGGCCGGTCGTGGCCGCGATGAAGGAGTTCTTCGGCGGCAGCCAGCTCAGCCAGTTCATGGACCAGACGAACCCGCTCGCCGAGATCACCTCGAAGCGGCGCCTGTCGGCCCTCGGGCCGGGCGGCCTGTCGCGCGAGCGCGCCGGATTCGACGTCCGCGACGTCCACCACAGCCACTACGGCCGGATCTGCCCGATCGAGACGCCGGAAGGTCCGAACATCGGCCTCATCGGCTCGCTCGCGACGTACGGCCGGATCAACAGCTACGGCTTCATCGAGACGCCCTATCGGAAGGTCCGCCGGACCGTGTCCTGGGACGATCCCGATCTGAAGACCTTCGAAACCGGCGCCGACATCGCGACCAAGACCGGCACGGTCATCCAGAAGCGCGGCCAGAAGCTCTCAGACGCCGGCGTGGCCGAGCTGAAGAAGCAGAAGGCGGCCGCGTTCCCGATCCGCCCGGTCGTCACCGACCAGATCGAGTACCTCCCCGCCGACGAGGAGGAGCAGCACGTCGTGGCCCAGGCGAACGCCCGCCTCGACGACACCGGCCACTTCGTCGACGAGCGCGTGCCGTCGCGCTATCGGGACGCGTTCCCGGAGGCGCGTCCGGACCAGATCGAATACATGGACGTCAGCCCGAAGCAGGTCGTGTCCGTCGCGACCGCGCTCATCCCGTTCCTCGAGCACGATGATGCAAACCGGGCTCTCATGGGCTCGAACATGCAGCGCCAGGCCGTGCCCCTTCTCGAGCCGGAGGCGCCGATCGTCGGCACCGGCATGGAGGAGCGCGCCGCTCGTGACTCCGGCCAGGTCGTCGTCTCACGCTCGGCGGGCGTTGTGACCTCGGTGACCGCGGAGCGCGTCCAGATCGAATCCGACGCCGGCGAGCTCGAGGAGTACAAGCTCCTGAAGTTCGTCCGGAGCAACCAGGGCACCTGCATCCACCAGCGGCCCATCGTCGACGTCGGCCAGCGCGTCGCGGCCGGCGAGGCGATCGGCGACTCGTCGTCCACGAGCGGCGGCGAGCTCGCGCTCGGCCGGAACGTCCTCGTGGCGTTCATGAGCTTCGAGGGCGGCAACTACGAGGACGCGATCGTCATCAGCGATCGGATGGTCCGCGACGACCTCTTCACGAGCATCCACATCGAGAAGCACGAGATCGAGTCGCGGGACACGAAGCTCGGGCCCGAGGAGATCACGCGCGACATCCCGAACGTCGGCGAGGAGTCCCTCAAGGACCTCGACGAAGAGGGTGTCGTCTACATCGGCGCCGAGGTTCGCCCTGGCGACATCCTCGTCGGCAAGATCACGCCGAAGGGCGAGACCGAGCTGACGGCGGAGGAGCGCCTCCTGCGCGCGATCTTCGGCGAGAAGGCGCGCGAGGTGAAGGACAGCTCGCTGCGCCTGCCGCACGGTGAGCGCGGCAAGGTCGTCGAGATCCGCGAGTTCAGCCGCGACAACAACGACGACCTCCAGCCCGGTGTGAACCGGCTCGTCCGGGTCTCCGTGGCGCAGAAGCGGAAGATCTCGGTCGGCGACAAGATGGCCGGCCGGCACGGTAACAAGGGGGTGATCGCGAAGATCCTGCCGCAGGAGGACATGCCCTTCCTGCCTGATGGCACTCCCGTCGACATCATCCTCAACCCGCTCGGCGTGCCGAGCCGGATGAACATCGGCCAGATCCTCGAGACGCACCTTGGCTGGGCTCTCCACACCAAGGGCGAGATGGCGGCGACCGCCGTCTTCGATGGCGCGACCGAGGCCCAGATCCGGACCGAGCTCATCGAGGCCGGCCTGCCCGAGGACGGCAAGATCGTCCTTCGCGATGGCCGCAGCGGCGAGGCCTTCGACCAGCCGATCACGGTTGGCTTCATCTACATGCTCAAGCTCCACCACCTGGTGGAGGACAAGATCCACGCCCGCTCGACGGGCCCCTACAGCCTCATCACCCAGCAGCCTCTCGGCGGCAAAGCCCAGTTCGGCGGCCAGCGCTTCGGCGAGATGGAGGTCTGGGCGCTCGAGGCCTATGGCGCGGCGAACATCCTCCAGGAGCTCCTGACGGTGAAGTCGGACGACGTCCTCGGACGCGTCCAGACATACGAAGCGATCGTCAAGGGCGAGGAGATCCAGCCGCCGCGCGTCCCCGAATCCTTCAAGGTCCTCATCAAGGAGCTGCGCAGCCTCGGCCTCAATGCCGAGATCCTCGACCACAACGACGAAGAGATCCCGCTGGCGGAGGACGACAGCAGCGGCTACCTGCTGCCGGACCTTGGCGGGATCAATCTCGCCGGCTTCGAAGACTGATACCGAACCCTCTCGCCCAAACGGCGTCCCCGGGCACCGGCCGGCCCGCTGACGCTCGCCCTTCGACCGGATCGCGCCGCCGAGCCAGACGGCAGCGCGGAGGAGAATGATGCTCGAGGTCAACAACTTCAACGCGATTCGGATCTCGCTCGCCAGCCCGGACCAGATCCGGGAATGGTCGAAGGGCGAGGTGACGAAGCCCGAGACGATCAACTACCGCACGCTCAAGCCGGAGAAGGACGGCCTGTTCGACGAGCGCATCTTCGGTCCCACGAAGGACTGGGAGTGCTACTGCGGCAAGTACAAGCGCATCCGCTACAAGGGCATCATCTGCGACAAGTGCGGCGTCGAGGTCACGCGCTCGAAGGTCCGCCGCGAACGGATGGGCCACATCCAGCTCGCGAGCCCGGTCAGCCACATCTGGTATTTCAAGGGCACGCCCAGCCGGCTGGGCATCCTGCTCGACATCAGCCCCCGGAACCTCGAGCGGATCCTGTACTTCGCGCTCTACATCGTCACGTCCGTCGACGAGGATGCCCGCAAGCGCGCGCTGCTCGCGATCGAGGAGGAGGCCGAGGGCCGCGGCGGCAAGGGCGGCCAGCGGCTCAACGAGCTCGAGGACGAGCTGAAGGCTGACTTCAACCGCCACAAGGACGAGCTCACCGACGGCCTCAAGACGCTCAAGGCGGACCTCGAGTCGCAGCGTGCGGCGCGGACCGAGGAGATCGTCACCGCGGCCCAGGCCCTCGAGGCCGAGATCAAGGCCCTCAAGACGGCGGCCGCCGAGGAGTCGATCGTCTTCGGCTCGACCGGCGAGGTCATCGTCGCCGCCGGCGAGAAGGGCGGCAAGGAGGCCCTTGCGAAGCTGCGCGCGGTCGTCGGCGCCGAGACCGAGCGCGTCAACCACGAGCTCCAGGACCGCGAGCGCGACGAGGCGACCGCGGTCGAGCAGAAGGTCGCCGACCTTCGGGCCGCGATGGACGACGCTCTGCATGCCGAGCGGGAGCGCCTCGCGGAGTCGGCGCAGGGCGCCAAGGACGAGATGAAGACCGCGCGTGCCGAGGTCGAGGGCATCAAGCGCCTCATGACCCTCGGCGAGACCGAGTACCGGAACCTCGACGAGAAGATCAACGGCAGCGGCCGCGGCCGCGTCTTCAGCGCCGGCATGGGCGCCGAGGCCGTCCGCGACATCATCAGCCGCATGGACGTGGACGAGCTCGCCCACAGCCTCCATGCCGAGGTCCGGACGAGCTCCGGCCAGCGCCGCAAGAAGGCGATCAAGCGACTCCGGCTCATCGAGGCCTTCCGGCGCTCCGGCACGCGACCCGAGTGGATGATCCTCTCGGTCGTGCCGGTCATCCCGCCGGACCTGCGGCCGATGGTCCAGCTCGACGGCGGCCGCTTCGCGACGTCCGACCTGAACGACCTCTACCGCCGCGTCATCAACCGCAACAACCGCCTCAAGCGGCTCCTCGAGCTCGGTGCGCCCGAGATCATCATCCGCAACGAGAAGCGGATGCTCCAGGAAGCCTGTGACGCGCTGATCGACAACGGCCGCCGCGGCCGGGCGATCGCGGGCACCGGCAACCACCGGCTCAAGAGCCTCTCCGACATGCTCAAGGGCAAGCAGGGCCGCTTCCGCCAGAACCTGCTCGGCAAGCGCGTCGACTACTCCGGCCGCTCGGTCATCGTCGTCGGCCCGGAGCTCAAGCTCCACCAGTGCGGCCTGCCGAAGAAGATGGCCCTCGAGCTGTTCAAGCCGTTCGTCATGCGGCAGCTCGTCGAGAAGGGCTTCGCCCACAACATCAAGAGCGCGAAGCGCATCGTGGAGCGCGTCCGGCCCGAGGTCTGGGATGTCCTCGAAGAGGTCATCAAGGACCACCCCGTCCTGCTCAACCGCGCGCCGACGCTCCACCGCCTGGGCATCCAGGCGTTCATGCCGGTCCTCGTCGAGGGCTCGGCGATCCAGATCCACCCGCTCGTCTGCACGGCCTTCAACGCCGACTTCGACGGCGACCAGATGGCGGTCCACGTGCCGCTCAGCTCGGCCGCCCAGGAAGAGGCGCGGACGATGATGCTCTCGACCGCGAACCTGCTGTCGCCCGCCGACGGCAGCCCGGTCGTCGCGCCGACCCAGGACATGGTCCTTGGCTGCTACTACCTGACGCTCGAGCGCGAGGGCCCGGCTCCGCGCACGCGCATCTTCGGCAGCGAGGATGAGGCGCTCTACGCGTACGACCTGTCAGCCCGCGGCCTCGCCCATATCAGCGCCAAGGTCGACGATGACGGCGAGGGCACGGCCGTTGCGAACGGCGCCAAGCACAGCGCGGCCAGCCTGAAGCTCCATGAGCCGATCGAGGTCATGGTCAACGCCTGGGACGAGGCCGCCGGCGAGACCCGGCTCGTCCGCCAGCGGACGACCGTCGGCCGGATCCTGTTCAACCAGATCCTGCCCGACCGGCTGCGCTATTCGAACCAGGTCATGAAGCGGACCGAGCTCAAGCGGCTCGTCGATGAGTGCTACCGGCTCCTCGGCCCCGAGGAGACCGCCCATCTCGTCGATGGCATCAAGAGCGTCGGCTTCCAGTTCGCGACCCGCGGCGGCATGACGATCGGCCTCTGGGACATCGTCACGCCGAAGGAGAAGGCGCCCCTGCTCGAGAAGGCCGACCACGCGGTTGGCGAGATCGATCGCCAGTTCCAGCGCGGCCTCATCACCGAGGAAGAGCGCTACGAGCAGGTCGTCGAGCTCTGGCAGGACACGACCCGCAGCGTCTCCGACTCGATGATGAAGGCGCTGCCGGAAGAGAACTCGCTGCGGATGATGACCGACTCGGGGGCCCGCGGAAACAAGGGCAACATCGGCCAGCTCGGCGCGATGCGCGGCCTCATGGCCGACCCGTCCGGCCGGATCATCGACGTGCCCGTGCGGAGCAACTTCCGCGAGGGCATGACGGTCCTCGAGTACTTCATCTCGACCCACGGCGCCCGCAAGGGTCTCGCCGACACGGCCCTCCGGACCGCGGACTCGGGATACCTGACGCGGCGCCTCGTCGACGTCGCCCAGGACGTCATCACCAAGGAAGACGACTGCGGCACCGAAGAGGGCAGCTGGATCACCTCGGAAGACACCGCCGACATGATGGGTGTCGCCTGGCCGGCCTCTGACGAGGTCGCGCGCGGCAACGTCCGCGAGGAGTTCCGCAAGCGGCTCATCGGCCGCGCCGCGGCCGCGCCGCTACCGGATCCGAGCGCGAAGGGCAAGAACCCGGCGCCGCTCATCGACCGCAACGAGCTGATCACCGAAGAGGTGGCGGCGGCGATCGACGCCTCGAACATCGACGAGGTGCTCGTCCGATCACCGCTCACCTGCGAGGCCCGCCACGGCGTCTGCCGGGCGTGCTACGGCCGCAACCTCGCCACCGGCGAGGTCGTCGCCGCGGGCGAGGCCGTCGGCATCATCGCCGCCCAGTCGATCGGCGAGCCGGGCACCCAGCTCACGATGCGAACGTTCCACACCGGCGGCGTCGCCGGGCTCGACATCACGGCCGGCCTGCCGCGCGTCGAGGAGCTGTTCGAGGCCCGCGTCCCCAAGGGCAAGGCCGAGATCAGCCACATCGATGGCACGGTCGAGGTCATCCGGGCCGACACCGGCACGAAGGTCAAGGTCGTCAGCCGCGAGGCCTACGACACGCCGATCAGCGTCGGCAAGGGCACCGAGCTGCTCGCTGCCGCCGGCGACCTCGTCGACGCCGGCCAGGTCATCGCCCGCACGAAGGACGGCGACATCACGGCCTCGGCGAAGGGCTTCCTCGCGAAGACCGACGGCGGACTCGTCGTCCGCGCCGAGGACGTCGTCGAGCGCGAGTACCCGATCCCGCACAGCGCCCGCATCCTGATCGAGAACGGCAGCGAGATCCGGGCCGGCGACGCGATCACCGACGGGCCGATCAACCCGCAGGAATACCTCGACACGCGCGGCAAGGACGCCGTCCAGCGCTACCTGGTCAAGGAAGTCCAGAAGGTCTACCGCAGCCAGGGCGTGACGATCAACGACAAGCACATCGAGATCATCGTCCGGCAGATGCTCCGCAAGGTCCGCATCGACCAGCCGGGCGACGTCGACCTGCTCCCGACGGAGCTCGTCGACCGGCTCGAGTTCGAGGAGGCGAACAACCGCGTCCTCGCCGAGGGCGGCGAGCCGGCGACGGCCCAGACCGTGCTCCTCGGCGTGACGAAGGCGTCGCTGAACACCTCGAGCTTCCTCGCCGCGGCGTCCTTCCAGGAGACGACCCGGGTGCTGACCGAGGCCGCCATCAACGGCGCCAAGGACCACCTGATCGGGCTCAAGGAGAACGTCATCATCGGCAAGCTCATCCCGGCCGGGACGGGCGCGCCGGCGAACATCGCGGCGCGCAAGGAGCGCGACCGGCGGGCGGCCCTCGAGGCCCTCGCCGGCGAGGCGCTCGACGACGCGGCTGGCGATTACAACCCGTTCCTCGAGGAGGGCGCCCGCCCACCCGACGACGACGCGGCCGGGCTGGCCCTGGCGGCGACGATCGCCGGCGCCGACGAGGACGCCGAGCCGAACCCGTTCGCAGCGGCTGCGGACGACGACGACGAGGCGGCCGACAACCCGTTCCTCCAGGACGCGGAGACCGCGAAACCGGAGGCCTGATCCCTGGCTTGCCGCCGGCCCAATCGCGGGTCGTCGGCAGCCGATCCACACGACATTCGAGCCCGGCGCCGGACACTCCGTCGCCGGGTTCGCTCGTTTGACACTCCGAACGGGCGGTTGCTACACTCCGCGTTCGCGGCTTCGACCGGAAATTGGGCCTTGGCGTGCGCGCCGAGCCCACCACCGAGCCCGCGACGCGCGGTTCGCCGCCGGCATTGTGCCGTGGGCCCCGAGCCCATGGTCACGTGGCCGGTGCAGCCGGGCCGCGACATCGACCGAGACAACGGAAAGGAAGAGCGCCTTCGTGCCGACGATCAGCCAGCTCGTGCGCCATGGCCGGCGGACTGCGATCAAGAAGATCAAGGCCCCCGCGATGCGCAAGAACTGGAACAGCCTGCGCCAGCGCCAGGTGCCGATTCCGGGTGCCCCCCAGAAGCGCGGCGTCTGCCTGCAGGTTCGGACGATGACGCCAAAGAAGCCGAACTCGGCGCTGCGCAAGATCGCGCGCGTGCGGCTCACCAACGGCATGGAGGTCACGGCCTACATCCCCGGGATCGGCCACAACCTCCAGGAGCACTCGGTCGTGCTCGTCCGCGGCGGCAAGGTCAAGGACCTGCCCTCGGTGAAGTACCACATCATCCGCGGCACGCTCGACGCCGCCGGGGTCAAGGATCGCCAGCAGGGCCGCTCGAAGTACGGCGCCAAGTCGAAGGCCGCCGGAGGCGCGCGCTGACATGCCGCGTCGAGCAAGCACCCCGCGCAAGTCGAAATACGAGACGATCCCGGCGAACCGCACCACGGCGCGCTTCCACGCCAAGATCATGACCGCGGGCAAGCAGCGCCTCGCCGAGCGGATCCTGCGCCAGGCCCTCGCCCGGGCCGAGGCGTCGTCCAAGCGACCCGGCCTCGAGGTCCTCGAATCGGCCCTGCGCAACGCGACGCCGATCATCGAGGTCAAGCCGCGCCGTGTCGGTGGCGCCACGTACCAGGTGCCCGTCGAGATCCGCGGCGACCGCCGTCTCTCGCTCGGCGTGCGCTGGCTCGTCCAGGCCGCCCGCAAGCGCAGCGGCAAGAGCATGAGCGAGAAGCTCGCCGCCGAGCTCGTCGACGCGATGAACGGCCTCGGCGCCGCCGTCAAGCGGCGCGAGGACACGCACAAGATGGCCGAGGCCAACAAGGCCTTCAGCCATTTCAAGTGGTAGGCGGGGGAGCGACGACCCGTGGTACGTGAAGTTCCGCTCGCCCGCACGCGGAACATCGGCATCATCGCCCACATCGACGCCGGCAAGACGACCGTCACCGAGCGGATCCTCTTCTACACGAAGAAGATCTACAAGCTCGGCGAGGTCCACGACGGCGCGGCGACGATGGACTGGATGGCCCAGGAGCAGGAGCGCGGCATCACGATCACTGCCGCGGCGACGACCTGCTTCTGGCACGACCATCGCATCAACATCATCGATACGCCCGGGCACGTGGACTTCACGGTTGAGGTCGAGCGGAGCCTGCGCGTCCTCGATGGCGCCGTCGTCGTCTTCGATGGCGTCGCCGGCGTCGAGCCGCAGTCGGAAACCGTCTGGCGCCAGGCCGACCGCTACGGCGTGCCGCGGATCTGCTTCATCAACAAGCTCGACCGGACCGGCGCCGACTTCTGGCGCTGTGTCGACATGATCGTCGAGCGCCTCGGCGCGACGCCCGTGCCGATCCAGATCCCGATCGGCTCCGAGGACTCCTTCGAGGGCGTGATCGATCTCGTCGAGATGAAGGCGATCCTGTACCGCGACGACCTCGGCTCGAGCATCGACGTGGTCGACATCCCGGAGCGCCTCCTGCCCGAGGCGAAGAAGCACCGCGAGCAGATGATCTCCGCCGCGGCGGAGGTCGACGACGACCTGACCCACAAGTACCTCGAGGGCGAGGAGCTGACGCCGGACGAGATCCGCCACGGCCTCCGGCTCGGCACCCTCCAGTCGAAGTTCGTCCCGATCCTCACCGGCTCGGCGCTCAAGAACAAGGGCATCCAGCCGATGCTCGACGCGGTCATCGAGTACCTGCCGTCGCCGCTCGATGTCCCGCCGACGATCGGGCTCAAGCCCGGCAGCGACCAGGAGCTCGTCCGGACCGTCGACGACAAGGAGCCGTTCGCGGCACTCGCGTTCAAGATCGCGGCCGACCCGTTTGTCGGCAAGCTCGCCTACTTCCGCGTGTATTCGGGCACGCTCAAGGCCGGCTCGTACATCCTCAACCCGGGCAAGGGCAAGAAGGAGCGAATCGGCCGGATCCTCGAGATGCACGCGAACGACCGCGAGGAGGTCGACGAGGTCCGCGCCGGCGATATCGCCGCAGCCGTCGGCCTGAAGGAGACCTTCACCGGCGACACGCTGTCGGACCCCGAGCACCCGATCCTCCTCGAGACGATCTCGTTCCCCGAGCCCGTCATCGAGGTCAAGATCGAGCCGAAGACGAAGATCGACCAGGACAAGATGGCGATCGCCCTTGGCCGCCTGGCCGAGGAGGACCCGACGTTCCGGGTCAAGACCGACCCCGAGAGCGGCGAGACGCTCATCGCCGGCATGGGCGAGCTGCACCTCGACGTCATCGTCGATCGCATGGTCCGCGAGTTCAAGGTCGCGGCGAACGTCGGCCGGCCGCAGGTCTCCTACCGCGAGACGATCCGCCGCGCCGCCGACGGCAACGGCCGCTTCGTCCGCCAGACCGGCGGCAAGGGCCAGTACGGCCATGTCGTGCTGAAGCTCGAGCCGGGCGAGAAGGGCAGCGGCTACGAGTACGTCGACAAGATTGTCGGCGGAACGATCCCCCGCGAGTACATGCGCTCGATCGACCACGGCATCCGCGAGACCCTCGAGACAGGCCCGCATGCGGGCTACCCGATGGTCGACGTCAAGGCGACCGTCTATGACGGCTCGTACCACGAGGTCGACTCATCTGAGATGGCCTTCAAGATCGCCGCGTCGATGGCCGTGAAGGACGCCGTGCAGAAGGCGTCGCCGGTCGTCCTCGAGCCGATCATGCGGGTCGAGGTGACAAGCCCCGAGGACTTCATGGGCGACGTCATCGGCGATCTCAACAGCCGGCGCGGGCTGGTCGAGGCGACGGACGTGCGCGGCACGACCGTCGTCGTCCGCTCGTTCGTGCCGCTGGCCGAGATGTTCGGTTACGCGACGGACCTGCGGTCGATGACCCAGGGTCGCGCGAGCTACTCGATGGAGCTGTCCCATTACGCCGAGGTCCCCGCCAGCGTGGCGGCCGAGCTCGTCGCGAAGAGCAAGGTCTAGGGGCCGGGCGAGAGGAGCAGGGAAGAGCGATGGCCAAGAAGAAGTTCGAGCGCAACAAGCCGCACGTGAACATCGGCACGATCGGCCATATCGACCACGGCAAGACGAGTCTGACCGCGGCGATCACGAAGTACCTCGCG
>Ga0075428_100003132_pt1 | contig 18069 bp, 12 predicted proteins | sample RhiMetdeltSRZDD2_FD_75291 | JGI IMG/M metagenome (GOLD analysis project Ga0075428, IMG submission 75291) | Populus rhizosphere microbial communities from Tennessee, USA - Rhizosphere MetaG P. deltoides SRZDD2 | ecosystem: Host-associated > Plants > Roots > Rhizosphere > Soil | place: USA... | reverse complement strand
ACGGCAGACGCATAATCCGCCGCACACAGAGGGACAGAAGGTTCGGCGAAGACGTCAATCGCTTTCAGCGAACGAGCGATGAGGAGCGAGCCATGACAGGAACCAGACTGGTGCTTCGTGGCGTAACGATCTTTTTGCTCTCTTCGACGATGGCCTCGGCACAGGCCGTCTCCACCGCCCAGATCACCGGGACTGTGAGAGATCAGGCCGGCCTGGTCCTGCCTGGCGTCACCATCACGGTCGTGCAGACCGACACTGGTCTGACCCGCACGACCGTCACCGATGACGGTGGATCGTACGTCCTGCAGAACCTGCCGATCGGACCGTATCGCCTCCAAGCGACCCTTCAGGGATTCCGCCCATTCGAACAGACGGGAATCGTCCTCGAAGTGGGCGCCAACCCGACGCTGCCGATCACCCTGACCGTCGGGCAGGTACAGGAAACCATCTCGGTGGAGGCCAACGCACTTCTGGTTGAAACGCGCAATCCGGGCATCGGGCAGGTCATCACCAATCAGCAAGTGCTGCAACTGCCGCTGAACGGCCGTCAGCTCACTGAGCTGATCTTCCAGGCAGGCGTGGCGGCAGGTGGCGCGAGCACGACTGCAGCGCCCGGTGCCAACACGCTCAATACCGGCGTGCGCAACTACCCCACGGTCACTATTCAAGTGGCGGGCGGAACCTCGAACGGCCTGACCTATATCCTCGACGGTGGCACGCACAACGATCCGTTCAACAATCTGAATCAGCCGCTGCCGTTTCCGGACGCGATGCAGGAGTTCAAGGTCGAGACCAGCGCGCTGCCGGCGCAATACGGTCATCACTCGGCGGCGGCGGTCAACGCCGTCACCAAGTCAGGCACCAATGTCGTGCACGGCGGCGTCTTCGAGTTCCTGCGTGACGACTCGCTGAATGCGAAGAACGCCTTTGCCGCGATTGGGCGCGACGGCCAGCGCCGGAGCGACGGTCTCCACCGCGACCAGTTCGGGGGCACGATTGGCGGACCTGTGGTGCTGGGAAAACTGTTTTACTTCGCGGGCTACCAGGGCACGCGGATCAACGTCACGCCCACCGATTCGTTTGCGTTCGTGCCGACCGCCTCGATGCTCGCGGGCAATTTCGCTGCGGTCGCCTCCCCCGCATGCAACGCCGGGCGCACCATCCCCCTGACCGCGCCGTTCGCGAACAACACCGTCTCGCCTGCGCTCTTCTCGCCGGCGGCGTTGAACCTTGCGAAGAAGCTTCCACAGCCGGTTGACGAGTGCGGCCGAACGCTGTTCGATCGGAAGAACGAGCGCACCGAAAACATGTTCATTGGCCGGATCGATTACCAATGGAGCAATAGCCATTCGATCTTCGGCCGTTACGAGCTCGCCCATCTCGGGTCCCAGCCGGATGCCGACCCGAACAAGAACCTGATCGCATACGCCAACTCTCCACTCGATCACACAGTGAACTCGGTGGTCGTCGGCGACACGTACCTATTCGGCCCGAACACCGTCAATTCGTTCCGAGCCACGTACAACGATGCGGATATCTCCAAGAGTTACGTGCACTTTTTCGATATCGGTCAGCTCGGCGTGCAGAACTTCACCCCGCTTCTCCCGGACTACTACGTCATGAGTGTCGCCGGCGGCTTCGGGATTGGCGGCAACAACACCAACCCGGGCTCCATTCCGACGAAGGTGTACCAAGTTGCCGACGATTTGAGCCTCGTGCGCAGCGCTCATCAGATCGGAATGGGCGTGAACTTCATTCATTCCTCGCTGTCCACGACTTCCTACGGATCTGCTTCCGGGAGCTTCACGTTCTCAGGACAAATTACAGGGCTGGGTCTGGCGGACTTTCTCCTGGGGCGCCCAACGGCGATCCAGCAGACGAGCGTCAACCATCAGAAGGGAGCGATCGACTACCTCGCGCTGTACGTTCAGGATGCGTGGAAGGCGACACCCAACCTCACGCTTAACGTCGGGTTGCGCTGGCAGCCGTATCTTCCGTACACGAGCGGTCTGGCCGATTTCAGCCACTTCAGCATGGACAATTTCGGCGCGGGTGTACGGAGCACGGTGTACAGGAACGCCCCCGCTGGGCTGATCTTCGTGGGCGATCCTGGTTACCCCGGCAACGCGGTTGGCGACAAGGCTTGGGATAGCCTCGCGCCGCGCGTCGCGGCGGCGTGGGATGTGCGTGGCGACGGACGTATGACGGTGCGCGCCGCGTACGGGCGGTTCTATGAGACACCGCACCTGTTCAATTACTTCGGGTTCACTCGCTCATCCCCATTCGGGAACACCGTCACCATCAACAACGGCACGTTCGACAATCCGTGGGGCGCTACGCCGGGCGGTAATCCCTTCCCGATTACGCCCAACGCGAACACGATCTTTCCACCGAGCGGGACGTACGTGACCTACCCGTTCGACATGAAGCCGCCGTACGCCGACCAGTGGAATGTCAGCGTCCAGCGGCAGCTGGCCGGGAACTGGATGGTTGCGGCGAACTACTTGAGAAGCCAGGGACATCGACTGCCGATCGGCGACCAGTTGAACCCGGCCGTGTTTGGCCCTGGTGCGACGACGGCGAACACCGCCGCACGCCGCATGCTCACGCTGGAGAATCCGGATCAGGGGCGATTCTACGGTCAAATCTTCGAGGCCAAGCCGATCGGTACATCACAGTACGACGCGCTCCTTCTTTCGACACAGCACCGCGCGGCCAACGGGTTGTTCCTGTCTGGCAACTACACGCTGTCGAAATGCGTCTCGGACCTCATCGACTATGTCATGGCGAACGGGCAAGTCGATCTCGTGAAACCCGGCGACCCGGCGTACGACAGGGGCAGTTGCGGCTCGACCGATCAACGACACGTCATGAACCTTTCGGCGGTCTATCAGGTACCGCGGCTCTCGAGTGGACTCGCAGGAGCACTCACGAAGGACTGGCAGGTCTCGGCGATCGTCGCCGCACGCAGCGGGACGCGCTTCAACGTGACGACCGGCGTGGACAATGCGCTGACAGGTCAGGCCAACCAGCGTCCCGACCAGGTAATGGACAACGTCTATCTGAAGGACGGGTATCGCTGGCTGAATCCGGCCGCGTTCCGCGCGCCGGCGCCGGGAACCTACGGGAACCTGGGGGTCAATAGCCTCGTCGGGCCACGCTACTTCAACGTTGATATGGGGCTGGTGCGCTCCTTCAGCACGGGCGCCCAGAGGCAATTCCAATTCCGCGCTGAAGTGTTCAATCTGCTGAACCGGACGCATCTGGACCTTCCGGTGTCGGTCTTGACCAGCCCGAATTTCGGCCTGATCACGAACACGGCCGCCGACGCCCGCATCGTTCAGCTCGCCGTGAAGTACGTCTTCTGACTAGGAAATCCTCTTGACGGCACTAGCGGGATAGCCTTATGGATTGGGAGTACATTCCCGGAATCGCCTGCGAGGACCGTTTCAAGGCGGAGTTTGAGAAGAGGACGCTGGAGAAAAGAAACGATCGTATCGTTCTTCCAAGATAGACTCGAGAGGAACTCTCCGCAGAAGACTCATCGTGCTGAAGGAGAACGCCCTATGGCGCAGGAACTCACCCTCCAAGTCGACGGTCGGGCGCGCACGATCGAGATCGACGACCCGGCGATGCCGCTTCTCTACGCCCTTCGCGACGAACTCGGCCTGATCAATCCGCGTTTCGGCTGCGGGCTCGGTCAATGCGGCGCCTGCACGGTTCATGTTGACGGCCACTCGGTGCGTTCCTGTGTCACGCCCGTTCGATCGGTGGAAGGCAAGAAGATCACGACGCTTGCCGGTGTCGGCACTCCGGAAAAACCCCACCCAATCCAGAAAGCGTGGATCGAGGAACAGGTGAATCAATGCGCGTATTGCATCAACGGCTGGCTCATGACCGCCGTCGAGCTCTTCGATCGCAATCCGCATCCCACTGACGCGCAGATCAGTGCGGCGTTCGCTCCGCTGATCTGCCGCTGCGGCACTCATGCGGCCGCCGTGCGGGCAGTCAAGCGCGCCGCGCAGTCCGTCTGAGGAGACGCGCCATGCTCAACAACGAAACGACCGCGCTTCAGATCTCTCGCCGCGCGTTTCTCACTGCGAGTGGCGCGCTGCTCGTCACGGTCGCAGCGCCCCTGGAGTGGGCCGAAGGTCAGACGACCAGCGCGACCACAAGGCCTCCTCTCAAAGGCGACCAGCTCGATTCCTACATCACCATTGATCCCGACGGCACGGTCGTCGCGTACTACGGCAGGATCGATGGCGGCCAGGGGCTGGAAACGGCAATTGCGCAGATGGTCGCTGAGGAGATCGACGTCCCGTACGAGCGCGTACGCGTCGTCATCAGCGGTCCGCAGGCCCTCGACATGGGCGGCGCGAGCGCAGGACAGGGTGTATCGCTGAGCGGCATGCTATTGCGCCGCACGGCCGCCGAGGCTCGTCGGCTGCTGATCGAGATGGCGGCAGCGGCGCTGGCAGTGCCCGCCAATCAGCTCACGGTCACCGATGGCGTCGTCCATTCAGTCTCCGACACGACCAAACGAATTTCCTACGCGGACCTGATCGGCGGCCGGTACTTCGGCTCCAAGCTCAATTGGAACGGCCGCAACGGCGCCGCGACTCAGGTCGAAACCCCGGCTCCGCTGAAGCGGCCAGATCAATTCAAGGTGATCGGTAAGTCGATCCCGCGAAAGGACATTCCGCCCAAGGTCTTCGGCCAGATGGAAATGGTCAGCGACGTCCGGCTGCCGGGAATGCTGCACGCCCGGATGATCAGGCCGACGGTCGCAGGCGCGGTGCCCGTCACAGTTGACGAAGCCTCTATCGCCGGCATTCCCGGCGCGAAGGTCGTCTGGATCAAAAACCTTCTTGGGGTTGTCGCCGAAAAAGAGTGGAACGCGGTCAAGGCCGCCCGTGCGCTGAAGGTGACCTGGTCGGAATCGAGACCGAATTTCCCCGGTAACGACAGAGTCCACCAGTACATCCGCCAGGCTCCTGTCATCAAGCGCGGGATTCAGCGCGAGAACGGAAACGTCGACGAGGGATTCAAGCAGGCGGCCCGGATCATCGAAGGCGAGTACGAGTACCCGACCCAATCTCACGCGAGCACTGGGCCTGGATGCGCGGTCGCGGATGTTCACGCAGACTCGGCAACGATCTGGACCTCGACCCAGAAGCCTTTCGGTTCGGCGGCCTGCGTGGCGGATCTCCTCGGCCTGCCGCCGGAAAAGGTGACGGCGATTTGGAAGTTCGGCACGGGGTCCTATGGCCGCAACGATCAGGGCGATGCCGCAGCCGATGCCGCCGTGCTTTCGAAGCATCTCGGTCGCCCGGTGCGCGTACAGTACATGCGCTATGAGGGCACTGGCTGGGACCCCAAAGGCACCGCGTCGGTCAATCGTGCCAAGGTGGGTCTCGACGCCACCGGCAAGGTGATCGCCTACGAGTTCATCAGCAAGGCCTTCTCACGGCAGGACACGAATCCGCGTGAGGGCGATGCTGGCGACGTGCTTGCGGGCCATCTGTTGGGTGCGCCCCTCCATCCAAACCCGATCTTCGAAATCCCGGTTGCCTCATATACCTTCGACCACGGCCGCCTCGGCTGGGAGATCGTACCTGCGCTGATGGAGCGCGCGTCCCCGTTACGCACGACGCATGTCCGCGATCCGTTTGGCGGTCCGATCCTGTTCGGCAGCGAGTCGTTCTGGGACGAAGTCGCAGCGGCAACCTCCGCCGATCCGGTTGATTTCCGGCTCCGGTATCTCACCAACCCGCGCGACCGCGACGCTGTTCGGAGGGCGGCCGAGCACTACGGCTGGCAGATGCGGCCATCGCCGCGCAACGACCAGAAGGACAGCGACGTCGCCGTCGGCCGGGGCATCGCGTTCCGGCGCCACTTCGACACCTTCATCGCACTGATTGCCGAGGTGACGGTCCATCGCAAGACCGGCAAGCTCGATCTACTCCGCTATGTGTGCGCCCATGACTGCGGCATGATTGTGAACCCGCAGACGCTGAAGCATGTGATCGACCGGCAGCTTGTGTACGGCACGAGCCGCGCAATGTTCGAAGAAGTACGCTTCGACGCGAACATGGTGACGAGTGTCGACTGGGCGACGTATCCTGTGCTCCACGTCGCCGACGTGCCGGCCCAGATCGACATCGTGCTGATCGAGCGTCCGGAGGCGGCCCCGTCGGGCGCGGCGGAGATGTGTCTCGGCCTCGTACCCGCCGCGATCGGCAACGCGGTCTTCGACGCCACCGGCGTGCGGCTGCGTCGGGTGCCTTTCACTCCCGAGCGGGTGAAGGCCGCGCTCGATCGCGCCTCGGTGTGAACGCGGGGCGGGAACTAACCCGCCCCACTCGCCCTATTTATTGTTCGTCCCCGTGCCGGGCTTGAACCCACCCGCGCTGCCGTACTCGTTGTCCTCGAGGCAGATGAACTCCATCAGCTCCCCGCCTCCGACCTTCAGATTCGGCTTCAGAAGCCTCGCGGTGAACTTCAACTGGACGGGGCGTGAAAACGCGCCCGGATCCTCGAGTGTGAATTCATCGACGAGCGTGCCGTAGTTGATGCGCGTCCAACGCTCGATGGTGTGCAGCTGCTCGGTATGCGGCGTGCCGCGGCTGTCGAACCAGAACTTGTCGTTGTAGCCGACCGTGTCGATGACGAGCGAATCGCCCTCCCAGCGGCCGATCGAGTGGCCCCACCACGTCGGAAGGAGATCCTTGGGATGCGGACGGCCATCCATGTAGACGACGCGATGCGCGCCGGCATCGCCCGTCTCGTGGAGGATGTAGATGTGCGTCAGCCCCTTGCTCGTGTAGGACATCGCGAACTTCCACGGATAGGGGTTGACGCGCGGCACGCTCATCGGCAGGCACGCGGTGTAGGGCTCGTCCTGTTCTTTCCGCTTGTCTCGCAGCTCCCTTGCCCACGGCAACAGCGGCAGCTCACCTGGCTTGAGGCCGCCATCCTTCTCGATGTCCGCGTTCGAGCCACCGCCGACCCACGGACCCGTCAAGTCCACATGCCCGTCGGGCAGCCGCGGAACAGGCCCTTCGGCTTCAGGACCCGTTACGAGAGGACTGCCACCGGTCTGCACCTGTTGCACGCGTCCCTGCGGCTGTCCCGGCTGTGGAATCCCGCTCTGCGCATAGAGGGCCGAAGCCAGCAAGATAACAATCAGCGTCGTTCTCATAATCACTCGCCTCAAAAGTCCACCTGGACGCCGAGCTTCACCATTCGCGGCGGCAGCACGCCCGTGACGTTTTGCCACGCCGCACCGTAGCGCGTCGTCTGCGAGACGACGTCGTTCGCGTTGGTCAGGTTGAAGATGTTGAACTGCGGCTCGATCCGCGAATTGCCGAGGACGAACCGTCGGCTGACGCGGAAATCGATCTGGTTGCCGCGTCCCTCGGGATAGAACGAATTGGGTCGAATCAGATCGAGCGTGCGCGTCGGGTTGCCGCCTCCCGACAGGGCGCGTCCAAGTGATCCCGCAACCATCGCGTTGTTGACGACGTAGCTTGCCGTCGTCGCGATGCCGCCGATGTTCTGGTAGGTGCCGCTGACGCGCACGTCGCCCGGCAGCGCGAAGACCCCCGACAGCCTGTACTGCGTTCCGGCGGCCCAGGGCGGGACGATGCTGCAGTTATCGAGCGGAGTGATCGTCGTCCCGACAATGGCCGCTTCGGGCAGGTTGCGCAGCACCTCACAGTTGTTCGTCGCGGTGCGTCCGACGCTGATGCCGCCGATCAGCACGGCATCGTGCGGCAATCGGCCGCGGACGTTCATCTCGACGCCGTTGTACGTCTCGCTCTGCTTCCCGAACTTGTTTGCGTTTCTCACCACGTTCTGCACCTGGCCGAACTTCGCCGGCTTCAGATCGTAGAGGCCGCCGACGGTCTGACCGCCGCCGCCAGGCAGGCGCGAATCCGTCGGCGCCGTGATGCTGAACGCGTCGAAGTCTGCCGGCGTCACGAGCACGTTGTCGGTGACGACGAAGTTGCCGAACGACGTCCGGAAGTACGCGACTTCGACGCCAACGCCGGTCATCAGCTGGTGAGCGATGCCAACGGAGCCCTGCCAGTTGTATGGGCGGTTACCGAAGCCATGCGTGACGTCGTTGTCGTACGTCGTGCCCGGGACGGTCGTGCCGAAGTTGCGGTTCGCCACGGCCTCGCACTCGCCGTTGGCGTTCAGGTTCGTCAAATCGCAATCGGGAACGTAGTTGCCGTTGGTGTCGGTCCAGTTGCGCGCGGTGTTGGTCACCATCTGCAGGACGGGCGCCTGATTGCGGAAATTCACATCCTGGTTCGAGAAGATGTTCACGTAGCGTCCGAACGAGAACTTCACTGCGGTCTTGCCGTTGCCGAACAGATCGAACGCCGCGCCGATCCGCGGGCTGAGATCTTTGTAATCGAGCGCGCTGTCTACAGCGGGAAAACTCGCGCCCTGAGGGAGAAATCGTCCGCCGGCGAGCGTCATCGCGGGGATGAACCCTCTGAAACGGTCGTAGCGCAGACCTCCGTCGACCGTCAGGCGTCCCGTCGTCCACTGCTGCTGTACATACATGCCGAGTGCGTGCTGCCGCGTCTCTGAATGGAAGGGTGAGATCCATTCCGTGAGTTGAACGGGCGTCGTGCCACGGAATGTGTAGGTCAGGCTGTGATTGATAAAGTGGTTGCGCTGCTGGTACGCCTCGCGGAAGCTGACCCCGACGTTGGTCGTTCGCGAACCGGTGACGTACGCCATGTTCGCCGTTTGAGTGACGACCCCGTATGGAAGATTCCCTCCCGTGCTCGGGGGGTTGGCGTAGTCGCGGGCGTGGTGCCCATACGTGAAATTCCTGTCGAGATCGGTGATGACGTAATCGGCGTCCGTCCCTCCGGTGGACCGCCGGACCACCTTTCCCCACAGGGCCGACGTCCCGGCATCGATCAGCAGACGGCTGGTCATCGGGAACGTCCATTTGACCTGTGCGCGCGGAGCCGGAGAGAAGTGGTTATCGCCCGCGGCTTCTGGCGCCAGGGTGCCGGCGCGCTGCCCCTGGTGACACTGGCAATTGTCTTCGTTGCTGAACAGCAGGCCGATCTTGTGGCGGTTCGTCGCCTGCCACGTCAAACGAAGCGACTCGTCGATATAAAAGTTGTCCTCGTATCCTGGACGGGCAGGATCGGGCGCGTAAAACAGCGTGCCTTGCGGGTTCTGCAGCTTGTTGTGATAGAGACCCGCAAGATTGCTGGTGGTAATCCACCGCCGTGCGCTGAAATAGAACCACAGCTTGTTCCGGCGGATTGGTCCACCCGCACCACCCTCCACGTCATAGAGCGTCCTGATGTCCGACCCCGCCGTCGCACCGCGTGCACGCAGCGCGGCATCGAGGTTGTCGCTCTGCAGACTCTTGTTCCCGTAGTTCGACTGGAACATCGCGTGGAACGTATTCCCGCCCTCTCGAGGAATCGCGTTGATCACGACGCCGCCGCTCTCCGCCGATGCGGAGCTCGCGGTCTGCACGGTTGTCTCGGCGACCGCCGCGGGGTTCATGCTGCTCGCCTTGTTGCCGCCCGAGAAGAACTGGTCATAGTCCAGTCCGTCGCGAAGCATGATCATGTCGGCCGTGTGGCTCCCATGGATGCTGAACGCCTGGGAATTTTCGCCGCGGATGCCCCCCACATCGCGATCGGCGGCAGCCTGTGTCGCCGCCGGGATCAACGCAGCGAACGCCGCCGCGTTGCTCGAGAGCGGAATCGCGTTGCGAACTTCGCTTGGGATGACCTGTTGCGACTGGCTTGCCGTGCGGACGTCGACGACCGGCGCTTCACCGGACACGGTGATGGTCTCCGCGATGGAGCCGAGCTTCATATCGGCGTTGACCGTCGCGGTAAAGCCCGTCGGCAGCTCGATGCCCTCGCGCTCGAAGGTCGAAAAGCCCTGAAGGGTGAACGTCACTTTGTAGGTGCCTGGACGCAGGTCGACGACCCGGTAGACACCCTGCGTGTCCGTAATGGCGGTTCGTGATTGTTCGATGAGAACTGGACTGCTGACTTCGACTTGAACGCCGGGAAGAACGGCGCCGGATGCGTCCTTGACGACACCGGCGATGCTGCTCTGCGCAAGCGCGGCGACAGGCAGCAGTAGGAGTGCGAACCACGCAACGACCACGAGAGGTACGATTCGATGACTCAAGGACCCTCCTCGCGTTGGATAACCCCACGTTTGTCGATGGAGCCGCCGCCCGGCGGCGAGAGCATGAATTAGCGCGTCACAGGATTCACCGGCTCCGGCTTGGCGAAACGCGATGCCTCAATCGCCACGTTCGGCTGTACCTGGGTCAGCAGCACGTGCGCCTGCATGTACGTCTGTGTCACCTTGCGATCGAAAGGCACCTTCACGCCGGCGACGTCGCGGTAATCGGCGTAGTCCACCTGCGTCGGGATGAACCCGACGGGCGTGCGGGTCCACCGCACGAAGCGGACGAGCAGTCCCGCCTGATCGAAGTAGAAGTTGGCGAGCGCCTGGGCGGCGCCCATTCCTTGCACGATGTAGACCTCGTTGCCGTCGATCGCCGTCCGGCCGACGCGCCACCGCGGGAATGTCTGCTTGATGCCGGTCGGAAACGCAACGGTCGCCTCGAGTCGTGCGCGATCGAGGTTGCCTTCGGTGAGCGTCAGGAGCGGCACCGGCTGATCGCCGCCGGCCATCCATCCACCACGGCCGTCGAACACGCGCGTGCTTCGACCGGTCGCCAGCTGCACCACCATCGTCTGCTGGTTCGGCGCCTTCGCGTAGATCTCAACGGGCCGCTTTTCAAACGCGGTGTCGAACCCTTCGTACGTGCCGCGCGCGACGTAGCTCGTGAGACGCCCGAGCCGGTCCGCGCCGCCGAGCGCCTGCAGGTACTTGTCAAAAAGCTGATCCGGGGTGACGCGTGTCTCGACGGCGAAGTCTCGCGCGTTTGGATCCTCGACCGGCTCGCCGTATTGAATCGCCAGATCGGGTTCGCTCACCGGCGCCTGACTGCCGCGGTGGCAGGTGAAGCACGTGACGCGCGTCCGGCCGGCAAAGTACTTCTCGTTGAGGTCGTTCATCATCGTCAGCATCTGACGGGCGCGCTGCATGCGCGGTGTGACCTGCGCGAACGCCGTTTTGTCGAAATACGCTTCCTTCACGTGACAGAAGGTGCAGTCGTTGCCCATCGCGGAGGCAAACATTCCCATTGCCTCGAAGAACGTGTCCACCGGAATCCCTTTGAGGATCTGGACGCTCTTGAACACTTGGTCGCTGAGCGGGACGTTGTCCGCCGCGCCCTGAGGCGGCGCCGACTGGGCAGCAGTACTGATCTGGACGATCAGACAGGTAGCGGCCACCGCCGCAATGAAACCGAATGCCTGTCGCGAACTAGTCATGCCATCACTCCTGTGCTGACAGATGAGCGGCGAGGACCGCCGGAAGCGAAGTGGAGCATACACCCGGCGGTGCGCGCTTGCAGCTACCGTGAACGGGTGTTATTGTTCTGCCCTCGCGGAGGTATTAGCGATGAGAACGCGATTCGTCTCGATGCTCGCCGGGGCACTCCTGCTCGCGGCACTCCCCGCACAGGCGCACCATTCGTTTGCCGCAGAATTCGACGAAAAACAGCCGGTCACGCTGCGCGGCACACTGACGAAGATGGAATGGTTCAACCCGCACGGCTGGATTTACATCGATGTGAAGGAGCCGGACGGCAAGGTGACCAATTGGGGAATCGAAGCCGGGTCGCCGACCACGCTGCTGCGCCGCGGTCTCAGGAAAACGGATTTTCCGACCGGGGTCGAAGTGGTCGTCGAGGGCTACAAGTCGAAGAGCGGCGCACCGCGCGCGAACGGCAAGACGTTGACCTTCGCCGACGGTCGCAATTTCTTCCTCGGTGCGTCAGATACCCCTGGCAACGAAGGCAAGTAGGCAGTTCACGTAGGGGCCGACCTTAAGGTCGGCCCCTACTTAGGCCCGAGCTCTCCACGCCGGGCCTGCTCTTGTTCCGCGTACGCGTAGCACTCGTACTCGAGCACGCGTACGTTTCTTTCCTTGCGGCGGTACAGCACCAGGCTGATCTTCCACGGCCTGGTGAACACCTTCGGATCCTCGAGCGTCGCTTCGTACTGGATGTGATCCGGCGTGGTCATGGTGTAACGCTCGACCACGTGGAGGTCTTCGCTGTGGAAATTGCCGGCACGATCCAGCCACGTCTGATCCGTGAAGTACTTCACGTCGACCACCAACGTGTCGCCTTCCCAGCGGCCGCGCGAATCGCCCATGAACCATTCGATAGGCCCCGGCGGGTGCTCGCTGTTCATGAAGATGCTGCGCGTCGTGTGCGCGTACTCGCTGAACACCGCGATATACCCGGGCGAGTGAATGATCTGAAACGGATACGGCGCGTACATCGTCCGCGGCACGCCGAGCAGGAAACATTTTTCTTCAGGGTCGGCCTTCGCGCGATCCCGGAAGTTTTCCTGCTTCTTTGTCAGGGCCCACGGCTGATACGGGATGTCATTCCCCTCGACAACGCCCTGCCCTGCCGGCACACCTAAACCGGCGGAATGATCCTGCAGATCGAAGTTGGCCGTCGTCAGCGCCTGCCACACGCCGTTGAGATCCGGCTTGCCGTCCCACATGCGCGGCAGCCCGCCACGCGCGGCCGTCGCGCTTTGCGCCGACGCGGGGAGCGCAGCCGCGACGAGTAGCGCAACAACCGTGAGCGTCAGCCTGCCTAATCGATCGTAGAGGCGGACCTTTCCGCCTCCGCCAAGGCTACGGCGGACCCACCGAAGCGCGAGCGCGAAGGCGGGCAGGTCCGCCTTCAGTTTGGAGGATTGAGACCGATCCACAGCTTGTGTTCGCGAAGGAGATACGGAAGGTCGTGATCGCTTTCGAAGCATGGCTCCTCCCACACTTCGTGTCCTTTCTCGAACCGTACCAACGGCATCGCCATCGTCCACGGCTGCCTGTACACCTTCGGATCGGTCAACGTGGTTTCGTACAGGATCGTGTCGGCATCGACCAGCGTGAAGCGTTCGGTCACATGCAACGCGTCGCTGTGGAAATGACCTGAGATGCTGAGCCAGGTGCGATCGGTCAGGTTCGTCGTGTCGACGACGAGCGTGTTGCCTTCCCAGTGGCCGCGCGCATCGCCCATGAAGAGGCGAATCGAGTCGCCGATATGCGGGCTGTCGTCGGTCGGAATCGTGCGGTACTGATGCGCGAATTCGCCGACGAACGCAAAGACGTTTGGCGCCTGAATGATCTGGATTCCGCGCGGCGCGAACACCTGGCGCGGGACGCCGGTCAGGTAACACGTGCCGAGCGGATCGATGTAGTGATCCCAGTTGTCCTGCCGTTTGTTGGCCCACTGCGGCAGGTACGGCACCTTGCCGTCGGGCGGATCGACGATGAGCGTGATCTGCGGGTTCAGGAAGGCGTCACCTGGGAAATCCTCGATGTTCTGACTTCCGTTCGCGGTCGCCGGATTCCATGCACCGTTCATGTTCGGCGTGCCGTCGGGATTGCGCGCCGGCTTGAACGCAGCGGCTTTCGCCTTCGCGCATGGCAGGAAGTCGCGCGAAACGGGAGGACACCCGGCGATCGGCGTCTTTCGCGGTCCGCCCCCTTCCTGCGCAATGACGATTGTGCACGCCATCCACGCAAAGGTCGTCGCAAGTGAGAGGACGAGCGCTTTCCGCGTCAACATCATCGGAATCTCCCGTCGGACCCTAGCATTTACGAACCACGGAGGCACGAAGAACACGGAGACTCGAAAAAGTTTTACTCCGTGGGCTCCGTGTCTCTCCGTGGTTCTTTTTCACTACCCGCTGCGTCAGAAGGTAATGTTTGCGCCGAATTGAATCAAGCGCCCCTCGACGATCGTCGTCGGCACCAGCCACCGCGGCCCATACACGTTCGTTCCCGTCAGGATCGCGCTGCCGTTGAGGATGTTATAGGCGTCGATGTAACCGTCGGCTCGCAACCGGCGCGTGATCGCGAGTCGCTTGCTGATCCGTGTATCGAGCCGAGTGATGCGTCCTTCGAACATCGTCCCGAGCGGAATGAGGTTCGCCGCGACAGGCGCGGTGCGCGCGTTCCCCGCGAGGCTGCGGCCCAGCGTCGGCGCAATCTCCGCAGTCGTCGCCGAGTAGCTGGCATCGATCTCAGGACCCGACATGTTCTGGAACACTGCGCTCACGAACACCTCGCCGGGCAGCCGATAGCTGCCGTGCAGCTTCACCTGCGTCTGCGCACCGAACGGCGTCACCACCTTGCAGTCGCGAAGTTCCTGCGGTGAGTCGACAACGAAGCAGCGCTCGCTGAGCGAGCGGCCCGTATCGACGCCGCCGCCGACGTCGAGGCGCGATCCGACGCGGCCAGTGAACGTCAGGCTGAGGAAATCGTTGACGCGACGCTGCGTGCCAAAGTTCGATGCCTTCGTGACGAGGTTGTTCGCCAGCCCGAACTTCGTGGGCGTGATGTCATACAGACCGCAAATCTGCTGACCACCGCCGCCTGGCAGCCGGGTATCCGACGGCGCCTTGATGCAGTACTGGTCGTAGTCAGACGGCGCCACGGCCAGGTTGTCGGTCACGCGGAAGTTGCCGTACCAATTCCTGTAGTAGCCCGCGCTGACCGACAGCGTCGGCGTGAACTGCCGCTGTATTTCAGTCGAGAAGTCCCAGTTGAATTCGCGCCCGTGGCCGTGCAGCACATCATCCGCCCACCGCGTGGTCGGCTGCAGGCCGCCGAAGTTCTGATTCGCAAGCGGACCGCATTCGCCGTTCTGGCCGCGGTTCAGCAGATCGCAATCCGGGATGTAGTTGCCGTTCGTGTCGGTCCACGAACGATTCACCTGGTTGATCGACGTCGCCACGGGATTATTCGCTTCGGGAACCGCGAGCGTATTCTTGGCGACGTAGCGCCCGAGCGAAAATTTGAGCGCGGTCTTCCCGTTGCCGAACAAGTCGTAGGCCGCTCCAAGACGCGGGTTCCAGTCGTTCCAGTTCGGCACGTCCGTGACAGGCGCAAAGGTGCGATCCGGGACGAACCGTGTGGCCGGGATGTGCTGCGCCGGAATGTAGGCGTTGAAATAGTCGAACCGGATGCCGTAATTCAGCGTGAGGCGGCGGATGGTCCACTGATCCTGCGCGTAGATTCCCATATCGGCTTTCACGCGCTCGTGATTGTTGTAAGGCGTGGCGTATTCCGTGATGCTCACGGGAATCGGCAGACTGTTCGGCGTCGGCGTGTTGAACGTATAGGACACCTCGTTGGCGTTGGCGACGACGATGCGATCGGCGGTGCTCTTTTCGAGCTGCACACCCGCCTTGAAGGCGTGCGAGCCGGTGACGTATGACGCGGAGAACCGTGAGGTGTAGCGGTTGAGATCCCACGGCATGCTGTAGGTGGCCGCCGCGTTGTAGCGCATCCCGGTGGACTGCTCGAGAATCGACACGTGCGACGGCAGCACGCCCGGCGCACGGTAGTTCACAAAGGACGAGATGATCACGCCGACGCCCGCGTCCAGCAGCAGCTTGCTGCTGATCGGTGCGCTCCATGCGCCCTGGTACACACCAGAGGGACGGAAGTGAAACGCGATGATCGACTCCGGTGCCTGGCCGATCGCCGTTGACGAACGACAGACGCAGGTGTCCTGCACGTCGGCGAAAGCATTGAACTTGTGGGTCCTCGACGCCTGCCACGTCACGCGAATCGCCTTCGACTCGAACCAGTTGCGGCGGTCAGACGGATGGTCGAGATCGGGTGTGTAGAACGGCGTTCCCTGTGTCTTGTTCCACCAGAGGCCTGCGTCCGACTTCGCGTTCCCCCACTCGCGCGCCGAGCCGAAGAACCACACCTTGTCGCGTTTGATCGGCCCGCCGAGCGTGAAGGTTGCGTCGTAGACGGACAGCACCTTGTTCACGGTCGTCAGTTGACGCGCGCGCAGGTCGTCCGTCAGGTTGTCACTCTGCAGCCCGGAGCCGCTGTAATACCCGGACATGCCCCCGGCAAAGTCGTTCCCGCCGGCGCGAGGCACCATGTTGAACAGCGGGCCATCGGCGTTGCTTTCCGCCGAAATGCCGCTCGTCTGCATCGTCACTTCCTCGACCAATGCGGTGTTCGGCTGCGGGCCGATGTCGCCGCGCGGCTGCTGCAGGTTCATGCCATCGAACTGAATCTGCGTGTTGCCTTTGCCGTGATAGGGCCCGCCGACCTGCGGCAGATGGCCTGCGATCACTTCCGCATAGCCGCTGACTCCCGGCGTCAGCGAGACGAGGCTGTTGACGTTCTTCGTCGCGAGCGGAAGCGTCTGGAAGTCCTCCTGCGACACCTGTGTCTGCCTGCGGACGTTCTGCGTGTCGACGAGTGGCGCTTCGCCTGATACGGTGATCGTTTCCTCGACGGCGCCGACTTGCATGTCCGCGTTCACCGCGGCCGTGAACCCCGCCGTGATCACAATCCCCTCGCGCTTGTAGACGTTGAAACCTGCCAGCGTGAAGGTGACCGTGTAGGTGCCTGGCGGCAGGTTCACGACGTTGTAGCGTCCCTCGCCATCGGTCACAGCGGTGCGAACCTTTTCGATGAGTGCCGGGCTCGACGCTTCAACAGTCACGCCGGGCAGCACGCTCCCCGACATGTCGCGCGCTACACCTGCGATGCCGCTCGCCTGCTGCGCGGAGGCGGTCATCGGAATGAACAAGATGAGTACGAGAGCTCCCGCGAGGAACCCGGATGTTGTCCCTTTCATGATGTCTCCTGGTGATAGGCGCACGTGTGGCCCGGGAATTCTAAGGCCGAACCGGTTTGAGCACCGACGTGAATTCACGGAGGGAGTTCTCAACGCTCGTGCGACCGACGCGTCGCGCGATCGGCTCGATGAACCACGCCAGCAGCCGCGGGAACGGGCGGCTCAGTCCGATCGTTTCGAGCTCGATGTACAGCCCGTCGCCTCGTTCGAGGAGGTACGACAACGTATTTGCACGCCATAGATAGCCGCTGTCGTTTCCTGCGGGCAGCAGGCGCTCGTCGGGCTTGCCCGCGTTGTCCACTTCGCGAATCTCCTCGGCATCCGAGATGGAATAGGCGGTTCGGCTCGTCGGATAGACATAGCGGACGGTCGATCGAACGTCGAGCGTGGCACTGATGCCTCCGCCGGACTGCCGCAGCCGCATCTGCACGCGGTAGGTATCGCCCTCATGCGCGAGGACCCTCGAGGCGATGACCGGCTCGTACACGGTGCTGTATCGCGCGTAGTCGGTAGACGCATCGATCGCCTGCCGCAGCGTGACGCCGCGCACGAAGGTCGACCCAATCCAGTGATGCACGAGTCCGCCCGGCAGCTCGATGATGCCGTCCTGACGGGCAGGTCTGACCGACACCTCGCCGTCACGTGTCGAGCCCACAGGAGCTTCGCGGACGCGTGCGACGAACTGGCGCTTTGCCTCGTCGAGGTATTGGTCGTAGGCGAGGTTGGTCCGTGGCTCCAGCGTGGCGGCGTTCAGCACAATCGTGACGATATCCGCCAGTGCGACGAGGAGTAATGCAGTCCGCAGGAACCGTCGCACATAGCCATCGTACGCCAGCGACGATCGGCCAGACCCCTTTTCGTTACACGAAATTCACGCGGTGTTTACGCAACCATCGAAACCAACGCGATACGGTGCCGATTTTCACACGACGTTCCAACAATCGATGAGGAGGCAGAGTGAGAATCGATAACTCGAGCAATCAGTACCGCGCAGCGACGAGGGCTATCACTGCGTTTGTCGTCGCCATCTTGCTTATTGCAGGGTTGGCATCCTCGGTCGCGTCGCAGGGTTTTCGAGGAATCGGCGGCATCGAAGGCAACGCCAACGCCACGTATGCGATCGGCCTTTGGGGCGACCTGCCGTATTCAGCGGTGCAGGAGAGCGTAGGTCTACCGAATCTGATCGCCGACATGAACAGTCAGCAGCTCGCATTCACGGTTCATGATGGTGATCTCAAGACGGGCAACGGGGCGCCGATCTGCAACGATGCGCTGTACACCAAGGCACTCGG
>Ga0075428_100003127_pt1 | contig 18080 bp, 17 predicted proteins | sample RhiMetdeltSRZDD2_FD_75291 | JGI IMG/M metagenome (GOLD analysis project Ga0075428, IMG submission 75291) | Populus rhizosphere microbial communities from Tennessee, USA - Rhizosphere MetaG P. deltoides SRZDD2 | ecosystem: Host-associated > Plants > Roots > Rhizosphere > Soil | place: USA... | reverse complement strand
GTGGCTGTTCTCCGCCATGCGCCAATAGCCGGGGATATGCTCCACGAGAACGAGGTCGACCGGCGTCTTCTTGAAATTTTCGATTTCGATTTTGTAAATCTCATCGGTGTCGTGCAGGACGACATTATTGCCGTTGTTGCGGCGAATGTTGGTCTTGTCGTCCTTTGTTTTGCGCTGCGTCACTTTCACGTCGCGGCTTTGGCCGATGTAGAGCTTCATCTCGCGATCGACCGGCGTGAGTGTCGCCCAGTCTTCACCGGTGAACGTGACGCCTTCCCCGGCCTGCTCGCCTGCGGCGGCAGGCTGCTCTTTCGTTTTGATGAAAATGCGCACCTTTCCGGGCAGAAGTGTGTGCTGACCGAGCTTTGCGGCGGTGTTGTTCGTAACAATGTACGAGAGAGGGATGCCGACGGTTTTCTTTTCGTACTCGGGATCCCACGGCAATGTGGCGGCGTCCCACGTGAGGATTTTGCGGATAGCCACGCCTTCAATGCGCTCGGAGAGCATCTCCAAAACTTCCTCGTGCGCGATGGTTTTCTTGAACGCGGCGCCGTAACCAATATTCACTTCCGCTTCGGTGAGGTCTTCGCCGGAATCGTTGCGAAGGCGAAGGTAGTTGCGGAGCGTCAACGACCGCTCATCCGGTTCGGCGACAGCTTTGTAAACGATGTCGCGATTGAACCCGGAGAGCAGATAGGAAATGCGCACGCGCTCTTCCTGCGCGCCGCCGCTGGCGATCTCCCAAATGAGCGCGTTCTCGTTGGGCGGATAGCTGGTGTTGAGGATGATGACATCTTTTGGGTGCGTGAGGGCGCGCACCTGGATGGAGGTCGGGTCGATGTTTACGCCGCGCCAGGAGAAATCGACTTTGTTGACGCCTTTCTGCAACGTGATCAACCGCTCCTCCTCAACGAGTGTCGCGCTGGGATTGCCGAGAGCGACGACGACGCGTGCGCGCTCCGGCAATGCGACCAACTTCACGCGCGCGAGTGCTTCGCTCGTGTATAAAATCAGGACACATCCAACCGCCCAACGAATACTGTTTTTCATAATGTTTTCAGGCACTTCGGGCCACGCTGGTTGGACGGGAGTCTTGTGAAAATGCTCCCGCGTTCGGACCAATTCTCGCGATCGGTTTATGGGTGCGGCGCGCCGGAACAGGCGCCTGCTTAGCGCGAGGATGCGTCGTAGAGTCGTCGCACGGAGTCGCGCGTCAGAACCATGATGGTGAAGACACCCAGGATGGTGCCGAAGGGAACGTGCAGACAATTCAAAGCGCCGACGACCAGGGAGAACATGCGGTGGCGGCGCTTGCGAATGAAAATTCCTGCCAGAACATTGAGCACGGTGCCGATGACGATGACGACAAAAGCAAAAGCGTAAACCCACATGATCAGGTCCATGACGAACTCAGGTGGTGGCCCGCCCTTCTGATCCTTCCACATGTCAGGATTGGTGAACATCGCTCGCATAAACGCGAAATGCACCGCGACGAATCCGATGCCGAGCGCGCCGAAGCCGGCCAGAATGAAATAAAAAATCGAAAGCAGATTCAGGTGTTCAGCATCTTTGACCTGCTGATCACTCGAAAGCGTTGGCGGCAGATTCGTCATCGATCGGGCAGCGCGGGCAGTGGCGCGTTCTGCCGGCGCGGAGGCCGCTCGTCGTCCGCTTCGCGCACGGGCGTCTGCTCGATCTTTTCGAGAACCTGGAGCATTCTCTTCACGTTTACTGAGTAATCCCGCAAGACCAGCATGCCGGCGCTATCGATTCCAAGGATGCTGTTGGGGAGTTTCGCAAAGGGTTGCAGGGCCTGCGCGAGATCGCGTGGCCTGCGTTCCTTCAACTGCACGATGTAACAGACGTACGACTGCGACTCCGGCAACTCATGCGGTGCCAATTCGCAAATCGGTACAGCTTCGACCGCCGCCGACTGGGCCGGAACCGCCTTCACGATATCTGCTCCCTGGGGGATCATGACGATGCCGTTTTGGGCCAGGGCCGTATCTAAAAGTTGCAGCGCTTTGAGGACGCCAACGGGTCGGTCGGTTTGCAATGTGATTTTTGTGCCTGGAAGCGAGGTGGGTCTGACGACGGTGCGCCCTGACATAGACTGGTACATCCTCAGGACCTCGACCAGGTCCGCTTCTTCAAATTTGAGAAGTCCGGCAGGAACACTCGCATGTCGCGCCGAAGGTTTGTCGAGGCTGCTGAACGTCTGCGGCTCGTTCGCGGGAGGCGGCGCGCCTGCGGGTGTTGGCTTGCGCCGGGAATCCGGGTCTGCGGCAGTCAAAGTGAACGCAACAAGAAGGAGAGGAAGTGCCATTTTCATATAATCCCTTTGTTGAAGTGGAACACTGGCTGAGGCCCGAAGTTCCGCAAGGAGAATTCAGAGCGGCGGTTTTCGGCTCGACTGCGCGAAGCGTCCTGGAGTGCGCCGGTGCTCTGGCGCTTTCGCATAGCGAACGGTCTGGAGCGCTGGAAAAACCGTATGCTTTAGTTCACCACACGATAAAATCGCATCCCCGCCGCAACTGGCATCAACACGTTCGTTCCGTTGGTCGTCACCACTGGCGTCCACTGGCTCCCCGGAAATTGTGACGCCGCCTGCACGGTATAAGGAGGCCTGCCGCCGGACCAGGACAAGGCCACGTCGGCGCCACTGCGCACAACAGTGAGTCGGATCGTATCCTGCACGTTCATGACCACCGCGTCGTAAACCACAGCGTGAACCCCGTTACTCGCACTCAGCATTAGCGTGTAGGTCCCGGGCACGGAAAACGTCGCAGTTGTGTTCGTTGCGTTGGCGTCGCCAAAGGTGACAGTCCCCGGGCCAGAGTAAAGTTGCCATCGCGTCACAAGCGTAGCAGCATTCGTGTAGAACACGGCGCCTCGCAACTGAACGGGCGCGATGCCCGGAGTAATCGTTTCATCAGTTCCGGCTTGCACTGTGGGCGCGCCCGGTGCGCGAGGCCCCTCCGTCGGGCCGGTCGTCACGATCACTTCGAAGTTCGTCACAGAAATAGTGCTGAGCCGATTGAAGGCGTTGGCGGGCCAGCGATTGTCCGGCGCGACCGAGATCGAGAAGAACCCGCCGTTGTCCGCGACGATCGCGCCGTATTTCTTCAGTGCGCCCAAGACGGCTTTCTCCTGTTTTGTCCACGCGTCCGGAATTACGAACGAAGATCTGAGGCGGAACCGCTGCCCCATCGCGGGGTGGTTGGGATTGGTGGACGTGGAGGCGTAATGCGTCGCCGGATAAATATAGGTGCGCCGCGTCCGTGCGACGATGAGGCGAATGGCGTGCTCAACCATGCCGCGCTCGCACTCGTCGTAACGCACCAGCCCCGCGAACATCGAAAGACCGGCCGCGTCGGCGGAAGTCCAGCCGGCCGGGCGCAACGCATTGTTGGTGATGTTGAAGAGCGCGCCGTTGGCCGCCTGCCAGTTACTGGAGGATCCGGAAACGAGCATTTGCGCCTGCCACATTTCCCAAAGCCGACCGGTTCCGGGCTGGAGGATAATCGAGTGACGGTCGCCGCCGACACTTTGCACATCGCGCTGCCATTCATAAAGCGTCTGGCCGCTGGTCTGCGAGGGCCACAATTCGACGGGCATGTTCCATGGGATCGGATAGGGACTGGGGTCGGACTCGTCCGGATATTCGTACAGATTAATGGGTACGAGCGGCTGATGGTCGGGGACGATGACGAAGTTCATTTCCTGGAAGGGCCGCAACGTGCGCCGGTTCGTGCTGAGATCGTTTACCGCTTGCGTGATCATCGCCGCGGAATTGCTCAGCACAGGCCGTCGCGAGATGTCTTCGTTCCACGCATTGCTCGGCGGGAAAAGCTGCAGAGCAGCAATGACCGCGTCAGCCTGCGGCGTGTTGAACAACAACGAGTTCGTCACCGCTGGCACGTTCCCCAGGATGCGCCCTTCGTGATTGATCCGCTCGGCGGCAACGAGCGGCAACGAAACAACGACGCACCAGGCCAGCAACGCCACGATGTTCGATGCGTGTCTGCTCCGTGTCATCCGTTGCGACGCCGCAGGATTAATACCGCTCAAGCATGCGAGGGGCACGCATTGGCCTGTCCCAATTCAGGACGGAGTCGTTACTTGCCGATGCAGAACTGGCTGAAGATGGAATCCAGGAGATCTTCGGTGGTCGTTTTGCCGACGATTTCTCCGACGGCGTTGACGGCGATGCGCAGTTCCATCGCGACAACTTCCAGCGTTTGGTCTGCGCGAAGGCCGTCGCGGGTGCTGACGAGCGCGGTGCGCGCGCGCCGCAGCGCGTCCTGGTGGCGTGAGTTGATCATCACTTGCAGCATTTCGGCCTTGATCTCGCCCGACCACACGAGGTTCTTGATGGTGTCCTTGAGTGTTTCAATTCCTGCGCCGGTGAGGCAACTCACGTCCACGACGGGTCCTTGCAAATCATGGGGCCACTCGAGCGCGTGAGGTAGATCGATTTTATTGCGGACGAGTACGCGTTTGCGCGAGGCGAACTGCGCCAGATAGTTCTGGTCCGCGGGTGTAAGTGGCTCGGATGCGTCGAGCACATGCAGGATCAGCTCGGCCTGGGCGAGCGACTGATGACTGCGCTTGATGCCTTCGACTTCGATTTCATCCCGCGCCTCGCGTAAACCCGCGGTGTCGACGAACACCACCGGGATACCGCGGATGTTGGCCGTCTCCTCAATTGTGTCGCGGGTCGTGCCCGGGATTGGCGACACGATTGCGCGGTCGCGGCCAAGGAGCTGGTTGAGGAGGCTGGATTTGCCAGCGTTGGGCCGGCCCACAATTGCGGCGCGAATACCCCGGCGCAGCACCTGTCCTTCATCAGCGGTGCGCAGCAGTTCGTCGATGAACGCAATCGTGTGGTCAAGGCGCCCCAGCAGTTTGTCTTTGGTGTCCGGCGAAATGTCTTCGTCAGGAAAATCAATGTGGGCTTCAATGTGCGCGAGCGTGGGCACGAGGTCGTCGCGCAATTTGTTGATTCGCTGGGAAAGTTTGCCCGCGAGTTGTTCGTTGGCGGCGGCCAGGGCCAACTCGGTCCGTGAATTGATGATGTCGGCAACGGCCTCGGCTTGAGCCAGATCGATGCGCCCGTTCAAAAACGCGCGCTTGGTAAACTCGCCGGGCAACGCGAGCCGCGCGCCGCCTTCGAGGATCGTGTCCAGGACGGCTTTGGCCGGGAGCAGCCCGCCATGGCAGGTGATCTCGACCACATCTTCGCGCGTGAACGTGCGCGGGGCGCGCATGGCGGCGATCAGCACTTCATCGACCGTCTGCCCCTTGCGCACGATCCGGCCATAATGAATCGTGTGGCTCTCGGCTTTCGCGGCGCGCGTCGAGTTTTTCCCAACCGGCTGGAAACATCGATCAACAATATCGAGGGCGTGACTGCCCGAGACGCGGATTACACCCAGGCCGCCTTCGCCCAAAGGCGTCGCAATGGCGGCGATAGTGTCATCGATCATTACTCCTCGTGTCCGTGGCAGTTGCCGGCAGCGTTTTCGGCGTCGCGGCCCTGGAGGAAGAGCCGGGCCTTTTCGTAACTCTTTTTGCGAAGGTAATGAAGGAGCAAGGGGTCGGTGCCGGCCGGAAGGGACTGAGAGAGCGCCTCCAGGCGGCTGAAGATGGGCAGAAGGTTCGGCTTCTGAGTCTCCGTTTTCATGCGCGCGACGTCCCCCTCCAATTCGAGGAGAGTAGTAAGAATTTGCTGTTCAGTCTGTGTCATGAGGTCAGTCCCCTAACGACGGGGGTTACGAACAATAGTTGAAAAGGAGCGATACATCAACCTTGACGCGGCACCCGGTTTGCTTGATTCGTTAAGTATATGATGAGAGCAAGGTTGGGGACCAGGTGCATGCAGTTTTTCGCGGTCGCGGCGCTCTGGGCCGCGCTGCACAGCCAGGCCGCAGATGCGCTTTCCAATTATGTTTTTGCGGCGGACGCGAACTTCAAATGGACGCAAGTGGGGCAAACGAATATCGACGGATTGACCGTCACGCGATTGGACCTGGTGTCGCAAAAATGGCGGGACTCTGTCTGGACGCATACGGTGCAGATCGCCCGGCCCGCAAAAGTGCGAAACCCGGAGTGGGCGTTCTTGTTCGTTACGGGCGATGGCTCGGGATCGCGGCAAATCCCGATCCTGAAAGCTGTGGCCGAGCGTGCCGGTTGCATCGCGGCCGTGGTCACGAAAGTTCCGAACCAACCGCTTTACGACGGCAGGAAAGAGGACGCGCTCATCGCGTACACGTTCGAGCGTTACCTGAAGACCGGCGATGAAAGCTGGCCGGTGTTGTTCCCGATGGTCAAAAGCGCCATGAAAGCGATGGACACAGTGCAGGAATTCGCGCGCAAGGAGCACAAGGAAGAGGTGAAAGGATTTGTGGTGGCGGGCGCCTCCAAGCGCGGCTGGACGACGTGGCTCAGCGCGGCGATGGACTCGCGCGTCAAGGGAATCGCGCCCATGGTCATCGACATGTTGAACATGAAGGCGCAAACCGATTGGGCAGAGAAAGTCTACGGAAAACAAAGCGAGCAGATAAACGATTACACCGAGTTAAATCTCGTGCAGAAGCTCGATGAGCCACCGATGCAACGGCTGCGCAGTTGGGTCGATCCCTACAGTTATCGCAAACGCTACACGATCCCGAAGCTGTTGCTGCTCGGAACGAATGATCCGTATTGGACCGTCGATTCGCTGCGCCATTATTGGGACGAGTTGCCCGAACCCAAGCTGATCTTCCAGACGCCGAACGCGGGGCACGATCTCGGCGGCGGAGAGCAAGCCACCCAAACTCTGGCAGCTTTCGTGCAAATGATCGCCGATGAACAGCCGTTGCCAAAATTTCAGTGGACGTTAAACCACGGCGGCGAGGGGTCGCTCTCCATGGAAATAAATCAAAAGGCGAAGGAAGCACGGTTGTGGACAGCGGATTCCCCCGATCGCGACTTCCGCAATGACCGGTGGGCGAGCAAGCCGCTGGATGTGAAGCAGGGCAGCAGCAAAGCGGCGGCGGAAGTTGAGAAACCGGCGAGCGGCTATCGCGCGTTCATGGGCGAGTTCGTGCTCACGGCCCCGACTGGGCACGAGTACCGTCTCTCGACTGCTGCGCGCGTTGTCCCGGACACGAAGCCGTGAGGCCGACGATCGCACTCGCGTTGCTGGCAAGCTGTATCGTCAGTGGCGGAGTCGACCCGGCGAATGCCCGCCGGCCACGCAACGACGATGAGTTGCGCTTTTGGCTGGAGAACATGATCTGGCACCATGGGTTCACTATCCAGGAAGTGCGCGAAGCAACCGGGCTTTCCATTCAACAAATCGACGATGCGCAAAAGCGTCTCGACGTTGGCTCTCGGCCCTCCACCCTCGACGCTCGACCGCAGATCGTACGAATGCTTCCGTATCCCGGCGGACGACACCCGCGGATTGGGTTTCTGGAAGGCGCAATCGATCCGCAACGCGAGACCAAGATCAGCGTCTTCACGCCCTGGGACCCGAAAAGTTATGTCGTTATCGACGTGCCTGAGGCGATCTGGTCGCAGCACGGCCTGTTGTATCTCGCGCACACGCACGTGCCGACAGTCTGGACGAAGCAAAACGTCGTGCTCGAACCATTGGAATGGAAACGTAGTAATTCCGTTCTAACAATCGAACGCGTACTGCCGAATGGGGTCGCTTTCGGCGCACGCGCTGAAGCGCTCGCCAACGCGGTACGCATGGAACTCTGGTTGAAAAATGGAACGAAAGAGGCATTGCGCGACCTGCGCGTGCAGAACTGCGTCATGTTGAAAGGCGCAATGGGATTCAACCAACAGACGAACGAGAACAAAATCTTTCAGCCGCCGTTCGTCGCAGTCGGTTCGCCCGATCGTACGCGCTGGATTATCAGTGCGTGGGAGCCATTGCATCGCGCGTGGGCGAACGCGCCCGTTCCGTGCCTTCACTCCGATCCCAAATTCCCTGACTGCGCTCCGGGTGAAACGCAGCGTGCGAAAGGCTGGCTTTGGTTTTACGAAGGGTCGGCAATCACGAACGAACTGAATCGGTTGTCGACAGCGCGTTAAGCCGTTGGGTACTTCCACGGCGCGCGATAAGGGCGCTGGAGAAGTTCGTTGGCTTTGGGATCGTTGACGATTTGTTCTTTGGCGCCGTCCCATTCGATGCTGCGGCCCACCCGCCAGGAAATCATGCCCAGGAGCGGGAGCACGGAGGATCGATGGGCCAACTCGATGCGCGCGACTGCGGGACGCTTCTCCTCGATGGCGGAGATAAAATCCGCCCAGAGCAACGTGAGGTTATGGCCATCCGGTTCCTGCAGTTGCGGATCTTCATGGACGACGGAGTCGCGATTACTCGTGGGATAAAATGTCCAGCCGTCTCGCCACCCGATGTGCAGCGTGCCCTTCGTGCCGTAAAAGTACGCGCCAATGCGATGTTTCTCGGCGTTGTTTTCCGCGAATTTGCGATGCTCCCAGGTGCACGTGAATTTCTCGAATTCGAAAATCGCGGTCTGATGGTCCGGAACATCGGTTGTCTGTGCCTTTTCATTTAGCACTGCCGGGCCGCTGACAGGCCTTCCGCCGGTACAAAACACGCGCTTCGGATACTGTTCCTCGCTCCACCACAACACCTGGTCGAGCCAGTGAACGCCCCAATCGCCGAGCGTGCCGTTCGCGTAATCGAGGAAATTGCGCCAGCCACCCGGATGCAGCTTGCGATTGAATGGCCGCATCGGCGCGGGGCCGCACCACAGGTTCCAATCCATTTTGTCGGGCGGCTCACTGTTGGCCGCGGGGTTCTCCTTTCCACCGCCGCTGTGCGCGAACAGGCGGACCATGCCGACCTGGCCGACAGCGCCGGATTTCAGGAACTTCATCCCGCTGACATGATGCGGCCCGATGCGACGGTGGAGACCCACTTGCACGACACGCCCGGCTTCGCGCGCGGCTTTCAGCATGGCCAGGCTCTCGTTGACAGTGTGGCCGGTGGGCTTCTCCACGAACACGTGCGCGCCAGCCCGCAACACATCGATGGTCTGCAGCGCGTGCCAATGATCGGGCGTAGCGATAATCACAATGTCCGGCTTCTCCTTTTCGAGGAGTTCCCGGTGATGTTTGTAAAGGCGCGGCGCATCGCCTGCGTAGTCGCTGACCTGCTCGGCCGTGATTTCCATCCCGTTAGCGTCCACGTCGCACAACGCGACGATCTGCGCGCGGCCCGAGGCAGCGGCTTCCTTCAAAATATTTTTACCCCACCAGCCACAGCCAATGAGCGCGGTGCGATGCTTCGCCTTCGCGGATTGCGAGAGCACAAAGGGCGCGCCGGCGAGGAACAGGCCCGAGGTTTTGATGAATGTCCGTCGCTTCATGATTTTTTTCGAAGGTCGACCGCGACAATATCACCTCGGGAGTTCCGGCAATAGACCAAACCGTTGGCAAGCACTGGAACGGTCCAGCACTTGCCGCCGAGCACCTGCGCCCGCGCAATCGGCTTGAAGCCCTCCGGCGAAGCCGGCGCGACGATCAATTCGCCAGTCCCGCTCAGAGCAATCAACTTTCCGTCCGCCACGCTGACGGCGCCCGACCCGAAAGTCGGCACCTTCCACTTTTCTGTCCCCGTGTCCGCTTCGACGCATTTGAGCGATGCCTTCTCCACCGTGTCGCCGTCAACGCCATAAAGATACTTTCCGACGAGGACCGCCGGGTTCAACTGCGTGCGCAGTACTTTGCTTTTCCAAATCACTTGCGGCTCACCTGCCGGTTTGAAGAGGGCCGCGCCTTTGCCGTAGCCCGAGGAAATGAAAATGCTGTCGCCGACTGGAACTGGATCGGCGGCATTCACGCCATATTGGGTGAGCCACCTCATTCGCCACCGTTCCTTACCCGTGGCAGGATCAACCGCAAGATAGTTCTCGGTATTCGCGATGAGAACTTCCCACTCGCCATCACGCTGCACCGGCAGCGGCGTGGAGTAACCGGCGTCCTTCTTTGCCGAAGCCCAAACGGTCTTGCCCGTTTTCTTTTCCACGGCCATGCCGGCCTCGCCGATATTCAGGATCAGCAAATCGCCGAACACTGTCGGCGCTCCCGTGAACCCCCACGTTGGAATCTGGGCCCCTTCCTCTTTCTGGAGTTGCCGGCTCCAAACGATTTTTCCCGCGCCCGCATCGAAGCAGAACAAATCGCCCCAGCGGCTCAGCCAAAACACTCGATCATTTTCGATTGTCGGGGTGCCGGTCGTGCCCCCTTCGTAATATTTGTCACCGAGCTCGGCAGGGTAAGTGTGCTTCCACAATTCTTTCCCGCTGAGCGCGTCGAAACAGAAGACCGTGTCCGTGTCATTCGCGTGGCCCGCCGTCACTGCCTTCTCGCCACCCACGACGACGGACGAGAACCCCAGCCCAACGATCGATTTCCACGCGATCGGCGGCCCCTCTTTCGGCCACTGGTCGGTCCAGCCGCTTTCCTGCGAGATGCCGTTGCGCGTGGGACCGCGCCACTGCGGCCAATCATCCGCGAGTAAGATTTGCGAGAACAGACAACTTACCGTTACCAAAACAACCAACTTTTTCTGCATACGACGCGCGCGAATTATCAGGAACGCTTCATGGACGTCAAAGAAAGTATGCTCATTCAGGAAGAAGACCCCTCAGCGCTGGCATCGCCTCTGCTCAACCTCCTTCGCTGAATTGCGCAGCGCAATGCGTGTGTCTCAAAACGGGGCACCATTGTCCGGAACTGTGCACTTCGAAAACACTATGAATATCTCTCGATTGGCGGTGGGAAGTATGTCCGCAGTGGCGATGCTGGTTACCGGATGCGTGCATCACCATCATCACGGTGTTCAGGTGAGCCGACCGCCGGCGCCTCGACACCCTCCGGTGGTCTTCCGTCACCCCGCGCCGCCGCCCGTCGTCGTCGTCCAACCAACGCCTCGGCCCGTCGTTGTTGTCCAGCCCACACCTCCTCCAGTCGTGGTTGTGCAGCCGACGCCTCGGCCCGTCGTGGTGCAGCCCACGCCCCCGCCAGTCGTGGTCGTGCAGCCTACGCCGCCTCCTGTTGGTCGTCACTCCGCTCCTCCGCCCCGAGTGGTGGTGCGCGAGCCCGAGCCAGTACGACCTGTGATCGTTGTCTTTTCACCCGCCGAACGCGAAGTGATCAAAGGCTACATGCGACGCTCCGGGGATAATCACCCTGGTCAAGGAAGGGGCAAAAAGGACAAAGGCCTGCCGCCCGGACTCGCGAAAAAAGTGCAGCGCGGGGGCGACTTGCCGCCGGGCTGGGAGAAGAAATGTGTCCGCGGCGAACGGCTCACTCCCGAGGTTTATAAGCAGTGCGAGCCTTTACCCCAGGATGTCGTGGTACAGCTTCCCCCACCACCTGCCGGCACTATCGTGGTGACGCTGCCTGGCAAGGCCGTTCGACTCGCCCAGGCGACGCTCGAGATCCTGGACGTCTTTGACGTGCTGTAGGACTGCGGCAGCAGACGGCCGCGGAGCGCCGTCCCTACCCGCTGGCGTAAAATTCGGCCATCGTCGGAGATGACGCATTTCAGCGCGTCCACGCTCGACAATCCTTGTCGTCCAATTAGTTTTCGCGTCATGCGATCGCGACTGATTTGTTTGTGCCTGGGGGTTCTCGCTTTTCCATCGTTTGCGGCCAATTGGCCGACGTGGCGCGGTGAGAACGGGCTGGGAGTCGCACCGGAAACGAAGCTGCCGCTCAAGTGGAGCGCGACTGAAAACGTGGTCTGGAAAGTGCCGCTGCCGGAGCGAGGCAATTCGACGCCCGTCGTTTGGAACGACAAGGTCTTTGTCACGCAGGCAGTGGGCGATCGGCGAACCGTGATGTGCTTCGACCGGAGGTCGGGCAAAACTCTGTGGCAGAGCGGCACCAGCTACGGCGAGGAGGAGGAAACACACGAGACCAATCCGTACTGTTCGCCTTCGCCCGTGACGGATGGCGAGCGGGTCATCGCGTGGTTTGGCTCGGCGGGAGTGTTTGCTTACGACATGAACGGGAAGGAACTGTGGAAAGTCGACCTCGGAAAGCAATCGCACATTTGGGGGTTCGCTTCGTCGCCGGTGATTCACGGCGATATTTGCATTTTGTATTTTGGGCCTGGCGAACGAGCGTTTCTCCTCGGCCTGGACAAAAGGAGCGGCAAAGAACTATGGCGGGTGAAGGACCCGCCGATCGAAAAGCGTCCGCGCACCGATGGTTTTCGAGGGCAGGAAGAAAACGGAATCGTCGGCTCCTTCAGTTCACCCATTCTGCTGGAAGCCAACGGTCGCACCGAACTGGTGATGAGTTACCCGCAATTGATTTGCGCCTACGATCCGAAAACGGGCCGAGAGTTGTGGCGCTGCGACGGCCTCAACGAACTGCTTTACGGGTCGCCGATCGCGGGCGACGGCGTGGTCGTTGTCATGGGAGGATTTCAGGGCACGACGGTCGCGGTGAAAGCCGGCGGCAGCGGCGACGTCACCGGCTCGCATCGATTGTGGCGGCACGAGCGGACACAAAATCGACTCGGTTCAGGCGTGATTCATGACGGCCACGTGTACATTCTGAACACGCCGGGCATCGCCGAGTGCATCGAACTCAAAACCGGAAAGGTCATTTGGCAGGAACGCGTTAAAGGCACGGGCCCGACATCGGAGAGTTGGTCATCGATGGTCCTGGCCGGCGACCGGGTTTATGTGCTGAACCAGTCGGGGGACACGGTCGTGTTGAAGGCGAGCCCGAAATTTGAAGTGCTTGCGGTCAACGCGCTCGTGAAGGAACTAACGAATGCGTCGCACGCGATTTCCGACGGCCAGATTTTCATTCGCACGCACAAACATTTGTGGTGCATCGGTGAGGCGGCCAGAACAGCGTGGCTGAAATAATATGTTGGTGGTGCACGTGCACGTGCAGGTGAAGCCGGAGTGCGTGGAGGCGTTTCACGCGGCCACGGTGGCGAATGCCCAGGCCAGCGTCAAAGAGCCCGGCATCGCGCGCTTCGACGTGGTGCAGCAGGCCGACGATCCGACGCGTTTCGTTTTCATCGAGGTATATCGTAACGAGCAGGCGCCGGCGCAGCACAAGGAAACGGCCCATTACGCGAAATGGCGGGACACGGTCGCCCCAATGATGGCGCAGCCGCGGTCGAGCGTGAAGTTCCGCAACGTCTTCCCGGGCGACTCCGGTTGGTGAGCCATGTTCGAGTTTGCCACTGCGGGGCGAATCATCTTTGGGCGCGGCACGCTCAAGGGGCTCGCGCATCTCGCACCCACGTTTGGCCGGCGGGCAACCGTGGTCACGGGACGGAACGCGGAACGGGCCAAGCCTATTCTGGAGTTGCTGGGGAAGGTGGGTGTCGACGCTGCTACGATTTCCATTTCCGGGGAGCCGCAAACTTCGACGGTCCAGCAGGGCGTCGAACGCGCGCGCGAGTTTGGAACGGAATTCGTGATCGGGTTTGGCGGAGGCAGCGCGATTGACGCGGCCAAGGCCATTGCCGCGCTACTCACGAATCACGGCGACATTTTCGATTACCTCGAAGTTATCGGCAAAGCACAGCCGCTGAAGCACACGCCGTTGCCGTGCATAGCGATTCCCACCACCGCCGGCACCGGGGCGGAGGTCACGCGCAATGCGGTACTGCTCTCGCCGGAGCATCGCGCCAAAGTCAGTTTGCGCCACGCGATGATGCTGCCGCGCGTCGCGATTCTCGATCCGCAACTGACTGACTCGCTTCCTCCAGCCATGGCAGCTTCAACCGGATTGGATGCGCTCACGCAACTCATCGAACCCTACGTCAGCGCGCGCGCCAATCCCGTCACGGACGCCGTTTGTATTGAAGGCATGAAACGCGCGCGGTCGTTGCGACGCGCCTGCGTGAACGAGAGCACCGCCCGCGATGACATGTGCGTGGCCAGCATGTTCGGGGGCATGGCGCTTGCGAACGCTGGTCTGGGCGCAGTGCACGGATTCGCCGCGCCGATTGGGGGCATGTTTGACGCGCCCCACGGGGCCGTGTGCGCGGCGTTACTGCCGTACGCGATGGAAATCAATTTGCGCGCACTGCGTGAACGCGGGCCGGCAACGATTGCGCTGCGCTTCGAGGAAGTTGCGCGAATCCTGACAGAAAATCCGCAGGCGCGCGCGGAAGATGGAATCACGTGGGTGTCGCAGTTGTGCCGGGATTTACAAATCCCGCCGCTGCGCCCGTACGGGATCGCAGAAGAACACGTGGATGAATTGTGCGAAAGGGCTTCGGTCTCCAGCAGCATGAAAGCGAACCCAGTGGTGTTGACGAAGATTGAATTAAGAGAGTTGCTCACTCGAGCCTTGTAGCCACCGAGGTCACAGGCGCTGACCTTTTTCGATTGTAATCAGAGCCTCCTTACGTCGGCTGCTACAGCTCAGAGAATTTCACCGGCCTTAGCCGCCGCTTCTGAAACCAACTCAGCGCGATCAAATCATAAATCCCGCGCCCGAGCCGGTTCCACACGCCGTACTTCGAAACGCCAGCGACGCGTGGTCGATGATTCACCGGAACTTCCAACGTACTCACACCGTTACCGTGCACGAGCACAGGAAGAAACCGGTGAAACCCGTTGAACGGGAACACGCCGTTGAGGGCTGATCGCCTGAACACGCGCATCGCGCAACCCGTGTCGCAGAAATCGACCTTCAAAGCGCGATGGCGCGCCCAGCGAGCGATCTTCGATGACCTCCGCCGCACGAATGTGTCGCGCCGTTTGGCCCGCACACCGCACACGAAATCAGCTTGGGCAAGAAATGGCAGCATCTGCGGAATGTCGGCGGGATCATTTTGCAGATCCCCGTCGAGTGTCGCGACGATATCGCTGTTGCTGGCCTGGATGCCTGTCCACAACGCGGCGCTCTGGCCACTATTTACCGAATGGCGCAAACCGCGCACGTTCGGAAATTGCCGGCGCGCTTCCTCGATTTTTTTCCACGTGCCATCCGTGCTCGCATCGTCGACGAAAACCAGCTCGTAGGATCGTCCCGCCTTCTTCATGGCCTCAGAAACCTCTCTCGCCATAGGCAGCACATTTTCTTCCTCGTTGTAGACGGGAACGATCACGGCGACTTCGGATGCCACGCCTGGAGCCTAAAGAGGCACGAAGGAAAGATCAAAAATTATGTGCCGTTCCCGGAGCTACAGGGTCGCGGTTGCGGCCGTAGGCTGCCAACCGAACCGTGGGGTTTCGCTGGCCAGCCAGAATTCCCCAAGAGTGCCCAGCAACTGTTCCAGGGCGCGGTGATCTGCCGGTTTGACCATGTAGGCGTTGGCGCCAAGTTGGTACGCGCGATAGACATCTTCCGGGGCGGAGGAGGTCGAGAGAACGACGATAGGCGTGAGACGCGTCGCGGGGTTTTTACGCATCCATTCGATCACCTCAAAACCGCCCACACGGGGCATTTTAAGGTCAAGGATCACGAGGCCGGGGAAAGGAAATGCGGTGCGATCACGGAATTCGTCCACGCCGTCGAGATACTCGATGGCTTTTTGGCCATCCGTCACGATGCGCAACGGGTGATTGAGGCTAGTGCGCTGCAGTGCGCGTTCAAAAAAGAGAACGTCGTCGGGTCGGTCTTCGACCAGCAGGATCGCATATCGTTCGTTCATGGACGCTGGCGTTAGCTTATCGCGCCGCGCCCTTCCGCGATATTGGGGTACGTAGCCCAAACGCAACGCGAAAACGGAACACCCCCAATCGCTTCGCGAAGCATTGGCCCAGGGCGGACTACGGGGTTTGTTGAAAACTTCCTTGGGTATTGCAACCCAGTTGTTTCAGCAGATCGTTGAACTAGTTTGGCCGGCAACTTTAGGGTTCTGTGGATCGCAACCTGACCATCCTGATTGCCGAGGACAGCGAGGACGACGCCTTTTTTCTCGAGCGCGCCTTTCGCAAAATCGGCCTGAAAAATCCGGTGCAGATTCTCACCGATGGCGCAGCGGTGATGGACTATCTCAAAGCCGAAGGCAAGTTTAAGGACCGTTCTGAATACCCGTTTCCCAGCGTGCTCTTCCTCGACATCAAGATGCCCAGGGTAAGCGGCTTCGAGGTGCTCCACTGGTTGAAGGAAAACGAACAATGCAAAATCATCCCCACGATGGTCTTCAGCAGCTCCGAGCAACCAGAGGATATCGAGCGCGCCTACCAGCTTGGCGTGAACGCCTACATCGTGAAACCCAACAAGGCCGAAGACCTGGAAGTGATCCTGCGTTCTACCTATGAATTCTGGTCTCACTGCGCCAAACCGCGCAAACCCGTCAAGTGTATCTGACTATCTCTGCGTCACGATCTGCGGGCGCGTGCTTTCGATAACCGCGAGCAACTCCTTCTGTTCCTTGTCCGGGATCTGAAGTTTGTCGAGCGAGGCCTTGAGGTCCCCGATCACAGCATCGAATTCAGGATTGCTGATGTGCATGCCGGCGTGAACGCCTTTCATGTCGCGACCGTCGTACTGCGGCGGGCCGCCGGTGGCCAGGGACAGGAATTGGACCAGATGTTTCTTCAAGTTCGCAACGTTCTGCGGATTGGCCGTCCAGGCGGGCGAGGTGTCGCGGCTCAAAAGCCCGCCGCGCTTCACACCTTTGCGCTCCCAATTCACCCGCGGGTCCTCCAGCGCGCGCACTGTAAAATCGTCAACGATTTTCGTGATGCCCTCCTCGCCCCCCAGCCGCTCAAAGAGCGTCTGCTTGCCTTCCGCCTGTGCCGGCGCGCCCTCCCCGGCCTTTTTGGCCTTCTCGTTCTTTTGGTCGGCGCCGGCGAGTTGCTGTTCCTTCGCCATGCGCTGGCTCGCTCGCTGATCGGCCTCGCGGCTGCCCGAAGTGAAGAACTCGTCTTTCTTTTTCGTCCCCTTCGTGCCGCCGCAGCCCATCGTTGCGCCGATCGCAACCGCAAGCAGCAGCATTGTCCCCTGCCGCACCCGCACGGCTGTTGTCCCTTGTGTTTTCATAATTTCTCCCGTTACTGAATTATTGGGCCGCATCGCCCGCTGAAATCGGGTCGCTCAATTCCGCCGGAGCGAACTGCAAGCCGCTGACCACTTCCCCACCACCCTCGAGTCGTGGAAGATAAGCCCGCACGAATGCGTTGCGCAGAATGTTCCCGATCGTCGCCAGAATATCGGTGGTGGTCGCTTGAGAAAGATCGCCCCTGAACGGAATCAATGTCCCAAATTGGTCCCGCGGGTGGTTCTTGAACAGGCTGGTGAGCCCGCCCACGAGCGCTTGCCAGAAAAGTTCGAGCACATTTTCGTCTTTAATATCTTCGCTGAGACTAAAAATTTTCAGGTTTCGAAACAGAGGCTTGGCATAGCCAGAGAGCAGGCCTTCTTTCGCTTCCGCTTCGACCACGAGATCGAACCAGCCTCGCTCGAAATCAAATTTGCCGTAGCTCATCGCCAGGTCGTTTATTTTGGTCACGTCGAGGCCAAGGAGCCGCATCCCCATATGAAACGTTGGCCGGTAAGCGAACGGGTCGAGCGTCATTTTGTATTCGAACTTTGCCTGATCCATCACTAAACCCGTGGCCTGCACTGTCGAGACCAGCGGTTGTGTTTCGTCGCGGATGTTCGTGAGATTGTCGATCGAAGCACTTACTTGCGAGAGATACACATCCACCGGTTGCTTTGTCTGGAAAGCGCGAAAATGAATCGACCCGTTCTTCACCACAGCGCGATTAATGCGAAATGGGAAAAGGTCCTTGATCATCTGCAGCCACGGCGCGCCCGCACCACTTTGGTCTTCGCCCTCGCTCGGCGCGTCGACGAAGTTCAGTTCCGGTTCCTCCATCACCACTTGCCCCACAATCTTCCGATGAAACAGCGCGTTCCATTGGATCGAGAAATCGAGGCGCCGGGCGGCGAACAACGGGACGGGAACATTGCCGGTCGTTTTGCTGATGCGCACGTCATCAATCGAATACGCACCGCGCCAAAGATGGATACCAACCTTGCCGATTTCGCCGTCGTAAAGCGGGTTGCGGTCCAGCGTGCGATGGACGTAATCGCGCACCGCCCACGGCATCATC
>Ga0075428_100003126_pt1 | contig 18080 bp, 16 predicted proteins | sample RhiMetdeltSRZDD2_FD_75291 | JGI IMG/M metagenome (GOLD analysis project Ga0075428, IMG submission 75291) | Populus rhizosphere microbial communities from Tennessee, USA - Rhizosphere MetaG P. deltoides SRZDD2 | ecosystem: Host-associated > Plants > Roots > Rhizosphere > Soil | place: USA... | reverse complement strand
CTCAAGGGCGGCGGCCACCTCGGCGTAGGCGGCCGAGGGCCGTTGCTCGAGGATGAGCGCGGTCACGCCGGAAATGAAGGGCGAGGACTGACTCGTCCCCTGGCTCACATAGCGCGCCCCGCCCGGCATCTTTCCAAAAATGCTGGTGAAGAGCGGTCCGGATGCATCCTTGGACAAGGCCGAAGCGATGCCCATTCCGGGGGCGGAGATTTCGGGCTTGGTGGTGCCGTTGCGCAGGGGACCCGGGCTCGAGAACGGCGCAATTTCTCCCACGGGCGGCGGCGATTGGTACCCGCATCCGTTGGGTGACGCAACGCACGGCCAGGTCGTCTTGGTGACGTAGGCGCCCACCGCCAGCACCGAATCCGAAGACGCGGGCGACGATACGAGCTCCGTGTTATCGATGTTGTCGCCCCAGAAGACGAAGGCGGTCCCGAGATCCACGTAGTAAATCCAGAGATCGATCTCGTGCGGCGACGCCTGCGTGTTTTGAACACGCACCGTCCAGTTCCCACTCGCGGGCGGAATCGAGGCAGTCTTGTCCCAGATGTCGATGTACGCCGAACGCTCGCTGCCGATGGCGGAGGCGTCGATATCCACTTCGCCCTGCGCCGTGCTCTGGGTCAGCGTGCCGTTCGTTCCCACCGGTCCTACGGTCGAGGCGTTGGGTAGAACGACGCTGATGTTGAAATTCGAACTGGTCGAGAAGGCTTCAATAAGACAGAGATCATTACCTTGCCCGCCGTTGTTACCCGACGTGGCGGTGTAGGACGGGATGCTGAAAGGAAAGTCGACCGTGCTCATGGCCGGCACGGTGGCCTGGGCGTGAATGCCGGAATTGCTCTCGTTCCCGGCCGCGGCGACGATGATGCGTCCCGGCCCCGAGAGCGCGGCCATGGCCACGTCGAGATCCGCCGAACCATCGTGACCACCGTACTGGCTTCCCAGCGAAAGATTGACGACGCACGGTTTGGCGCCGGCCTTGACCTGGATCCACTTCACCGCGTCGAGGATGTCGTCGGCGCTGAACGTCGTCTTCACGAAGATGATGTCGGCTTCGGGCGCCATGCCGGTGAACTGATACTGGTCCCCCGGACTCGAGATCGCCCGGCCGTTACCGGCCGCGATGGCGGTCACGTGCGTGCCGTGACCATCGGTGTCGATCTCACGCGATGTGCCGGCGTTGATGTTGGCGGCCGTCCATTCGGTGCCGTAGTTGTACGGGAAGGCGGGGTGCGGACCGGCGCCATCGGTTTGATCCCAGAGATAGAGCAGGCGCGTGGTGCCGTTGGCATTCAGGAAGTCAGCATGGTCCGTATCGAGGCCGGTATCAATGACGCCGACCACGACGCCTTGACCGGTCGTTCCCGGATAAGGAGGTACCTCTGCGCCATGGGCAATGTTGGCGCGAATCTCGGGGCGGGCCACGTCGAGCAGTGGTTTGTAGCGCTGCGGAACATCGGCCGAGATCATGCCCGGCATCGACTCAAGCTGGCGAAGCAGCGAGAGGGGAAGGTCGGCGGTGACCACCTGACCGGCCACCGTCTTCACCGTTGCTCCCGACATGCGGAGCATCTCGGGATCGGTGGTGCGGCCGATGATGGAAATGATGGGGTCTTTGAGCGCATCGGCGCTTGCGGGAATCAGCTGTCCTTTTTCGGGGACGAGGCTGCGGACCGCCGCGCTCAGGTGCTCGGGCACAGAAAGGGGTTCACGGCCCCCCGATGCCTGCCAAGCCTGAACGGCGGTTTCCACCCGCTTGAGTCGTGGCGTCACAACGTTCGAGGCAACCGCGCTCTCGCTGAGGCCAGATATAGAAAAAACGAGACACAGTGCGGCGCTCAAGTGAAGTGGCTTCATCCAGATCAGTCCTCCCAAAGCATGCAGAGCACGTCGGTTCCTGCTTCCAGGTGTTCCACGGCCGCGGAAAGAATCGCATATCCGTTGGCGCGCGTCATGGAAGACAGGATTCCGGAACCCTGAGGCCCCGTCGAGCGGGCCATCCAGCCCCCGTTTTCGGTTTCCAGTCGTACACGAACGAACTCGGTACGGCCCCCTTTTCTTTGGATCGGCCTTTCGAGGCGGGCCATGAAGAGGGGCCGGAGCACATCCCCCCAACCCGAGAGTTTCCTGAGGGCGGGCAAAACGAACACATCGAATACCACCAACGCGGACACTGGGTTCCCGGGAAGCCCATACACGGGAACGTTTTCGACCTCCCCGAACACCTGAGGCTTGCCGGGCTTCATGGCTACCTTGAACGCGTCGACATTGCCCATGCGGGAAAGGACGTGGTGGGTCAAATCGCGATCACCAACGCTGACGCCCCCGGTTGAGATGACGAAGTCGGCTTCCCGGACGCCTCGCTCGACGGCAAGGGTCAGTTGAGCCTCGTCGTCAGGGATGAGCCCTAGATCGAGGGTCTGAAACCCGCGGCGCGTTAGCGCGGCAAGAATAGCCGGACGATTTGAATCCCGGATCTGGCCGGGGCCGGGATCCTGGTCCGAAGGAACGATTTCATCTCCGGATGAAAAAACCGCAACCCGCGGCTTCGGGTGAACCCGAATAGTTTCGACTCCAACAGAAATCAGGAGTCCGATTTCGGCCGGCCGAATGACATGGCCGGGCTCGAGGAGGGTGTCTCCGGACTGGATACCCTCGCCTCGGGGTCGAACGTGCTGGCCGGGCTCGGCAGGTCGATGGACCAGGACGATGTCCTGGACGGGAAGCCCGCGACCGGCTTTTTCATCCCAGGCATCCGTGTCTTCGATCATGACGACCGCATCGGCGCCGTCGGGAATCGAGGCGCCGGTCATGATCCGTGTTGCTTGGCCCGGTTGAATACGGGTTGCATCCAGGCGGCCCGCCGGCCGGTTGGCAACGACGGTGAAGCGAGCCGGGTTCTCTTTCGACGCATCCTTCGTGTCGAGCGAACGCACCGCGAATCCATCCACGGCGCTGTTGGCAAATGGGGGATTGTCTTCGGGAGAGATAATCCGTTCTGCGGTGGCTAGACCGAGGGTCTTGAGGGTGGCGAGTTCGACGGGAAGAAGCGGCTTGATCTGTGAGAGAACGCGGCCGCGTGCCTCTTCCCAGGAAATCAGTGAGGTTTCCACGGTGCGTGCCCGGTCGTTTCTCCGCGAAGCAATTTGAGCGCGTGCGGAAGAAGCGGCTTGAGCAATTCCATGCAGTCGACGACGCCGCGCGGGCTACCGGGGAGGTTCACGATGAGCGTGTGCCCGCGAACGCCCGCAACACCGCGGCTCAGGACGGCGAGGGGCGTCGTCGTCGCGGTTTCGCGCCGAAGAAGCTCCGCGACGCCTGGCGCTTCGCGTTCGATGACGCGACGCGTGGATTCGGGTGTGACGTCGCGCGGCGCGAACCCGGTGCCGCCGGTCGTGATTACGACGTCGATCCGATCCTGATCGGCATAGTGGCAAAGCCGTCGTTCCAAGGCGTCACTCTCGTCGGGAACGGTATCCAGATGGACGACGTCGTAGCCCCAATGAATGAGTAGCGAGTGCGCTTTCTTGCCGCTTTCGTCGTCGTGCGTGCCCGCCGCGACGCGGTCGGAGACGATAAGGACGGCGGCCCGGAATTTCGCGCGAACCTCATCGCTCACGCGCGTGGCCTCTCAGAAAGCGTTTAGCTGCGTCCATGCGGCTCGTGTTCGTGCCCGTTGCGCGCGCCTCATCGCTCATGCTTTTTGCTCTTTCGTTGTCCATGCTTTTCGCCGCGATGATGGCTGGGCCTTCCGTCCTTTTCGCCGCGATGATGGCTGGGCCTTCCGTCCGACGGGTGTTTCGATTTCACTTGAGCAGTCTTTTCCGAGCGCAGAAACGGATCTTCGTGACCGTCTCGCACCCAGCGTCCGCTCGATCCGCCCTCCTTGATCTCGAGTTTCAGCTCGGCGACATGGGCGTGGCGATCGACACCCTTCACCATATCGATGAGGGTGAGCGCGGCCACCGCGGCCCCGGTCAGGGCTTCCATCTCGACACCGGTCGCGGCCCGGGTTCGTGCCTCGGCGAAGACCTTGATCGCGCTTTTTTCAGGCAAGAGCCGAAGCTCAACCGCCACCCGGTCGAGGGGAAGTGGGTGGCACAAAGGAATGAGGGCCGGAGTTTGCTTGGCACCCTGGATCCCGGCCACCCGAGCCACCGCCAGCGCGTCGCCTTTCTCCAGACCGCCGTTCCAGACCTGCTCCAAGGTCTGCCGCTCCAGGACAACCAGGGCGGAAGCCACCGCACGGCGATTGGTTACGGGCTTAGCCCCCACGTCGACCATGCGGGCCCTGCCCCGGGAATCCAGGTGGGAAAGCTTGACCATGGGATATACTTTAGGCCCTTCGCCCGGGGTCCGATACCCTTATCCATGCCGTGCCGGAGGTGGAAGCTCTTGTGCGCGGCGTATTTGGTGAGGTGGTGACCCCGGCCTAATTGGCTCGGGTTAGGAATGAACGGGCCCAGTCACGGTAAGATGGGGGGCGCGTACTTGGTTCGGACCCTCTCGCCTCCAGGGAGCAATTCAGGCTAACTCCATGCAGAACGTATCGCTCCTGGCCGCTTTCGGCGCCGGGATTTTATCTTTCGTAAGCCCCTGCGTATTACCGGTCGTTCCCGGTTATCTGTCGTTTGTCAGCGGCGCGACGATGGACGAGCTGGAAACGAAGGGCGCGGGCGGCCGCCGCTGGGCCATCATGGCCGACATTTTGTTTTTCGTCCTCGGCTTCTCGTTCGTCTTTGTGCTGTTGGGCGCATCCGCCACCGCCATCGGCGGCTTTCTTTTGTCCAAGCTGTCGTTGCTCGGGAAGATCGCGGGCGTGGCCGTGGTGTTGTTGGGTCTTCACATGCTCGGGGTGTTCCGCCTCGGTTTTCTGTATCGGGAAAAGCGTTTCCAAGCCGAATCCAAACGCATTGGAATCCTCGGCTCGTTTTTGGTCGGCATGGCGTTCGCCTTCGGGTGGTCGCCCTGCATCGGACCGATCCTGGGCGGCATCCTTGCCTACGCCAGCACGCGCGAGACGGTGGGGCAGGGGATGGTGCTCTTGGCCGCGTATTCGCTTGGCCTCGGTCTGCCGTTCATCATCGCCGGGCTCAGCATCGACGCGTTTTTCCGGGTCGCGTCCCGATTCAAGCGGCACTTCCGGGCGATCGAGGTCGCTTCGGGAGCGCTGTTGATCGTGATCGGGGTGTTGATCTTTACGAACCAGCTCACCGTCATCTCGGGGTGGATGGCGAAGCAGTTTCCCTGGTTGACGAACATCGGTTAGTCCCTCGCGCTGGAGAATCTCATGATGCTACGCACACTACCTCTGGTCACGCTTCTGCTCGCGGTCTCGGCCGGCTGCGGCTCCGCAACCGAAACCAAGACGACCACGGCCGTGAAAGCGGAGAAGTCGGTGAAAACGGAGAAGTCAGTGAAAACGGTGACATCCAAACCGGCTGTCGACACCTCGCAATTGCAAGTTGCTCCTACCTGGGCTCTGGTCGATCTGGCCGGGAAGCCGGTCACGAGCGAGAGCTTGAAGGGCAGGGTGGTGATCGTGGACTTCTGGGCGACGTGGTGCGGCCCGTGCCGGGCGGCCATTCCGCACTTGATAGAGCTCCAGAAGACGTACAAGGACAGGGGATTCGAAGTGGTGGGCGTGTCGCTGGATCAACAGGGTCCGGCGGTCGTGCAGAGCTTCGTGGACAAGAATTCCATCCCGTACACGATCGCAATGGGTAACCAGAAGATCGTGAGCGACTTCGGCGGCGTGCGCGGGATTCCCACCGCGTTCATCATCAGCCAGGACGGCAAGATCTTTCGGAAGATCGTGGGCCTTGTCCCCCGCGAACAGTACGAGAAAGATGTAATCGCTCTCTTGGGAGTGGCCAAAGCGGACAAGAGCTAATCGGCCAGGGTGATCTCCAACGCTTGGGTTATACAGCGACGGGAGATGGTGGGCGAAATTGATCAGAGGCTGTGACAAAAAGACCGGGGTGATGCGAGTCATCCCGGCTTTGTTTTGTGCATTGATGATGTTTGCGGGGATATTGTTGGGGCGGTTGAACGATCGCGTGACCATCTTGTTCGCCGACGGCCCGTTTGGCGTCTCGCCGGCTATGGCCGCGCCCCCGGAAGAAAAACTCCCCGAGCTCTCCAAACCGCAACTCCACCGCGAAAAAACAAAACTAGAAAAAGCCGTCGACCAAGCCGCCGCGATGTTGCTGCAAGGAAAATTGCCGGCTAGCGAAGACGGGGTTCGGTTTGCGTTATGGCTGTATGGAGAGAAGGGTGATGTTGCTTATCTTGATGTGGCAACGAAGATGGCACGGGAGTTGGTAAAGAGGGATCCCATCATGGGAAGTGCGGCCTTGTTTTGGGTTGCTCAAGCGGGCGGGGCGACCCTAGCTGAGGCACAGCAGGTGAAGTATGGAGACGCGGGCGACCATCGTTCGAGTTTGAGAAAGCTGGCAATGGTGGCAGCGACAAGAGATTCAACATTAAAGGAGTTAAAGGATTTCTATTCAGGGATACAAATAAAAGAACTCCAGGCCGTCGGCTCCGGTCATGCGTCGGGTTTTGCGCTGGGTCTTCTACCATGGTTGCGAGTGCAATGTGAGGCTATCCAATTTTTGGGTGAAGTCTCGCTTCAGCGCTCCTTAAAAATGTACGGTGAAATCATTCTGGGGGACATTAGTAGCCAAGCTGAGACTATTGGAGCACAACGCGCCTTGGTTGTTTGGGAGGCTGGCCTCCTTTCTGGAAATTCACATCTTCGGGATGAAGCCCAAGAAATGTTTCTTGAAGATTTTCTTGAAACCACCCTGGAGGATCCCAAGACTGCGGCGAGCGTCGGACTTGCGGCTGGTCGCATGAGCCGACACCATGTTCAACTCGCGATCATTGGTGATCCAAAGGACCCCACGATCACGAAACTACGGCAAGCTGCGTATTTTTTGTTCGAACCCAACAAGATCATCCTTAACCTCGATCCAAAAACCGACAGTAAGCGTATGGCGGAGCTCATGTATCCCCCGGATGCCGCGCCGGCCATGTTCGTGTGCGTTGAAACGCTTTGCTCGCCGCCGATCAAGGACCCTGCCGAATTAGAGAAACAAGTCGCTGAAATCAAGAAACTCGCCGCGGAAGTCCAGCAGTAACACCCCTGCTAGGCCACTAGCCCTCTCTCGCGTATTGCGCGCCTTTCGCCTCCAGTGCCAACCCGTTCTCGAATGCGGCGCGTTTCGCGAGCGTTGCAGAGACAGTAAACTTCCCTGTCATGGCGACTTCGCAAACCCGATTGCCTCAGGTAGACGGCTTCATTCTCGCCGGCGGCAAGTCCTCCCGGTTCGGTAGTAACAAGGCGCTTGCGATGTGGAAAGGCCGGCCTTTGCTCGCCTACGCGACCGCGGCGTTGAAGGATCTTGGCCTCAATCCTCGCGTGGTTTGTCGCGATCCGCTCCCATACTTCGAATTGGCTAACGCGTTCGTGACCAGCGAGCGACCTGATCTGGGGCCACTGGAAGGCCTTCGGGTTGCGCTCAAAAGCTCCTCCAAAGAATTTGCCTTCATTCTTACCGGAGACATGCCGCTCGTGACAAAAGGCCACCTCCGCCTGCTCTTGGATGCAGCTGCTGACCAAACCGCAGTTGTTTTCGTTTCTGTGGACGGTATTCGCCACCCGTTTCCTGGCCTCTATCCACGGTCCGCATTGCCGATGATCGAAGGGCTGCCTAAAGGATCCTCGGTCCAGGCGCTTCTCGATCGCATCCTGCCTCGGAGACTCACGGTTTCCGAGCTTCACAGCGTGAACACCCCCGCGGATCTCCGGAGTTTGTAATCAACTGGTTCCGAAACCAGTTAGACCACCCCCGCGCGACTCCTCGACTGGTTTCAAAACCAGTTGGCCTACCTCACCCCAACACCACCTTCCGCACTCGTTCCCGTTCCACTCGCCGAGCTGGTTTCGAAACCAGTTTTTTGGGCGGGGATACTTGAACTCGTTTTAAAACGAGTGGTGGCCGGCAGGGACCATGCCTTGCTCTTTCTGATCACCTTCCCAAAAATCAGCTCGCCCTCATATGCATTGTGGGTCCGACAGCGAAGCTCAATGTTCTCAACGGTCGATTTGCCTCCCCAAGCGAACGGAATAATGTGGTGAAATTCGATCCATCTCCGTTCGGAACACCATCTACCGTTCCTGGCCATGAATGCGCAACGACCTTGGTCCCGATCCCAAACGGCACGTTTCACCTCGGACGGGATGTATCGGGATTCCGTTTGTTCGCCGGCCGCGTCCTCCACCGGCACTGCCTTTTCCTCCGACTCCGGTGATCCAACTCGCGTGGCGGGCGAGCCGGTTCTCGTGCGCTTCCCCTTCCCGAACCGTTCCTTTTGGACTTGCTTCAGCCGTTCGAGCAAAGCTTCCTTGATGATGACGGCCAGGTCCCCATTCGGAACGCGATGGCTTAGCAGTTCTTGCAGCTGCCGAAGCGCGTACACCGTTTCGGCGTCTCCGGTAAATTCGATTTTGTAACTCTCCGGCGACAGCGGGGAGACGACGGATTTTTGGTTACTGGATGGACCCACATGCTCTTCTGGAGCATCTCGGTCAGGCTCGCCGGCGGAGGATTCCCCGGAACCAAACAGGCCCTTCCCATCCACTCCGGGAATCCCATCCTTCCCAGCGTTTGACACCTTCAGGATGCGGCTGGGCACGGCCGGCTGGGGCCGTAGCCGGGCCACCATCTCCTCGACCTTCGCCATGCTCTTGTAGGTCGCCTCCTCCAACACCCTCAGGTGATTTTCTTGGGTCAGCGACGGCCCCAACCGGTGCACGGCGGTCAGATGCACGAGTCCGTCTGCCAACATCCCCAAAACAACCGGAAACTTCTGGGCTAGCCGAGCCACACCCATACGCAGGTAGGCCTGGTCTTCGCTCAAGTGCAGCGCTTCCATGCAGTAGCTCTTCAGTGACCCGCAGCCTTCCTCGGCGAACAGTTTGCGCTTGTCTATCTCCGCGAGATGAGCAATCACTATGGCAACATCTTCGCACTCGCGAGTAACCGCTGCCCAAACACCTTCGAGCAGCTCTTGATCGGAACGATCCTTCAACACGAATGCAGCACGCATGATCACACCTCCGTGATCGTTGCGACGGGGTGCACTCTTTATAACATGGCGATTTTTGGGAGGATTAGCGCCATGGCCGTCGCCCAAAGCGATCGGTTTTGTTCGTTACGTTGAATCGGGTGATCGAAGCTCGGCAGGGAGGTTGCCGAGCGATCTGACGCTGTCCCATGCGACGGGTATGCACTAATCAAATTGTACCCATGAATTCCGGTCAAGATAATTTTGAAAGTTTTTTTGAGCTGGCCGTTTGCGAACTGCTCTTAGCAGTTCGCGTGGTCCCATGTGCGGTAACACCTGCGGCCCACATACAGAAAACACGAAGGCGCTACCGTGTGTGGTAGCGCCTTCGTGATCACCTGTACCCGCGCCCCGCGGTCTCGCGTCCTATCAGGATCCGACCGAATCGGTGGCGCTTGTTTCGGGCACTACCTTCTCGACGGTATTCTCGGGCAGATTCAAGAACACCCACACCCGCCGCCACCGGTTGTCATCGTTCTTGGCTTTGATCGACAACCCAAGGCGATCCAAGCGCATGTTCAAGGGCACCCGATACGCAGTCTTCCACTTGCTCGACTCGGCATCGAACTGCAAGGCCTGCGTGGTGCCGTAGCCGTCGGACAGGATCATCTCCACCACATCCGAAGAGCCCTGGGCCGTGATGTCGATCGTTTCACCGCGCGCCACAGTTTCCTTGGACACCTTGGCCAGCAGGTCGGGCGCCTTGGAACCCGGCTGCAATCCAACCGGCTCCGCACGCACTTCCTCCGCGCTCAGACCGGAACCAGAAACCGCCGGCGTCGGCATCGTCTCGCTCGAACGCGTGCTGGCGTTCTCCATCACGTTCGCGTCGCGATAGCCGACCTGGCTGGTCGCGACCTCGTTGTCCTTCCCGCAACCCGCCACCGCCGCAATAACCAGCGCGCTTCCCAAAAGACTCCAGTGCTTCGTCATGTTCGTGTCCTCCTCCGGCCATGAAAAACCCGGTCGCGGAAGCCGGCGCCCGATCCCGGATTGCCCGGCCCATCGGCCGGGTATCTGCGAGGAGGTAAATCAAAGGTCGCGCCAAACCCAAACTCTCAAGCCCCACAAGGACTTGCGTTTCCCCACCTCGGCCGTCCAAGCCGAATTTGTGTCAAACTTGACACGCTCGGCTGCCGAAGAAATTGGGTAGTCGAAGTCAGTGGACCAATTTCGGAGATAACGTGGCAAAAGAGACACGCGTTTCTTGGGTCCCCCGCCTCTCCTCTTTAGGACTGGGGCGCCTTGCCTTAGCCCTCCTGTTGATTCCTGTTCTGGCCCTTGGCGCCGGCACGCGTATTCCGGCTCACGTTGTGTGGTCTCAGGGGGATCGGATCTATCTCGCCGCGCCGGATTCCTTGAAGCTGGAACCTGGCACGGCACTCACCTTCCACGACAAAAAGAAAACCGTGGCCACCGGCGAGGTACTGAACGTCTTCGAACAGACGTTTGTCGTGGCAAAGCTGACGTCAGGGTCTTTCAAGAAAATCAAACATCCTGACCGGCTCGCGGTCGTCGCAGAACCACCGCGTCCGCGTGCGCCGGCCAAGCTGCGCGTCGGCTACCCGTCTTCCAAACGCCCGACGCTGTTCTTCGCCTGCGACAGCGTGGGTATCGATCTACCGTCGGCGGGATTCGACGCGGTGCAATCCTCCGATCATCTGTATCAGCTCGTACACCGCGGCGACGTTCCAGATACATCGTCCTGGCCCGATACGCTCATCGTCCGTTTCTTCGACGATGCAGCCGACGAGGAGATTGCGCTCGAGCGCGGCGAGATCGATGCGGCGGTGTTCTGGCCCGGTGAAGCGTCCATGCACATCCGGGACAAGCTTCGCTGGACGGGAGAACCGAGTGGCCTCCGTCAACGCGGCATCGTCGCGGGTCTATTCATGGCCTATCACCCTACCGCCGATTCGCTGAGCGCCGCGATCGTGACCCGGCGTGTGGCTTCGAAGGTCAATGACGATCTGTTTCGCGGCGATCTCGCCGCGTGCGGAACGAGCGTGGTGGACACGACGGCAAGAGTTACCAATTTGCCGATGCGGTTCGATGTCGATGCCAGACTCCCGGGACACGATGATCTGCAAAAGATCCTCGATCGCGCCTGGAAAACGAACAGCGTGGCCAAGGCCACCGATCTGGTGCGTATCACGTACCTCGATATGCCCCTCGATTCGCTCACGACCCCGCTCAGCATCGCCGGCATCGACGACAAGTCGGTCAAGATCTCAGCGGCCCTGTGTCTCTTCCGCATGCGCTGCCCGATTCTGTGCTCGCAGTCCGCGCGAAGTGCAGTGGAAGCGTTGGGGGCGGATAAGATCGTGAATCTGCTTCGCTGCCGCCCTAGGCAGGCGCCATGAGATCTCTCCGGGGGCGACTCATCATCGGTTCGTGCCTCATCGCACTTCTGCCCGTGAGCGTCATCACGTTCGCGCTCTCCAAGCGAATCGAGTCTCTTGTGCGCACACAGGCGGCGGAACGGCTGGATTTGGCACTGAATGGCCTACAACAACGTTTGAACATGGACGATTCCGACATTCAGGCAAAAACTGACATCCTTGCCAGCGATCCCACACTAAGGCGTCTTTATCTCGTGCGGTTGAATCCCCGCGAGCTGCCGGATTTCTTGGCCGAGCGACGCAAACTGCTTGGTCTGGATTTCTTGGTCGTGAGGGATTCGACCGGTGCTCCGGTGACAGAAGGAACTCCAGACTCGAGCACGCTCGTGCTGGCAGAAGAGGCCAGCATACGTTACGAAGGCCGGATGGTTGGATCGGTAACCGGAGGCCTCGTTCTGGACAGGATCTTTCTGGAAAAGTTGCACCGCATGAGTGGTGTCGATCTCGTTCTCACTAATCCGAGCAATCACATGATCGCGAGCACTTTCTTGGATTCCACGGCAATCCCTCCCATGAACGAAGCGGTGACTCGCGTATCGATGGGTGGTCATCCTTTTCTGGCACAGTCGATCGGGTTGAATCTCGATTACTACGGGGCTGGGCCACGGATCACCGGCTTAATCTCGACTGAAGCCGCTGATCGAGCCATCTTGGGACTCAAAATTACTTCAGGCTTGCTGGCCATCCTTGGGCTCGGTCTCGCCATCCTGCTCGGCACGCTCTGGTCCTCCCAAATCTCCCGCCCCGTCGAACAACTCGCCGACTTCTCCCGCAAAGTCGCCGAGGGCCAATGGGACGAGCCGCTGAAATTACACAGCGTCCGCGAGCTGGAAACGCTCGTTTCCGCGCTCGATCGCATGCGGCAGGATCTCAAGACATATCGCGAACGACTCGTCACGAGCGAGCGCCACGCCGCCTGGAGCCAAATGGCGCGCAAGGTCGCGCACGAGGTCAAGAATCCGCTCACTCCGATCGCGATCTCCGTTTCCGATCTCAAGCGCAGCTACGAGCAACAGCGTCCGGATTTTCCGGTCATTCTGGATCAGGCGGTGAAAACAATCGGCGAAGAAGTGGAGCGACTCAAACACATGCTCCAGGAGTTCTCGGAGTTCGGCCGGCTGCCCGCGCCGCAATTCCAAAGCTGTCGTCTGGGCGATCTCTTTACCGACCTCAACACGCTCTACACGAAAGACGTTCAGGAAAAGCGGCTGGTCCTATCAAGCCCCGACCCCAACCTCACCATGAGCGCCGATCCATCCCAACTCCGGCAAGCGCTGGTCAACTTGCTCCAGAACGGGCTCGAAGCCGTGAACGGAAACGGCCAGGTAATAATTGCCGCCAAGGCTGATCCAAAAAGCATCGAGATCTCGGTTTCCGACAACGGCCCCGGTCTTACGCAAGAACAAACCGCACGCCTTTTCTCTCCAGGATTCACCACGAAACAAACCGGTAGTGGACTCGGCTTGGTGATGGTGGAGCGCATCGTGAGCGACCATCGCGGAACCATCACGGTCGAAACACATCCCGGAAACGGCACCACCTTCACCTTGCGCCTTCCGCGCAACATCGAATCCTGACATGCCCTCCATCCTGATCGTCGACGACGAAGCCAACATTCTTTCCAGCCTCGAAGGCGCGCTCGGCCGCGAGGGGTATCAGGTAAAAACCGCGCCGACGCTCCTTGCCGCCCGCCGACACCTCAAGGATTCCTTCGATTTCGTTCTGCTCGATGTTTGGTTTCCCGAGGGTAGCGGCCTCGATCTCTTGACCGAAATCCAGAACACGACCCCCGACACGGTCGTGATCATGATGTCGGGGCACGCAAACATCGAGATTGCCATTCAGGCGGTCCGTAAAGGCGCCTATGACTTTCTGGAAAAGCCGATTTCTCTCGAGCGACTTCTCATCGTCCTTCAAAACGCCTCCACCGCAGCGCAACATCGCCAGCTCACTCAGCGCTGGTCGCCGCCTATCGTGGGAACCTCCAAGGCCATCCAGGATCTCATCGCACAAATCGAGAGGGCCGGTCCCAGCTCGGCCCGAGTGCTGATCCAAGGCGAGCACGGGACGGGGAAGGAGCTGGTCGCGCGAGCGCTGCATCAAGCCAGCCCGCGAGCGAGTCATCCCTTCGTGGCCGTGAACTGCTCGGCGATTCCCGATGAACTCGTCGAATCCGAACTGTTCGGACACGAGAAGGGGGCGTTCACCGGCGCCACCCAATCTCGCAAAGGCAAATTCGAGGAAGCGCATCAGGGCACGCTCTTCCTGGATGAGGTCGCAGATCTCAGCTTGCGCGCGCAGACCAAACTCCTGCGTGTGTTGCAAGAAAATGAATTCACGCGGGTTGGGGGGAACAGAACCATCAAGGTGGACGTGCGCGTGATCGCGGCCACGAACCGTTCGCTGACCCAAGAGGCCAACTATCGCGAAGACCTTTATTTCCGTCTGGCCGTGATTCCGATTGTCGTTCCACCGCTTCGCGAACGGCCCGAGGACATCCCGCTCCTCGTGGAGCACTTCGCGTCGTCGTTATCGACGGGGCCAAAACCCAAGCGTTTCACCCGCGAGGCTTTGGCGCTTCTCGAACGCTATCCATTCCCGGGAAATGTGCGCGAGCTCCGAAACCTGGTCGAGCGCCTCATCATCATGACCAAGGGCAACGCGGTTCATGCCGAAGACCTCAAAACCCTGTTCCCAACCCAACCCCACGCCTTGGCCTCCCAACGTCTGAGCGAAGCGGTGGACGCATTCGAGCGAACCCAAATAGAGGAAGCGCTCAAGGCAGAAGGGGGCAGCATGACGCGAGCCGCCCAACGACTCGGTTTGGAGCGCAGTCATCTCTACAAGAAAATGAAGAAGCTCGGCCTGGAAGGCGGCCGTTAAGCGCCGAACGGGTCAGAAAAAGGGGCGGTGAACGCTCGCCGCCCCTTCAGTATCAAAAACTAGTGCAGATTCCAGCCGACGAGAATCTTGGCGTCGGGAACATCCCCCAGCCCCAGCTTGAGCTCGAGGAACATTCGTCCCAGGTCCGTCTGCCCCAGCATCAATCCGCCGAGCACGCTGCCGCCTACCTCGGTATCACTGTTGCCATTATCGGTGTCGAACCAGTTCACGGTGACGCCGCCGCCGATGTAGGGATCCAGCTTGGACTCGATATCGAACACCCAGTGGATGTCCCCGTTGATCGCAATCATCGTGGCGTCACCGAACCCGGCTTCGAAGCTGGGCACGATGAAGAGACTCTTCTCCGAGATGGGGTCGGTCCGGAAATGAATGCCGATTACGAATTCATCGGGGTCGATGGCCATGCCGGCGCGGAAGCCGATCGTGCTGTCCGCGTAGGCCGGGAGAGCAAAACCAAGGAGCAAAAGAACCGGGAATGCAAGCTTCCGTCTCATGAGCTTGGGCCTCCTTGCAAAGGTCTTTGAATCATCTATCGGCGCTCTTGATCGGCAAGGCCAGCGCCGCGAATCGATTATCAGGAATGAGCTTCGGGCCGTCTACCCAGGGTGCCCCAGGCCCCGAGAAGGTCGTTGACACCCCCAGAGGAGGGCTCTATCCTGCCCCGGCTTGTGCCAAGATTCACAAGTGTTTATCCGGCCGGGAGGTTGGGTAGCGTGCGGTTAGAGCCGGGCTGGCCCAGGAATCCAACTTAAGGTATGGCAGCCAGTTACATCCCCATCCTGCTCATGTTTGTCGTCGCCGCGGGCTTCGCCGCCGTGGCGCTCGGCATTGCCTGGATTTTGGGTCCTTCCAAGCCCGACCCATCCAAGGACGGCACCTACGAATGCGGCGTTCCGCCGATCGGCAACGCCCGCCAACGGTTCAGCGTGCGCTTCTATGTCGTGGCCATGCTGTTCATCGTGTTCGATCTTGAAACTGTTTTTCTGTTTCCTTGGGCGGTGATCTTTCGGAAGGCCCCGCTCTTTTTCTTTCTCGAGATGCTCGTCTTCCTGGGCCTTCTTCTCGTCGGTTACATCTACGTGTGGCGAATGGGCGCGCTCGACTGGAACACGAGTCGCGGGCAAGCCGTGTTTGGATTCAAGCCCGTGATCCGGGAGGCGAAACATGCCCGACGCTCCTGATCCCAAGGGCGGATTCATCGAGGAAGCACCCGAGCGCCGGGGCCACGGCACGGCGCGGAGCACCACCTCGCACGCTTCGGACCATCCCGAACCGCCCGATCCGATGGGGAAGCGCTGGTCCGAGGAAGGCACTCCGGCCGGCCCCCAAGCGTTCGGTGTCGAAGCAAAACCGGAATCGCCGGCCCTCACCGGAACGTCCACCGATCCCAGCCTCTCCTACGCCGAGCGCTCGATTCTCGCCATCCGAGAATCATTTGCATCCGACGTGCTCCAGATCATTCGGTTTCGGGGCGAGTGGACGGTGGTCATGCGCCCCGAACGCCTGCGGGACTACATGAAGTTCCTTCGCGACAGCTGGCGTTACGCCATGTGTCACGACGTGACGGCGGTGGATCTCTATCCCGACGAGCCACGCTTCATGGTCGTCTATCACCTGCTCAGCCTCGAACAGGTCACGCGTCTCCGCGTGAAGTGCCCCGTATCCGGCGAAACGCCCGAGATCGATTCGGTGGTGCCGCTATGGACGGGCGCCGAGTACACCGAGCGCGAGGTGTACGACATGTTCGGTATTCGCTTCCGCGGTCACCCTGATCTGCGCCGCATCCTCATGATGGACGACTACACGCATTACCCGCTCCGCAAGGATTTTCCGCTCACCGGATTTCCGGTGGGCATCGATGCGGTGAAGGATTCCTGAACAACGTGGCCCAGCTCTCCAAGGAAACGCAGGACAAGATTCGCGATCTCAAGGACAAGTTTCCGGCCCGCCGTTCGGCCGTGCTGCCGTCCTTGCACTACGCTCAGGCCGAGCTTGGTTATCTCGATGATGCCACGCTCGCCGAAGTGGCGGCCCTGCTCGACGTGCCAGAGAGCATGACCGTCGAAGTGGTCGGCTTCTACACCATGTTCGATCGCGAACGGCGCGGGAAGTACAAGTTGGAGGTGTGCCGCAACATCTCGTGCGCGCTCATGGGGGCCAAACAGCTCACCAAGCACCTGGAGAAGAGACTGGGCATCGAGCTCGGTGGCACGACCCCCGACGGCAAGTTCACGCTTCTCGAAACCGAATGCCTGGGCGCGTGCGGCTATGCGCCCATGCTCATGATCGGTCCCTATTTCTACGAAAACCTCACCCGCGAGAAAGTCGACGCGATCGTGGGCGCTCTGGCCGAGGATCGCGAGCCGCCGATTCGCCCCGCCGGGTATCTGGAAATGGACGGCGAAACGCCCAAGCCGTTGGCCAAAGCGTCGTCGGCCAGCGCGGAAATTCGCGACCGCCTGGCCGTGTCGGAAGGGAAGTCGTCGTGAAGGGGGAGATGCGCCTCACCATGGCGCGCGTGGAGTTGCCGCGTTCTTTCACCCTCAAGGTAGCCGAGCAAAACGGCGTTTACGCGTCACTCAAGAAAGGGCTCACCCAACACAAGCCCGACGAGATCATCCAGCTGGTCAAAGCCTCCGGCCTTCGCGGGCGCGGCGGCGCAGGTTTCCCGACCGGGGGCAAATGGGGTTTCGTTCCCAAGAACATCGACAAGCCCCGCTACGTGGTCTGCAACGCGGATGAAAGCGAGCCGGGGACGTTCAAGGATCGCATCATCCTCGAGCGCGATCCGCACCTACTCATTGAAGGCTGCGTGCTCACCGCGTACGCGGTGGACAGTCATCAGGTTTACATCTACATCCGCGGCGAGTACGGCCTTTCGATTCAGCGGGTGAGCGACGCGGTGCGCGAGGCGTACAAAGCCGGTTACCTGGGGAAGAACATCCTGGGAAGCGGCTTCGACTGCGATCTCACCGTTTACGCCGGGGCCGGCGCTTACATTTGCGGCGAGGAAACCGGTCTTTTGGATTCTTTGGAAGGCAAGCGCGGGCATCCGCGACTCAAGCCACCGTTTCCCGCGGTGGTGGGTCTTTATGGTTCTCCCACGGTGATCAATAACGTAGAGACGCTGGCCTCGGTGCCGGCAATCGTGGAGAAGGGGCCGGAGTGGTTCGCCTCGACCGGGGTCAAGAACGCGGCCGGTCCGCGCATTTTTGCGGTGAGCGGCCACGTGAACAAGCCGGGCCTTTTTGAAATCGAGATGGGCAAGGTCACCCTGCGCGAGCTCATCGAGGATCACTGCGGCGGGATGCGAAACGGCCGCAAGGTGAAGGCGGTCATTCCCGGTGGCGCTTCAACGCCGTTCTTGAGCGCGGACGAGCTGGACGTCACCCTCGATTTCGACGCGATCCAGGCCAAGGGTTCGTTCATGGGCTCGACCGCCGTCATTGTCATGGATGAAACGACGTGCATGGTGCACGCCTCGCTCATCCTCACCCGGTTCTTCGCCCACGAATCGTGCGGCCAGTGCACCCCGTGTCGCGAAGGGACGCACTGGGCGGAAACGATTCTTGAGCGGTTCGAACATGGCGGAGCGCGCCAGGAAGACATCGATATCCTGCTCGACATCGCCGCCGA
>Ga0075428_100003123_pt1 | contig 18086 bp, 17 predicted proteins | sample RhiMetdeltSRZDD2_FD_75291 | JGI IMG/M metagenome (GOLD analysis project Ga0075428, IMG submission 75291) | Populus rhizosphere microbial communities from Tennessee, USA - Rhizosphere MetaG P. deltoides SRZDD2 | ecosystem: Host-associated > Plants > Roots > Rhizosphere > Soil | place: USA... | reverse complement strand
ACGGTCGACACCGGCGGCGGGGCCGGCAGTCGTACTGGCTCCGTCTTCCTTTCGACCCTCAACCAGGTCACACTTGCCGGCGCCGGCTCGGCGGGTTTCTACTTCTGTCAGGCGCCGAACACGACGGTTGGCTTCGGTGGCACGGGGCACACACCCGCTTACAACCCCACCGTCAACAGCGGTCCATTGACGGACCGCGACAGTGGTGCGGGTTGCACTTCGACGTGGCGGTCTTCGGGTCTGATCTTCCCACCGACCTGGTTGCGCTACGAATTGGACGTCGACGAAGACGGCAATGGCACCATCGAGACGACGTACACCGATTCGGGTCTGCCGGGCACGCTGAAGGCGAACGACCCCAACGGTCCGGTCGTGATCATCTTCCAAGGCACGCGCCTCAACCAGGCGGGCACCGAGCCCTTGCCCGGCGAGACCGTGCGGCCATGGCGCGACGGCATCGGCAGCGGCCCGCTGCAGGGCCAAGGAATCAACGTCGACACGGCGACCGGCTTCCGCTTCATGATGACCTACAACACGGGCCTGTTCCCGAACGTCGTCATTCGCGCGCTGCGCGTCTACGCGCGCACCTGAGCGTGCGCCGTTGAGCCGGGCTCGCGCGGTCCCTGCCCATTCTGGCGGCATCGCTGCTGGCCGCATCGCCGCGCGCTATGTGGCCCTCGACGCGGAGCATCATCTGGCACCGGGCGAGGTGGTGTGGGACGCGTCAGGGCGCATCGTCGCAGTGCGGTCTGCGCGCGGCCGCGTCGAGGATCTCTGCCTGCTGCCGGGTCTCGTCGACGCCCACGTGCACCTGCAGATCGAGCCGCTCGCGAGGGTCGAACGCCGTTTCGTGCCCTGGATCTCTGCCGTGCTGGCCGCTCGTCGCGAAGAAACGGTGGCACGACAACGCGCCGCCGCGCGCAGGTCGATCCAGCATCTGATCGCGACGGGAACGACGGCCGTCGGCGAGATCGATTCGACGGGTATCAGCCGTGCCGTGCTCGAGCGTTCGCCGCTCGGTGGGCGCTGCTACCGCGAACTGACGGGCTTTCACCTCGACGGACCCGCCGCGGTCCGTCTTGTCCGCAGACACGAGCCCCGAGGCACCGCTCGTGTCGCGGTCGGTCTCTCGCCGCACGCCCCGTATTCGGTCTCGGCCGACCTGTTCCGGCAGGCCGCGGCAGCCAGCGAGCACCTGGCGGTGCACTGCGCCGAGGTGCCCGAGGAGCAGCAGTTCCTGCGCACGGGGCGCGGAGCCTTTGCAACGCTGCTCGAGCGAATGGGCCGGCTACCAGCCGGGTTCCGGGCGCCCGGTGTCGGCGCGGTGCGGTGGCTCGAGCAGCTCGGGGTGCTGCGGGCCACCACGCAGCTCGTGCACTGCCAGGAGCTCGAACGCGGCGACGCCTCGCGCATCGCGGCCGCCGGTGCGTCGATCGCGGTGTGTCCCGGCACGATCGAGTGGTTTCGTCGCACGCCGCCGCCCGTGCCCTCGTGGCTCGCAAAGGGCATCCCGGTGGCGCTCGGCACCGATTCACGCGCGAGCAATGCGGGCTTCTCGATGGTCGCGGAACTGCAACGTGCCTGCCGCTTCTGGCCGGAGTTGTCCCCGGCTCAGCTGCTCGCCATGGCGACGCTGCACGGCGGTAGAGCACTCGGCGATCGCCGCCTCGGCAGCTTGTGCCGCTCGGGGCGAGCCGACTTCCTCGCGGTGCCGGCCCGCGCGAGCTTCCAGCGCACGCTCGAGCACTTCGTGCAGGGGTCGCTGTGCCCCGTGTTCGCGGTCTGCCGCGGCCGCCGCCATGCCGGAGCGGCGCCATCGGGGTAGGGCTCGATCACGCGTCGATCTGGCCGTCCAGACGATCTGGCCATACAGTGCCGCGTCCAACGGAGCCCTTGGTGACCGCGTTTGCCGCACTACTGAAGTCCAACCAGCGTTTCCTGCTGACTGGTCACGAGAATCCCGACGGTGATTGCTTGGGGGCGCAGGTCGCGCTGTTCCACCTGTTGACAGCACTCGGCAAGCAGCCGGTCATCGTGAACCCCGATCCGATCGGCAAGAGCTTCGCCTTCCTGCAGCGACATACGAAGTTCGGCCACGCGCGCGGAGACGACCCGCTGCCGGCCTTCGACGTGATCGTGCTGCTCGACTGTGCGCAACTCTCGCGCGTCGGCGTGCTGGGCCAGCGTCTGCGGCAGAGCGGCAAGCCGATCGCGGTCATCGATCACCATGTCGACAGCGACAAGGGTGACGGCAGCGTCTGCTACGTCGATGTCAATGCGGCGGCGACAGGCGCGCTCGTGCGGCGACTGTTCCGCGAGCTCGGCGTGCCGCTCGGACCGGCGGCCGCGGAAGGCGTCTTCCTGTCGCTAGTCGCGGACACGGGCTGGTTCCGCTACTCGAACGCCGATGCCGAGGTGTTCGGGATGGCCAGCGAGCTCGTCGCTGCGGGAGTCGACGCGAGCCTCGTCTACGACAGTCTGTATCGCGAGAACCACCCGGATTCGGCGGCGCTGCTGGCCGAGGCGCTGCACCGACACCGATTGCGTCTGTCCGGGCGGTTGGCGATCGTGACGCTCGACAAGGCGCTCATGGAACGCGCGTCGCGCGTCGAGTTCGACACCGATGCGGTGCTCGAGCCGCTGCGCTCGCTGCAAGGCGTCGAGGTCGTCGCGTTGCTGAAGGAACGCCTCGACGGCACCGTGAAGTGCTCGCTGCGCGCGCGGCGCGACGTCGACGTGCAGGCCATCGTCGCCTCGTTCGGTGGCGGCGGTCACAAGAAGGCAGCCGGGGCCACGCTGCGCATGTCGCTGGACGCCGCGACAGCAGCCATCGAGAACAGGGTCCAACAGGCCCTGGGCTCGAAGGTGTGAGGCGGCCTTGACGACGCTGGCACTGATCTCGGACCTGCACAGCAACCTGGAAGCCGTCGAGACGGTGTTGCAGCGCATCGACTCGCTGGGCGTCAAGGAGATCGCGTGCCTCGGCGACGTCGTCGGCTACGGTGCCGATCCGCTGCCCGTGACGCGACACGTGATGCAGCGCTGCAAGTGGACGATCCTCGGCAACCACGACTGGGGCCTCTTCAACGAGCTCGAGGACTTCAATGCGCTGGCCCGAGAAGCCCTGTTCTACACGCGCGAGCAGCTGCGCCCCTCGTGGTACAGGCCCTGGCGCAAGCCCGCGTGGGAGTTCCTGCGCACGCTGCCCGAACGCAAGCAGGACCACGGGTTCCTGTTCTGTCACGGTTCGCCGCGCGACCCCGTGATGGAGTACGTGCTCAAGAGCGATTGTTTCCTCGAGCCCGACAAGATGAAGCAGTTGTTCGAGCTCATCGACCGGCCGTGTTTCGTCGGCCACACGCATTGGCCCGGCGTGCACGGCCCCGACTACCGCTTCACGCAGGCGACCGACGAGCAACGTGAATTCCGCCTCGACGGCCCGTGCATCGTCAACGTCGGCAGCGTCGGGCAGCCGCGCGACGGGGACCCGCGCGCGAGCTTCGCGGTCGTCACCGACCACCGCGTCGAGATCCATCGCGTGGCCTACGACTTCCGCCGCACGCAGGCGAAGATCCTCGCCGCGGGCTTGCATCCAGCGCTGGCCGAACGGTTGGCGCGCGGCAAGTGAGCTCTGTCGTCGTCGTGCTCTGCACCGCGCCCGCCGAGGGCGCGAGCGGCGGGTTCAGCGTGGACCGGCTCGCACGCACCGTCGTCGAGGAAGGGCTCTGCGCCTGCGTGAACGTCGTGCCGGGCGTGCGGTCCTTCTTCCGCTGGGAGGGTCGCGTCGACGTGGCCGACGAACAGCTGCTCGTGGCCAAGACTACCGCGGCGGCCGCCCCGGCGCTGCGAGCGCGGCTCGCCGAGCTGCATCCGTATCGGGTGCCCGAGGTGCTCGAACTCGCCGTGTCGGGCGGCCTGCCGAGCTACCTGGAGTGGCTCACCGCTTCCGTGACCCCGCCCAGAGGCTGATCGCGGAGACCCGGTGCAGGACCTGAGCGAGCCACGGCCGACGACGCACAGCGAAGTGCACGTGCGGCGTTTGCTGCTCGCGGTCTGCATCGGTGCTCTGTGTTGGTGGCTCGGGCGGTTCCTGCCGTTCCCGACGGGCAAGGATCCGACCGCGGCGTGCCGGCTCTTGTTCGTCGCGGGGCTCACGGCCTCGTGCTGGCTGCTCGCCGCGATGCCGATCGCCGCCGCTTCGCTACTGCCGCTGGCCCTGCTGCCGCTGCTCGGCGTCGAGTCGACCGCGAAGCTGACTGCCGGTTACGGCGATCCGATCCTGTGGCTGTTCGGCGGCGGCTTCGTGCTCGCGATGGCCGTGGAGCGCTGCTCGCTGCACCGGCGCCTCGCACTGCGCGCCGTCGCGATGCTGGGACCCTATCCACGTCGTCTCGTGCTGGGCTTCTTCCTGGTCGCGACCTGCATCTCGATGTGGATCAACAATACGTCGGTCGCGCTGCTCTTGCTGCCGATCGGCACGGCGCTCGTGAGCCGCATGAAAGCGCTCGGCGAACTGGCGCCGCGTGCGCAATCCAACTTCGGGGCAGGCATCATGTGCGCGATCGCGTTCGGAGCCTCGATCGGCGGCATGGGGACGCCGATCGGGACCGCACCGAACGCCATCTTCTTCGCGGCCTACGATCCGCTCGTGCAGGCAGGTGCGCGCCCGGTCTCGTTCCTGACCTGGACGCTCGCGTTTGCGCCATGCACGTTGTTGCTGGCACTGCTCTCCAGCTTCGTGGTCGTGCGCTTCGCGTTGCCGTTGCCGGGCCAGCGACTCGGGCAGGGCGACGAACTGCTGCGCGAGGCGCGCGAGCTCGGGCGCTGGAGCAAGGCCGAGAAACGCACCGCGGCGCTGTTCGGTTTCGCCGTACTGCTCTGGATCACGCGCGCCGACATGCACCTCGGCGCCGGCGAGGTCTTGCACGGCTGGGCGGACTGGCTCGTGCCGGCCGGCGAGAGCGACCGCTACGTGTCGGATGGCACGGTGGCCGTGTTGGTCGCGATCCTCGCGTTCCTGATCCCGTCGGGCAGCGCCGACGGCAGGCGTCTCGTCGATTGGGAGACTGTGCGACAGATGCCGTTCGATCTTCTTCTGCTGCTCGGCGGCGGCATCGCGATGGCCGCGGCGTTCGGACCCACTGGCCTGTCGGCTGCCTTCGGCGAGCTGCTGCGGCCGTGGATCGGGGCCACGCACCCGGCGCTGCTGCTGCTCTGCCTGATCCTCGCGATCACGTTGCTGTCGGAGTTCGCGAGCAACACGGCGGTCGCAACGATGTTGATGCCGATCCTGCGCGATGGCGCAGTGGGCGCGCGCATCGACCCGCTCGTGCTGATGCTGCCCGCCGTGCTCGCGTCGTCGTGCGGCTTCATGCTGCCGATCGCGACACCGCCGAACACGATCGTGTTCGCGTCGCGGCAGATCACGTTCGGCCAGATGGCGCGCGCCGGAGTGTGCATCGATCTGCTCGCGGCGATCGTGCTCGTGCCCGTGTTGTGGTGGTGGGCGTTCCCGCTGCTCGGAGTCGATCCCGCAGCCTTGGCCGCGGGCGCGCGAGGTGGCAAGTGAACGGCGCGCGAGGCCGCAGAGCGGGTTGGATCTGCACCTGGCTCGGCGCGTTCTTCCTGTTCGCCGCGGTGGCGCACGGCAACTTCGAGACGGCCGACGCGGCCTTCACGATGCACGCAGCGCGAGCGCTCTGGAAACGCGGCGACAGCGGCCTCTTGACCACCGAACAGGGCGGCGAGCTGCTCGGCGAATGCGTGGGTGCCGAGTCGATCGGCAAGACTGGGAATCACGGGCGCATCGGCACGAACGGCCGCGCCTACGTGTGGTTTCCAATGGGCCACGTTTGGCTCATGGTGCCGTTCGTGGTGGCCGGCGAGTGGTTGAACCGGTGTTTCCCGGCGGCCGAGGCGCGCTTCCGCGACACCGTCGCGCCGGGCGTCCCGGACTCCGACGTGGGCCGCCTTTTTCACTACCTGTTGGGCAACCCGGTGCTGACGCAGGGCCTGATCTCGCTGCTGCTGCCCGCGTCGTGCGCGGCGACTTCAGTGCTGCTGCTGTTCCTGCTCTCGCGCGCGCTGGGCGCCACGCCGCGCGACGCTGCGATCACGACGGGGGCCATCGCGCTCGCGACGCAGTTCTTCGCACTGGGGCGCGAGACGCTGTCGGATGGGCCGGGGCTGTGTGCATTGCTCGCAATGCTGTGGGTCGTCGTGCGCGTGCATCTGGGCACGACGCCGCGCTGGCTGCCGTTGTTCGGCGGCATGGCGGCGGGCGCCACGGTGTTGCTGCGCTACGGGCACGCGCTGCTCCTGCTGCCATGTGCGCTCGCGATCGCGCTCGCGTGCAAGCGTCGCAGATCCTGGTCGGAGCTGCTGTGGTTGCTGGCCGGTGGCCTGCCGTTCGCGTGTCTCTTCTTCGGCGTCAACATGGCGCGGTTCGGCAACCCGCTGATCACGGGCTACCCCGATGCCGCCGATTGGTTGCAGCAACCGATCTGGCTCGGTCTGTGCAAGCTGCTCGTGTCGGCGGGGCGCGGGATCCTGTGGTTGTCCCCGGTGTTGTGGCTCGCGTTGCCGATGGCGCTGCGGGCGCAGCGCACGCCGCAGCTGCGCTGGCTCGCATGGGTCCTGTTCGCGATCCCCATGCTGCTGTTCGCCAGTGCCAACGGCTGGCAGGGTGGGCAGTGTTGGGGGTCGCGCTATGTGACGCCGGGCGTCGTCGTGCTGCTCGCGCTCGTGCTGCCGCAGGCGAAGCCGTGGCTGTCTTGGCCACGCACCTGGTGGCTGCTCTGCCTGTTCGGCGTGTTCGCGAACATCACGAGCGTGGTCGCGCCCGTGCGCGGGGTCATCCAGCTCGCGGCGCAGGCCGTGAACGCGGAGATCCGACACGAAGTCCTCGCCGGTCGCATGAGGCCCGAGCTGGCCGCGCGCCTGGACGCCGCCGACATCCTCTCGTGGCGGCCGCGCTTCTCACCGCTGCACGCGAACTGGTCCTACGCGTGGCGCTCGCATACCGGCGGCTTCGAGGACGAGCAGGGTGCGCCGCGCGACGGCAGTGCGAACACGATCGAGCCGCTGTTCGGCATCGCTGCTGCCGAGCCCGGGCAGGGCAACGCGCCGGCGCGGTGGGAGGACCGCTGTGGCCGGCACCTGTGGTGGCGATTCTGGGCGGACCTCGGCGGGGTGTCGTCGTGGCTGTTCGCGGTGCCCGCGCTCGCCCTGGCTCTCTTGCTGTCGTTCACGGGTTGGCGGCGATTGCTGGCCACCGGCAGCGAGGTCTGAGCGGCGCTGGCCGGACGGCGCGCACTTCCTGCCATCGCGGTAAAGCCCGTGACACCGGCGGTTCGATAGACCAGCGGAGAACCCCGCATGAACCCGCTCCCGCTGCTCTGCCTGTTGTGCCAGGATCCCGCTCCGGTTGCGAGCCCCGCGACTCCACGCGCCCTGGACGTCATCGAACTCAAGAACGGCGACCAGCTCGAAGGTCGCATCACGGCGGAGGTCGACGGTTACGTCGAGATCACGCTGGGGCCCGGAGAGACGGTCGGCATCAGCCGCGCCCAGGTGAAGAGCATCCTGCGCGGCGGCGGACCGCTGATCCCGGCGCTCTCCGGGACCGTCCGTGAGTCGAGCGAGTGGTTCGTGCTCTACGATGCCCATGGCGACGCCGTCGGCTGGTTGCACACCGCGGTCCAGGCTCGCGGCGACGGCGGCCTCACGGCGAGCGAGGAATACGAGTTCGTGGAAGGGCGCCGCCGCTACCAGATCACCTCCATGTGCGTGGCTGGCGCGGGTCTCGTGCCGGTCAGCAGCTACTTCCGCGAACGCATCAGCGACCCGATGTTGTCGGCCGTGATGTCGCCTGCCGCCGCGGCTCATTCCGAACGCATCGTCGAGGAACGCATCGTCGAGGCGAAGGCCAGCGGCGACCGTCTCTTCGTCCAGCGACTCGATCGCGCGGGACGCCACGAACGTCAGCTCGAGTGGACCGCGGGGGCGACGTTCCCACTCCTCGCGCGCACGCTCGCGCGGCACACGGGCCAGGCCGTCGTGGCAACACAGGCGTTCGATCCGGCGATCGAAGAGCTCGTGACCTGCAACTTCTCGGGCGCGCGGCAACGCCTCGTGACCCTGGACGGCAGCGCGACCCAGGTCACCGAGATCGCGGAGACGACCGCGACGAGCCGCAACAGCACGTGGATCGATGCGAACCTCCAGACCGTGCGGCGCGAGCTCGCGGGTCCGTCTCTCGTCGCGTTGCAGAGCAGCGCGGACAGTGCACGCCTCGCCGTCGGCGGCGTTCGCACAGCCAGCGCCGTCGTGAGCGAGCAGGGTGGGGAGTTCGGACTCTGGGTGCCCAATCCAGCGTGGCAGGTGCAGGAAGGCATTCCCCAGGGCCAGGTGGTCCTCGCGTGCGACGCGCATGGCGCGACCATCTCGCTGACCAGGCTCGACCACTTCGACCCCGAGACGTCGCTCGAGGCCGCTGCCGATGCCGTCGGCAGATGGTTCACCCTGTTGCATCCCGGCTTGAAGGTCGGCGGCAGCTCGAGAATCGCGATCCGCGACAGGAAGGCCGTGCAGATGCTGGCCAAGGGAGGCTCGGCGAAGAGGCCGATGCGCGCCGAAATCGACGTGATGGCACACCAAGGCCAGTTCCTCGCGCTCGTGTGCCTGGCGCCCGCGGCCGCGTGGGACGAGCTCGCCGCGGACTTCGAGTTCCTGCGGCGGTCGCTCGAGCTCTCGCCGCAGGCCCTGGCGCCGACGCTGCAGGGGCCCCTCGCACGCTCGAAATCCGGCACCCCGGAGGCCCCGGTCAACACAGCCACGGCGCCGAAGCAGCACGCCGCGAGCCCGCTGGCAAAACCCGCGGGCCGGCAGCCGATCGTGCGCATCCCGTAGGACGCCATTCGAGCCGCGCGCCGAAGCGCTTCAGCGCGCCGCCGCCTCCATATGGAAGCCGCGCAGCGCCGCCGCCTCGAACACGTCGACTTCGCTGATCGCGGCCCGTTCGTCGAGGTCCGCCAGCGTGCGCGCGAGCCGCAGCAAACGAACGCGCCCGCGACCGCTCTGGTGATGGCGACGCAGCACTTCGTCGACCGCGCGCAACGCGACGTCGTTCGCCGCGCAGACGGCCACCAGCTGTCGATCCTGCAACCGCGCGTTGGCCACGGTCACGCCGTGCCGCAGCTGGCGGTGCCGCTGCCGTTCGCGAGCGGCCAGCACGCATTGCCGCAGAAACGCGGTCGTCCCGCGCGCGTCCTCGGGGCCGCGCAGCTCCTCGGGACTCAGCGCCGGTACTTCGAGCTGCAGATCGATGCGATCGAGCAGAGGGCCCGACACGCGGCCGCGGTAGCGTGCGATCGCCGGCGGCGTGCACGAACACGCGCGTTGGCGATGGCCGTGATAGCCGCACGGGCACGGGTTCATCGCGGCCGTCAGCAGGAACTGCGCCGGCATCGTGACCGTGCGCTGCGCGCGGCCGACGGTGACGAAGCCGTCCTCGAGCGGTTGGCGCATGGCCTCCAGCGCATCGCGGCGGAACTCGGGCAGCTCGTCGAGGAACAGCACGCCGAGATGGGCCAGCGTCACTTCGCCGGGCCGCACGTCGGCGCCGCCGCCGAGCAGGCTCGCGGTCGAGCTCGTGTGGTGCGGCGCGCGCAACGGGCGTGCTTCGGCAGCCGGCAGCGCGAGGCCCGCGGCGGCGTGCACCTGCAGGATCGCGAGGCGCTCGGACGAGGAAGGCGGCGGCAGGATGCCGGGCAGCCGCCGCAGCAAGGCACTCTTGCCTGTGCCGGGCGGGCCGACGAACAGCAGGTTGTGTTCGCCGGCAGCCGCGACGCACAACGCGCGTTTTGGCGTCGTGTTGCCGCGGATGTCGCCGAGCTCGGGCCCCGGTTCCGCAGCGCCGGTGGTGGGCGGTCTCGCCGTCGGCAGCGTTCGCCTGCCAGCGAGCCAGAACACCGCGTCGGCCAGCGTCGGAGCACCGTGCAGCGGCAGATCGTCGATGAGCGCGCAGATGGCCGCGTCCTCGGGGCTGCACAACATCGCGCGCGCCCCCTGCTGGCGCGCGGCCAGCGCCACGCTGACCGCGCCGCGCGCCGGCAGGATGTGCCCGCGCAGGCTCACTTCGCCGAACGCGAAGAGACGCGTGCAGCGTTCCGCAGGAAACAACCCCGCCGCTCCCGCGAGGGCCAGCGCGAGTGGCAGGTCGAAGCCGCTGCCGTGCTTGCGCAGCGCGGCCGGTGCGAAGTTGACCGTGGTCACGCCGCGCGGCGGCGGCAGATCGAGCGCGAAGAACGCCTGCAGCACGCGGTGGTAGGCCTCGCGTACGCACGTGTCGACGAGACCGAGCAGGCGCGGCGTGCCGTCCCCGGCGTGTCTCGTCGTCGCCTCGACCTGCACGGGGATCGCGTCGACGCCGAGCACGAGGCCGCAGCCGATGGTGATCGTGGGATTCTGCACACCGCAGAGTGACCCGTCAGCGGCAACGGTTGCAGAGAATCTCTCCATTCCCAGGACTGAGTGCCCTGGTGGAGGTGACTCGTCCGAAGGTGCTACTCACGGCAACCTTCGGCGAGCTGCTTGGGACATGTGCCCGCCATTCGTGGTCGACCACGCGGTTGCGTTCGCAGCGAGGCCGCGGACCTCCACCAGAGCACGCAGTTCCTTCACCAGTCGAGTGCGGCGGCGGCAGAAGCGAGGTGCCCGAGCTCGGCCGCGAGCCGTCGCGCGTCCTCGAGCGTGAGATCGGGCAGTCGGGTCGGCGAACCACCGGCCACGTAGACGGTCAGCTCGGCGAGCCCCAGCAGTTGCGCGATGGGACTCTGGTGGACGACGACGGCCTGCACCTTCGCCGTCGGCACGTAGGCGAGGTAACGGCCGACGACGCCGTGCTGCAGCGCGAAGAAGTCCTGGCCCAGCGCGAACCCGAGATTGTGCCAGACGAGCAGGCCGAGCAGGGCCCACAGCGGCACCACGAGCAGCAGCAGCAGCGCCCACTGACCCATGGCCTGCCACGACAGCGGCACGAGCAACGCCGCGAACAGCACACCTTGGGCCGTGGTGCGCAGGATCAGGCGCCGCGAACCACGCTGCCAGCCGAACGTCGCGCGCTCGAGCCCGGGCAGCATGGCCGGAAGCACCGCATCGGCCATGGGCAGCCGGGACAGCGGCACGACGACGTCCCAGCCACCGGTCGTGTCGGTGCCTTCGCTGCGGCTGGCGCCGGCGGAATCGGCCTTCACGGCCGCGAGTCCGAGCAGGCGCCGCAGCCACGGCTGTTCGATCGTCACGCGCTGGATGCGCGCTCGCGGCAGGGTCTTCTGTCGTGTCGTCAACAGGCCGAACCGCCGCTGCAGCACGTCGCCGCGCAGCGTCAGCACGAAGCCATGGAACTGTACGAGATTGCCGAGCGTCGTCGTGACGACGCCGAGGCCGACGATGCCCAGCAGCATCGTGAGCAGCAACAGCGCGAGCAGCATCGGAGGAAACTGCGCGAGCCAGTCGCGGAAACCGGCTGCGACACCCTTGAGCTGCACCGCAAAACCGATCTGGTCCGCGAGCTGCAGCGCCGCGAAGCCCGTGACGACGAAGGCCGAGAGCCGCAGGTCCGTGAGTCCGCGCAGCAGCAGGTCGCTCGTCGTGCTGCGATGCACCATCCACTCGGGTTCGGGCGGCCTTGGTTCGGGCGTGGCCGTGGGCCCGGCAGCAAGAGCCGCACTCGGGCCAGTCGTGGCCAGCTGTTGCCGCGCCGCGAGCAGGATCTCGCGCAGGTGGTCGGCATCGGGTCGCGACAGCGCGTCGAGCCGCGCTTCGACGCCGCGGCCCGAAGCGGTCTCGACGAGCACGACGGTGAGGCCGAGCACCCGGCGCAGGATCGTGGACTCGAAGCCGAGGTCCTGGATGCGATCGAGCGGGATGCGCCGTTCCTGACGTTCGAGCAGGCCTTCGCGCACGCGCAGCTCCTGGGCCGTCAGCGTGTATTCGAGCGTCAGGTAGCGGGCCAGCGAATAGCCGAGGTGCACGACGAACAGCACGATGGCCAGCACGATGAACCAGCGATTGACCGCGATGCCGAGCAGCAACGGCACGGCGGTCTGCCGCAGCGCATCGAGCAGGCGAAGCAGCAGGATGGCCGGGTGCAGATGCCCCTTGGCGAGCACGGCAGCCGCAGGTGGGGGTGTGCGCGGGCCGCCGGCGGTGGCGTCGCCGAGCGCCGGATCAGAGTCTTCCGTCACCGCGTGCCTGCACGATGAGATCGCGCAGCTCCTGTGCTCGGCTCGCCTTGAGACCGGGGACGCGGAAGGCCGAACCCTCGTTGCCGGCCGTGTACACGACGAGCGTTGCGAGACCGAACAGGCGTTCGATCGGGCCGCGCACGAGGTCGATGTGCTGCATGCGCTTCACCGGCACGGCCCGCTCTTCGACGAACAGGATGCCATAGCGCATCAGCAGCAGGTCGCCGATGTAGGCAAAGCGCCACCGGGCATAGGCGAGCGGCGGGGTAAGCGTGGCGAGCGCGACGAGGCCGATGCAGAGGCCGCGCAGCACGTGCTCGAGCGTCGGCGACCAGGCGTCCCAGTGCTGGGCGAGCAGCGGCCGGCCGACGAACCAGGCCAGGCTCGTGACGGCGAAGGCGCCGAAGCCGTCGGCGAGGATCCAGTAGGCGACGACCCGCGGCTGCAGGCGTTCGTGCGGGACTTGCCGGTCGCTCATGGTGCGAGCGTGCCCGACGGGGCCGCACCTTGCAACGACGAGGCGTCTGTCGTGACGGTCCGGTAAGGTGGCGGGCCTCGATGCGAAGCAACCGCAAGTATCACGACCGCATCGCGGCGAAGTACGACCAGGTCTACGACAGCCACTACTGGCGCTTCTACCGCGACCTGAGCTGGCGGCACCTGAAGCCGTTCCTGCCGGCCAGGCGACCCGCGCAGGGCGCCGATCTCGGTTGCGGCACGGGCTGGTTCGGGGTGCGGCTGTTGCGTTCGGGTCTGCACACGACGTTCCTCGACCCGAGCGGCAAGATGCTCGAGGAAGCGCGCAAGGCGGCCGAGGCCGAAGCGGCGCGCGGGTTGCAGTGCACTTTCGTGCAGGCGGGGCTCGAGCAGATGCGGGAGATCGCCGATGGGTCCCTCGACTTCGCGACGGGGCAGGGTGACCCACTCTCGTTCTGCGAAGATCCCGCGCAGGCGCTGCGCGAGCTGCACCGCGTGCTCGCGCCGGGCGCGCCTCTCGTGCTCTCGGTCGACAACCGCTGCGCGGGTGTGCGCGCGCTGCTCGACGAGGGCGATCCCGGCGGGGCGCTCGAGATCCTGCGCACGGGCCGCACGCAGTGGCGGGCCGATCGCAAGGAGGAGCGCTTCGGGATGAAGATGTTCGACGTCGGCGAGCTCAAGACGATGTTCGAGAAGGCGGGCTTCGAAGTCTGCTCGCTGATCGGCAAGACGTGTCTCGTGCAGCGCAAGCACGAAGAGCTGCTCGCCTCGAGCGATTCGCGCACGCAGTGGATGCTCGCGGAGGAACGGGTGCACGACAAACCGCACTGGCTCGGGCTGGCTTCGCACCTGCAGTTCGCGGTGCGGCGGCGGTAGGTCGGGGCAGCGGGTGGTATCGTGCCGGGCCATGAGGGTGCCCACCTGCTTGCGTGTCGTTCCGGCTCTTGCGTCGGTGCTCGTGGTCGCAGTTGCTTCGGTGGTTGGCCAGAGCGCACCGGCCTGGACCGCGGCTGTCGTCGAGGCGATCGAAGCCCGCGTGCGCGACGACGAGATTCCGGGCCTCTCGTGCGCGATCGGCGTCGGCGTCGAGGTTCCGTTCCGGCGAGGTTTCGGCCTCGCCGACCTCGAGAACGAGGTCGCGGCGACGGAGGCGACGGTCTACCGGCTCGGGTCGATCAGCAAGCCCGTCACCGCGGTTGCCGTGATGCAGCTCGTGGAAGCGGGGCAGCTCGATCTCGATCGCGACGTGCAGGAGCTCGTGTCGGAATGGCCCGAGAAGCAATGGCCCGTGACGACGCGGCTCCTGCTCTCTCACCTCGCGGGGGTCCGCCACTATCGCCGCGGTGAGGAGGAGAGCGTGCAGCACTTCGCCACGCAGGTGGCGGGTCTGGTGCGCTTCGCGCAGGACCCGCTCTTGCACGAGCCGGGCACGAAGTACTTCTACTCCACGTATGGCTACAACCTGATCGCGGCCGTCGTCGAGAAGGTCGCAAAGAAGCCGTTCGCGGAGGTCGTGCGCGAACGCATCGCGGCGCCGAGTCGTGCAACGACGCTGCAGGACGACGACATCCGGCGGATCATTCGCGGTCGGGCGCAGGGCTACGTGCGCGTCGAGGGCAAGCTCCTGAACAGCGAGCTCATGGACTCGAGCTACAAGCTCGGCGGCGGCGGGCTGTGTTGTTCGGCCGAGGACCTCGTGCGTTTCGCGCAGGCGCTGCTGGCGGGTGCGCTCGTGAAGAAGGAGACGCTCGACCAGATGTTCACGCCGGGCAAGTTGCGCGACGGGACGGCGATCGACTACGCGCTGGGCTTCGGCGTGGGCAAGGACGGCACACGCCGCGTCGTGTCGCACAGCGGCGCGCAATCGCGCGTGAGCACGATGCTCTACATCCTGCCGGAACAGCAGGTGACGGTCGTGCTGCTGTGCAACCTCGAGCGAATGCGGTTGCAACCGCTCGCGCAGGCGATCGCGCGCCTCGTGACACCGCCGTAGCACGGCTGCGGTTTCATGGTCTGCCAGCCCATCGCCGAGTCGAACCACTGACCTGCGGGTCCGCGCTCATTCGGGCAGCTTGTATCGCAGCACGAGGCGTTCCTTGCCGCGCATCACGACGAACTCGGTGTCTTCGCCGGCCGTGCGCGTGAGGGAAACCCACGCGTGGAAGTGCCCGACCGAGCGGAAGTCGCTCTTGCCCGCGAACGACACGACCACGTCGCCATGCCGCAGGCCGGCGGTCTTGGCGGCGTTGCCGCGGTGCGCTTCCTTGCCCCAGTCGACGATGTAATCGACTTTGAAGGCGAACGCGTTTTCGTCGAGGCCCAGCTTCTTCTTCGCGTCCCGCCCGAGCTCGGATCCGCCGAAGCCCGACGACGGCGACAGGTTCCACTTGAAGGGCCGCCACGCGTATTCCTCGGGCGGGCAGCGCTTCCAATCCGCCGGCAAGGCCAGCGTCGTCGCCTGCTCGCTACCGTCGCGGCGATAACGCAGGTCAAGCTTCGTCGCCTGAAACGGCGCGCGATGCAGCGCCCACGTCACGTCGCTCTGCGTGCGCACGCAGGCCTGTTCGCCAACCGCCGCGATTTCGTCGCCCGCGCGCAAGCCGGCTGCCGCCGCGGCGGAGCCGGGCGCGACCGCCTTCACGACGTTCTGCCGATCGGTGTCGAGCGTGAGCCCGAGCCGCGCCGGGTCGGGGTGGTTGTAGAGGTCGTCCTTCTTCCAGCGCTTGCCGAGCACGGCGTCTTCGTATTCCGCGTCGTTCACCATGTGGCAATGCACACACTCGATCTTCTCGTTCGCGTTCCTGCGCTGCAGCGCGGGCAGGTCGATCGCGGCCTGCGGTTCGGCAGCGCGCGGTGGGGCAGGTGCACGGTCGTAGGCGGCGTGATCGGCCAGCGTTTCTTCGAGCAGCTTCACCAACGATCCCATCGAGAGGTGACTGCCCGCTGAGTCGGGCCCGCGCCCGCCGTAGCGGTGATAGACGGTGCCGTCGCTGTGCATCAGCACGGCGGCGAACGTGAGATCGAAGTCGAAGCGCAGGTTGTGGATGTCGATCGCGCGCAGGTCGACCACGCGCACGCAGACATACGGTGCGGCGGCGGCGGACAGCTCCTGGTTGCTACGGCCCAACTGGGCGTAGAAGTCGGCGCAGTCCTTTCAACGTTCGCAGCGGAAGACGACGAGCAGCGGCGCCTTCTTTTCGGCGGCGAGCTTGCGCGCAGCGCCGAGGTCGGTGTGCCAGGTGAGCTCGGTGGACTGCTGGGCGGGGAGTGCAGCGAGAAGGAAAGGCAGAACGACGATTCTGGTCCGCGGCATGTGCGCAGGTTATCCGCGGCAGTCCCGCTCGGCACGCCGAACGGATGCTACTTGCCGGCCTCGCGGGCTTCCTTGGCGAGCTCGGCGAGACGTGTCCTCGCGCGTTGTTCGAGCGGAGCGACGTGCGTCGCCAACAGGCCGTCGCTCTTGGGATGATGCAGCTGCGGCTGGGCGAGCAGTTCTTCGAGCTGCTTGCCCGCTGCGGCCTTCGCGGTCGCGTCGGCGGCCTTGTCGACCGCGGCGAGCGCGGTCTCGAGCTCGTGCACGCGCTTGTTCACGACGTAGAAGTCGTGCATCGAGTCGCTGAACTCGGCCTCGGCATCTGCGCCTTGATCCACGCTGCTGTCGAACGGGATCACGTGCAGCAGCAGGAGCCCCTTGCCCTTGTCGCGCGGCGCGATCACGAACAGCGCCAGCTGGTCCTCGGCGAGGCTCGCTCCGTTGCCGGTCATCGACTGCCGGCGTTCTTTGCCGTCGGGTAACCGCGCGACCTGGACGTCGAAGCCGAGCTGGATCTTGTCGGCCTTGCCGTGAAACAAGGCGCGCGGTTCCACGGGCGCCTGCACGGGAACCTTGAAGTACTGCGTACCGCTGATCGCCATCGACAGCATCGCGCCGCCGAGCTTGCCGTCGGCGAGCCGTTCGCGCTTGCCCTCCTTCCACTTGCCGAACCGGCCGACGACGACGACCACGCCGGGCCGCGCGAGGTCCTTGCTGAAGTCGACGTAGCGCGCCGTGGCCGCTGCGCCCGTCGGCGGCAGCGGCGTCTGGCCGCACAGGTCCGCCGCGAGCAGCAACCACGGCAGGCAGCGCGTGAGGAAGGCCGGCGACATGGCGCTTGCCGTCACCGCACGGCCGCGATGGCCTGGTCGTAGTTCGGCTCCTGCGCGATCTCGGGCACGAGCTCGTTGTGCACGATCTTGCCGGTCTTGTCGATCACGACGATGGCGCGCGCGAACAGACCCGCGAGTGGCCCGTCTTTGATCGTGACGCCATAGTCCTTGCCGAAATCGGCGCCGCGGAACCAGCTCGCCGTCGTGACCTTCTCGATGCCTTCCGCGCCGCAGAACCGCTTCATCGCGAACGGCAGGTCCTTCGAGACGCACAGCACGACGGTGTTCGGCATGCCGGCGGCCTTCTGGTTGAAGGTGCGCACCGAGGTGGCGCAGACGCTCGTGTCGATGCTCGGGAAGATGTTGAGCACGACGTTCTTGCCGGCGAGGTCCTTCTTGCCGATCGGGCTCAGGTCGTTCTTGGTGAGCGTGAAGTCTGGCGCCGGGGTTCCGACCTTGGGAAGGTCGCCGATGGTGGTGACGGGAGCGCCCTTGAACGTGATCTTTGCCATGTGAGTGTGCTCGATGGGTGGGGCAGTGCGGGGAAAAAGCGCCAGCGTACGCGCGGGGTGACCGCTTCGCCAATCCACCAGGTCGCGAACATCGATCTCGGCTCAGAAGGAGACTTTCCGGTGGCTGGGGGGTGGCAATCCGAGGGCGGCTCGCAACAATCGCGGGCGTCACGAACGGACCCCTGCGATGCGATCCAACCTGCGTTGTCTGCTGCCGATGTTGCTGCTCGCTGCCTGCGGCAGCCATCATGTGTTGACCGGAGGCTGGGCGCAGGTGACGCCGGATGGCAAGGAGGGCGTTCTCCTCGAGTTCGATGACACCGGCACCAGGATCTCCGTGCATGCCCACCATCTGGCGGATCCCCATCCGAAAGCCACTTTCACATTCGATGCAGCGACAAAGGCAATGACCATCGAGTGTGCGCTACTGGGCGATGGCAAGGCCACGACGTGGAAGGGCTCGCTGAACGGCGACGTGCTCGAGCTTTCTTCGGCGGACGGGAAGTTGACGTTCCGGCGCGGCGGTCATGCCCAGGGGCACTAGCAGTCTCGAGCAGGCCCCTCGCATTTCTCGGAGCGGACTCTATCCTGCGCTCCAGACACCTCGCTGATTTCCCATGGCTACCTCGCCGCACTCGGACACGACTACTCACGACATTCGCATCCAAGCCGCGGCACAGTACCTGCCGCCCGAGAATCTCCC
>Ga0075428_100003122_pt1 | contig 18092 bp, 12 predicted proteins | sample RhiMetdeltSRZDD2_FD_75291 | JGI IMG/M metagenome (GOLD analysis project Ga0075428, IMG submission 75291) | Populus rhizosphere microbial communities from Tennessee, USA - Rhizosphere MetaG P. deltoides SRZDD2 | ecosystem: Host-associated > Plants > Roots > Rhizosphere > Soil | place: USA... | reverse complement strand
CCCGGCGTATGGGAGCGGCTTCGTCGATCTCACGTCGTTCCTGATAGACGACGATCCGAACAATGGCAGCACGGGCGTGCTGGGTTCGGGCGCCATAGGAAACGCAGAAGGATTCTCGCCTGGACGGGTCATACGTTTGGGCATCAGAGCGACGTTCTGATGCCCGTTTGGTGAGAGTGCCTGTCGCGCCACCCTGCGCGTGAAATGAAGCGCACGATCTCATTATTCACTGCGCGTGGGGCCCCACCCCCACGCGCTCTCGCTCGGCGGCGGCGCTCCGCGCCGCTTCCTTCCAGCGCCTCGCTCGGGCCGCAGGCGCTCGCCGCCGCGCTCCTATGCGCGCTCGCAGTCATATCCGCAGCGCCGGTTGCGCCAGTTCGCGTCTGGCAAGACACGCTGCAGATTCCTACCTCCGTAGAAGGACCAGCCAATCCGAACCCGCCATTCGATCTGTTTTCGTTCGGCCGCTTCAACTATCCGTACCCGATTCGGGATGCGTTGACCGATCGACAGGAGCCCGTCGCCTGGCGCACGTTGAATCTCGAGAACGAATACTTGCGGCTGACCGTCCTGCCAGATCTCGGCGGTCACATTTACAGCTGCCTCGATAAGCGCACCGGGCAGGAAATGTTTTATGCGAACAAGACGATCAAGAAAGCGCTCATCGGCTATCGCGGTGCGTGGGCTGCCTTTGGCGTCGAGTTCAACTTTCCGGTGTCGCACAACTGGATGTCGATGTCGCCGGTCGATTTCGCGACGGTTCAGAATGCGGACGGCAGCGGGTCTGTCTTTGTTGGCAACATCGATCAGGTTTACGGCGGCCAGTGGCGTGTCGAACTTCGGTTAAGTCCTGCCCGCTCGGTGCTCGAGCAGCGCGTCGATTTATACAATGCCAGCCGCAGTCGGCATCGCTATTACTGGTGGAGTAACGGCGCTGTTCAGGTGTGGGATGATTCACACCTCGTGTATCCGACAGAGTTGATGGGCACTCACGGGTTCACGCGGATCGAACGATGGCCGGTTGACGATAAGGGACGCGATCTCAGCATCATTCGAAATCAGACCAACGGTCCAGTATCGTTGTTCACCTACGGCACGAACGAAGGATTCGTCGGCGTCTATCATCCGCGTACCCGCGGCGGCACCGTGCACGTCGCTTCCCCTTCAGAGCTTCCGACACACAAGGTATGGTCGTGGGGGCACGATCGCGACGCCGCGGATTGGCGCACCGCGCTCTCCGACGACGACAGCGCCTATATCGAATTGCAGGCGGGTTTGTTTCGAAACCAGGAGACATATGCGTTTCTCGAATCGCAGGACAGCGTGAGCTTTTCCGAATACTGGCTGCCGGTTCGCGACCTCGGGGGTATTACCCGCGCAAACGTCGATGCCGTGTTGCACATCGAGCGCACCACACCGACACACGTTCGCATCGCGCTCGACCCGACGCGCGATCTGCCCGACGCTCGCATCGCGATTCGCGGAGCGGCAACCATCCTCGACCGCCGCGTATCGTTGTCCCCGCGAGACACATGGCGATGGGAAGGAGATGTGTCCCAGGCGCCTGCGCTCCGGTTCGAGGTGTCTGACGCAAGCGGCCAACCGGTCATCTCGCATACGGAGAATCATTTCGATCGAGTCGCGGCGGCCGACGCGAAGGTGGGCCCTCAACCTGCGCCGCCATTGCCCCGCGCGCCGCTGGACATCGCCGACGTGCTCGAGCGTGGCCGGATTGACGAACTGGAAGGTCGCCGGCAGACAGCAATGGCGAAATACCAGGCGGCAGTCGCCGCGCATCCAGATAGCCTGCCGCTGCTGAAGGCGGCAGGTCGTCTTTCGGTGACGCTCGGGTGGGCTGAGTCACAATCGGCGGCGGCTGCGCAAACCATCGAGTGGCTCCAACGCGCCAATGCCCGAGACACGACCGAGTTCGAGGTCCAGTACTACCTGGGTTTGGCGCTCGCAAGCGCGAGCCGACTCGCTGAAGCCGAGCGCTATCTCGATTCCGCACGCCGGTTCCGGCCGACGCGGCCGGCAGCCACCGTCGAGCTCGCGCGAGTGCTCGCGCGTGAAGGGCGGCGAGATGCCGCGCTCAAACAGCTTCAGAACCTGACGCTGGAGGTGCCGCGAGCGACGGTCCCCGGTACGCTCGAAGTCTCACTGCTCCGTCGTCTCGGAAAACTTGACCAAGCACGCGAGCACGCGGAGAAAGTACGCGCGGTTGATCCGACGAGCAGCTTCGTGCGGTACGAGCTCACACGCCTGGGACGACCTGATGACGGCCTGTGGATACACCTTGGTGCCGATGCGAACCGGGTGCTGGATATCGTCGATCAGTATCTGTCGATCTCGGCATGGGACGATGCGCTTGATTTGCTCGAGCGACAATATCCCGCAGTTGAGGCGCCGCTGCGCGAACCCGGAGCGGTACTTCCGAATCAATCTCCCCTCGTCGCCTACTATCGTGCGTACGTTCGCGCGAAGACCGGTGCGAATCCGGCGGCGGATCTCGAACGCGCGCGATCGCTTCCGACGACCTACGTGTTTCCAAGCCGCCGCTCGTCGTTCGGCGTCTTGAATGACGCACTAAAGAGCAATGCATCTGACGGAACCGCGCGGTTTCTCCTCGGGTCGCTCTATCTGTCGAGCGGCCTGTTGCAGCCGGCGATCGACGCCTGGCAGCAAGTGCGAAAGGTTCAGCCACAGACACCTGTCCTCCATCGCAACCTTGGCCTGGCCTTGCTGCAAGGCTCGGATTACACCGAGGCGCGAACCGTGCTGCAGCAAGGGATCGCGGCGGATCGCGACAACGTCGAAATCTATCTTGCGCTCGACGCCGCGTTGAGCGCGATTGGCGCGTCGGCGCGGGATCGGGCAACGGCACTCGCCCGCTATCCAACGCCGGACAGCGCAAAACCAGCCTCGCTCGTTTTTAAAGCCGCGTTGGCGCTGGCCGAAGCGGGCGATCCCGTCGCCGCCGAACGTCTGTTCCACGATCGTTTCTTTCCACGAGAGGAAGGTGGAACGAATGTCAGAACTGTGTACAGCCAGGTGCGACTGACATCCGCGCGCGCGGCGGCGGATCAAGGACGGTGCGACACCGCGCGTCAGATATTCGACGCACTGTCGAGTGAGCAGTCCGGACTCGCGTTTACGAGCGGCGGGTTGATTGACGTCGTTGATAGTCCGACGTTGTCCTTGCAGGCGGCGGCTATCGAATCGGCATGCGGGCGACCCGCCGAAGCGCGCGCCCGGTGGGAACGTCTCGCACGCGGGCTTGGCGCCGATGGCTCGGCGTTGACACTCTCGATTGCCGACGCTGCACGAGCTCGGCTCGGTCGTCCGAGGACGGCCTCCGAACGCGCGCGGCTCGAGCGTGCGCTCGAGAACGCGACAGCGACGCTCGAATCGGCAGGCACCAATAGCCCTGGCCTGATCGAGTACGCTCGTGGAATGCTGCTCGAAGCACTGGGTAGAAATACCGACGCACGCGAATCGCTGCGGCGAGTCTTCACCTATCCGGATCGCGGACTGTCGCACGCGCTTGCGCGCGCCGCGTTAAGGCGACGCTAACGATATGCGCTCTAGACTGATTATCGTCATCCTGGCCGTGTTGATCTGCCCGGCGGTTGCGAATGCTGGTCTGCGACGCGTATGGGTGGTCAACGACGGCGAGAAGGTTGAGCGGGATGCGCTGAATCACCCCGCGGCCCTGCGCAATTCCGCCTGGGACGGCCGAGTTGCCCGTATCTTTGGCGCGCGAAACGAGATCGTTGCCTTCCAGGTGATCGTCGAGGCAGACGCGCGCGGGATCAACGCGCTCTCGGTGGGTCTTCGCGAGCTCAGATCGTCGAGCGATCGAATTGTCTACCGCGTTCCCGCCGCAGATCCGACCGACTACGTCGATCGGCCAATTCAGATTTTCGCTGAACACTACATGGAGGTGACGTCGCCGTCGCACGCGTCGTGGGTATACACACGCGACAGCCCCGCCGCCCCACCGGATCCGACCGGGTGGAAGCCGGTGCAACTGGTGCCCGAAAATGCCCGCGCCGGGCGCGGCGGGTTGCCAATCGCGGTCCAACCATCGCAAAACCAGGCGATCTGGATCGAGGTCTACATCGATCGCACCCGGCAGCCGGGCCGCTATCGGGGCAGCATCGAAATCCGTGCTGATGCGACGCGCAGGGTTGTACCGGTCGAGCTCGACGTGTTCAACTTCACGTTGCCCGACGAGAACAGTATGCATGCAATGCTGTTCTATTCGAGCGACCAGCCGGAGCTGTATCACGGACGCAATCTCGATCCCGCGTATCATCGCCTCGCTCACAGGAACCGCGTCGAGTTCGTGCATGCGTACAACGAGCAGACGCTGCCACCGGTCATCGATCGATTTTCTGGCACGGATTTCACGCGGGAGCGTGGCTACGCAGGTCCGGGAGAAGGAACAGGAAATGTCATCGCGCCGAGAACCTTCTACGGTCCAGGGCGCGATTTCGATGACCGCGCGTCGGCGTGGGCCCGCAGCGACGCATGGATGACCTTCCTGCGTGAACGATTGCCGCGCGCGATCACGTTTCTCTACTTGCCTGACGAGCCGCGGGCCGACGAGTATCAGCACATTCTGACGCTCGCCGACAACATCCACTCGAATCCAGGCCCCGGCCGATCGCTGCCGACGTTCGTGACGCATGCCTACGTTGAAGCGCTCGATCGCGCCATCGACATCTGGTGTGCCGGACCGAAATGGTTTGAGCTCAATCGTGTGTCGAGCGAGCGCGCTCGCGGCCGCGAGTACTGGTTCTACAACGGTGGCCGTCCAGCCGGCGGCGCGATCACCATTGAAGCTCCGGCGACCGACCCCCGCGCGACCATTTGGGCCGCGTTCAAGCACGATGTGCGCGTGTACTTCTATTGGTATGCGGTCCACTGGCGGCACAATTCACAGAAACAGGGAGAGCGGAATCAGAACGTGTGGGCGAACAGCATCACGTTCGACAACCGCAAGCAGCCAAACCGGTCGCCAGATGATGCCGGATACATTCATGGCGACGGCGTGCTCGCATATCCGGGAGAAGAGCGGCTTCACCCCGAAGAGGATCGCGGCGTGCCCGGACCAATCTCGACGATCCAGCTGGCAAACTTTCGTCGCGGACTTCAGGATCATCAGTATTTGACACTGGCGCGGAAGCTCGGTCTGAACGCGGCCGTTGACAAGGCGCTGCAGGCCATCGTCCCGCGCGTCTTTTCGGATGCCGGTCCGCGCGTCAGCTTTCCCGAGACCGGTGATCCTTACGAAACGGTACGGCTGGAACTCGCCCGCGCTATTGCCGCCGCATCAGCACATGAAAACAAAACACCGTCGCGCTCTCGTTGATCCGTATTTGATAGACGAGGGCTCCCGCTTCCGTTTGAAAGATGTCGATCCCGACGACACAAGCGATCTCTATTCAGACCAGGATTCGGCAAAGGCGGCACTCCGCGAGGGCATCGATCGATTGCGCGCCCTTCAGGAAAAGCTCTACGCACAGGATCAATGGGGAGCGCTCCTCATCTTCCAGGCGATGGATGCCGCCGGAAAAGACGGGGCCATCGAGCACGTGATGTCCGGCGTCAACCCTCAAGGCTGCGAGGTGTACGCGTTCAAACAACCGTCGGCGGAAGAACTCGATCACGATTTCCTCTGGCGCACGCTCCGGCGCCTGCCCGAGCGCGGGCGGATCGGCATCTTCAACCGGTCCTACTACGAGGAAGTGCTGGTCGTTCGTGTTCACCCGGAGATTCTTGCCAATCAAAAACTGCCGCGATCCGCGAAGGGCAAGAATGTCTTCGAAGGCCGCTACGAGGACATCAACGCGCACGAGCGGTATCTCACGAGGAATGGCTACGTCATCCGGAAGTTCTTTCTGCACATTTCGAAGAAGGAACAAACCAGGCGATTTCAGGATCGAGTGAACGATCCCGACAAGCAATGGAAGTTCTCGCTCGGCGATCTCCGCGAGCAGGAACGATGGCGCGATTACATGACCGCGTACGAGACCGCGATTCGACGTACTGCGACGAAGTACGCGCCGTGGGTAGTGATTCCAGCCAACCGCAAATGGTTCGCCAGGCTCGTTGTCGTCGCGGCGATCATCGACGCGCTTGAAGAGTTGGATCTGGAATTTCCGAAACTGACCTCTGACAAGCGGAAGGAACTCGAGGAGGGACAAGAGATCCTGAGGCGGAAGGTCAGTAGCGGGAGTACTTAGCCAGATCGATCCACACGCCGCCAACCATGACTCGATTCACCCTGCGCACGGCGGAGATGTCGCGGCTCGGATCGCCATCGAGAACGACGAGATCCGCTTTCAAACCTGGCCGCAACGTGCCGAATTGATCGCTTCGGTAAAGAAACGCGGCGGCGGTGCCGGTCGCGGCGGCTATCGCCTCCAATGGCGTCAGGCCACTCTCGACGAGCAGTTCCAGTTCACGCCAGGGCGCCTCACCTCGATCGGCAAATGGAACCGTTGAATGGCCGCCCATCACCACGCGCGCACCTGCGTGAGCGACGCGACCTGTTAATTGCTTCATCTTGGCGAAGCCCGCAACCATCGTCGCCGCCATCTCCCTCGTCGTTCCGGCAACCGGGCGATCCGCGCGGCGCTCGAACACGGCGAGTGTTGGATCAATCCAGGGATGCCGCTCAGCGAGCGTGGCATAAAGGGCGCGGGCGTTCGGGCCATCGAGATCGAGCTTTGAAAACATGCGGTAGCGGCCGTCGCGCCGCGCGTCGTTGTCTGCGAGAACCGCCTGACGGTAAGCCTCGGCCTCACCCTCCGGCAACAGGCCCATACCAAGCGACGTAATGTGCTCGATGCCACTCAAACCAGCATCAATCAGCTCGCGCGCATCGATGATTTCCAGGTGAGCGGTGCATGGGATGGATCGCGTACGGCACACATCGATCACTTCCCTGGCGCTTGCAAACGGAAGGCGGAAATAGATTTTCAGCGCCGAAGCACCCTGCTGCACGTTGCGCTCCGCCAGCCGGCGAGCTTCCTCCCCGTCACGGGCGACGACTGAATCGTTTGGATATGCCGGATGTTCACCATCGATGTGCGGACCCGTCGTAAAGACACGGGGCCCGGGCAGATGATCGTCGGCAATCATTCTGCGCAGCGGTTCAAACCGCTCGTTCCACTGGCCGGGATCGCGGAATGCGGTGACACCATGAATCAACTGTCGCAGCGCGAGTTTCGGATCGTTCTCGATATGGAAATGCAGGTCGATGAGGCCTGGCATGATCGTGCGTCCCGACAAGTCGATCGTTTCAGCCTGCGGAGGCACCGGAACCTCTGCCCCCGCGCCAATGTGAACAATCTGATCGCCTTCGATGACGATGCGAGCATGTTCAATCGGCGGCTTGCCGCTGCCGTCAATGACACGCGCGTTATCGAGGACGACGAGCCTTGATTGGATGGCGATGCGCTCAGCCGGAGCGGCTGAAATGAGCAATGTTGCGAAGAGGACGAGGCCTCGAAGTGTCGAAGACATAACTGAGCAGCGAAGGATCGGCAGCCGCGAGGAATTCACTCGCGCTCGAGGCGATCGTGATCCCACGAATAGCGGAACCGGCCGTGTTTGGCGCATCGATAAAACAACCCGATACGTTCACCGACGGCCGCGTCACGCTTCATATCCTCACCGCATTCAGGGCACTTGTTCAATTGTTCCCAGCGGCCTTCTGACGGCTTCTCGTCTCCCATCCACCCCTCCGGCGGAGCGTAGTGATAGCGCATTTGGAGTCCCCGAGACAAGTTATCGAGTCCGGGTGCGGTGTGCGGGATCCGAAATAACAAATCCCGGCCAAAAACACGCCCTCACAGTAATTCACCCCGAATTCATTCCCCGCTGAGTACTTCACCGATCGCAGTCCCTAAAGTGGCCGTATGGAACGTGTTCTCAGGCTCGTGGCGGTCATCGCCATCTTGGCCATCGCGCGACCGCCGACGATGGCGGCGCGCCAGGCCCTACATCCGACCGCTTCCGAAGCCGAGGCTTTGAAGGCGCAAGGGCTCGAGTTTGGATACAACCTTGACTACGACCAGGCGCTCGCGGCTTTTCGCGCGGCCATCAAAGCGGATCCGAGCGACTCGAACGCGCATCGACTGGCCGCCGCGACTCTGTGGATCAGCACGCTCTTCAAGCAGGGAGCCGTCACGGCCGACGACTACCTGGGACAAGCGAGATCCGACGTCGCACGTCAGCCCGTCGCCCCCGAGATATCCGCCGCATTTCAAACCCACATCGACCGCGCGCTTGGCCTTGCGGAGGAACGGGTTCGCGAGCGTCCCAACGACGCCGACGCCCACTTTCAGCTGGGCGCCGCGTACGGCTATTTGACAACGTACAAGGCGACGGTCGAAGGACGTGTCGTCGGTGGTTTTCGAACCGCGCGCCGCGCCTACACCGAGAACGAACGCGCGCTGACGCTCGATCCCAATCGTCGGGATGCAGGGTTGACCGTCGGGATGTATCGATACGCGGTCTCGAGCCTGTCTGCACCATTGAGGCTTCTTGCCGGGATCGCGGGGTTCGGCGGCGGGCGCGAGAAAGGGCTCCGCCTCATCGAGGAAGCGGCCGCTTACCCGAGCGATACCCAGACCAATGCGCGCTTCACCCTGATCGTCATCTACAACCGCGAGCAGCGCTACGACGATGCGCTGCGCGTGATCCGCGATCTCCAACAGGTCTATCCACGCAACCGTTTGCTGTGGCTCGAGGCGGGAAGCACCGCGCTACGCGCCGGGCGTTTCGAACAAGCGCATGCCGCGATTGCAGAAGGCATCGATCGATTGTCACGCGATTCGAGGCCACGAGCGTACGGCGAAGACGCGCGCTGGCGCTACTGCAATGGCGCGGCACTCGTCGGGCTGCGCCGCCTTGAATTGGCAGAACGCGAACTGCGGTCGGTGCTGGCTGCGGATGCGCCGCAGTGGCTGCACGGGCGAGCACACAAAGAGCTAGGGAAGATCGCGGATCTTTCCAGCGATCGCTCGCGAGCGATCGGCGAGTACCGCACAGCGGCCCGAATCTGCCGCGAGCAACACGACGGCGCGTGCGCGGACGAAGCGTCGGCACTCATCGCTCGGCAATATCGGTAGGGCCACGTTGGAGGAAGCCATGGTCAGCGTCAGAAGCAGGCAGCGAGGTCGCGGAATTGCCATCGTGATATCAGCGATGTTGATCGTGTGGCTGGTCGCGGCATTTTCTCGAGCCGGGTCCGTTCACCACAATCAGTTCTCGAGAGAGGCGTTGCGGGCCAGCTTCCAATCCGACATGCGCAACGTGGTGTATCGCTGGGCGCCGGACGATTCGCGATCTGAGGACGAAAAAAGGTCCGCGCTTTTCGATTTCGTCTATCAGACATACGACAGCTCGGCTTGGATTCCACAATCTCTCTTCGACGGCAACCTCGCGACCCAGGCCATCGTCGGCGATGTCAACACGATCGTACGCGACAAGGTTGGGCTCGTGCTGTGGCGGGACAATGCCCGTGTTCCCGCGTTCGGAATGGCGCCGAACGCGATACCCGGCGAGCCGCTGAAGTGGACGGTCAACTGCGTCACCTGCCATACGGCGGAAATTGATGGTGTCGTCTATTTCGGTGCCGGGACGAAGACGTTCGACGACAAATGGCTCGGCGACTCGCTAAAGGTGTTGACCAGCGAACGATGGCGCAGCGTGATGGTGCGAAACCCGAAGGATGCCGACTACGCGGCATCAGCCAATCGGATTCTGAACAGTCACCATCATGACAAGATCGATTCGTTGACCCGCGCGCGATCCACGGCTTTTGCGGCCTCGCACGTGGAGTTGTATATGCGCCCTCACAACGGCGTGATGCCCTCGAACGAAGAAGTGGGCAGGGGCGATGTGAAAACGCCGCCCTTGTGGCACACGGCGGCAAAGATCCAGGCCGGCCGGTGGTACACCGACGGCAGCTTTCACGGCCGTGTCCCGATGATGGCGTCCTCGATGGAGCTGGAAAAGGATCGCCCGTTCGATGCCCTGGTGCAGACCGTCATTCCGACGATCAAACAGGAATTCGATTCGGTGATCACGCATTTGCGGCCACCTCCCTATCCATATGAAATTGACCCGGTGCTCGCCGAAAAGGGCCGCCAGCTGTTTTATTCAAAGGAGCTGCGGTGCTCACGATGTCATGGTGAGTATGACAGCCGGGGTAACGTGCGATGGCCGGGCGTCCACGCCGATGTCGAAACCAATCGCGGACGGCGCGACGTCGTGTCGGATGGCTTCATCGATGCGTTCAATGCGAGCCCGCTCGCGGCCGAAGGCACGCTCGAAAAAAGCGAAGGATATGCCGCCACGCCGTTGACCGGCATCTGGGCGAATTACCCATACCTCCACAACGGCAGCGTGCCGACGCTTTATCATCTGCTCGGACCGGTTTCCGAACGTCCGGCGATTTTCAGCGTGATGGCAGCGCGGCTGTTCGATCGGCAGCGCGTCGGACAGGTGCTCTATCCCGATTGGGAGCTTGCGCGTTTGACCGAACCGCAGTTGTTGAAGAGGTTCGGCAGCGATCGAAATTGGTTCAACACTGCGCGTGAAGGGTGCGGAAACGGCGGACACGACATGTGGGATCGGATTCGAACCAACGAGAACCGGCGCGCCCTGATCGAGTATCTGAAAACGCTGTAATCGTGATTGAATCTTGCCGGGATCCGGTACCCGGGATCCGGGGATCCGATCCAAAGCGACGCGATCAAGGGTGACAATTTCCACCGATCCACTCGACGCCATCGTGGTGGGTGCCGGCCCCGCTGGGTTGGCGTCGTCGCGTGAACTCGGCCGCCTGGGCATTCGCCACACCGTACTGGAGCGTGGTGAAACCATCGGGCACACCTGGACACGGCTGTACGAAGGACTCGTCCTACACACGGGCAAACATTTTTCCGCATTGCCCGGCATGCGGTTTCCGTCGGCGACCCCGCTCTTTCCCAGTCGCCGTGATTTTCTCGAGTATCTCGATCGCTACACGAAGACGTTTCAACTGGCCGTCGAAACCGGCACAGAGGTGACAGCGGTGCAACCACAGGAGCGCGGCTGGGTCGTGCGGCTTCATGACGGGCGGTCGATGCAGAGCCGAGCGGTCGTGATCGCAACAGGAATCGTGTCGAACCCGTATGTTCCCGAGTTTACGAATCGTTCGCTCTTCAGGGGTCGTGTAATCCACAGCGTTGAATACCGGACACCGGAACCGTTTGCGCGGGAGCGCGTTCTGGTTGTCGGCGTCGGCAACTCGGCTGGTGAGATCAGCGCGGAGCTAGCCGCTGCCGGTGCGCAAGTGACCGTGTCGATCCGCTCGGGCGCCCGCGTCGTGCCGCGCGATCTGTTCGGTGTTCCCGTTCAGTACCTCGGCGTGGCCCTCAGGCACGTGCCGAGATCATGGCTTCTTCGGACGATGTCGATCACCGGTGCGATTGCGGAATCGATCCGAGGAGCTCCTCCCCTGCCGCCTCCGGCTGATTCAGCGTGTGCGACTGTCCCGCTGATTGGTTTTCACCTGGCGGACGCAGTCAAGGCAGGACGCATTCAAGTGGCCGCGGCCGTGGCGGAATTCACTGGCGACGGCGTGCGTTTTCTCGACGGGACCGAACGATCGTTCGACAGCGTGATCCTCGCGACTGGATACCGAGCCGCGCTTGGAGTACTGGGCAACGCTGTGACTCGCGATCGCTGCGGCTTTGCCGCGCGGCGCGACCGCGTCGTCAGCGTCGATCGTCCTGGGTTGTACTTCGTCGGCCATAACTACGACGTCGCGGGTGGCCTTCGCAACATCGGACAGGATGCGCGGATCGCCGCCCGGCTTATTGCCAGGAACTTACGTGATACCGGCCGAACGTATACAGGAATGCCGCAACGAACGAATGAAAAATGATGGGAATCGTTCCACCAAACCATCGCTGATCAGGGCGCCGCCACATCCAGATGATGTAGCGGAGCACCATGCTGCCAAAGTAGACGTAACTGAACCACACGACGCCGCGGCCCATCTCCGGCCGGCGAGGATCGACGAAGTACCCTGCTCCGTTGGTTACGTTCACCGAGATCCAGATCATCAACGTCAACACTCCGACCTGACCGAAGAGCAGCACCGGATATGGAAGAAGACCCGACTGCCACTGTTCCATCGGCGGCAGCCACCGCGGGGCGCGCAACACGACGATAAGCTGTCCGACGACGCGGAGCACGAGCAGGGTCGTGAAGAGCCAGAGGAAAAATATCGCGGCCATCTGAGAGACCCGATCGTATCCGAGATGGCGCGCCGCGGATGGAGTTGGTTCTCGCCGCGGTTTGTCGGGCGCTGGCTTTAGCCTGCGCCAATGACCATGCGCGAATTCCTGGCGTTATGCGCCGACGAAGCGACGTTGCTGCGGCGCGTTCCACCGCGCCAGCGTTGCGACCGCGGCGATCAACGAACCCGCATCGATCGGCTTGGAGAGGTGCAATTGGAACCCGGCGTCGAGCGCTTCCTGACGGTCCTCTTCACGCGCGAACGCCGTCAGTGCCGCCGCGGGCACGGAAGAAACCGCCGCGTTCAAGGCGCGAAGTCTTCGAATGAGCGAGTAGCCATCCTCGCCCGGCATCGCGATGTCGGCGAGCAACACGTGCACACTGTGCTGCTGCAACAGGTCAAGCGCTTCTGCCGCAGACCCCGCCGTCAAGACACTCGCATCACAGCTCTCCAGGTGCGCCGCGACGACATGCCGGCTCTCGTCGTCGTCGTCCACCACCATCACCGTGAGACCGCGGAGCGAATTGTCGTCCTTGACCGTTTGCTCGACCGACGCGTCCGTCACGCGCCGGTGGTGCCGCACCGCAACGATCGGGAGCCGAACCGTGAACACCGCGCCGCGTCCAGTCGGGTTGTTTTCGGCCGCGACCGTGCCGCCATGGGCTTCGATGATCTGCTTGACGATTGACAACCCAAGACCGAGCCCGGAGTGCGTCCGAGTCGACGACGCGTCCGCCTGCCGGAAGGGTTCGAACACGTGCGGCAGAAATTCCGGAGGAATGCCACCTCCGCTGTCGGCGACGACCATTTCCGCTCTGCCCGACGCGGTGTGCAAGCGCACACTGACGGTGCCGCCCTCCGGCGTGAATTTCACCGCGTTTGATAACAGGTTCCAGATGACCTGCTGCAATCGCGAACTGTCGCCGAATACCGTGCTCAAACCGGGCGATGACTCGATCTCAACACGGATGTGTTTGGCCTCAATTACGGGCTGCACCACGGCAACCGCGCTGTTGGCGATCTCGACCAAATCGACCGTACTCCGATCGAGCCGGAGCTTGCCCGACATGATCCGGGCAACATCGAGCAATTCATCAATCAGCTGCGCCTGCCGCTTCGCACTCTCGAGAATCGCGCGCGACGCGCGATCGCCTTTCGCTTCATCGAGCTTGCCGCTCTGGAGCAGTTCCGCCCACCCGAGAATGGCATTCAAAGGAGTACGAAGCTCGTGTGAGACGACGGCGAGGAACTGATCCTTCAAGCGGTTGGCCTGTTCGGCGGCAGCCCGAGCGGAGTGTTCGCGATTGAGCAGCTGGCGTCGCGCCTCTTCGAGCCGGGTCATGTCGGCCAACGTTGTCCCGAGCCGCTCCTTTTCCTGGGCGAGCGCCTGTTCGGCACTCAGGGCCTGGCGCAGTGCCTCCAGCGTTTCGTTGTGAAGCTTCTGTGTTTCCTGGACGTGGCGACGCTGGTCCTCGAGACGTCCGACAAAGATCTCGTAGGTGCGGTAGGTCAGATAGACAGGCGCAAGAAGAAGCAATGCTTCCCAGTGGCGGCCGCGCTGGACGACAACGGCGGCAATGGCTCCGGCGCTGCCGGCGACCATGAAACTCGGCGCGCTCCACAGAAACTCGTCGTGCCAGACTTGCCACCAGCTTCGGCCTGACGAGAGCGCGATGGCCCCGCCGACCAGGCTCGTGTTGACAACGAAGTACGTCGCGATCGCACCGACGAGCGGCTTGGCGATGGTTGACAGATCGACCGCACCTGGCGAACCACCAAGCGAGGCGTAAGTCAGGCCGGTTGCGACCATCGTGATCGCTTCGGCCGACATGCTGAACACGGTGCGATAAATCGGATACGACTGCTTGACCCTGAACGTGCACTGCATCCACGCGCCGGCGACGGCAATGATCACGGCCGGCCCTGCCCCGAGAAGCAGGAGCGCCATCAGGTCCGCAGCGTACGAAACGGAAAGCGTGGCGCCGCTCGACAGCGACAGCGGCAACGTCACCTTCCAGGCCGATGTGATGCAGGAGAGGATGAGCAACGACGCGAGGAGCCATGGGTCGGGATACGTCTGCGGCAGCGCAACCACGAACACGGCTGCACCGACGAGCGTGATCGCGGCGACGTACACCTGCGCGATCCGAGGCAGCCCATCCCAGGCCAGTGGATTCGACACCCGTCGCACAACGGCGGCGAGCGCCATCCTACTGAACCTTCCAGATTACGGGTTCACAGTCAGGATCAGTGCAACTCGTCCCCCAGACGACGGTGTCTCCTTCGTCGCTGGTTCCCCAGACGACGGTGTCTCCTTCGTCGCCGGTTCCCCAGACGACGGTGTCTCCTTCGTCGCCGGTTCCCCAGACGACGGTGTCTTCGTCGCCCAAGCCGTAGACACTTCCGGACCATGGCATCTGGCAGTCAGCGCCGCCGCATGTCATTCCCCAGACCACGTTCACAGCGAACGTCACTCCAAGACGCCACGGACTGGTTGATTCACAGGCGGCGTCGCCGCACTTGATCCCCCACTCAATGGACTGGCCGCCCGGTGTTGCGTTGCTTCCCCACACGACATCGTTCGCCCAGGCATTCGCGTCCGGCGTGAGACGTCCGCCTCGCACCATCAGGTTTCCCCAAAGGAGCGTTCGTGACCAGCCGGTGGCATCCGGATAGCTGCCAATTGATGGCGCGACGAAGTAGCGCGCGAGTTGAACAGCGCCGAGCGCATTCAGAAACCCGGTGCCCTGCGTGAGCGGGTCATAACCACGGTGACGCGTCGCCGTGTATTGCAGAATCGCCTTCACGGCGTTAGGCGTCAGCGAGGAATTGGCCTGAAGCATGAGCGCGACGGTGGCCGTCACCACGGGTGCGGCCATGCTGGTTCCGCTCGAACTCATATACGGCAAATAGGATGTCGTGACAGTCCCCGGCAGGAGATATCGCGAGCGGGTCGAATACATCGTACCGTCGAAATCGCTGAGTGATTCGATCCCGACGCCAGGCGCCGCGAGGTCCGGCTTTGCGCCGTTGTCGATCGCCGCTGGGCCGAGCGAGCTGAATGGTGCGATCGTGTCGTCTGCGGGATCGATCGTTCCCATGTGACTGGACGCAGCGACGGTCAGGACGGATGGCGCATTGCCCGGTGCTGTGATGCCACTGTGCCGAGTGTGGCCACTCGGATCACGGCCGTTGTTGCCAGCCGCGGCTACAACCACGACCCCGTTCTGCACGACCGTCTCAGCGGCGATCGTCAACGGATCAGTCGTGTACGACTCGTACACGCCGGTGGCCACCGAGAGATTCACAACACGGATGTTCAACTCGTCCTTGTGATCGACCACATAACCGAGCGCTGCAATCACATCACTGATGTAGCCGTTGCCGGTGCTGTCGAGCACCTTCAGCACCGTCAAGCGCACACCTGGCGCAATGCCCGATCTCGCGCCGCTGGAGTCGTACCCGCTACCGGCGATAATGCCCGCCACATGCGTGCCGTGGCCGTAGCCGTCGTAAGGAAGGTCTTGTCCGCCGACAAAGTCGACAAACCTATCAATCACCGACCCCCCGGCTGATGCCATCAGGTCGTCGTGCACCGCTGCGGCTCCGGAGTCGATCACGGCGACGCCGATGCCAGTACCGTCGTAGCCCAGATCCCGACGAACCGCCGTGGCGCCCACGGTGGCCGCGGTTCTCTCCATCGCGCCAAAGATTCGGCGATTGTCGGAGACGTGCGCGACGCGTGAACTATTTGCCAACGTCGGCAGTACCGCGTCGGGTAGATCGGCCACACGGGCGCCAATCAGGCGAAGTGAGCGACCCGTCACACCACCTGCGCCGCGGATGATACTGTCGAGCTCGTCACTCGACACGCCATTCGCCCCGCGCACGATCACGCGTGAGAAGCCTCGCGCGTTCGCAGCTCGCTCGCGAAGTGGCTTGTCCAGCTTCTGAAGGCCCGGCGGGTCGGTTGCCGTCACATGTAACGTCGACGGCCCCGTCGCCGCAAGAAAGACGATCAAAGCCAGAAAACGGACAAAGTAGTGGGTATGGCGCATAGAAGACTCGTCCCGCGAGTAGCAACGGGTGTACCGCTCAGCTTGGCACAGGCTCTGGGGCTTTTTACTAGTGTTTTCGCGTACTTATAGACTTACGTGGGATACGAAGAGGGTCGCTCGATGAAAATTTGACCGTCGCCGTATCGCAGGTCAACAGTTCAGACGCGCCACCCAGCTCAGCAATATATAAATTTAACTTATGGAGATAGGATGAGTATTCTAGATCAGTACTTACACTTCGACGGACTAGATTTCACAAAATATCTTTTGTAGTTCGTGGCTTTCGGATCCATACACCCTTCAAGATTCAGCAGCTCAACCTTTCTGAAATCGATCGGTGCGGTTTCCGCTTGAAGAGAAATGTACCCGCCGGTCAGCGGAGTGCCATCGACTTTGATTTTTGGATCCGTCGGACTCGCGCTGCCGCCGCCGATCTGCGGCTTCGAGTACTCCAGCACGGTTTCTCCGTCAACAATGTGCTTGATGCTCTCGTCACCATGCGCGAGCACCTCGACACGAACCCACTGATCGCCGTCGTAGGTCTTGGACTTTGAATTCGTGCAGTGCGGAGTGAACAGTGCGCCGTTCATCACGACGTTCGTTCCCGGCGTGCACAGGTTCGCCGTGGTTCTCGGCTTTCCATTGCTCAGGCCTCCGAGCAGCTGCACTTCAATCGAAATTGGAAAGTCCTGATCCTTCATCATCGTTTGCGGCGCGGGCGAATGGATCATCAGGCCGTTGTTTCGGATCGCCCATCCCAGATCCTTACGGTCGGTTGGCACCTGATCGCCGACGAACCGGTATTCCGCGGCGAGCTGGTAATACGAAAACGGCTCCTTATAGAAAAGGTGGCCGAACTCATCAGTAAACTTCTGCCACTTGTCGTAGCGGACCTTCAGGAGACCGTCTTCGACACGGAACGTGTCGTTGAAGTTCTCGCCGAGATCGTGATGACTGAACTTCGGCGTCCAGTCCTTCAGGTCGCGACCGTTGAATAGCTGAATCCATTCCTTTTCGTCGGGATTGTTTTTCGGAGCGGCTCCGCGTCCTTGCGCCAACGTGACGACCGCCGCGGCGGTGGTCACTAACAGCAGAGCCATCGTTGCGCGCGCGAAGTGCGACCGGTTGGTGGAATGGTTCTTCATGCGCGGAATCATAATGACGCGCAGGGTGCTTTTCAAACGAATCCGGGATCCGAAGCCTGGGATCCGCGGATCCGGCGTGGTGACTCCGAAACGGACAACGGACCCCGGACAACGGATCCCGACACCGAAAATGATCACGCCACTGTTGCATTCCAAAACGACATCGCATCTCACTACACGACTGTGGAATCAACGGAGCGATCATTTTTTGCGGGAATTCTCTGCCCGCCCTTCGCCGAAGACACTCTGAAGATCGCTACCGTGTAGTTGCTTCCCTTTCACGCGTCCCCGGATGCGACGCTTGGTTATTCCGAAACCGCATGACAGGCGCCGCGCGTGCGCATTTCGTCGTGCTTCACGCGCGTTGGCCATCGACTTGCCTCGTCGCCAGCCACTCAACACTGCGACCTAGGGGGAGGCACCATGCGCACGAGGAGCTTCGTGGCGAAGTGTGTGGCCAGGCCTGGGCGGAAGCAGTCCCGCGGTGAACCCACAGTTCGAGTTTGCGAACAAGGACGGCGGAACAGATGTCGTGCCGTCGTTCATCACGGCAGACGGTCCCGTGCGTGAAGCGAGATTCAT
>Ga0075428_100003117_pt1 | contig 18098 bp, 14 predicted proteins | sample RhiMetdeltSRZDD2_FD_75291 | JGI IMG/M metagenome (GOLD analysis project Ga0075428, IMG submission 75291) | Populus rhizosphere microbial communities from Tennessee, USA - Rhizosphere MetaG P. deltoides SRZDD2 | ecosystem: Host-associated > Plants > Roots > Rhizosphere > Soil | place: USA... | reverse complement strand
GGCGGCAAGATCGGCCTCTTCGGCGGCGCCGGCGTGGGCAAGACCGTCATCATCATGGAGCTCATCAACAACATCGCGAAGAAGCACGGCGGGGTGTCCGTCTTCGCGGGGGTGGGGGAGCGCACGCGCGAGGGCAACGACCTGTGGCTGGAGATGCAGGAGTCGGGGGTCGTGAACATCAAGGACCCCGCGCAGAGCAAGGCCGCCCTCATCTACGGCCAGATGACGGAGCCGCCGGGGGCCCGGCTGCGCGTGGCCCTGACCGGCCTCACCGCCGCCGAGTACTTCCGCGACGAGGAGGGCAAGGACGTCCTCCTCTTCATCGACAACATCTTCCGCTTCACCCAGGCGGGCTCCGAGGTCTCGGCGCTGCTGGGCCGCATGCCTTCCGCCGTCGGCTACCAGCCCACCCTGCAGACCGAGATGGGCGAGCTGCAGGAGCGCATCACCTCCACCAAGAAGGGATCGGTCACCTCCATCCAGGCCATCTACGTCCCGGCGGACGACTACACCGACCCGGCGCCGGCCACCACGTTCGCGCACCTCGACGCCACCACCAACCTCTCGCGGCAGATCGCGCAGCTGGGGATCTACCCCGCGGTCGACCCCCTGGCCTCCTCCTCGCGCATCCTCGACCCGCGCGTCATCGGCGAGGAGCACTACAAGGTGGCCCGCGACGTCAAGCAGATCCTGCAGCGCTACAAGGACCTCCAGGACATCATCGCCATCCTGGGCATCGACGAGCTCTCCGAGGACGACAAGGTGGCGGTGGCGCGGGCGCGCAAGATCCAGCGCTTCCTCTCGCAGCCCTTCTCCGTGGCCGAGCAGTTCACGGGCATCCCCGGCAAGTACGTCTCCCTGGCCGACAACATCCGCAGCTTCAAGATGATCGTGAACGGCGAGCTGGACGACCTCCCCGAGCAGGCCTTCTACATGGTGGGGCCCATCGAGGAGGCCATCGAGCAGGGCAAGGCCCTGCAGAAGTAGCCATGGCCCTGAACCCTCTTCTGCCGAAGGAGCTCACGCTGGAGGTGGTGACACCCGAGGGGCTCCTCCTGCGCGAGCAGGTGGACGAGGTCATCGCCCCGGGCGACGAGGGCTACTTCGGCGTCCTGCCCGGGCACACCCCGTTCCTCTCCACGCTGGGCCTGGGCGAGATCACCTACCGCCGGGGAGCGGAGAAGGGCCACCTCACCTGCTTCTGGGGCTTCGCCGAGGTCCTGCCCGACCGCGTGAACCTGCTGGCCGAGATCGGGGAGCGGGCCGAGGAGATCGACGCCGGGCGGGCCGAGCTCGCCCGTACGCGGGCCGTGGAGAGGATGAAGACGATCACGGACGAGGCCGGCTACACCGAGGCCCACCTCGCCTACATCCGCGCGGTCACCCGGCTGGCCGTGGCCCGCAAGCGCCGCTCTTAAGGTCGCAGGGGCCCCCGTCCTTGGTGACGGCCTTTGCCCTGTCGTATCGTTGCCGGGGATGATCGCGGCCGTCCGCAGGCTCCTCCGGTACCGCCTTCTCATCTCGAGCCTGGTCGGCCGCGAGCTGAAGGCACGCTATCGGGGCAGCGTCCTCGGGTTCTTCTGGAGCTTCGTCAACCCGCTGCTCCTGTTGCTGACGTACGGCCTCGTCTTCACCTACATGCTGCCGGTGCCGCGGAGCGCGACCCTGGAGCCGTACTTCCTCTTCCTCTTCTGCGGCATCCTTCCCTGGACCTGGTTCTCCGCCTCGCTGCTGGAGTCCTCCACCGTGCTCATCACCGGCGGAAACCTGATCAAGAAGGTGCTCTTCCCGGCCGAGGTGCTGCCCGTGGTGACGGTGGTGGCCAACCTGGTCCACTTCCTCTTCGGCCTGCCCATCCTGCTGGCCTTCCTGGCCTGGAAGGGCCGACTCGGCTGGAGCGCGCTCCTCCTGCCGGTACCGCTGTTGATCCAGCTCGTCTTCACCCTGGGCCTGGCCCTCTTCGTGTCGGCGCTGACCGTGCACTTCCGGGACATCCAGAACATCCTGTCCCATCTCCTGCACCTCTGGTTCTTCGCCACCCCCGTGCTCTACGCCTACCCGGAGTCCGGCCCGCTGCACACGCTTCTGCGCGTGAATCCCATGACCCACGTGATCGTGGCCTACCAGGAGGCGCTCTTCTACGGTTCCGTCGTCCACTGGCGCGGGCTGGCCCTGGCGGGCGTGGCGGCGGTGCTGGCATTCGCGGCCGGGTCCTTCCTGTTCGAGCGCCTCCGCGATACCTTGGCAGAAGAGGTATGACGACGCCGGCCGTGGTGGCGAAGGACGTGACCAAGGTCTATCGCCGGTTCCTCCACAAGAACCAGTTCAAGACGCTGAAGAGCGCGCTGCTGACGGGCAGCCTGCTCTCCGACCTCTCCCCGGACCAGACCTTCACCGCGCTCGACGGCGTCAGCTTCGAGGTGCCGCGCGGCACCACCGTGGGGGTGATCGGCGAGAACGGCTCGGGGAAGTCGACCCTCCTGAAGCTCATGGCGGGCATCACCCCGCCCACCCGCGGCACCCTCTCGGTGGAGGGGCGCATCTCGGCCCTCATCGAGCTGGGGGCCGGCTTCCACCCCGAGATCAGCGGGCGGGAGAACGTGGCCATCAACGGCATCATGCTCGGCCTGAGCCGCCGCGAGGTCGAGGAGCGCTTCGACGAGATCGTGGCCTTCGCCGAGCTCCAGGACTTCATCGACGCGCCGGTGAAGACCTACTCCTCGGGCATGTACATGCGCCTGGGCTTCGCGGTGGCCATCCACGTGGACCCCGACGTCCTGCTCATCGACGAGGTGCTGGCCGTGGGAGACGAGGCCTTCACCCGCAAGTGCCTCGACAAGATCGGGGAGTTCCGCCGCCGGGGCAAGACCATCGTGCTCGTGACGCACAGCCTGGGCCTGGTGGAGAAGATGTGCGACGAGACCCTCTGGCTGCGGCACGGTCGCCTGGTGGACCAGGGCGACCCCAGGCGCGTGGTGGACGCCTATCTGACCTACGTGGCGGGGGGCGAGGAGGTGCTCCTGGCCCGCGACCAGCCGCCGCCGGCCGCGGCCGAAGAGCCCGCGGAGCACGGCTACCGCGAGGGCCGCTGGGGCAGCCGCGAGCTGGAGATCACGTCGGTGCGGCTCCTCGACGACCGCGGCAAGGTGCGCCACGTCTACGTGCCGGGGGAGAGCCTGACCCTCTCCCTGACCGTGCGCGCTGCCCACGACGTCCGCGACTTCGTCTTCGGCGTCGGCCTCTTCACCGCCGACGGCGTCCACGTCTACGGGACCAACACCCACATCGAGGAGCACGTCCCGAAGCTGGCGCGCGGCGAGGGCGAGGTGCGGCTCGTCCTGCGGGACCTGCGCCTGGTGGAGGGGACGTACCTGCTCGACGTCGCCGCCCACCGCCGCGACGGCACGCCCTACGACTACCTCCGCGGGCTCCACTCGTTCCGCGTCAAGAGCCGCGTCAAGGACGTGGGCGTCTACCGGCCGCCCCACTCCTGGAGCTTCGCCGGCGGCGTGGAGCTCGAGCCGCCCGAGCCGCGGGCGGAGCTGGACCTGCGCGAGAGCGAAGGCGCGGCCACGCCGCTGCCCGCCCTCCTGGAGGAGCGGGCCGCCTGGAGGAAGGACGGCCGGTCGGTCGTGCTCACCAACGGCTGCTTCGACCTGCTCCATCCCGGCCACGTGGCGCTCTTCGAGGCGGCGCGGACGCAGGGCGACGTGCTCGTGGTGGCCCTGAACTCCGACCGGTCGGTGCGCGAGCTCAAGGGCCCTGGCCGGCCCGTGATGCCGGAGGCCGAGCGGGCGGAGACGCTGCGCGCGTTGGAGGCCGTGGATCGGGTGGTCATCTACGACGAGCCCACCCCGCTGGCCGTCATCAACGCCCTCCGGCCCGACGTCCTCGTCAAGGGCGCCGACTGGGCCCTGGACCAGATCGTGGGCCGCGCGGAGGTGGAAGGCGCGGGCGGCCGCGTGGTGCGCGTCGACCTCGTGGGCGGCCGGTCCACCTCGGCCATCGTGGAGCGGATCCAGGGGCCGTGACCGCGCCGTGGGTCGCCCCGGTCGCCGGGGACGCCCGCCTCCGCCCCGCCCGGGAGCTCCTGGCCGAAGGCCGGGTGGTGGAGATCTCCGGCCTGGCCGGTCCCGCGCGCCTGCTGCTGCCCCTGCTGCTGACGGAGGCCCCGCTCCTGGTGGTGACGCCGCACGAGCGGGACGTCGAGGCAGCGGCCGACGACCTGCGCACGCTGGCCCGCGAGGCCGGCCGCGGCGGGGCGGTGCTGGCCCTCCCCGCCCCCGGCCCCGCCCCGCTGCGCGGCCTGCCGCGGCATCCCGAGGCCAGCCTGCGCCGCGCCGCCGCTCTGCACGCCGCGGCCCGCGGCCGCCTGGCTGCGCTGGTGGCCTCGCCCGCGGGCCTTCTGCGCCCCACGCTCGCGCGACGGCTCTTCGAGACCCGCGTGGTCGGACTGCGCGCGGGCGACGAGATGACGCCGGAGATCCTGCTCGAGGCGCTGGACGAGGGCGGCTACCGCCGCGAGGACCCGGTCACGTCCCCCGGAGAGGTGGCGCGCCGCGGCGGGATCCTCGACGTCTTCCCGCCGGATCGCGACGCGCCGGTGCGCGTCGAGTTCTACGGCGACACCGTTTACGCCTTGCGCAGCTTCGACCCGGAGACCCAGCGCACCACGGACGAGGTAGACGCGATCGAGGTCCAGCCCCTGTCCGACGCGTTCCCCCCGCGCTCCGTGGCCGCGGAGCTGGCCCGCATGCTCCCCGAGCTCTTCCCCGGCCACAGCGGCGTCGCCCCGCTCGTGGAGAGGCTGGTCCGCGGGCTGGCCACCGACGAGGTCGCGGACCTCATCCCGCTGGTCCCCGGGGCCACGGTGGCGCCGTGGGAGCACTTCCAGGGCTGCGTGGTGGCGCTGGAACCGGAGACGGTGCTCGAGGAGGCCCGGGCCCTCCACGAGCGGGCGCGGGCCGAGCGCGACCGCCGGGCCGACGCGCTCCCCGTGGACACGGCGCGCGTCCTGGTCGCGGCCGAGGCGCTCGGCGAGCGGCTGACCGCCGGCCCGGCCCTGCACCTGCGCGAGGTCGATATCGAGGGCCGCGGGATGCACCTGGCGGGGCGTCCCGTCCGCCGCTACGCGGGCGACCTTCGCCGGCTGGTGGCCGACCTCCGGGCGCAGGCGGGACGCACCGTCATCTTCATCGGCACCGGGGGGCGGGCGGACCGGCTGACCGAGGTTCTGCGGGAGGCGGGACTGGCCGTGGGAGACAGCGCCGAGATCGAAGTCACGACCGGCGTTCTTTCGGGTGGTTTTGAGCTGCCGGACCACGCTCTGCAGGTCCTCGCCGATGGGGACGTCTTCCCCGAGGAGGTCCATCTGCACGGCCGCGCCCGCCGCGCGGCGCGGAGCTTCCTCTCCGATTTCCGCGACCTCAAGGTCGGCGACCTCGTCGTCCACCAGGACCACGGGATCGGCCGCTTCCAGGGACTGGAGACGCTCGAGATCGGCGGCGCGCGACGCGAGTTCATGGTCCTGTCCTATCAGGGCGGCGACAAGCTGAAGGTCCCGGTGGAGACCTTCGACCGCGTGCAGAAGTACGCCAGCGCGGAAGGGGCCCGCCCGGTGATCGACCGGCTGGGCAGCGGCAACTGGGACAAGGTCAAGCGCCGGGTCAAGAAGGCCATGCGCGACATGGCGGCGGAGCTGCTCAAGCTCTACGCCCAGCGCAAGGCGCGCCCGGGCCACGCCTTCACGGGCTTCTCGCCCTGGCAGCGCGAGTTCGAGGAGTCCTTCGAGTACGAGGAGACGCCCGACCAGGCCGCGGCCATCGCGGAGGTGATGGCGGACATGTCCGCCGACACGCCGATGGACCGCCTGGTCTGCGGCGACGTGGGCTACGGCAAGACCGAGGTGGCCATGCGGGCGGCCATGCGGGCGGTCCTCGACGGCAAGCAGGTGGCCGTCCTGGCCCCCACCACCATCCTGGCCTTCCAGCACTGGAAGACCTTCCGGCGGCGCTTCGCGCCCTTCCCCGTGCGCGTGGAGATGGTCTCGCGCTTCCGCGCGGCGGGCGAGATCAAGAAGGTCCTGGCCGACACGGCCGCGGGCACCGTGGACATCCTCATCGGGACCCATCGCCTCCTCTCGAAGGACGTGGTCTTCCGCGACCTCGGCCTGCTCGTCATCGACGAGGAGCAGCGCTTCGGCGTGGCCGCCAAGGAGCGCCTCAAGCAGCTGCGCACCAGCGTGGACTGCCTGACGCTGTCCGCCACGCCCATCCCCCGCACGCTGCAGATGGGGCTGGCCGGGATCCGGGACATGTCGGTCATCGAGACGCCGCCCAAGGACCGCCTCGCCATCCAGACCTCCATCGTGAAGTTCTCGAAGGAGACGATCGCGGCCGCCATCCGGCAGGAGCTGGCGCGCGACGGCCAGGTGTACGTGGTCCACAACCGTGTGGAGTCCATCGACTCCCTGGCCGCGCTCGTACAGCGGCTGGTGCCCGAGGCCCGGGTCGTCGTGGCCCACGGCCAGATGCCCGAGGGCCAGCTCGAGCGCGCCATGCTGGCCTTCGTGGAGGGCCGCGCGGACGTGCTGGTGGCCACCACCATCATCGAGAACGGGCTGGACATCCCGCGCGTCAACACCCTCGTCGTGAACCGCGCCGACCGCTACGGCCTGGCCCAGCTCTACCAGCTCCGCGGCCGGGTGGGCCGCTCCGACCGCCGGGCCTACGCCTATCTGCTGGTCCCGCCGGAGACGCCGCTGAGCGAGATCGCGCGCAAGCGCCTGGCCGCCATCCAGGAGTTCTCCGACCTGGGCGCCGGCTTCCGCATCGCCGCTTTGGACCTCGAGCTCCGCGGCGCCGGGAACCTCCTGGGCGGCGAGCAGAGCGGGCACCTGGAGGCGGTGGGCCTCGACCTCTACGTCAAGCTCCTCGAGCAGACCATCCTGGAGCTCAAGGGCGAGGCGCCACGCGAGGCTCCGCGGGCGGTCCTGAACCTCAAGGTGGACCTCCGCATCCCCGAGGAGTACGTGCCCGAGGTCCACCAGCGCATGGCCGTCTACAAGCGCGCCAGCCAGCTGCGCGACTCGGCCGAGGCCGAGCGGCTCCGCCGCGACCTCCGCGATCGCTACGGCCCCCTGCCGCCGGCGGTGGAGTCCCTGCTTCTCTTCGCCCAGCAGCGCCTCCGCCTCGAAGGCCTGGGCGTCCTGCAGGCGGACCTGGCCGGCGGCGCCCTCCACCTGCGCATCGCCCCCGAGACGCCGCTGCGCGCGGAGGTGGTGACGGACCTCGTGCGGCGCCTGCCGGGGGCCTCGCTCTCGCCCCAGGGCGTCCTGCGCGCGCCGGTGGACGCCGGGGAGGCCCCGCTGCAGGCCCTCTCCGCCCTCCTGGACCGGCTGGAGCACGCGGCCGCGGCGTAGCGACACCTGGCCTATAATGGTCGTCTTGTCAGTCGGTGAACGGTGACCGCACGGATCGCCCCCTTCTTCCTATCTCTCGGGCTGGCCACCACTTGCGGCGACCGGCAGCCAGTGGACCCCGTGATCCTCTCCCTGGGGGATCAGGTGGTGAGGCGCTCCGATTTCGACCGGCACGTCTCCACCCTCGAGGCCAAGGGCGGCGCGCAGCTTCCCGCCGACGTGCGGCGGGCGCTCGTCCAGCCCTATCTGGAGGAGCGGGCGCTGGTCCTCGAGGCCCGCGCCCGGGGCCTGCTGGCCGCCCAGAGCACGCCGGAAGAAGAGCAGGGCGCCGTGCAGCGGATGCTGGGCGAGGCCGTGATGGGCCAGTCGGAGGCGTCGGACGAGGAGGTGGCGGCGTATTTCCGGGAGCACTCCGCGCAGCTGCGTGTCCCCGAGAAGGTCTGGGTGCGCCAGATCCTGCTGCCCACGGAGAACGAGGCCCGCGACGTGAGGCGGCGCCTGCAGAAGGACCCCAAGAGCTTCGAGGCCCTGGCCCAGACGCGGTCACGGTCGCCGGAGGCGAGCACCGGCGGGGTCATGGGGTCCTTCGCGCGGGGCGAGCTGCCCGCGGAGCTGGAGCGGGTGGCCTTCGCGCTGGCCCCCGGCACGGGAAGCGACGTGGCCCGCACGTCGCTGGGGTGGCACGTCCTGCGTGTCGACCGGCGCGAGCCCGGACGGGATCCCACGCTCGAGGAGAGCCGCGAGCGGATCCGGACCGAGCTGCGCAGGCACAAGTCGGACGAGGCGTCACGGCAGTTCGTGCGGGCGATAATGGCCCGCGCCAAGGTGAACCATGAGACCCTGGACTCTCCTCCTCCTCCCCGCTCTTAGCCTGCTCCTGGCCGCGGGGGCGCCCGGGGAGGTCCTGGAGCGCGTGGTAGCCAAGGTGAACGGGGACATCGTCACGCTCTCCGAGTTCCAGGCCCGGCAGGTGGCGGCGGTGCAGGCGGCCGGCGGGCTGAACAGCGACGAGCGCATCGAGCGCTTCCTGCGCGAGAACAACGCGCGCATCCTGCAGGAGGCCATCGACGACCTGCTGCTCGTCCAGAAGGCGCAGGAGATGGGGATGCGCCTGCGACCCGACTACATCAACGACATCATCGAGAACATCAAGAAGGAGAACAACATCCAGAGCGACGACGACCTCCAGCAGCAGCTCCGGCGCGAGGGGATGTCGCTCGACGACCTGAAGCGCAACATCGAGCGCTCCATCATGAAGCGCCAGCTGCTCTCGCGCGAGCTGGAGGCGAAGATCGCGGTGAGCGAGGACGACGTCCGGGCCGACTACGAGGCGCGGCGCGCGGAGTACGACCGCCCGGGGAGCCTCCACCTCCAGGAGATCGTGGTCAAGACGCAGAGCGGGAGCCAGGCCCTGGCCGGCGACCTGGTGCGCCGCGCGCGCGCGGGCGAGGACTTCGCGGAGATGGCGCGGGCCTACTCCTCGTCGCCCACGCGCTCCAGCGGGGGCGACCTGGGGCAGCTGCGGAAGGGGGACCTGGCCCCCGACATCGAGAAGGTGGCGTTCGCCCTGCCCGTGGGCGGGGTGTCCGACCCGCTTCCCACGCCCGAAGGGTTCCGCATCCTGAAGGTGGTGGAGAAGACGGAGGCGACGCAGGTGCCATTCGAGGACGTGAAGGCCGACATACAGAAGCGTCTCTCCGGCGACCGGACGGAGCGCGAGTACGAGGCCTATATGGAGGGCCTGCGCAAGGCGGCCATCATCGACATCCGCGTCCGCGAGGTGCCGCTCCAGGCGACCGTGCCGGACACACCGAGCCTGGGGATGCCCGGCGAGTCCGCTCCGGGGAGCCCCGCGGCGGAGGCCGCGACCACGCCCGATGAGGAGATCTCGACCACGCCCCAGGCCCGGCCCGAGCACGTGGTCCCCGAGCCCGTACCCTCGCCGACTCCTCCCCCCCGGTAGGACGTCGTGCCGGCGGCGACCGGGTTCTTCTCGAGGGTGTACCAGACGGTGAGGCGAATCCCCCGCGGGCGCGTGGCCACCTATGGGCAGGTGGCCCTTCTGGCCGGCACGCCGCGCGGCGCGCGCGCCGTGGGCTGGGCGCTGCGGGCGCTGCGGGCCGGGACGGCCGCGCGTGTCCCCTGGCACCGCGTGGTGGGCGCGGGCGGCCGCCTCTCGCCCCGCGCGGGAGGCGGCGAGGCGATCCAGCGCGCGCGCCTTGCGGCCGAGGGCGTGACGTTCCGGCGCGGGCGGGTGGACCTGGGGCGGCACGGCCTGCGATGACGACGGTGGCGCCGCGCGGCACGCTGGACCAGGTGGGCGTGCCCGCCATCCTGCGCGCGCTGGTGCGCGCGGACAAGACCGGCCCCCTGCGCTTCACGCGCGGCCGTGTCACCAAGACCGTCTACCTCCAGGGCGGCCGCCTCATCTTCGCCACCTCCACCGATCCCGACGACCGCCTGGGCGAGATGCTGCTGCGCAAGGGCCTCATCGGCTACCGCGACCTCGAGGAGTCGGTGAAGGCCATCCGCGCGGGGAAGCGCCAGGGCACGGCGCTGGTGGAGAGCGGGTCCATCCGCTCGCGCGACCTCGTGCAGGGCGTGACGGAGCAGGTCCAGGAGATCGTCTACAGCCTCTTCCTCTGGGAGGACGGCGCCTACGAGTTCGTGGAGGGCGACCTCCCCACCCGCGAGGTGATCCTCCTGCGCATGCCCACCGAGGACATCCTCATGGAGGGCATCCGCCGCGTCGAGCGCTGGAGCCGCATCCAGGCGGGCGCGGGGCCGCTCGAGCAGCGGTACACGCCGTCCCCGCAATCCACCGCGATCCTGCAGTCGATGTCGCTCTCCAAGGACGAGCTCAGCCTCGTCGCCCTCCTCGACGGCGCCCCCACCCTGGAGGAGATCTGCGCGGCCTCGCGCCGAGGGGACTTCGAGATCTGCCGCGCGGTGTGGGGGCTGTGGGTGACGGGTGTCCTGGATCGCATGCCGCAGGACACGGAGGGGCCGCGGGCGCTGGAGAAGACGGAGCCGCACGCGGAGGCCGCGGGCGCCTCGGTGGCCCGCGAGATCGACGGATTCAACGCCCGGCACCGGTTCCTCTACGAGCTCGTGACCCGGGACCTCCGCGAGGAATCGGTGGGCTTCTTCGAGCAGGCCTTCGTGCGGGCGGCCATGGAGCATCCGGGGCTGTTCGACGGCGTGGCCGTGGACGGGGCGGGAGAGCTGGACGCGTTCGCCCTGCGGCACAACGTGCTGGCCCGCGAGATCGCGGGCTACGTCCGCGGGCTGGACCGGCTCCTGGATGTGGAGGCCGACCTGGCCCGCGAGCGGCTCGGCGACCGCAAGGGGGCGATCATCAAGGAGGGCCTCCAGGCCCTGCGCGAGCAGCACCTGGCCACGCGCCGGCGGCGCTGACGGCGGTCAGATCAGGCAGACCCGCGGCAGATCGAAGCGCTCGCGGGCGCGCTGCAGCATGTAGCGCGAGCGGGCGTCCTCGATGGCGGCGTCGTCCAGCCTCCCTCGATGGCGCTCCACCGCCCGCGCGGCTTCCGCGCTGAAGGCCTCCAGCTCCTCGGGCTTCAGGGCCTGGACGGCGGCGGCGGAGACGTCGTCGTCGATCTCGCGCAGCTTGAGGCGCAGGTATTCGTAGTTGGGCCGCGTGGCCACGGCCAGCAGGTCCTGGACCTCGCGGATCTTCCGCAGCGGCGGCTCGAAGGCGCCGGCCAGCGGCCGCAGCGGCGCCACGTGGTCGTGCAGCAGCTGCAGGATGCGCGCGACCTCCTCGAGAGGGACACCCTCCGAGGCCGGGCTGGGTCTGCGCTCCGGCCGCGGGCCCGCCGCCACCAGGTCCTCGATCCGCCGTCGGCAGAAGGCGAGCGACGTGACGTCGGCCCCCGCGTCGAAGGCGCGGTCGATGCCCACCAGAACGGTCGCCAGGGGTACTCCCGCCTGATGCCAGGAGCGCGCCAGCGCGAAGTCGTGCGGGGATAGGATGTGCTCCGCTCCCCGCCGCGCGCGCAGGTGCGCCTCGATGGCCTCCACGTAGGCCTCGAGGTCGGCGTCGGCGGTCACGGGGCGGTCACGCTCACGAAGCCACCACGTCGAATTGCTCCTGGTGCAGGAGCGGATCGGGCTGCACGGTGATCCCGGGGCCGACCAGGTCCGCCAGGTCCTCCAGCACGCCTGCCTCGTCGCCTTCGAGGGCGCGCGCGATCTCGGGGTTGACCCGCAGGCGCAGCGGGTGGCCCCGCACGTCGGCGGCGATCTTCTTGACCTCGTCGTAGATCTCGGAGCAGACCGTGGCCGCGTTCTTGATCATGCCGCTGCCCGCGCAGTACGGGCATTCCTGGCACAGCGTCCGCTGCAGCGACTGCTTGACGCGCTTGCGGGTCAGGATGACGAGGCCGAACTCGTTCACGGAAAGCACCTTCGACGGCGAGCGGTCGCGGCGCAGCTCCGCCTCCAGCGCCGCCATCACCTTCTGGCGGCTCCGGCGATCCTCCATGTCGATGAGGTCCACCACGATGATGCCGCCCAGGTCCCGCAGGCGCACCTGGTGGACGACTTCCTGCACCGCCTCCAGGTTCGTCTTGAGGATCGTCTCCTCCAGGTCCTTCTTGCCGGTGAAGCGCCCCGTGTTGACGTCGATGGCCACCAGCGCCTCGGTCGGGTTGATGACGATGTAGCCGCCCGAGGGCAGCCACACCTTGGAGCGCAGCGCCCGCTCCAGCTCCACGGAGACGCCGTGCTCGTCGAGGATGCTGCCCGTCCCGTCCGCCAGCCACACCCGGGACGCCAGCTCGGGCTGCAGCTCGCGCACCAGGTCCGCCGTCTTCCGGTACTCGCGCTCGCTGTCCAGCCGGATGGCGGCGATGTCCTCGCTCAGCAGGTCCCGCAGCAGCCTCTGCACCAGGCCCAGCTCCCGGTGCAGGAGGGCCGGCGCCGCCGCCCGCCCGGCCCGGGCGCGGGCCTCGTCCCAGGTCCGCGTGAGGTAGCGCGCGTCCCGCGCGAAGTCCGCGCCGTCGCGCCCCTGCCCCGCGGTGCGCGCGATGAAGCCGCCGCCGCCCCGCTCCGCGCGCAGCTGCACCAGGATGGCCTTCAGCCGTCGCCTCTCCTCCTCGTCCACGATCTTGCGGGACACGCCGACGTGCTCCACGGTGGGCATGAACACCAGGTACCGCCCGGGCAGGGAGACGTGGCTGGTGATGCGCGCCCCCTTCTGGCCCAGCGGCTCCTTCACCACCTGCACGACGAGCTCCTGCCCCTCCTTGACGCGCTCCTCGATGGGGCCGCGCTCCTCGCGGGCGGGGGCGGCCTGCTCCTCGGGCGTCAGGAGGTTCTCGTCGAGCTCCGCGAGCACGTCGTCCACGTGCAGGAACGCGTCGCGCTCCAGGCCGACGTCGACGAAGGCCGACTGCATCCCGGGCAGGACCCGGGTGACGCGGCCCTTGTGGATGTTACCGACGTTGCCGCGGCGTGACTCGCGCTCGATGAAGACCTCGGCCACGGCGCCGTCCTCGAGGAGGGCCGCCCGGGTCTCGCGCGGGGTGCTGCTGACGATCAGGTCCTTGGCCATGGAAGTTCCCTTCCAGGAGCCGATCCCCCGCTAATAGCGGTCGCCGCGGACGCGCGCGCCGGCCACGGTGGCCGGGGGTCCGGGGCGGGAAGGGAAGGCTCGGCGAAAACGGGTGGAGGTGGCCGCCCCGCCGACCTTCAGTTGGCGAAGCGCCGCATACGGACGTTGAGGATGAGACCGACGGCGAGGAATGAATAGATGACCGAGGAGCCGCCATAGCTCATGAAGGGCAACGGCAGCCCTTTGACGGGGACGAGCCCCGCAACCATCGCGACATTGTACACGACCTGGAAGGCGAGGCCGGCCGTGATCCCCGCGGCCAGGAAGGCGCCCACGCGGTCGCGCGCGGCGCGAGCGGACTCGAGGGCTCTCCAGAGCACGAGGAGATACAGGGCCAGCACGGTGGTGACGCCCAGGAAGCCCATCTCCTCCGCCAGCACCGAGAAGATGAAGTCCGTGTGGCGGGCGGGAAGGTACCCGAGCTGGCTCTGGCTGCCCTGCTTGTAGCCCTTGCCGGAGAGCCCGCCGGACCCCACCGCTATCTGGGACTGGATCTTCTGGTACCCCGCACCGCGGGGATCCAGGTTGGGGTCCAGGAAGGTGTAGATCCGGTTCTTCTGGTAGTCCTTCAGCGCGAACTGCCAGCCGAGCCCCCCGAAGAGGATGAGCACTCCCGCGATGATGGCGATGGCCTTCGGGCGGAGGCCGCCCAGGAAGGCCACGGCCAGGAACGGCGGCAGCATGCAGAATGCCGTGCCCAGGTCCGGCTCGGCCGCGATGAGAAGCACGAGCACGGCGATGGTCAACCCCGGCCCCAGGATCTCGCGCACCCCCAGGGTCTCCCTCTTGGATTCCGCGAAGACCTTGGCCAGGAGGAGCGCGGCCACCAGCTTGGCGAACTCCGAGGGCTGGAACTGGATGGGCCCCATGAGGATCCACCGCCGCGTGCCCTGGATGCGCGGGCCGAGCACGAGGACGTAGATGAGGGCCGCCACGATGAACACGTACAGGAACAGGGCGCGGTCGGTGAGCCGGCGGTAGTCCAGGGTCACGGAGATGAGCAGCGCGACGATGCCGATGAGGATCCAGTAGATCTGCTTGATCTCGAGCCCCAGGCCCCTCCCGGCGAAGGTGGCGGAGAAGATGGTGGCCACGCCGATGGCGGAGAGGACCAGGCAGGCGCCCACCAGCACCCAGTCGATGTTCATGAGGAGCCGCCGGTCGACGGGCACGGTCTACTGCGCCGCCCGCGGCGGCGCGGGCTGGGGTACGGGTGTGTCCTGCTCGGGGGGCACGACCGGCGGGAAGGCCAGCGGCACGCCGAAGTACTTGGAGAGGACCTGGCCGGCCACGGGCGCCGCGGACTGGCCGCCCGCCGTCCCGTGCTCCACCAGCACGCCCATGGCGATGGTCGGCTTCTCCGCGGGCGCGAAGCATATGAACCAGCCGTGGGGCTGCATGGCGTGGGACTTCTTGTCCTGCTCCAGGCGCGCGTGCGTGACCACCTGGGCGGACCCCGTCTTGCCCGCAACGGTGATGCCGTTGAGCTGGGCGCGCCGCCCCGTGCCTTCGGCAACCACCGCCAGCATGCCGGCCTTCACTCCTTCGATCACCGAGGGGTGGAAACCGAGGTTCTCGGCGGGCGGCTCGGTCACGGGCACGCCGGCCACCGCCTTGATCAGGTGGGGCTTCACCAGCCGCCCGCCGTTGGCCACCACCGCGGCCACGCGCGCCATCTGGAGCGGCGTGGCCAGCACGCCGCCCTGGCCGATGGAAATGGACACGGTCTCGCTCGGGTACCACTTGTCCTTGTAGACCTTCCGCTTCCAGTCCGGGTCGGGCATCAGGCCGGTGACCTCCGCGGGCAGGTCCACCCCCGTCGGGGTGTTGAAGCCGACGCGCCGCGCGTATCGGGCGATCCGCTCGATGCCGAGCCGGACGCCGACGTTGTAGAAGTACACGTTGCACGACAGGGCGATGGCGCGCCGCAGGTCCAGGGACCCGTGTCCCTCGACCTTGTGGCAGCGGAAGGTGGTGTTGTAGATGTTCAGATACCCAGGACAGTTGAACTTCGTCTGCGGGGTGATGACGCCTTCCTGCAGGGCGGCCAGCGCCATCGGGATCTTGAAGCTGCTGCCGGGCGAGTACTGTCCCTGGATGACCCGGTTCATGAGGGGCGTGAGCGGGTCCTTGCTCAGCTCCGTCCAGGCCGCGGGCTCGATGCCCTTGGCGAACTCGTTGGGGTCGTAGGAGGGCAGCGAGAGCATGGCCAGGATCTCGCCGTTCCTGGGGTCGATGGCCACGGCGCTGCCCGGCCGGCCGGCCATGGCCTCCTCGAGGGCCTGCTGCAGCTTGATGTCGATGGTGAGGCTGACGCTCGGCCCTTCCACGGGGGGCTGGCGCTCCGCCTCCGCGACCTCCACCCCGCGGCTGTTCACCACTACGCGGCGCAGGCCGTCCTTGCCCATGAGCAGGCGGTTGTGCTCAGCCTCCACGCCGGCCTGGCCCACCGTGACCCCGGCCTCGATCCCCGCGTACGCGTCCGACTCCAGCTGGCGGTCCGTGATCTCGCCCACCCGTCCCAGGACGTGGGCCGCGCCCTGCCCCAGCGGGTACGCCCGCAGGGGCACGGGATCCACGCTGGCCTCGGGCTGCTCCAGCCGGCGGGCCTCGACGGTGGCCACGTCCTGCTCGCTGGCGTCGGGCTTTACGATCACCGCCCGGAACTGGGGGCCCTTCTTCTGCAAAAGCTTCTGCGTGATGACCGCGGGCTCGACCTGCACCAGCGCGGCCAGCCGCCGCACGCTCCTCTCCACGTCCTCCGTCTGCTCCGTGGTGAGCACGATGTTGAACGAGGGCCGGTTGTCGACCAGCACGCGGCCGTTGCGGTCGAAGATCAGTCCCCGCGGGGCGGGGATGGCCACGGGACGGATGCGGTTGTTCTCCGCCAGGTTGCGGTAGTACTTGCCGCGCAGCACCTGCAGCTGCCAGAAGTTCACCGTCAGCAGGCCCATGAGGCCCACCATCACCCACTGGATGATGGCCAGCCGGCCCTGGAGCCCGCGCAGGTCCTCGTAGATCCTCATGGCCGCTTGCGCCGCGCCAGGTAGCGGTCCACGTAGAAGAAGATCACGCCGCCGAGCGCCGCGTTGAGCGTGGCGCGCGTCAAGAGGCCGCCCAGGGAGAGCATCTCGATACGCACGTCGAAGGCGGAGGCCAGGCGCTCGAAGACGAGCGCGTCCACGAGCGTGGCCGCGAACAGGACGAGGACGCGCGCCCCCGGCTCGGTGAGGTGGAAGCGCGTGCCCGAGAGTCCGACACCGAAGCCCACCAGCACCTTGGTCAGGCCCGAGAGCCCCACCACCCCCCCGCCGAACTGCACGTCCTGCACCCAGCCCCCGGCGGCTCCCGCCAGCATGGCGTGCGTCTCGCCGCCCACCAGGCCGCAGTAGACGAGCACGAGCACGAAGAGGTCCACCATCCGGGCCTGCCGGGGCACGATGTGGGTCAGGGCGGACTGGAGGAGGAAGGCGACGAGAAGGGCCACGGCCGTCCAGAAGACCTTCACCGCACGGACTCGGTCATCTGCGGCGACGGAGGTGTTGCGGCGGCGACCATGACCTCCTCGATCCTCTCGAAGTTCGCGGAGGGCTGTACCGCGACCTCCTTGAAGAGCCCCGACCCCTTCCCCACCGAGCGCACGCGGCCCACCACCAGCCCCTTGGGGTAGATCTGGTCGAGGCCCGAGGTGACCACCACGTCGCCCACCGCCACGTCGGCCAGGACGGGGACGTACTTCATGAGCAGCTCGGAGGTGCCCGAGTCGGAGAAGGCCACCTGGCCCGCCACCACCGCCGTGGTGCGCGTGCGCTCGATGCGCACGCCCACGCCGCAGTCGCGGTCGAGCAGGAGCTGCACCTTGGCGGCGCGAGGGCCCACCTCGACCACGCGCCCCAGCACGCCGCCCACCGCGAGCACCGGCGCGTTCAGCGCCACGCCGTCCTTCTGCCCCTTGTCGATGGTGATGTTGCGGAACCAGGGCACGCCTTCGCGCACGATCACCTGGGCGGTCATCGTGGGGAAGGGCAGGACCTTTCGCAGCTCGAGGATCTCGCGCAGGCGCCCCGCCTCCCCGATCTGCTCCCGGGACGCCTCGAGCTGGGTCTCCAGGGCGCGCACGCGATCCTGCAGCCGCCGGTTCTCGTCCCGCGTGCCGCGGAGCCCCACGTAGCCCTGCCACACCCCCTTCACCCCGTGGATGGCGGAGGCCACGACGCGCTGTGGCGGCACGAGGACGCCCCAGATCGCGCGCTGCAGCAGGGACACGCCGCCCTGGCCTTCCACCTGCCGGCTGATCACGACGAGGTGCGCCAGGACCAGGGCGCCGAGGAGGAAACCGCTCTTGCGCCCCTCGATGACGCGGGCCACGCCGGGGCCCGTCCGCCCGATGGCCATCTCCTAGTCCCGTGCCACGCCGAGGCTAGTCAAGGCTGATCTTCCTCAGCAGGTCGAAGTCCGAAAGCATCTTCCCCGTGCCCAGCACCACGCTCGAGAGGGGGTCCTCCGCCACGGATACGGGCAGGCCCGTCTCCTCGCGCAGCAGCTTGTCGAGGTTCTTGAGCAGGCTCCCGCCGCCGGTCAGCACGATGCCGCGGTCCACGATGTCCGCGCTGAGCTCGGGCGGCGTGCGCTCCAGCGCCACGCGCACCGCGTTCACGATGATGCTGATGGGCTCGGCCAGGGCCTCGCGGATCTCGGCGTCCGTGATGGTGAGGGTCTTGGGGATGCCCTCGATGAGGTCCCGGCCCTTGATCTCCATGGTCATGGGCTCGTCGAGGGGGAAGGCGCTGCCCAGCTCCAGCTTCACCTGCTCCGCGGTGCGCTCGCCGATGAGCAGGTTGTACTTCTTCTTGATGTGCTGGATCACCGCCTCGTCCATCTCGTTGCCGGCCACCCGCACCGACTTGCTGTAGACGATCCCGGCCAGCGAGATGACCGCGATGTCGGTGGTGCCCCCGCCGATGTCCACCACCATGTTGCCCGAGGGCTCGGTGATGGGCAGGCCGGCCCCGATGGCGGCGGCCATGGCCTGGTCCACCA
>Ga0075428_100003116_pt1 | contig 18104 bp, 13 predicted proteins | sample RhiMetdeltSRZDD2_FD_75291 | JGI IMG/M metagenome (GOLD analysis project Ga0075428, IMG submission 75291) | Populus rhizosphere microbial communities from Tennessee, USA - Rhizosphere MetaG P. deltoides SRZDD2 | ecosystem: Host-associated > Plants > Roots > Rhizosphere > Soil | place: USA... | reverse complement strand
GTGGTTGGTGTCGAACGCGTGGTCAGTCTATGCTTTCTTGGCCTAGAACTCGAAGAACCAGGGGGGACCATGAGAACGATCGCCAATCGATTCGGCAGGGCATTGCTGGGCGCGCTGAGCGTCGCCTGTTTCGCGTTGACCATGAGCGGAGGCGCACGCGCGCAGGAGGTCACCGCGGAGACTCTCGTCGATCGCCTGCAGATCCAGGACCTGATCACGCGCTACTACAACAACTTCGGCCGCGAGAACGCGGAGAACTTCGCGGACTTCTATGCCGAGGACGCCGAGCTGATTCTGGGCGAGCGCCACTTCAAAGGCCGGAACGGCATCATGGAGGCATACGGCCGCGCGCCGGGGCAAGCGCCGCGTCCGCCGCCGCCGCCGCGCTTTTCCTTCATCGTGGCGGTCGACAATCCGCTGATCGTCGTGCACGGCAGCACCGCGACCGCGCAGCTCGTCTACACCGAGTACGTGATCGAGAAGCAGGGCGATCAGGTCAAAGTCATCACGCAGGGCAAGGAATACAGCAACTTCGTCAAAGTCGCCGGTCACTGGCGCTACAAGACGCGGTTGATCAAGAGCGGCACGGAGCTTCCGGAAGGCTGGAAGGAGTAGGGGCCCGTCGCGGCGGCAACGTCGTCCATGGCGCCGGCCTCCGTCACGCGCTCGCTGCTCGGCTACGGCGTGCTCGCCGGGCCGTTCTACCTCGCGCTCGGGGTGGGCCAGGGGTTGGTTCGCGACGGGTTCAGCTTCGCGCGCCATCCCTTGAGCGCGCTCGCGAATGGACCGGGCGGCTGGGTGCAGACGGCGAACTTCGTCGTGAGCGCCGCGATGGTGCTCGCGGCGTTCGCCGGCATCGCGCGCGTGGACGCGGCGCGCTCGCGTGGGATGCGAGGTGCACTCGTCGTCTATGCGCTCGGCATGATCGCCGCGGCGTTCTTCCCGACCGACCCGATCGACGGCTTCCCGCCCGGCACTCCGCTCGGTGTGCCGACGACGATGTCGACGAGTGGTCTCGTGCACTTGATCGCCGGTGCCGTCACCTTCATCGCGATGGCGGTCGCGTGTTGGGCCGGCGCGCGGACGATGGCGAAACGCGGCGAGCGTGGGTTGTCGCGGCTGTCACTGCTCGCGGGGTTCGTCGTGTTCTTCGGGTTCTTCGGCGGTGCGGCGTTCTCGAGTAGCGTCGGCGGCGTGGCCGGCATCTGGGTCGCAGTTGTGATGGGATGGGCGTGGCTCGCGATCGTCTCGCGCTACTTCTATCGCGTATCGCCGAATCCGAGCTGCTGAACGTCTCTCAGCGCGCCGCGTAGGTCTTGCTGAAGCCGTTGCGCGCGTTCGTCACGGTGAAGGACCCATCGTCGCGCGCCGCCACCTTGATCCAGAACGCGGGGCCGTTGTGCGCGGGTGGTGGCGGTGCGGCGGCACCCGGTGCCGGAGCCGCAATCGGCTCGATCGGCAGCGCCGCCGGCTGCTCGTCGATGACGTTCGCGATGAAGACGCCCGGCACCGTGTACTCCTGGCCGCTCAACTGCGAGAAATGCAGCTGCCAGAGATCCTCGAGCCCCGGCGACGAGAACAACACCTTCATCGCATCGGGTTGGCCGCCTTTGCGCGTGCCGTTGTTCATGATGGCGACGCGCGGCGCGACCGCATGAACGAGCACGGGCGCGTTCGAAATCGGTTGCCCGTGATGCGTGACGACGAATAGATCCACGTTGCCGAGCAGATTGCGCGGGCAGGCGAGCGCAAACTCCTTGTTCCAGGTGAGGTCGCCGAGATGCAGCGCGCGGAACCGGCCGAACGTGAAGTGGCTGCCGACCGACTGCGCGTTCTCGCTCGGATCCGGGTCCTTCGGTTGATACGCCGCGCACAACGGATTCGGCTGCCCTGCGCCGGGGACCGCGTCGCGAATCGGCTCGCCGGCCGAGGCGACGATACGGATGTCGACGCCGCGCACGCCTAAGCGATCGCCGGGTTTCACGACGGTGTGCTTCGACTTCGCGTACAGCGCGGGATAGACGTCGCTCAAGAACGTGTCGGCCGCGGGGTTCGCTTGCACGTTCGCGCCGTGGTCGATGTACTCCGCGATCGGGATGCGGCCGGCGATCTCGCTCATCGCGCCGAAGTGATCGCCGTGGTAGTGGGTTGTGATGAGGTGATCGATGCGCGTGAGCCCGGCATCCTGCGCGGCCGCCATGATGCGCCCCGCGTCGCGTGCGGCCGCTTGCCCGCCATTGCCCGTGTCGATCAGCAGGCTCTCGCCGGACGGCGCCGCGAACAACGTTGCGTTGCCGCCCTCGACGTCGACCACGTAGATGTCGAGCGTCGTTCTCGTCTGTGCAGCCAGCGCGGCGGGCAGCAACGCAGTCATGAGTGCTAGACTCGTTCGGCGAATCATCGGGCGCTCTCCTGAACTGACACCAGCGCCGGTCATCCTACGCCTTTCCGTGCGCGGAGCTCATCCATGAAAAATCATCAGGGCTTCTGGTTCGGCATCGCGACGGTAGGTTGCGTACTCCTTTTAGTAGGCTGCGGCCGCACGGAGCCCGCGGCGGAAGCCACGGCGAGCGCCGCGTCCTCGGCTCCCGCGACCGCGGCACCAGCGGAGAACGTCGCGGCCGGGGATTGGCCGACGTACAACCGGACGCTCGCCGGCGACCGGTTCTCGCCGCTCACCGAGATCGATCGCGGCAACATTGCGGGGCTTCGCGTCGCGTGCACGTATGTGCTGCCGGAAGTGTCCGCAATGCAGGCCGGCCCAATCGTTGTCGGCGGCACGATGTACTTCACGACGGAGAAGAACTCCTACTCGATCGACGCGGCGACCTGCGCGGAGAAATGGCGCGTCGAGCGGCAGAGCTCGCGCCCATCGCCGCTCGGCGTGCAGCGCGGCTTTGCGTACCTCGACGGCAAGCTTTTCCGGGGGACCTCCGACGCTCACGTGCTCGCGCTCGACGCGGCCGACGGCCACACGCTCTGGGACGTGACGATGCCCGGCGCGGACACACCGGGACTATCGATGCCGATGGCGCCGATCGCCGCGAACGGACTCGTCTTCATCGGCAATGCGGGCGGCGACCAGACAGGCGTCACGGGACACGTGTACGCGCTCGACGCGCGCGACGGCCGCATCGTGTGGCGCTTCGACGTCGTGCCCGATGATCCCGCGATCCGAGCAACGTGGCCGAACGCCGATCGCTATCCGATCACGGGCGGCGCGTTCTGGACCTCGTTCGCGCTCGACGCCCAGCGCGGCGTTCTATTCGTGCCCGCGGGCAACCCCGCGCCGGACTTCGACGTGGAAGCGCGCGGCGGCGACAACCTGTACGCGAACTCGCTGATCGCAATCGACGCCGCCACCGGCCGATTGCTCGGCTACAACCAGCTCGTCAAACGCGATGCGCACGACTGGGACGTCAACGCGCCGCCGGTGCTCGCGACGACACGTGGAGGCAAGACGATCGTCGCGTCCGCGAACAAGGACGGGCTCTTGTCCGTGCTCGACCGCGGCGGTCTCGCGAGCAGCGCCGAGGTCGGCGCACGGTTGCCGACGCTGTTTCAATCGCCGACGACGACGCGCGAGAACGTCGACGTGCCGCTGTCGCGCACCGAACGCGTGCGCTTTTGCCCCGGCATTCAGGGCGGCAACGAGTGGAACGGGCCCGCGTTCCATCCGGGGCTGAACACCATCTATACCGGCGCCGTCGATTGGTGCGCGAACGTGCAGCTCGCGCAAGAAGTGAAGGTGCCGTCGGCGGGCGCGATCTGGTTTGGCTCGGCCATCGGCGATATCCAAGCGCCACCCGAAACGGCCAAAGGCTGGTTCACGGCCTTCGACGCCGACACCGGCGCCGTCCGCTGGAAATTCGCGGCCGCGCCCGTGGTCGCCGGCGTGACGCCGACAGCCGGCGGTTTGGTGTTCACGGCGGACCTCACGGGCCGCTTCCGCGCGTTCGACGCCGAGAGTGGCGCGGTGCTCTACGAGCTCGACACCGACCAGTCGATCGGCGGCGGCATCGTCAGCTACCTGGCTGCGGGCAAGCAACGAATCGGCGTGGCGTCCGGCATGAAGTCCGGTATCTGGCCCGGTGCCGCGACAGAGAGCCGGATCCAAGTGTTCGCGTTGCCGTAATTCATCGCCGCTGCAGTGGCGGCGGCTCAAGCGGCCGATTTGGCGCCCCTGCCACCGGGGCGGTAGCCGACGGCCGTACGCCCTCGTGGTCACGCCTTGCCGCGACGTTTCTGGCTATACTCCTTCCAGGGCCAGAAGAATAAATCTCTATGAAGCCCGAGCCTCGAACAGTCCGTCGGAGCGCCGACCCGTGGCGAGCGACGACGTGAGCAAGGCCGGGGCCCTCGGTGGGTCCGCGGCCGACGCCATTTCACTCGCCACCATGATTCGGGCAGGCACGCGGCCTGAAGCCAGGGAGCACGTCGACGATACGACCGCCGTCGACGTCGGCAGCGTCGTGCGCGGACGGTTCGAGCTCGAGTCGATGATCGGAGAAGGCGGCATGGGCGTCGTCTACCGTGCCGTCGACCGGCTGCACAAGGAAATGCAGGATCGCGATCCCTACGTGGCGATCAAGATCTTGAACGCGAATCTCACATGTCACCCGAGCGCGCTGATCGCGCTGCAGCGCGAGACGCGCAAAGCGCAGCTCCTCGCGCACGAGAACATCATCAACGTCCATAGCTTCGATCGCGACGGCTCCCTCGTGTACATGACGATGGAGCTGCTCGACGGAAAGTCGCTGCGCTCGATCGTCGCGGAGGCAGAGTCACAGGGCCTGCCTGCCGCTGAGGCGGTACCAATGATCCGCAGCATGGCCAAAGCGCTGGCGTATGCGCACGACAACGACATCGTGCACTCGGACTTCAAGCCCGCGAACGTATTTCTGACGTGCAAAAGGCAGATCAAGGTGCTCGACTTCGGTCTAGCGCGGGCAAACCCGATTGCACTGCCAGCCGATGGAGGCTCGTTGCTCGACTCGCCGGCGCTCGGCGGCATGACCCCCGCCTACGCGAGTCCGCAAGTGCAGGATGGCGAGGACCCCACTCCGTGCGACGACGTGTTCGCGCTCGCGATCGTGGCCTTCGAGCTGCTGACGGGTCGCCACCCATTCGACTACGAGTGCCCGGATGTGGCTCGAATTCCGGCCGTGAAGTCCACTCCGCTGCCCGGGCTTTCGCGGTTGCAGCGAAACGCATTGATGCGCGCGTTCAGCGCGGAGTCGAGCGCGCGGCAGAAGAACGCCGGCGAGTTCCTGCTCGAGTTCGACGGGCCGAGCAAGGTCAAACGAGCCGCGCTAATGGGCACGGCGGCAGTTTTCGCGGTATCGATCGTCGCCCTCTGGCTCTCGACGCCGGATGGCGAGCCGACAGTGGCCTTCGAGGATCTAGCTCCGGAGGTCCGCGCGCAATTCGATCGAGAGGTGGCCGAAGGTGAGACGGCGCTGTCGTTCGGAGCCGCGGGCATTAACGACGCGCTGCACTATTTCTCGAATGCCTACGAGCTGCACCGCAACAATCCGCGCGCAGTGCGCGGGCTCGAAACCGTCGGAGACCGTTTCCTCGCGATGTTGCCGGATGCAGATGCGGCCACGCGGACCGAAGTCTTCGGCTTGCTCTATTGCAGCGACTACTTGGCGAGCTATGCGCCGGTGGCGGCGACCTGCACCCGGCTTCTCGGGCAGGCGCAGTGCGCGAGTATTGCCGCACGGTGCCAGACGCCGGCGCCGGGAAATAGCCGATGACGCGCCCAGGGACTCGGATGATCTCGCTCGTCGCCGTGGCGTTGGCTGCGCTCGCGTGCGCCGCAATGCGTGTCGCGGCACAGCAGCCTGCGCCGCCTCCTGCTGGAGCCGCGGTGCAAGCCCTGCAGATCGTCGATTGTCTGTTGCCGGGCCAGGTGCGCGTGATCGGTGGTCGCACGTACCCCACACCACGGCGGCCGACGCGCACGACGGCGTCGGACTGCGCCGCGCGCGGCGGCGAGTACCTCGCGTACGACCGCGCCGACTATCGCTCGGCGCTCGCGGTCTGGCTGCCCGCCGCGCAGGAAGGGGACGCCGAGGCGCAGACACTCGTCGGCGAAATCTACGAGCGCTCAATCGGCGCGGAGCCGGACTACGTGGCAGCAGCCGAGTGGTATCGCCGAGCGGCGCAGCAAGGCAACGCGCGCGCGCAATTCAATCTCGGCACCTTTTACGAGCAAGGCCTCGGCGTTCCCGTCGACAAGCTGCAGGCATTGAATTGGTACCGGCGTGCGTCCGGTCTTGCGGAAGACAGCTTGCTATTTCGCTCCGCCGCCGCGTCCGAGCAGGAGCAGCAGCGAGCTCAGCTAACCGAGCAGATCGAGCAGCGCGACCGGCAGGTCGAGGCGCTCGAGCGGCAGATTGCCGAGCTCAACCGCCGCCTTGCTGAGGCAAGCGAAGACGCCGCCGTGCGCGAAGAGTTGGCATCGGTGCGTGCGCGGCTCGCGCAAGTCGAGTCCGACCGCGGTGCCGAACGGCTAGCCCTGGCGGCGATCGCTGCCGCGGGACTGCAGCCCACACCGAACGCGGCCTTGGTCGCGTTCGAGAACCCCGAGCAGTTGAGGTATCGGCAACGCGAGTTCGGCCGATTCTATGCGCTGCTGATCGGCGTGCAGCAGTACGAGCTTCTCGACGACCTTACATCCCCCGCGAACGACGTCGCGGGGATCGCGGCCATCCTCGAGGAGCGGTACGGGTTCAGCGTGATCAGTCTCACGAATCCCGACCAGGTGACCTTGATGCGCTCGATCAATCAATTGAACGAGAGGCTCGGCGAAAACGACAACCTGCTCATCTATTTCTCCGGGTACGGTAGTCGTCTCGCGAGCGGCAACCGGCAAGTCGGCTACTGGCTGCCGACGAACGCAGAGCCGTCGCCCAACGACACTCTGTGGGTGCCGAACGACTTCGTGAGCCGGCATCTCGGCAGGATCGACGCGCGGCGCGTGCTCGTGCTTGCGGACTCGTGTTTCGCGGGGCTGCTCGGCGACGATCCAGGCTACGTCATGATCGGCGAGGGCAATTACACCGACGAGTACATCAAGTGGAAAATGCCGAAGCGTTCGCGCCTCGTGATCTCTTCCGGCGGCGACTATCCCATCGTCGAAGATGCCGAACGCTTGAATTCCGTGTTCGCGCGCGCGCTGCTCGAGACGCTCGAATCGAACGACCAAGTGCTCACGGCTCCCGAGCTGTTCCTGCGGATCAGGAGTCTGGTTCGGCGCGCGGCGGGCGAGGCGCGTCTCGCGCCCGATCCGGAGCTCAAGGCGCTCAAGGACGCGGGACACGAGGTCGGGGATTTTTTCTTCGTGCCGACCCGAGGTTGACGACGAATGCGCACAGAATCCACAACCACCACTTGCCGGTTCGGCGCCCGACGTGCGGGTGCGCGACGGGTGCTCGGGCTTGCAATCGCCGCGATTGTGCCGCTCGCGGCGAGTGCACAAACGGCGGATCCCGGCCCCGGCCTCGTTGGCCTTCCTTACGCCAACGACGTCGAGCGGGCCGCGGCGCAAGCCAACCAACGGGTCTTCGACGCGCTCGACGCGAGTTGCAACCCCGGCGGCATCTTCGACATCGTGCCGGAGCCGGGCGCGCCGCCGGCAGGCACATCGTGCAGCGACGAAGGCCGGTTCCTCGTGTACTTGAACGCCCGCGAGCTCGTCCATACGGCGAACGAGATTCGGGGCAGCGGCGCGACGATCGCGAGCCTCGGTCAGAACGTCGAGGGACTCGGGCGCGCTCTGCGCTGGACCGCCGCCGAGGAGCTCGCCGTGCAAGGCTCGATGGCGACGGAGTTCTCGAACGGGCAGCTCTCGAACCTCGCTGCGCGTCTGAGCGCGCTGCGGTTCGGAGCACGCGGATTCGGCGTGGCCAATCTATATCGAGTTGATCCCCGCCGCGACCGCCTCTTCGCGAGCGCGGACGGGCAGGATGCTGCCGGAGCGGGCTCCGACGAGCCGGCGCGCGAAACCTACAGCCCTTGGGGCGGATTTCTCAGCGGCGCATTTGGCTACGGCAGCAAAGAGCCTACGCCGCTCGAGGACGCGTTCGACTTCGACGGCTCGGAGCTCACGCTCGGCGTCGATTATCGCTTGCCGAGCAACATCGTCGTTGGCGGCATGCTCGGCTCGAGCGACCAGGCGATCGATTTCGACGAAACCGCGAGCAACGTCAGCGTCGTCGACGGCAACATCGATGCCGAGGGCACGAGTGTGATTCTGTTCGCGCTGTTTCAAGGCGAACGTCTCAACGTGAGCGGGTCCATCGGCGAGCAATCGCTCCGCTACGACGTCGTCCGGAACATCAAATACCCGTCGTTCAATCCCGAGCTCGAAAGTGCGAACTCGATCGCCAATAGTCACCCCGAAACCGACGTGCGCGTGTCGACTTTCAATTTGGGCTACGCGTTCGGTTCGCGGAAGTTCACGCTCGAGCCGTATGTGAATGCCGAGTATCTCGACGCGACGGTCGACGCCTTCGACGAAGAGCGCAGCATCAACCTGCTGAGCAATGACGGCGTGAGCAAGCGCTTCGACCTTTCGATCTCGGAGCAACGGTTCGACAGCCTCGATACGGCGCTCGGGCTGCGCTTCCAGTATGTCGTCACGCCGCGCTTCGGCGTGATCGTGCCTTACCTGACGCTCGAGGCGCACCGCGAGCTCGCCGACGACTCGCGTACGATCACGGCGGGATACGCCGCGGTCGCGGACATCCTCGGTACGAGCACGTTTGTCGTTCCAACCGACGCGCCCGATGAGCGCTACACGGTTGCGAGCGCCGGCTTCTCGATCGTTCTGCGTGGCGGCCGTCAGCGCGAGGCCGGCGGCGCCATCGTCGGCGGGCTTTCCGCGTTTGTGCAGATCAAAACCGTCCAAGACCTTCTTCACTACGATGACAACGTCACGACGGGCGGGTTTCGCTATGAGTTCTAGAATCGCCTTCGCGCGACTCGGCGCAGCGCGCGTAGGCTCGCTGCTCGCGCTCGTCGCGCTGCTGCAAGCGTGCAGCAGCGGCTCCGGCGGCAGCGACGTCGGCGCTCACGCCGCTGCGCCGCCCACAGCGAGAGTTCAGGTGCTGAACGGCGCCGCCAACCGCACGTTCCGCGAAGGCTCCGAGGTGCTGCTCACGGGCAAAGCGAGCGAGGACAGCGACGGGCCGCCAATCGCGTGGAGCTGGAGGCAAACGTCGGGACCGGGCGTGCGGCTGCTCGAAACCAATAGCACGACCGTGAAGTTCACGGCGCCGGCCGTGGCCGCTCCGACGGTACTCGGGTTCGAGCTCACGGTTACCGACTCGACGGGCAACAAGGGCAGCACATCGACGGACATCACGGTGCTTCCCTCGCGCGACTCCGACAAGTTCCTGACTCTCGACGTCGCGCGCGGTGCGTCGTTCGATACATTCGAGGTCGTCGCCGCGCTGGCGGGCGGCGCGAGCACGCGCGACGTGCCGCGCCCCTTCACGCTCGAAGCGACGGCGTACCTCGTCTATCCGCCGCGCTCCGCGCCCGCGGCCGATTGCAGCTTCGATGAGGCCGCGTTCGCAAGTGGTGTGCCGCGATCGACGACGACGGGCTGCCTCGTCGAGTGGCTCGAGGACTTGACGCCGGGCCGAGCCGCCGGCGGTGGGGGGCTGGCGGGCGAATGGCCCGCAGCCGTCACGGCGCCGGACGAGCCGGATGCCGTTCGGATGACGCGCTGGTGGAATGAGCGTTTCACGTTGCGCGTGCCGCGGCTCGACGTCCAGGAGTTCAACCAGCGCTTCGTCGACAGCCGCGAACGCAGCCGGCTGCTCGATTCGTTCGTGGCGCATGACGCCCGCATAGTGCTCGCGCTCCGCTTGACGGCTCCCGAGAATCAGCAGGACGCGACGATCATCTTGCCGGCGCTCGTCTATGGTCCGAACGCGCTACCCGCGCAGACGTTCGGGCCGGGTGCGCAAGCCCCCACGAGCAGTCTCGTGAACGGTCGCGTGGGGCTGCCGACAGAAGGGTTCGTCCCGCTCGATACCGTGCTCGCCGCGATCGAGGGCCGCGAAGCGGCACTGACCTCCGCCGTGTACTACCGCACCGTGGATCCCAGCGGCACGCGAAAGTCACTGAACGCGTGGCTGCGCCAAGCGGGCTTCCTGGCGGCGGACGGCACGCTGCTGCCGCAAGCCGTCGCCGGAACGGGCGAGTTCGCTCACGCGGTGTACGTCAACAACTTCGATCTCGGGTTCGGGCGCCAGATGTACACGCGCACCGACGAATTCGGCAATGTGTTCTCGTTCGTGAAGAACTACGCCACGCTCGAAGGCGCGATCCGGCAGCTCGACTCGTTTGCAACAGTCGTCACGGAATTCAGCCCGCTCGCCAAGCACACCGATCCCACGCCGAAGTTCGTCAAGTTCTTCACTTTCGTCGAGGACGGCAGCGGCGATGCGCCGCGCGTCGCGAGCTTCGACTTCGACGGACGCGGCGAGCGCTTCACACCCGGTAACTGCGTCGTCTGTCACGGCGGTCAGCGGCCGCCCGGTGTGTCGGAGCTCGTCTTCGACGCGCCTTGCGGCAATCGCGACGACGCAATGTGCTACAGCTGGCCGGCGCGCAACCGCGACGGTGCCACGATAGCCAACGGGGATCTTGCTGCGACGCTTCTGCCGTGGGACATACCGTCGCTGCTGTTCGCCGACACCGATCCTGCCATTCGGCAGGCGCCCGTCAAATTCGATGGCCTATCGCTCGAAGCCGAGTTGCAGCGTGAGTACGGCAATTTCTCGCGCGCCGCTCAGCTTGGCCAGCTCAAAAAGCTCAACCAAGCCGTCTACCGGACCTATTCCGCCACGAACGATGCGCAGCGCAGGCTCGTCGAGAGCTGGTACGGCGGCGTCGACGTGAACGGCCGACTGATCAGCGATATGTTCGACGACTCCACAACGGTGCCAGGCTGGCGCAACGGCGAGGTGGTGCCGGATCCGTCTCCGACGAACCCCGGCGGGTTCCTCGCGAATCCGGCGACGACGGAACAGCTCTACCACGACATCTACGCCCGCCACTGCCGCATGTGCCACACGAGCATGCCGGACGGGCCGCTGCGTTTCGACACCTATCAGGAGCTCGTTTTTCAGCGCGACTTCATTCGCCAAACGGTGTTTCGCGCCGGCACGATGCCGGCCGCGCGGCTCACGATGGATCGCTTCTGGGTGCCGTTCAACGGCGGCGTGCCGCCCGGCGAGCAATTCGCGGCATACATGGCGACCGTGCGTAACGACTTGCCAGACGCGCGCCCCGGCGCGCCGGTTGCGGACATCGTCGGTCTCGAGCTCGCGCCGAACCGTGGCGACACGGTTTACCTCGACGGCGGGGGCAGCGCGTTCGCAACGCGCCACAGCTGGTCGCTGCGCCCTCCACTCGGCAGCGCGGCAACGCTGTCCGACGCGAACGCGCGGCAGACCGCCTTCATCGTCGACCGGCCGGGGACCTACGTGGTCACGCTGACGGTCAATGAAGGGGATCCTGACCAATCGAGCATCACGAAAACCGTCGCGGTGAACAATCGCGCGCCGGTGGCTGTCAACGACCTTTACAGCCTCGACCTGACGTCGTCTTCCGACTTGCGGGACTCTCTGTTCGCCGGCACGCATCAGGATTTCGATCGCGACGGCGACGCGCTGACGGCGGCGCTCGCGCCGGGCGGGCAGCCGGCGTACGGCACCGTCACCGTGAGCCCGGACGGGCGGTTCGCGTATGCCTACACGAGCGGACCGGTCACACCGCCCAACAAGGACACGTTTCGCTACCAGGTCACGGACGGCAACGGCGGCACCGCACAGGCGTCGGCGACGATTCTGCTGAACGCCGCCGATTCCGCAACGCGCCCGGGCCCCGTGACATCGTTCGCGGGCGTCGACGCGAGTAAGGCAGCGGCCGCCGCCAGTGCGTTTGCGGTGCAGCTCGATTGGCTCGCGAGCACCGACGACGTGCAAGTCGTCGGCTACAACGTGTACCGCGATGGCGTGTTGCTCGCGTTCGTGCCGAGCACGGCGGCGCCGCGCACTCCGGTCGGTTTTGTCGACTCCACGGTCGCGCCGAACGCCACCTACATCTATCGCGTCACCGCGCGCGATGTCGGCGGCGAGTCGAGTTTGTCGAACGAGAGCGTCGTGTCCGTCATGCCGTCGTTGCGGCGGAACATTCAGACGGGTTGGGGCGCCGGCACCGATACGCTTTGGCGGGCGACCGGCTGCGTCGGCTGCCATCGCGCGGCCGCCGGCGGCCTCACACTCTTTGGCGCTCCTGAGGTCGTGATCGCCGAGCTCGCGGAAGACGCCACCGACGTAGTGCCACGGCGCCTCGAGCCGGCAACGCCCTTGCGGAGCCTGTTGCTCTGCAAGCCGCTGATCAAGAGCGATCCCAAGAGCTGCCCACACGAGGGCGGAGCGTTTCTCGTGAGCTCGGACCCGCGATATCAGACGCTATTGCGTTGGGTCGAGGGCGCCGCTCCGAACAACTGACCGTTGCCGCGCGTGTGCCAGCGGGGAATCGCTTCAGGGCAGCTTCAGTCGTTGCATGAAGGCCGCATAACGTGGCTCGCTCCGAACTACGAGATCGGATTCGGAATGCCGTTCGGGGTCCGGCGGCGCTAGTTCTCTCACTACGGTTTGTCGTCCGTCTCCGACGCTGCTACCAACGGAGGTCTCTCGGCCCAGTAGCGCGCCTCACGCAGCGCGGCTTCCTCGGTGATAGGGACACCGCGGCCGTCGTCGATCACGGGGTTCGCTGCATAGTCAGCGCCTGACAGCGTATTCAACGACTCGAAGAACTCTCGCATTTGGTGTTTGGCAAAGGACTGCACGAGCGCGTCCGGAAAACGCCCGCCGAGATCGATGTCCATCGTCGCGGCCACGAGCGTTCCTTCCGCGCCGAGGTCGAACACGATCCACGCTCCTTGGTTCGCGATCAGATACACCGAGTCGTCGAATGCCTTGCGAGTGAGCCCGGGAACGCGGCCGGTCTCGTACGCGGCTTCGAGTTGCGACTCATCGGGCGGCAGCAACGACCAGCGATGCTCCCAGATGTCGTCGTGGCTGTCGCTCGCGAGACTCAGGTTTTTCTCGGAGAGCAGCAGCCAATGGCGATCTTTGAACGGCCAGGGCAAATCGATGTGGTGGTAGCTGATGTAAGTGCCGGCGGGGCGCCGAGTCAGTACGACATGCTGGCGCCGCGCAGAAGAGTCTTCGCGGGCCCCGAGCAGCGAAAGCCACACGAGCAACCGCGGCGCCCTGACGACCTGCCAACCGACTACACCCATCGCGTGGACCTTGTCGCCGGGCTCTGCGGTCGGGTCGCGATACAGCATGACGAGGGGAGTACCTGTGGCGAGCGTCCCCAGCTCGACGGGGGACAGGTTCGGGAGACGCAGATCGCCTTGCTCGGAGTACTGCGCCAAGAGCCGCGGAATCCCCCCGCCGACGTCGCCATCGCCGAGCGGGCCTTGCGCCGCTATCGGCCCAATGTGGGTCAAGGCGAGAACCGTGAACGCGGCGCGCCGCGCGAATGCTAGATGGTTCTGCAGGAGGCGCGTTCCAGCTTGCGAATCGTGCATAGCGCAGGGCCCGCTGGTTCGTAGGCTGGTCACTAACTTGCGCGCTAGAGATGAAATTTTCGTGGCACCGGTTCACTAAAAATCATCTGACAGTCAACTCCTTATGACGACCTGTTGAAGGATCTATCACGTAAGCGACATAACATTATGCAGGTCTCGTGCCAGCCAGCGGCATGGCGACTTTTGGCTACCAGCGGAAGGGAACGCACTACTTCGGCTGACTCGCGCTGCGAATCATCGCGTCGGCCTCGTCCGACGCACAGTCGAGCGTCAGGAGCGCGTCGAACGGTGCGAGTCGAAGCGTTTGCTTCGGCACCTTCCACGGGCCCGTGAGCACCTTGGGGTCCTCGACGGTCGCCTCGATCTCGAGCGTCTCGGCGTCGACGCGTCGGTAACGCTCCACGATGCGGAGCGCGTCCGAATGAAACGAGACGCGGCCCTCGGCCGACAACCACGTGTCGTCGGTGAAATTCGTGACGTCGACGACGAACGTGTCGCCGTCCCAGCGACCGACCGCATCGCCGCGATAAGTCGGCGGTTGATCGTCGCGATGTGGCCGACCATCCGTCGGGATCAGCTGGTAGTCGTGAAACGTTTCGGACAGCAGCACGACGAGCTTCGGTGTCGCCACGATCTGGCCGACCGCACCGACGTTCCACATCCGCACGTTCAGCGTGCCGAACGCGGTTCCCACGCAGCGCAGAGTGGGATCGTCCTTGTCGCTCAGCGTCTTCGCCTTCTCGACGGCCCAGGGCTGGTACAAGCTCGCGTACGTCACGGCGTTGGGATCGCGCGCCGCCGGCGGGCGTGAGCCGCGGGCGCCGATGTCGGCGCCTCCCCACCACACACCCGACAAGTCGGGGTGGCCGTCCGCCATGCGTGGCGCAGGACCGGGCTTCGAGCTCGCGCTGTCCTGCGCGAGGACGGGTGCCGCCAGCAGACAGGCGATCATCCCGACGAGGTGGAGCGTGGTGCGCGGTGCTACTGACTCGTGCATCGAAATCCCCCTTGGTCGCGCGAGCTAGCGCGCGTTTGGCCCTTCTTGAGGCCCGAACAATCCGAACTTGGTGCCGTCGGCCATCACGAGCTCGCGCAGCATTCCGATGTGCGAAGACGGATCCCGCGCCTGAAATCCCGTGATCGTGACTTCTTCGCCTTGCTTGATCACGCTCGACTTGTAGCCGTTACGGATCATGCCGCTCGGTGTTCCGGCCTCGAACGCCCAGCGCTCGACCTGGCCGGCGTCGTTCTTCACGTCGAGGTAGAACCACGAATGCGGATTCGTGAGGCGCACCTCGACGATCGTGCCCTTGACCGTGATCGGCTGCTGCATGTTGTACACGGCAGCGAACGAATGGTGCGCGGACGCAACCGAAGCGCCGAGCGCGAGTGTCGCGCCCGCCAGCAACATCCAAACTCTGTCTTTCATCGATGAGCCTCCGAGTCGGGTTCAGCGCGCGTACGAGATGCGGTAGATGACGTCGCCATCGTCGTCGCCGAGGAGCAGCGAGCCGTCGTTCAGCGGGGTCAGATACGACGGTCGACCCCAAGGCTTGCCATCGGGCCCGATGAAGCCGACGAGGAAATCGACGTACTCGCCCGTTGGTTTGCCGTTCTCGATGGGCACGCGCACGACCTTGTGACCGGTGCGGTCCGCGCGGTTCCACGAGCCGTGGAATACGGCGAACGCGTCGCCGACGTAATCGGCCGGGAACGCCGAGCGCCCGGACGTGGCCGTGTAAAACGCGAAGCCGACCGCCGCCGAGTGCGCCTCGTACGGCACATCGGGCGTGATTGTCTTTCCCTTCAAGTCCGCGCGCTCGCCCGCGTGGCGCGGATCTTCCTTGTCGCCCATGTAGTACCAAGGCCAGCCGTAGAAGCCGCCTTCGCGCACGCGCGTCGAGTAGTCGGGAACGAGGTTGTCGCCGAGCGCATCGCGCTCGTTCACCGTGCACCAGAGATCGCCGCTGCGGGGCTGAACGGCGAGCGCCACGCAGTTGCGGATGCCGGTCGCGAATGGTTTGCCCGGTCGACTCGAGCCGACATCGAATACGAGCACGTCCGCGCGATTTTCCTCGCGGCCCCAGGCGGCGCCGACACCGTGCTCGGCTTCCCACGCCTTGATCTCGTCCGGCGTTTTCTTCGGCATGTCCTCGGCGACATTCGAGAGCGAGCCGACCGCGACGAACATGCGCCGACCGTTCGGCGAGAACACGAGATCGCGCGTGTAGTGTCCTTCTCCGGTCGTTGCGAGCTGGCTCACCACGACCTCCGGCTCACCCTTCGCTTGGCCGTCGCCCGAGCTGTAGGCGTAGCGAACGACGCGATTCATCTCGGCTACGTACAGCCACTGCGGATTCGCGCCGGCAGGGAAGAACTGCATGCCGAACGGCCGGGTCAATCCGGTCGCGAACATCGTCGAGCTTGCGACGCTCGCGCCATCCGCGGAGGGCCTGAGCACCTTGATGCGGCCTTGTCCCGACTCGGCGACGAAGATGTCGCCGTTCGGCGCGACGCGCATCACGCGCGGCCCGTCGACGTCGCGAGTGAAAACGTCGATCTTGAATCCGGGCGGCAGCTTCAGCGCTGCCTCACCGGGCTTCGCCGCGATCGCGGGGAAGTCGCGCGCCGAAGGCGTCGCAAACGGCGCCGGCAGCTTCGCGACGTCGATGCGATGCGTCTGTCCGGGAGCATCGTTCTGCCACTTTGATTGGGCGCCCGCATGATTGGGCGACAACACGAGCGGGACCAGCAACACCCATAGAGCGGAACCTACGGACAGCAAGCGGCCGTTCATGACATTCCCCCAAACGCGTTACGCGTAGATGTCCAATACTACACGGCCGGCCCGCCTCACCGGCATCAGCCGATCGGATCGAAGTTCGGCGGGGCTTTCATCCAGGGGAAGCCTTGGGCTTGGGTAGCTTGACCGTACCCGACGTCGTACAAGGCGCGCATGTAGGTTTGGTCGAAGTCCTCGGGGTGCGGGGTCGTGAAGGTCGCCGGGATGAACCCCAGGTTGAAGTCGACGCGGTCGCGTGCAGCCGTCGCGTAGATGCGAAACAAATCGCCGATCCCTTGCGTCTGCAGCAGCGAGGAGATCGCGCGTCCGCCGATGCTCATCGTCCTTCGTTCCGTTTGCGCCCAATCGGGATCGAGGCGCGCGTTGCGGATCACATAAAGGTGGCGCTCACGGTCCACGTCCGACCGGTCGAGGCGAATCGCCGAAGGATACGCGAACACCTGCGCCATCGTGCCGCCGTCGACGTGCATCTCTTGGTAACGGTGCCCATCGACTTCGACGTCGATCATCACGGGCGGAAAGCCCACCGGAATGGCCGCCGAGGCCATCAGGATGCTCACGAACAGATCTAGCGCTTCGGGTGTGCCGTGGGACGCGATCTTGCCCATGTCCCAGATGATCGGGCGTCGGGCATCGATGTCCGCGGTGCCGATCAGCAAGAAGCGGCCCTTCGCGTACTCCGCGGCGACCTCCTGCAGCACGTCTGCGGTCACGTACTTGCGCGTCATCGCCCAGAGCGGGGCGTTGTCGGCCATCGCGTCGCTGAAGAGGCCTTTCATGAGGCTCCGCTTCTTGAGCACGTCATCGGGCGTCGTGTTCGTGTATACCTCTTTCAAAGTCGCGTCGTACTTCGAGCCGAGAAACGCGAACGGCGCGATCAGTGCTCCCGTGCTGATGCCGGTCACGAGCTTGAACTCGGGCCGCGTGCCCGCGGTGGTCCAGCCGTTCAGCAGGCCGGCCGTATAGGCACCCTTGTCGCCGCCGCCGGAGATCGCGAGGTAGTTCGCCGGCGGCAGAGGCCCCGATTGTCCTTGCGCCGAGCGGTACTCCTGCTCCTTACGCACCGAGTCCGTCGCGATCGTGACGAGGCCGCTCAGGTCGCCGACCGCGGCGTAGCGCACGCCGGGCATTCCGGGGATTTCCGCGCGCGCGGTCAGTTCCGATGGCACGGCTTCGTAGCGTGGCGGCGCCGACGCGCAGGCTTGGACGAGTAACGCGACCGCGAGCGCGGTGAGTTTCAGTAGGCGATGCATGGCTGACCCCTTGTTCGAGTTCTGCTGCCAACGGCACATGGATAGCGGCGCTTGCGCTTCTCCGGCGCTACGCGGTGTCGCCGCTCCCAGTTGCGAGCCGAGACGACCGTAATGGTGAGCCTAGAAGTCTTAAGGAGGAATACGACGCTCGGCCGATGCTGCGTTATTGACGGTTTGTCAAATTCTCCATAGGCTCGGAGTTCATGCCGCCGTCGGGCGAGTCTTTCTACGACTGAAAGCTCTGCTGCCTGAGCAGGAGCGCGGACGCGCGCAGTTCGACCTTGGGGGATGCGTGAGAACGTTGGGCAAAATCGGTGCTTTCGCGTTGGCGTTGGCCACTTCCTTCGCCGCTTCGGGCGCGTCCGATCTCGACGCGAAGTTGCTCGACGCCGCGCAGAAGGCGCAGGCGACGGAGGTCCGC
>Ga0075428_100003111_pt1 | contig 18115 bp, 20 predicted proteins | sample RhiMetdeltSRZDD2_FD_75291 | JGI IMG/M metagenome (GOLD analysis project Ga0075428, IMG submission 75291) | Populus rhizosphere microbial communities from Tennessee, USA - Rhizosphere MetaG P. deltoides SRZDD2 | ecosystem: Host-associated > Plants > Roots > Rhizosphere > Soil | place: USA... | reverse complement strand
ATGGCGCCGACCAGCAACAGCAACGGCAGCGCGACCGCGATCGACCCGATGAACAACCGGGTGGCAGAGGCGAGCCGATCACCGAGTGGCCCGGCCGCGTCGAACCACACCGCGACCGCCAGCAACAGGGCCATGCCCAGCACCAAGAGGCCGCGACCGTCGCGCCGGTGTTCGGGGTCGAGCTCCTTGGCCGTGGCGGCCTGCCGGCCCACTCCGCGGACCGCCCAGCCGACCGCGTGGGCCAGGGCCATCCAGGACCAGATCATGCCGCGGCCGAGCAACGTGAACGGTCCGACCGTGGGCTTGCGTCGGACCGGCGCCCGGGTACGCGGCATGCGTCACACGGTAGCGGCGCTGCTTGACGAATCCTCGCTTTTGCGTGCGTCCGTCGTGTTGCGTCGTCTTCTCGCGCGCCGCAAAAACACGAAGCCGATCCACGATACGAGCACGGTCAGCGCCGCGAGGCTCTGCAACAGCACGGTGTACTTCGGTGGGTAGAGCACACCTTCGAGGTACCGATCGACGAAGCCCTTGGTGTTCACGCCCTCGCCGGCCTTGGCGCGCGCCCAGTCCTCGACCCAGGTGAGCGGGCAGTCGAGCCGCAGGCCGAGTGCGCCGATGACCGCCACGCCCCATACGCAGGCGGCCAGGTGCAGCCAGATCGTCCGCGGCCAGCGCCACGCGACGAAGCCGCCGAACACCACGTACAGCAGGTACGTGAAGTGCACGACCAGTACGGTCGTCGCCAGTACGCGGTAGCCCACGGCTTCACGCTAACGCGTTGGTCCGAATCACACTCGAGTACCATCGCGCAGATGATTTGAGTACGCGGCGCTGGGTCGGGTAGTCGATGTACACCAGGCCCCACCGCTGCCCGTACCCTTCTGCCCATTCGAAGTTGTCCATCAGCGACCAGGCGTGGTACCCGATCAGCTCGACGCCCTCGGTGATGGCGCGGTGGGCGGCGGCCAGGTGCTCGCGCAGGAACGCGACGCGGGCCTGATCGTCCACTGTGTCCCCAGCGCCGAGGCGGTCCGGGGTCGCGATCCCGTTCTCGGTCACGACCAGCGGCACATCGCCGTACCCCCGCTTGACCTGGCCGAGGATGTCCTGCAGGCCCTGCGGGTAGAGCTGCTGCCAGGGCGCCTCGGACGTCGGGTGCAGTAAGACGTCGCGACTGTTCGCGTCCACGTAGATCGGGTTGTAGTACTGCACGCCCAGTAGGTCGATCGGCGCCGAGATGGTCTTCAGGTCGCCGTCGCGCACGTGGTCGGCCATGGGCGAGCGCTTCGCTATCTCGTCGAGCACGTCCTTCGGGTACGCCCCCTTCAGCACCGCGTCGAGCCAGAACCGGTTCTCGAAGCCGTCCCGCAGCTCCGCCGCCGCCCGGGCGGCGTCCTGGGCGGGGTACACCGGATTGAGGTTGAGCGCCGGGCCCACCTTGGCCTTCTTGCCCGATGCCCGCAGCGCTTGTACGGCCAGCCCGTGGGCGAGCATCAGGTGGTGTGCGGCGACCCAGGCCTTGGCCGAGGACATGATCCCGGGCGCGTGGACGCCGTAGATGTACCCGACATTGACGACCGTCTTCGGCTCGTTGAGCGTCAGGAAGGTGGGTACCACGTCGCCGAGCGCGTCGTACACGATCGCCGCGTAGTCGCCGAACCGGCCCGCCACGTCGCGGGACTCCCAGCCGCCGGCATCCTGCAGGGCCTGCGGGAGGTCCCAGTGGAACAGCGTGGCCATCGGGGCGATGCCGCGCTGCCGCAGTGCCTCGACGAGCCGCTTGTAGAAGTCCAGCCCCTTCTGGTTGACCGGGCCGCTGCCGGTCGGCTGGATCCGTGGCCAGGAAATCGAGAAGCGGTACGACTTCAGTCCGAGCTCGGCCATGAGCGCGACGTCCTGCGCGTACCGGTGGTAGTGGTCGGTGGCCACGTCACCGGTGTCGCCATTGCGAACGAGGCCGGGCGAGTGGCTGAACCGGTCCCAGATCGACTCGCCGCGGCCGTCCTCCTTCGCCGCGCCCTCGACCTGGTACGCCGATGTCGCCGCACCCCAGACGAAACCGTCGGGGAACCGCATCGGCGTGACCGGTGCGGGCGCCGGCGCCGGCTCGGTACACGCGGCGAGTGCACCCGCCGCCGCACCAACCATCAGCGTCCTCCGAGTCGCCGGGAGCGCTCCCAAATTCATCCAGGAAGCGTATCGGGTACGTCGTACACAGGCCAACCGTCGTCGCCCCGCCGCACTGTCGCATGTGGACGGTAGCGCTCCCGCCGGCCCACCTCCAGCAGGTGCACCACGGTCACCCCGCGCATCTCGAGCGCGTCGGCGACCAACATCCGGTGGCACTGCCACCACTTGGTCTCAGCGCACATGACGGCCGGCCGTTCGCCCGCTTCGGCCCGGGCCACGAGAGCGTCGACGGCGGTGCGGAACTCCGTCGAGTCCATGTGGTCGGCGTAGCCGGCCAGCCCCGCGTCGTGCAACGCCGGATGCCGGGTCTCCGGCTGTCTGGGCCGCCGCCCGCCGAGCGCCTCGCCCTGCCACTCGTACCCGATTCCGGCCGTCGCCAGCGCGTTTTCGAGGGAACGGCGGCCGAACTGCGGGTGGTGCCGCGACCCGGGGTACCGGCGGACGTCCACCAGTACCGTCACCGACGCCTCTTCGAGGACGGCCACCAGGGCCGCCAGCTCCCGGGCGCCGTGGCCGATAGTGAACACGTGCGGATCGATGAGCTGCTCCCCCGCTGGCACTTTGCCGAGCGTCACTGTCGACGCACCTCCGCTGCGCCGGCCGCGCTGCTGACCGCCGCGGAAGAGGTGACCTGGCGCGAGGTGACCGTCATGCGAGCGCTGATGCGGATCCGGTCGGCCGGTCTGCTGCGACTGGACGCCGACCGACCGATCCTCGACACCATGGCCACGATCGGCTTCACGGTGCTCGACCGTACTGCAGACGAGCTCGTCCTAGGGGCCATCGGCCGGCCATGGGCCGTGGGCCGCACCCGTCCCGACCCGGACATCCCGTTCACCGCGTTCGACGAACCAGGTTGGGCCAAGATGATCGCCAACTTCAGCGTGTCCGACGGCGTGCTCGCCACCGAGACCCGCGTCCTGCTCACGGACGCGCGGTCCCGCCGCGCCTTCCGCCTGTACTGGCTGCTCATCCGCCCGTTCAGTGGCCTGATCCGCCGCCGCTGGCTCGCCGCCATCGATAATCGAACACGTGTACGATCCTAGCACCCCTCCGCGTGCGTCGATGGAGCCCTAGACTCGCGACATGCAGCCGTGCGTGGTGTGTGGCGGCGAGGGAATCGACCAGTACGGCCACTGCACGACGTGCAGTACCTACCGGGGTCTACCCCACCCGTCGCCGCCGATGCCGATCTCGACGCCACCGGATCTGCCCCAGGCCTACTCACCGTATCTCCCGGCCCCGGCGCCACCGGCCAAGCGCAGCTTCGCCGTCCCGCTGATCGCCCTGTCGGCCACCCTGATCGTCGTCACCGTGGCGATCGTGGTCGTGGCGCTGAACCGCGGCGGCGGCTCGGCGGCCGCCGGGAATCTGACCAGCACGAGTCCAGTCCAGTCGGCGGTCGACCCGTGCGTGGTCGGCGACTGGACGGTCGTCGAGCACACCGAGCACGTCCCGGTCGACGGAGTCGGCACGGTCACCATCACCGGAGGGGCCGGCGAGACCGTCCACATCGGACCCGACGGCCGGGTCACCCAGGACTATGGCGGTGGCACGGTCCTGATCGGTACCCACGAAGGCCGCACCCTGCGGGCCACCCTCCGCGGCGTCGTGGAGTTCACGATCCGCACAACCGGTACCGCCGTCGAGTTCGACGAGGTCGACCCTGGTACGGCGACCGTCACGATCACCGGGACGGTGGCCGTCAACACCACGATGCCGGTCCAACCCAGCAACGACCCAGCGCGGTACGTGTGCAGTGCCGACTCCAGCACTATCGAGAACAGCCGGTACCGCATCCGGATGCGGCGGTAGTCGAACCCAGTGCCCCCACCACCGGCGGACCTGATCCGTCCCAACTGGACGGCCGAGGAGCTCGTACACAACTCCGCCAACGAGGCCACGGGCGGGATCTGGCGGATCGTTCGGGACCACGACACCGCCATCCTCAAGGTCGCCACACCTCGACGTGTCGGTGCCGCGGCTCATCTGGCCGCCAGCGACGAGCCGGGACACTGGAACTACTGGAAGCGGGAGACTCTCGCGTACCGCAGCGGTCTGCCAGCGACGGCGTTCGCCGGTGCCGGCCTGTCCGCACCGGCGCTGCTGGCCGCGGACGAACGCGCCGACGGTTCGATCGCCTTGTGGCTGGAGGACGTACCGGGCACTCCGGGCACCGACTGCCGCAGCGCCGAGCTGGGCGATGTCGCGTACCGGCTCGGCGCGGGCCACGCCAGATGGCTGGGCTGCCCGCCCAGCGACGCCTGGCTGGCGCAGGACTTCCTACGCGACTACACGACGGCTTCGGCGGCCGCCGGCGAACTCGACTGGGACCATCCGGTCGCGGTCGCGGCTTGGTCGCCGGGACTCCGTGCCGACCTGCACCTGCTGTGGAACCGCCGGAACGACCTTCTCGCCGCGGCGGACAAGCTGCCACGCACGTTGTGCCACCACGACGTGTGGCCGATGAACCTGATCCTCGCCGCGCGGGGGCCGGTACTGCTGGACTGGGCGTTCGTCGGTCCCGGGGCGATCGGCGAGGACGCGGCCAACCTCACCCTCGACACGTTCTTCGACGGTCTGATCGACATCGACCTTCTCGACGAGGTCACCGCAGTCATCGTCGACGGCTACCGCCGTGGGCTCGGCAACGCCGTCGACGCCGCGACGATCGAGTACGCCATCATGCTGACCGGCGCGGCCAAGTACTACTGGCTGGCACCACGCATGCTCGCCGCGGCCGGTCGGCAACACAGCCGCGGCAGCTACGACAACCGGGACATGGCCGCGACGTTCGCCGGACGAGCCCCGGTACTCGAGCAGGTGACCCGGTGGGCGCGCACCGCCCTGGCCTGACGGTCTGGATCAGACCTCGAGCACGGTCGGTACGATCATCGGCCGGCGCCGGTACGCCTCGTTGACCCAGCGGCCGACGGTACGCCGGACCACCTGCTGAAGCTGGTGCGGGTCGGTGATGCCTTCGGCCGCGGCCCGGTCCAACGCCTCGGTGATGAGCGGTACGACCGGCTGGAACACCGCCGGATCCTCCGAGAAGCCCTTGGCCGACACCGTCGGACCGCCGACCACCTTGCCCGTCACCGAGTCGACGACGACCGTGGCGGCGATGAACCCGCCGTCGCCGAGGATCCGCCGCTCGGTGAGCAGGCTCTCGCCCACGTCGCCGACGGCGAGCCCGTCGACGTAGACGTACCTCGACTTGACGTGCCCGACCAGCCGCGCCCGCCCGTCGATGAGGTCGACGACGTCGCCGTCCTCGCACAGGACGACCCGGGTCGGGTCCACTCCGGACTCCACCGCGAGCCGGGCGTGCGCCCGCAGGTGCCGCCATTCGCCGTGTATGGGCAGGAAGTTCCGCGGCTTGACGATGTTGAGCAGGTACAGCAGCTCACCCGCCGGCGAGTGGCCGGACACGTGCACCTTTGCCACGTCCTTGTGGAAGACGAGGGCGCCGGCGCGGGACAGCTGGTTGATGACCCGGTAGACCGCGGTCTCGTTGCCCGGTACGAGCGAGGACGCGAGCACCACGGTGTCCCCCGGCTCGACCACGACATGCCGGTGATCGCCGGTAGCCATGCGGCCGAGCGCGCTCATCGGTTCGCCCTGCGAGCCGGTCGACATCAGCACGATCTGTTCAGGCGCCAGGCTCATCGCCTCGTCGATGCCGACGACGAGACCGCCGGGGATGCGCAACAGCCCGAGGTCGCGCGCGATCCCCATGTTGCGGACCATCGAGCGGCCGATGAACGCGACCTTGCGACCGTGCTCCTCCGCCGAGTCGAGCACCTGCTGGACCCGGTGGACGTGCGAGGCGAACGACGCCACGATGATGCGACCGCGCGCGCCGCGGAACAGCGAGTCCAGTACCGGGCCGATCTCCCGTTCCGGCGTGACGAACCCGGGGATCTCGGCGTTCGTCGAGTCCGACAGCAGCAGGTCGACGCCCTGCGAACCGAGCTTGGCGAATCCGGCGAGATCGGTCAGCCGCCCGTCGAGGGGCAGCTGGTCCATCTTGAAGTCACCGGTGTGCAGGATCAGGCCGGCCGGCGTACGGATGGCGACCGCGAGCGCATCGGGGATCGAGTGGTTCACCGCGAAGAACTCGCACTCGAACGGACCCAGTCGCTCCGTCTGTCCTTCTTGGACGGTCAACGAGTACGGCTCGATGCGCCGCTCGGCCAGCTTCGCCTCTACGAGCGCCAGCGTGAACTGCGAACCCACCAGCGGGGTATCCGGCCGGTGGGCGAGCAGGTACGGCACCGCGCCGATGTGGTCCTCGTGCCCGTGGGTCAGCACGATCGCTATCACGTCGTCGAGCCGGTCGAGGATCGCGGCGAAGTCCGGCAGGATCAGGTCGACGCCGGGCTGGTCCACATCCGGGAACAACACTCCACAGTCGACGATGAGCAGCTTGCCTTCGTACTCGAACACGGTCATGTTGCGCCCGATCGCGCCGAGACCACCCAGCGGGGTGACCCGTAACCCGCCCGGTGGTAACGCGGGTGGCAAATCGAGCTCAGGGTTCGGCTCGCTCACAGTTTCAGGCCCGCCTCGGCGGAGTCGGCCTTCAGCTGGGCGACCTGGGCGTCGGTGGCGTCCACGAGCGGCGAGCGGACCGGGCCGGCAGGCAGGCCGAGCAGGTGCAGCGCCGCCTTGGTGAGGATCACCCCTTGGGTACGGAAGTACCCGATGAACGCCGGCAGCAACTGATGATGCAGCCGGAGCGCCTCGGCGACGTCACCGCGCTCGTACGCCTCGATCATTGCCTTGGTGGGCCGCCCGAACAGGTGCGTCGGTACCCCGACCACGCCGACCGCACCCACCGACATCAGCGGCAACGTGTTCTTGTCGTCGCCGGAGTAGTACACCAGGTCGGTGCGCTTGGTGACCCACGACGTCTCGACCATGTCGCCCTTGGCGTCCTTGACCGCGACGATGCGCTCGTGCTCGGCGAGCCGCACCAGCGTCTCGGTCTCGATCGGGACGCCGCTGCGGCCCGGGATGTCGTAGAGCATCAGCGGCAGGCCGGTGGCGTCGGCGACCGTGGTGAAGTGCCGGATCAGCCCTTCCTGCGGGGGCTTGTTGTAGTACGGCGTCACGACCAGAGCCGCATGGACGCCGACCTTCTCCGCGGCCCGCGCGAGCTCGACCGTGTGGTGGGTGTCGTACGTGCCGACCCCAGCGATCACCTTCGCCCGGTCACCGACCGTCTCGAGCACCACCCGCAGCACGGTCTCCTTCTCCGCGTCGGTGGTGGTGGCCGACTCACCGGTCGTGCCGTTGATGACGAGGGCATCGTTACCCTGCTCGTCCACGAGGTACGCGGCGAGTCGGGCCACCCCTTCGACGTCGAGCGAGCCGTCCGCCTTGAACGGGGTGACCATTGCCGTGATGAGGCGCCCAAAGGGCCGCCGACGGTCCTGCGTCATGTGCCCAACCTAGCGGACAGCTATCGGCTCACGACTCCCAGGCGTAAGGGCTCGCCGCTATCTCGGTCCCGTCCGCAAGCTCGGAGATGGTGAAGTCGGCGAACACATTCGGCGCGACCCGCTGCAGCTGGCGCAGGCACTCCACGGCCAGCTCCCGGATCTCCACGTCGGCGTGCTCGGTCGCGCGCATCGCGATGAAGTGCCGCCACGCCCGGTAGTTACCGGTCACGACGATGCGCGTCTCGGTCGCGTTGGGCAGCACCGCACGGGCCGCCTGACGCGCCTGCTTGCGGCGCAGGGTCGCGTTGCCGACATCGGCGAACCTCTGCTCCAGACCGGTGAGCAACTCGGTGTACGCCCGGACGCTCGCCTCGGTCGCCTCGACGAACTTCTTGTGCAGCTCCGGATCCTCGGCGATCACCTCGGGCTCGACCATGTTGGCGTCGCGCTCCGGCACGTACCGCTGGGAGAGCTGGGAGTACGAGAAGTGCCGGTGCCGGATCAGCTCATGGGTCAGCGAGCGGGACACGCCGGTCAGGTAGAACGTGACCGTGCCGTGCTCGAGCACGGACAGGTGGCCGACCTCCAGGATGTGCCGGAGGTAGCCGGCGTTCGTGGCGGTCGACGGGTTGGGCTTGCTCCACGACTGGTAGCAGGCCCGCCCGGCGAACTCGGCCAGGGCCTGCCCGCCGTCGGCGTCTGTGGACCACGGGACGTCGTCCGGCACGTCGAATTGAGTCCAGGCGATGAGCCGGACCTGCATGGGTACGATTTCGGCCACGTGTTCGACCCTAGCGGTCCGGTACGACGAAAGAGCGGGCGACGCGCCGCGACATTTGACTGACGTCATTAGTGGTGTCATCATGGCGTCATGGACCTAACGCCGTACCTCGAAAGTCTCCGTCGCGATCTGGCGGCGACCGCGGCTACCGGCGGTGCCGAGGTGGCCAAGACGGCCGAGCTGCTGGCCGGCTCGCTCGACGCCTCGATCCGGCTCAACCTCATGGAGGCGCTCTCCGACGCGGCTGCCGAGATCACGACGAAGCTCGCCCACGCGAGCGTCGAGGTGCGGCTGCGCGGTCGCGAGGCGGATCTCGTCGTCACCGAGGAGACCGAGCCAGAAGCCGGACCGCCTCCGCCGACGCCCGCGGACACCGGTGACGTCGCCCGCATCACGCTGCGCCTGCCGGAGTCCTTGAAGGAGGCGGCCGAGCGGGCCGCCGCCGCCGAGGGCATCTCGGTCAATTCCTGGCTCGTCCGGGCCGTGGCGGCGGCGCTGCCAGGCCAACACAATCCCCCGCGCGGTGGCCGCGCCTTCGGCCGCCGCGTCACCGGTTTCGCCCAGGCCTGAGGAGGACTCCCGTGCACGAATTTCCTTGCGATCGACCGGTCACCGTCCATGTCCGCATCGGCGCCGGCTCGGTCGAGATCGTGGCCGAGGAGCGGTCGACCGCGACGGTCGAGGTCTCGCCGTACAACGACTCCGAGGTCTCCCGCGAGGCGGCCGAGCACGCCCGCGTGGAGATGCGCCAGGGCCGGCTCGTCATCGAGGTGCCCGAGGCCGGCGCCAGCTTCCTGTTCTGGCGTGGGCCGAAGGTGCGCATCGACGTCCGGGTACCGCTGGACTGCGCCCTCGACGTTCGCCTCGCCTCGGCGGACCTCACCGGCCACGGCCGGTACTCGGACGCGACCGTCAAGAGCGCATCCGGCGACACGTACCTCGAACATCTCACGGGTCGGCTGGTGGTCAACACCGCCAGCGGCGACGTGCGGCTGGTCCAGGTGGACGGCCCGGTGCAGTTCAACGGTGCGTCCGGCGACCTGACCGCCCAGTCGATCGCGGGCGAGCTGGTGGCCCACTCGGCCAGCGGCGACGTGGAGATCGAGGACATCCACGACTCCGCGAACGTGACCACGGCGTCCGGGGACGTCCGGTTCGGGGTGGCCCGTCGCGGCACCGTGAAGCTGCGGTCCGCGTCCGGTGACGTGTCGATCGGCGTACCGGCCGGCACCGGCGTCTGGCTGGACCTCACCACGATGTCCGGCACGACGCACAGCGACCTGTCCACCCCCGACCCGTCGCAGCAGGGCCGGCAGGCCGACCTCACGCTGCAGATCCGCACGATGAGCGGGGACATCGACCTCCGTCGGGTGCAGGCCGCGGCGGCGTAGCGCCGCGCCCTGTGATCAGGGGAAGCTGGCGGCCGCCGGGGCGGCCACCAGCTTCCCCTGATCGTGTGAGCTAGACGTACAGCCAGGTGAACGGGGCGAACGGCAGGTTACGCAGGACCGAGAAGACACCCCAGGCCGCGATGAAGATGCCGACCGTCTTCGGCCCGAAGCGCAGCGCCGGCAATCGCCAGCGGAAGACCTCCCGGCCGCCCCAGGCGACGAACGCGTAGAGCAGGAACGGCAGCGCGAACACGAACATCGCGTGGTGCCGGGCCGCCGCCGGGATGTTGCCGTGCAGGGTGTACCAGAACGCGCGCGTACCGCCACAGCCCGGGCAGTCGAACCCGGTGGTGAGCTTGAGCAGGCAGGTCGGTACCGCGTCCGCACCGCCGTCGGTCGGATCGGCGGCCAGCACGTAGCTCGTGGCGCCGGCGAAGCAGAGCAGGATCGCGGCCGGACCGGCCCAGCGCGGCGTACGCGCCCAGATCCGCATCACGAACCGACTGATCGGGTCCGGCGGTGGCGGCGTCCACTCGGTGGGAGGGGCCGGATGCACCGCGGGCTCGGTCGTGCTCATGCCCTGACGGTACACCGGCCCCTCCTGCCTCAAACAGATCGCTGGTACGAACGGAACGTCCGCGTGGACAGCCAGACCATGGCCGCCGCGAGGACGGCCAGCAGACCGCCGCTGAACGCGACCGCTCCCCAGTCGGGCTGGGACGCGAGGGCTCCGCGGGCCGCGTCCAGCGCCCAGTTGACGGGGTTGTAGTCGGCCACGTCGCGCATCCAGCCCGGCATCAGGCTCGCCGCCATGAAGGCCGAGGACAGGAACGTCAACGGCAGCAACAGGAAGATGTTCAGCCCGATGATGGTCTCGCGCTGGCGCACCAGCATGCCGACCGCGTTGGACATCGCGCCGAACACGGTACCGAGCAGCACCGACGCCAGGATCAGTACGGCTACTCCGAGCACCCCGCCTGGATAGTGGGCGCCCGCGGCCCAGCCGAGCAACACGATGATGACGGACTGGATCGTCGTACTGACCGCCTGCTCGACGACGCTCGCGTTCATCAGCGCGCCGCGACTCACCGGCGCCACGAGGAAGCGGTTCATCGTCCCGCGTTCGATCTCCTCCATCGCGCCCATGCCGGCCCACATGTTCGAGGACAGCGCATTCATCACCACGACTCCGGGCACGATGTAGTCCACATAGGACACCGCACCGAAGCCGGGCAGCTCCGCCACCTTGCGGAACAGGCCGCCGAAGAGGAACAGCCAGATCATCGGCTGGATCAGCGTGATGACCAGGTAACCGGGTTGGCGTACGAACACCTGCAACCGGCGCAGCGTCAACCACCACGTTTGCGTCACGATGCTCATGCCGCCACCACCTCGGCCTCGGCGAAACGCCGGCCGGCGTACCGCAGGTAGACATCGTCGAGCGAGGGCCGGGCCACCGTGACGGTGGCGACCGGCACGCCGGCTTGATCCAGCGCGGCCAGCGTGCCCGGCACCGCGGTGGGGCCGTCGTCGGCGCGGGCACTCACCCGCCGCCCCGACGCGGCCACGTCCCGAACCCCGGGAACGCGCGCGACCGCCGCCCGTACCAACGCTTCGTCGTGGTCACCGTGCAGCTCGATGTGTACGGCGTCGCCGCGCAGTTCGCCCTTCAACTCATCGGGCGTACCGGTGGCCACGATCCGCCCTTTGTCCACAATGGCCAGTCGATGGGCGAGCCGGTCCGCCTCGTCCAGATAGTGCGTGGTCAACAGGATCGCCAGCGACTGGTCCGCGGCCAGCGTCATGATCTCTTCCCACATCGCGGTACGGGTCTCCGGGTCGAGCCCCGTGGTCGGCTCGTCGAGGAACAGCACCTCCGGCCGGTGCACGAGACCCAGCGCGACGTCGAGCCGGCGCTGCATGCCACCGGAGTAGGTACGGACCAGCCGGCGAGCGGCGGCCGCGAGGTCGAACCGGTCGAGCAGCTCGTCGACGCGCCGGTTCAGGGCGGTACCGCGCATGCCGTAGAGCCGGCCCTGCAGCAAGAGATTGTCGCGTCCGGTGGCCACCGGATCGGAGCCGGAGCGCTGGGCCACGACACCGATCCGCCGCCGTACCCGGACCGGGTGCCGGAGCACATCATGCCCGGCGACCGTGGCCTTGCCGGAGTCCGGCCGGGCCAGCGTGGTCAGAATCTTGATGGTGGTGGACTTGCCCGCCCCGTTGGGGCCGAGGAGTCCGAACACCTCGCCCGGCTTCACTTCGATCGACAGGCCGTCGAGTGCGGTGACGTCACCGGGATAGGTCTTGACGAGATTGTCCGCCTGCACGGCGTACATGGGTTCCTCCGTTGATGGAATGGGGAACCCGGCTACGCTTGTGGGTGCCGCCTCGGTAGACGGGTTCCGTTTGACGAGGTTTGCTGACCCCGGCCCGGTGTTGCCGCACCGGACCGGGGTCCATCTACTGTGGACTGCCGAAGTCGGGCACCTCCCCGGTCTCGTGGAAGCGCCGCCACTCCGGTACCCCCGGCATGGTGCCGTCCCGGAGGTCGGACAGGAGCGAACGCACCCACGCCGCCTCCGCCTCGCGGAGCGCAAGGTGGAACTCGCCCTCGATGAGGAACATCCGAGGGACGGTCTTGCTCACGTACTCCATCGCCGCCCGCTGCGCGACGATGTCCGCCTCGAGCGTGCGGACCCGCTGGTCGAGCAGTTCGAACACCTCATCCGGGTGCAGGATCCCCAGCACCGAGAGGGCCGTCTCGAACTTCGGGTACTCCCGCTCCGGCACGGCGACCAGCTCCCGCATCCAGTCGTCGAGCTCGTCGCGGCCGGCGTCGGTGATCGCGTACACCGTCCGCTCCGGCCGCCGGCCCTGCCGGCTGGTGCCGCTGGCCTCGATGAAGCCGTGCTTCTCCAAGTTCTGCACGACGGTGTAGAGCGAGCCCCAGTTGATCTTCGCGCTCTCCTGCTTGCCCCGCTCGCGCAGCGTGGACGCCAGCTCGTACGGGTGCATGGGCCGCTCGACCAGTGTCGCGAGCACGACGAGGGCGAGCATGTTGCCCACCTTGCGTCTCTTTGCCATGCCACTCGCCTCCGTATGCTCGTCGCCGAGTATACGCACGCGAGTGTTATCCACGCAAGGCGGCTCGCAGCGGCTTGGCCAGGTCCCCGCGGTCCGGCGCGGCCACGTCCGCCAGGCCGAGCCAGCCCGCCAGCCGGCGCAGTTCGAGAGCCAGCGCCGGCACGGTCGACGGCGGCGCCCCAGGCTCCCCGAACGCCCCCGGCACCCGCAGTACCCCGGCCTGCCGGTCGGCCTTCAGATCGACCCGGGCAGCGAGCCGCTCGTCGTGCAGGAACGGCAGCACGTAGTACCCGTGGACGCGCTTCGGCGCCGGTACGTAGATCTCGATGCGGTACCGGAAGTCGAACAGCCGCTCGGTGCGCCCGCGCTCCCAGATCAGCGGGTCGAACGGGCTGAGCAGCGCACTCGCCCGCACCGCACGGGGCAGCTTCGCGTCCCGGTGCCGGTACGCCCGCTGCTTCCACCCCTGCACCGTCACCGGAACCAGCTCGCCCGCCTCGACGAGCTCGGCGACCGCCTCCTTGAACCCTTCGACGGGCAGCCGGAAGTAGTCCCGCAGCTCGGCTTCGGCGGCCACGCCGAGCGCCACGGCCGCCCGCCGCACCAGCTCCCGCCGCGCATCGGCCTCGGTCGGCTCGGGTGCCGCCAGCACAGACGCCGGAAGGACCCGCTCCGGTACGTCGTACTCCCGCGCGAAGGCGCCGTTGCGCCGGGCGGTGACGACCTCGCCGGTCCAGAACAGCCATTCGAGCGCGGCCTTGACGTCCGACCAGTTCCACCCCCAGTCCTTGGTACGCCGCTTCGGAACGTCCGACTCCACCTCGGCGGCGCTGACCGGACCGCGCGAACGCACCTCGTCCAGCACCCAGCCGACCAGATCGGGCTGATCCTGCGCGATGGTCTTCATCCACTTCCACGCCACCTCGTGCGCCCGGGCCATCCGCCAGCGCATCAGCGGCCAGTGGGCGACCGGCAGCAACGACGCCTCGTGCCCCCAGTACTCGAACAGCGCCCGCGGACTGCGGTACGCGGCCCGATCCAGCAGGTCCATCGGGTATGGCCCGAGCCGGCTGTACAGCGGGACGTACTGCGCCCGCTGCAGCACGTTGACCGAGTCGATCTGGATCAGCCCGATCCGGTCGAACACCCGGCGCAGATGCCGCATGGTCACCGCTCCGGTGGGCGGCGCGTCGGTGAAGCCCTGGGCCGCGAGCGCGATCCGCCTGGCCTGGGCAAGGGAGAATGAATCCATCGGCACGCCACGATAGCCGTACCCTCTGACAGTCCCCGGTACGGACTAGTGGCGGACGGCGGCTCGGCCGTCGACCTCGACGAGGTCCGGTACGCCCTGCGGCTCGACTGAGCGGATCGGCAGCCCGATCAGCAGGGCCAGGCTGATCCACACGTACGCGCTGCCGCCGAGGAACTCGTCCACTCCGGACAGGTTCCACCGCCACAGCCAGACGATCGAGCTGCACAGCACCAGGTAGGCACCGATCGCCGCGCCGAGCAGCCACCGGCGACGCGAACCGGTCGCCCGCAGCCCACCGTCGACCAGCAGGACGAGCGCCGGTACCAGCCAGACCAGGTGATGGATCCAGGTCACCGGACTGACCAGGCACCCGGTGACGCCGGTCAACGCGATACCCGTCATCTCGTCGCCACCGCGCCGCTGGACCTGGCGGATCCGGACGAACCAGATCGCCAGTACGCCCAGCACGCAGACCAGCCAGACCAACGGATTCGGGTTGCTCGGATCGATCCGGGCCAGGACGCCCTGCAGCGACTGGTTGGACACGAACGACAGCACGCCGATCCGGTCGGTGTTCCAGATCGCCTCGGTCCAGAAGATCCGCGACTCCTCGGGCATGACCGCGGCGGCGAGCAGGGTCGCGGTGATCGCGGTGGCGACGGCGACTCCCGCGGCCCGCCAGCGACGCGTGACGAGCAGGTACAGGATGAACAGGCCCGGGGTCAGCTTGATGGCGGTGGCGAGCCCGATGCCCAGTCCCGCCCAGCGGGAGCCGCGGCCCAGCAGCAGGACCGCGTCGGCCATCACCAGGGCCACCAGCACCATGTTCACCTGGCCGAAGAGAAACGTCTCGCGCATCGGCTCGTACGCGGCGATCAGGCAGACCGCGACGGCGAACGCGAACCACCGGGACCAACCTTCACGAACGACGATCGGGTCGACCAGCCAGTACAGCACCGCCGCCGTCGCGACGAGCGTCAGCGTCACATGGATCCCGATCGCGACGTGCCACGGTACGAGCACCATCGGCAGCATCGTCAACGCGGCGAACGGCGGGTAGGTGAAGCCGTACTCGGTACGCGGCCGCAGGTAGTCGTACAGCACCCCGCCTTCGGCCCAGTAGTTGAGCGCTCCAAAGTAGACGTTCAGGTCGAAGAAGCCGTGTCGCATCGCGATGATGTAGTCGAAAACACCCACGACGACGGCGAGCGCCGCGACGATCCCGGCCTTTCGTACTGTCGTCACCATGGCTGTCGGTTATGTCCGGCCGGCGCGCTCCGGCGACGCCGGCGAGATTGCCCGGATCCAGTTGGCCACGTGGCGGATCGCGTACCGCCGGCTACCCGCGCACGTGTTCGACGAGTTCGACGAGGGGTGGGTAGCGCAAAGGTGGCGCGAGGCGATCGAGAAGGCGCCGACACCGCGTCATCACGTCCTCGTGGCGATCGAACAGTCAACGCAAGACTATCTGGTGGGCTTCGCCGCGTCTGGGCCGGCGGACGAAGCGGCACTGGCTCCCGGCGAAGATCCGCTGGCCGAGGATGTCGCGGCCATCACGGACCTGCTCGTCGAGCCGCGATGGGGGCGGCGGGGCCACGGCAGCCGGCTGCTCGCGGCGTCGGTCGCACACTGGCGGGACGACGGGTTCACCTCGGCCGTCGCGTGGGCCTTCCGGGACGACCCGGCCACGAACCGCTTCCTCACCTCCGCCGGCTGGGCGCCGGACGGGACGACCCGGGCGCTGGACGTCGACGACCTGCTGGTACCGCAGCTGCGGCTGCACACCCTAGTCGAGGAGGGCACCCAGGCCGACGGTGAGGCCGGGCCGGTTGACGACTGAGCGGATCGCGAGCAGCACGCCGGGCATGAACGACGCCCGGTCGTACGAGTCGTGCCGGATCGTCAGCGTCTCCCCCGCCGTACCGAACAGGATCTCCTGGTGCGCGACGAGGCCGGCGGCGCGCACCGAGTGCACCCGGACCCCGTCGACCGTCGCGCCGCGGGCGCCGGCCAGCTCGTCCTTTGTCGCATCGGGCATCACATCCCGCCCGGCAGTCCGGCGCGCCTCGGCGACGATCTCGGCGGTACGCACGGCGGTCCCGCTCGGCGCGTCCACCTTGTTCGGGTGGTGCTGCTCGATGATCTCGATGGAGTCGAAGAACCGGGCGGCCCGGCCGGCGAACTCCATCATGAGGACCGCGCCGACCGCGAAGTTCGGGGCGATGATCACGCCGACCTCGGGCTTGCGGGACAGCCAGAACCGCACCCGGTCCAGCCGCTGCTCGGTGAAGCCGCTCGTGCCCACCACCACGTTGATGCCCTGCTCCACGCACCAGTGCAGGTTGTCCATCACGACGTCCGGGGTCGTGAAGTCCACCACGACCTCCGCGCCGGCGTCGGACGCGTTGAACAGCCAGTCCCCCTGGTCGATCATGGCGACGAGCTCGAGGTCGTCGGCGGCGTCGACGGCCCGGCACACCTCGACACCCATCCGCCCTCGGGCACCGAGGACTCCTACCCGAAGCGGCTCCTGCGCTTCCGTCATCACGCCACCATCCTGAAGTCGTGATCCTCGAAGGGCCCGATGACGGCGAGCGACATCGGGCGGGCGAGGAGATCTGCCGCGGCCGCCCGTACCTGCTCGACGCTCACGGCGTCCACCTTGGACAGTAGCTGATCGACGGACAGCAGTTCGTCGTAGAGCAGCTCTCCTTTGCCCAGGCGAGTCATCCGGGAACCGGTGTCCTCCAGCCCCAGCACGAGCGAGCCCTTCAGCATGCCCTTGCCGCGGGCCACTTCGGCGGCCTTCACCCCGTGCGCGGCGACCTCGGCCAGCTCGGCGCGGATCAGCTCCAGGACCTCGTCCACCTTGCCCGGCGCACAGCCGGCGTAGACGGCGAACAGGCCGGTGTCGGCGTACTGCGACGTGTACGAGTACACCGAGTAGGCGAGCCCCCGCTTCTCGCGGATCTCCTGGAACAGCCGGCTGGACATGCCGCCGCCGAGCACGTTGTTGAGTACGCCGACCGCGAAGCGGGTCTCGTCGAGGCGGTGGATGCCGGTACCGCCGAGGACCAGGTGTGCCTGTTCGGTGTCCTTGGTCAGCACGACGAGGTCGGTCCGGGCCGGTACCCGCTTCCCGCCGCGGTACGGCGCCGGGTCCGCGGGCGTGTCGGGGAACCCGGCCGCCGCGAACGCCTCCCGGACGAGCCGGACGACCTTGCGGTGATCCAGGTTGCCGGCCGCGGCGACCACAATGGACGGTGGAGCGTACCGCCGGCGGTAGAACGACTGCACCTGCTTGCGGCTCATCGCCGAGATCGTCCCCGGCTCGCCGGAGATCCGCCGGCCCAGCGGATGCTTGCCGTACACGGCGGCGGCGAACAGGTCGTGGACCTCCTCGCTCGGCTCGTCGTCGTGCATCGCGATCTCTTCGAGGATGACCCCGCGCTCGGTCTCGAGGTCGGCCTCGGCGAGCACCGAGTCGGCCACGAGGTCGCAGACGACGTCGATGGCCAGCGGCAGGTCGGTATCGAGTACCCGCGCGTAGTAGCACGTGTACTCCTTGGTGGTGAACGCGTTGGTCTCGCCACCCACCGCCTCGATCGCGGCGGAGATGTCCAGCGCGGTGCGCTTGTGTGTGCCCTTGAAGAGCAGGTGCTCCAGGAAGTGGGAGACGCCGGCCAGTTGCGGGGACTCGTCCCGCGAACCGACCGCGACCCAGACCCCGAACGACACGCTGCGCATCGCCGGGATCGCCTCGGTCAGGATGCGCAACCCGTTGGGCAGCACGGTCCGGCAGACCGTACCGCCCAACGGGTCGGCGTCCAGCGTGCGTGTGACCGCCCGCGGCTGCGCGTGCATTGCTGGCCCTCGCTCCGCTGCGCTCATGCTGGCCCTCGCTCCGCTGCGCTCACGGGGGTCAGCGGTCGCGGTGCCGGCGGCGGCGGAACTCGCCACCCTC
>Ga0075428_100003108_pt1 | contig 18124 bp, 14 predicted proteins | sample RhiMetdeltSRZDD2_FD_75291 | JGI IMG/M metagenome (GOLD analysis project Ga0075428, IMG submission 75291) | Populus rhizosphere microbial communities from Tennessee, USA - Rhizosphere MetaG P. deltoides SRZDD2 | ecosystem: Host-associated > Plants > Roots > Rhizosphere > Soil | place: USA... | reverse complement strand
GTTCGGGATGGAGATGCCCTTGACGCGTGCGTGTACCTGACCTTTGCCGGGCAGGCGGAGCGTCACGCTCGGCATCTGTCCCGCGTACGCGATGCGTACCGGATTCGAGATCGCTTCCTGATGTTTGTACAACCCATTCGTGATCGTGCCGTTGCGGATGACGTATTCGGCACCCGCGGGCATCTTGTCGATCTGATAGACGCCGCCGCCGAGTCCCGACATCACGTAATACGCGCCGCCCGCCTTCGCGAGCATCTCGACGCCATCGACCGGGTTTCCGCGCGCGTCGAGGAGCTTCGCGCGCAGCGCGCCTTTGCCGAGGCCGCGAACGAGAATCGAAACGTCATTCGGTCCCGCGACGGTCAGTTGCGGAAGATCGACTTCGTCGATTTGCTTCGAGACCGGATCGTAGGCGGCGACCTTGTACACTCCGCTGAATGAGAGCGGAACGTTCTGGACTTCAAAGCGTCCGTTCTCGTCCGTCGTGACGATGCGCATGCCGTAGATCTTCACGAGCGCATTCGCCACGCGCTGGAACTTCGACGCGTCGCCCGGAAACGCCGGGTCGTCGCGGAAGACCGTGCCGGTCACGGTCGTGCTTTGTTCGGCGGGAGTGACGGAGAGCGTGAGATTGACCTCGCGCACTTCGTCGCCTTTCAGATCGAAATCGGTCGCCGCCTGTTGGCGCGAGACCGTCCATTCCGCTGCGACGACACTGATGAATCCCGCCGGCACGGTCTCCGCGTTGAAGCGGCCATCCGAATCGGTGGCGATGGTCATCAGCGGATAGCCGTTGTTGAAGATGCCGACGGATGCGCCGGCGACCGCTACTCCGGTGTCCGAGCGCGTGATCCTGCCGAACACGCGGCCATTCTTCGGAGTGGGCTGGCGGTAGATCGAGATGTCCTGCTGCTCGATCTCGCCCGGCGTGGCGACCTCGCCCGCCGCGTAGCCGATGTTGCCCGCGGAGTCGCGCGCGCTGAATGCGAGCGGTCCGACCGGAAGATCTTCGATGCGATAGAAGCCCAGGTCGTTCGTCCTCGCGGTGCGCACGCCTTCGAACACCGTGCTGCCGACGGTGACGTCGGCGTTCTTCACGGCCTCGCCGTTGTCGTAGCGCACGTAGCCTTCCGCGCTGCCGCGGCCGAGGAGCTGCAGATTGACGAAGTGCACGCGTCCCGGAAGGCGAATCGTTCCATCGACGTTCGTGTACTTCGTCAGATTGTCCGCGTGTCCGAAGAGACGGAACGATCCGCTGAAGTCGCCTTCGAAATCGCGCCTAACAAATTCGAACAGGTACGAGCCGTCCGCGCGCGTGTTCATGATCTGCGCCGGCTGGAAGTACGGATTGTTCGGCACGCGGCGGCGCGGCTGGTCGAGCTCTTCGAAGAGCGCAAATCCTCGTTCAGGATTGGGAACGCCGCTGAAGAGATAGACCTCGTGATTCGCGAGCGGCGTGTTGTCGCCCTTCACGAACTTGCCATAGATGATTCCCGCGGGCGCGTCGTTGTCGATCTTCGGCACGTGCTCCCCGGGGAAGCTCGCGGCCGCGTTCGTGACCGGATCGAGAAGCGGATCGATCTCGATCGTGTACGGCGCGTTGACGTGGAGCACGTGATCGAACGTGAGATCGATGACGCGCGCGCTCGGCTGCAATGCGGCCGCGGAGATCGGACGCGGCTCATCCATCCAGACGACGCCGTCCTTGTTGAAGTCGATCTCGCCGTGGAACTTCGTACGGAGATCGAGGGCCGGCACTCCGGCGGCGACGGGACGATTGAACAGAACGGAGACTTTGTGGCCGTTCTCGTCGAGGTAGAGATCCTGACGAATGCCCACGACACGCAGCGTCTCGAGCGGCACCACGCTCGAATTCGCGGACGTCACGAACGCGCCGTTCGACTGCAGCGCGGTGACCGATGTTAGGCCGCGCGTGAGCGGCACTTTCATCGTCTGTCCGGCGACACCGGTCAGCTCGAGATGGGCCCGTAGCGAGCCGTCGGTGGAATTCGGGTAGAGCAGCTCGAGGCGGAACGGTCCGTCGACCGACGGCGTGATCATCACCTCGAGGTCTTCGGTGCTCCAGCGTCCGACGAGCGCGAGCTCGCCGGTGCGGCCTAACGTCGTCGAAGAGATTCGCGACAGATCCGCGAATGGAAGCTCGCGCACCCAACCGCTCGCCGCTTCGTTCGGAACGTCGACGCGGCGTCCGCTCGACACTCCGCGAATCGACAGCGCATACGGCCGAGCGTTGCCCGCGACATCGGGTCCGTGCACGAGCGCCGCGACGTATCCATTGCGATGCGATGCCGCTTTCCCGAAGTCGTCGACGAAGGTCTCGAACGTCGTTCCGTTGACGAGACCCGCGGCCGCGAGCTCCGCGATCACCACTGCATCCGCGGGACGCGCGTACTTTTCCTGACGACGCAACGCGTCCCACTGCGTGAGCTCGGCCTCGTTGCCGAGGAGATCGAGCGCGAGCGCGACCAGCGCGTCGCGCTTCGAGCCGGGCGCATCGTTCGCGAGGAAGATCGCCTGCCCCGCATGCGCGATGTCCACCGCGCGGCGATACACATCGCTCTTGATCACGCGCGGCAGCTTCGCGGTCGCCGACGTCGCCGGCGCGGTGGCGATGCTGTAGCCGAGTCCGAGAATCTTCAGGTACTCGTCGACCAGCGCCGGACTCACGTACTGCGCGTAGTGCGGCATGATGAGCGTCGTCGGCGACAGCGGAATCCCGGTGTCGCTCACGCCCATGTGCAACTGCGCGGTCGCGACGGCGTTCTCGCTGTCGATGTGCGCCGCGGTCGCGAATACTTTTCCGGTCACGCCCGAGCGCAGGCGGTACTGCACCGTGCGCGTCTCTCCCGACGGGATCGTGATCTCGTCCGACAATCCGCCGTCGATGCGGCAGACATTCGCGTTCGCCGCGGACTCGCAGGGAGGCACGCTGTTCGCGAGACGCATCGTCTGCGTCGCCGGGCTCGTGTTCGTGACGAAGCTGTAGGTGGTGTAGTCGATGCCTTTGCGCACCGTGTCCGGATGCGAGAAGGCGATGTTGAAACGCGTGTCGTGAACGACGACCGAGGCGCGCGGACGCGCGATGAGCGGCACGTCGTCCTGGCCGTTCTCTTTCAGCGTTCCCTTGAGCTCGATCTCGATCGTGTGCGTGCCGGGCTTGAGGGCCTCGACGCTCCACTCGGCTTCACCTTCCGCCTGCGCCACGAGGAACGTGACGCCGTGCTCTTTGTCGACGATCGGCACGGCCTGCCCGAGGGCGACCGGCGGCGTGGTGCTGGCCGTGCGCAACTGCGTCGGCACTTTGATCCGCGCAGTCAGATTTTCGAGCCGCGCCGTGCTTCCATCCGGCGCGCCGTTCGACACCGTCAGCACGACGGCGAAGAACTGGTGCATCACCGCGAGGCTGTTCGGAATGACGATGGCCGCCGGAATCGGCGGCCGCGGTCTGACGATTTCTTCCGCCTCCTTCGGTTCCTTCGGAGTCGGATTCTCTTCCGGTGGAAGTTTGTCGTTCTCGAACTGGACCGGAATGACGTCCGGCGGCGTGAACCGTCCCACGCCGATCGTCTCGATCGGCGGCAGCTTGTACGGATCGATGATCGGCATCTCCACGATCTGTCGCGTGCGCGGGTCGACGATCACCGGGAACGGGATCTTCACTTCCTGTCCGCGGATGAAGAAGGACAGCGTGTATTCGTAGACTTCGTAGTTGCGCGCATCGACGACGATGCCGCGCGCGCGGATCTCTTCCGGCGTGAGCTGCCGCACTTCGACGGACGTTTTGAAGAGATCGGCGACGATGATCGTCGCCGACGACGGACTCGCGTACTGCAGGAGCTCGCGCCCCTTCATCAGCCGCACGTTCTGCAGGATGTACGTGCCTTCGCGGCTCAGTCCTGGGATCTCGAACTTGTGGCCGGGCGCGGTGCTGAGCTCGAGCGGTGCATCGAGACCGGGACCGGTGAGATCGCCGACGGCGAGCAGGCCTTCGATGGCCAGCGCCTCGTCGTTCATCTTCCCGCCGAAGCTCGTCTGCACCGTGGTCGGTACATCGAGCGGCGTGGTCACGGGATCCGTCGTTTCGACGGAAAGGCCGATGCCCTGGATCTCGAGGCTGGCATTCGTGATGTCGGCCGCCGATGCGGAGACGCTCGCCAAGAGGGCGAGGGACAGGATCAGTGCGCGGAGCAGACGGCGATGAGTCACGATTCTTAATTCCCCCGAGGAGATGCGGGTTGGTCGAGCTCGCGGAGCTGGCGTTGGATGGTGGTGGTGCGCGATTCGACGCGCTTGGACGCCGGCGGAATGATCAGCGCGTCGGCGGGCACCGTCTCCGCGCCGACGCGCGTGATGGTCGTGCGGAACGTGACCTCCGTTCCCGCGTCGGCGTACGTGAACGCCTGCGTGAGCGGAAGGCTGTACGACGCATCGCCGTCGTCATCGGCGCTGTTCGTTTTCACTTCGCGACCGACGCCGCCGCGCGCATTCGCCGCGCGAAGAACGGCGTCGTGCTCGTCGCGCACCGGATTCGGATACGCGGCGCCGATGAGCACTTCCACGGCTTCGCGCGAGAGCGCGATGCTGCGATCGACTCCGACTTCGACTTTGCGTCCCGTCGCTTCGCCGTCGACGAACTCGAACTGCTCGACCGAGCGGCCTGCGGCGCCGCGAACGCCGAGCGGCGTCGCCTTCCAGTTGCGCTGCGGCTTCGCCATCAGCGCGGTCTTGCCGGTCTCCGCGACCACCGACGCGATCTCATCGAAGCGCGTCAGGCTGTACGTGCCGGCGTGGCGATCGATCTCGGTGACTTCCTGCTTCTCGTAGTCGACGATGACCGTGCGGTCCGCGGTGATCGTCACCATGCGATTGCCGGAGCAGTACTCCTCCATGGTGATCGTCTTCGCGCTCAGCGGATCCTGGATCTGCCGCGTGAGATGAAGACTCTTCGGAAAAAGAAGTCGCGCCGGCGCTGCGCCGGCAGACAGGACGGACAGACTGAGCGCAAGATGCGCCAGGCGACGAAGGACTCTGGCCATGTCGTTCTCTCTAAGGGGACCCAGATTTTTGGTTGTGAAACTCTCTCTCGGGGGCGCGAGACATTACGGGTCGAACACCCGCATGTCAATAGCTCAGCACTTCACTTCCCCACTCCCGTCCACCGAAACAGACCTTCTTTAAATGGGGAATGACGTGTAAGAGAAAGCTTTATTACCAAGTCGCCGGAGCGCCGGCGTCCTCGCCGGCTGATGTGGCGGCGTCCCGCGCCGCCACCCGGGCGGGAGCGCGGGCTACCACACTTCTTCCGCGGCGTTGGCGATGGCCGTCGCTTTCGCGGTCAGCGGGTTGTTCCCCATCGCCTCGGCCGAGTCTTTGCGCGCCTGCATCAGATCGCCCAGCTCGCGAAGCTGCTCGTCGGAGAAGAGCGAGCGCGCCCGCTGGAACATCTGTCCCTCTTCCTCGCGGATGTGATGCTCGATCAGATCCTTCAGCACTTTCGCCTTCGCGGAGAACTCGTGCGACTTCGGGCTCGCCGATTTCAGCGCGGGCAGGACCATGTCCACGACATGATGTTCCTCGGCCGCCTCGTAGAAGAGATCTTCCGCATCCGAGCCCCGCGTCTTCGCCTTGAAGGCTGGATAGAACACCTCTTCCTCGAGCTGCGAGTGCATCTTGATCTCGCGCTCGATCTGCGCGACGAGCGTCTCGCGGATCTTCACGCCGCGCTCGGTCGTCTCGGACAGCTCACGCAGAAGCCGCTTCACCGTCGCATGGTCCGACTTCAACAACGTGATTGCATTCGGCATCCGCCCATTCCTCCTATGGAGTTGGCGGTTGTCAGTTGGTGGTTGGCGGTAGATTCGTTCTGCCGCCAACCGCCAACCGTCAACCATTTGCACGAAATGCGTGATGCATGCCCGTGGAGTGCGGTAAAAGGCGTCTCGCGGGCAACAGCATTCCGGTGTAACCAGAGATCCTCGCCGCTTCGCGGCAAGGATAGACTTCAGGCAATGACGGATCCATCCATCCTCCACGACCGCGTTCGGGAATCGCTCGATACCGCCGGCATCGAATACGAAGTGCTCGCCTGCGAGCCGCACCTCGCCGACACCGCCGAGTTCTGCAATCACTACGGAATCGCGATCACCGAAGCGTGCAATGCGATCCTCGTCGTGCTCAAGACCACGCCGCGCGGATACGTCGCCTGCCTCGTGCGCGCCGACACGAAGCTCGACGTGAACCGCAAAGTGTCGGAGCTCGTCGGTGTGAAGCGCCTCTCCTTCGCATCGGCGGAAGAGACCGCGGAGCGCACGGGCATGCTCATCGGCGGCGTGAGCATCGCCGGACTTCCTCCGGAGATTCCGATTTACCTCGACACGCGCGTGATGGAACAGCCGCGCGTGATCATCGGCGGCGGCAATCGAACGAGCAAAGCGCGGCTGGCGCCGCAGGAACTGCTGAAACTTCCGAACGCGAGCGTCGCCGATGTGGCGGTGCCGCGATGAGCGACCGTCCCTACCTCGATCTCATGCACAAAATGATCTCCGGCGAGATCCCCGCACCGACGGTCGCGCAGACGGTCGGATTCACGGTGGTCGAAGTGCGCGCGGACTTCGCCGCGTTCGAGATGGACGCGACGCCGCAGCGTCACGCGAATCCGATGGGCACGATCCACGGCGGCATCCTCTGCGATCTCGCCGACGCAGCGATGGGCGTCGCCTGGGCGAGCGAGCTTCTGCAAGGCGAGTCGTTCACGACGCTCGAGCTGAAGATCAATTTCCTCAAGCCGGTGTGGGAGACGAAGCTGCGCGCGGAAGCGAACGTCGTGAAGCGCGGGAAAACCGTGGGCCTCGTCACCTGCGATGTGCGCGACGCGAAAGGCGATCTCGTCGCCCACGTGACGTGCACGCAGATGACGCTGCGCGGGGATCAGGCCAAGGGTCGATGAAGCGCGCGCTCCTCACGCTCCTCCTCGCTTCGTCACTCGGCGCCGAAGGTCTCGACGACTACGTGCGCGAGCAGATGATCGTCGCGAACATCCCCGGCATCGCCATCGCCGTCGTCCAAGAGGGCGCGGTCGTGGAGATGAAAACGTACGGAACCGCGAGCGTCGAGCATCAGTGCGCCGTCACGCCGTCGACGCGTTTTCAACTCGCGTCCGTGACGAAGGCGCTGACCGGCACCGCGCTCATGCGGCTCGTCGAAGAAGGCGCGCTCTCGCTCGACGATCCCGTGTCGAAATTCATCGCCGATGCGCCGGAGTCGTGGAAGCCGATCACGATCCGCCATCTCGCGACACACACGTCGGGACTGAAAGAAGCGCCCGATCTTCCGGCATCGCTCTCGAGCGCCGAGGCGGTGAAGAAAATCGCGGCGCTTCCGCTGCAGTGGGAGCCCGGCACGCGCGCCGCGTACGGCAACTCCGATTTCATCGTGCTCGCGCACATCATCGAGCGCGTCACCGGCATGACCTTCCCCGCGTTTCTGCAGCGCAAGCTCCTCGGGCCGCTCGCCATGACCGCGACGATGTTCGACAACGCCAGCGAGTCGGGACGCGCGCGCATCACCGCGGTCGTTCCGCGCCGCAGCGGCGTGTACCTCTGGAGCGACGGCGTGCAGAAGACCTACACGTTTCTCTATCCCGAATCCACCTATTCCGCGGGCGGACTCTTCTCGACGATCGAAGACGTGGCGAAGTGGATCGTCGCCATCGATCGGGGCACGCTGCTCAAACCGGAATCGCTGAACGCGATGTGGACCGCGGCGCCGAAATCCGACTTCGCGATCGGATGGATGACCGGGCGCTATCGCGGGCAGCGCGCCGTCGGTCACAGCGGCGGCCCCGCGCTCGCGGACATCCTTCGCTTTCCCGATCGGAAGCTGACCATCATCGTCCTGCAGAATCAGCGCAAGCTCTATCCGTACCTCGCCCAAGGCGTCGCCGACTTTTTCCTCGGCGATCTTCCGATCGCGCGCACCGAGCCGATCGCCGATCCAAACGCGAACGCCGATCTCGGCGCGGAGCTTACGAACCAGTTGCGCGTGCTGATCGATGAGCTCGGACGCGGCATCGTCGAGCCGTCGCGCTTCCACGAGGCCGACCTAACAACGATTCGCGACTACCTCATGCCGATGATCCGCTCGTTCGGACCCGCGTCGTCGTTCGAATGGATCGGGCCCGGAAACTATCGCGCCATTCACGGACGCAAAGCGATTCTTTGGAAATTCGAGCTCGCGCCGGATGGCCGCGTGCATAGCTTCGAGGTCGAAGCCGAATGATCGCTATGCAGTTTATCCTCGGTCGCGGAGCGATCGAGGATCTCCGGTTATCCCGCGATGCGGATGCCCACGAAGCGATGATCGGCAGCAGCATCGCGGGATGACCAGAGATCCTCCGTCGCTTCGCGACGAAGGATAGACTCCAACAGCTCAATGATCGTTCATCTGCTCGACGGCACTTACGAACTGTTCCGCCATTACTACGGGCGTTACCAGCGCGACGATCGCCGCTACGGCGCGGTCACGGGCGTTCTCGGCACGGTCGCGCAGATGCTCGAAGAAGGAGCGACGCACATCGGCGTCGCGACCGATCACATCATCGAGTCGTTCCGCAACGAGCTCTGGCCGCACTACAAGACCGGCGCAGGCATCGATCCCGCGCTGCGCGCGCAGTTCACGCCGCTCGAGGACTCGCTCGCCGCGATGGGCGTCGCCGTGTGGCCGATGGTCGAGCTCGAAGCGGACGACGCGCTCGCATCGGCGGCGTATCTCGCGGCGCGCGATCGGCGCGTCGAGAAAGTCTGCATCTGGACTCCCGACAAAGATCTCTCGCAGTGCGTCGAGGGTGTACGCGTCGTGCAGGTCGATCGCAAGAGCGGCCAGATTCGCGACGACGGCGGCGTGCGCGCGAAGTTCGGCGTCGGGCCATCGCACATTCCCGACTACCTCGCGCTCGTCGGCGATTCCGCGGACGGCTACCCCGGCATTCCTCGCATCGGATCGAAAACCGCGGCGCGTCTCATCACCCGTTACGGTTTCATCGAAGATTTCCCGGCCGAGGTGTTAGGCGCGCACGTCGAGCACGCGCGGCTCTTCAAAACGCTGGCGACGCTGCGACGCGACGCAGCGCTCTTCGATGACGTCGACGAGATTCGCTGGAGCGGCCCGCTCCACGGCTTCGCGCGTGTGGCCCAGGCGTTGGGCGACGAGCGTCTGGCGGCGAGGATCGAGAAGCTCGCGTAGGAGCGCTGGCGTCCCGCCGGCTGATGCGGGAGCGTCCCGCGCTCCCGCATCGGGTGGCGGCGCGGGACGCCGCCACATCAGCCGCCGCAGACGGCAGCGCTCCTACCGCACCAGCTTCGCGAACAGATGCTCCAGCGCCGCACCGGGATCCGCATGCACTCCCGAATGCACCGGTGAGGTCTGGATGATCGTGCTTCGCGGCGCGACGAGCCAGTGAAAGCGCTCGCTCTGGGAGAGCGCACCGATCGGACCTGCATCCTCGCCGCCCATGCAGACGCGCGGAATCGCATCGAGGTAGCTGCGCACGACCTCGCAGTCGATCGAAGGATCCATGGCTGTTAGGCGCGCAGCATCGAGGTCGATGCGCGCACCTAAGAATCGCGCCGTGCGGCTGAATACGATCACGCCGGCATTCACGAATTCGCCGCGCTCCACGCGCGGAACGACGCGCACGACCGCGTAATCAAAGGCGTGCATCTCGGGCACGAATGGCCTCCTCCACCCATTCTCTCGGAGACTCGAGGCGCCGGGCGAGCACGTCGACGTACGTCGAGCGCGGCTCGTCCTCGAGCCACTCGTCCGGAATGAGACGGACGACGTGCCCGAGCGCGTCGCGCGTGAGCTGCGGATGCAGCTCCGCGTCGGCTTCGCGCAGCGCCGAAGCCCACCGCAGCAGCACGTGATCCTTGATCGCCGGAAACGCGCTCCGGCTGCGCTCGAGGTGATCGTTCCAGGCGTGATGAAAGATCAGCGTCGCGCCGTGATCGATCAGCCAGAGATCGCGATGCCATAGAAGAAGATTCGTGTTCTTGGCCGTGCGATCGACGTTCGTCACCAACGCGTCGAGCCAGACGATCGACGACGCCAGCCGCGGCTCTCCGCCGATCGCCACCGCGCGCTCGACGAGCGGATCGAACGTGATCGAGCCGGGAAGATAATCGAGCGCGAGATTCAGTCCCGCGCTCTTGCGGAGCAGATCCTGGATCTCGGGATCGGGCTCGGTCTTGGCCATGCGCGGATCGAGCCGCGCGAAGACGATCTCCGGAACACGCAGACCTAACAGCCGCGCCATCTCGCCCGACACCAGCTCCGCGATCAGCGCCTTCACGCCCTGCCCCGCGCCGCGGAACTTGAGCACGTACGTGCCGTCGTCGTCGCCTTCGACGATCGCGGGCAGCGAGCCTCCCTCGCGCAGCGGCGTTACGTATTCGGTGGCGGTGATGGTTCGAATCATCGGCGCGGAGTAAAGTGATTCGCGCGCCCATGAAAGTCAAACGCACCGCATCCGCGGCGTTCGCCGTGGAGCTCGAATCCGACGAAGAACTGCGCAGCGAGCATCGCACGAACCTGCAGTTCAACGCGCTGCGTTTGCCGACCGACGAGACGGTCCCGCTGCACACGACGCTCCTCGTCACGCTGCAGGGACCGGGCGGCGGCCAGGCCTTCGTGCGCGGGACGGTCGTCGCCCAACTGCCCGACGGCATCGCCCTCGCGATCGAGGGAAACCCGGACGAGATCGTCGCGCGCCTAACCGAGACGCAGCGGGAAGGGGAAGAGCAGACCACGCAGAGCTCGTGGGATCGCATGCGCGGTCTGTCGCAGATGGAGAAGCTGCTGCTCGCAGTGAAAGCGGACCGCAGCGAGCGCGCGATCCTCGCGCAGGACAACGATCCGCGCGTGCTGCTCTCGCTCTTGCGCAATCCGCGGCTCACGGTCGATGAAGTCGTGCGCGTCGCGAAGTCGTCGTTCCTCAATTACCAGATCGCGGACGTGATCGGAAAAACCGCGCAGTGGATGTCCAGCCTCGACGTGCGGCTCGCGCTCATTCACAACGCGAAGACTCCGCCCGCCATGGCCCTGCGCATCCTGCCGACGCTTCCCGAGCTCGAAGTGCGCACGATCGCCCGCGGCGGAATGAACATGGCCCTCAAGCAGGCGGCCATCAAGCAGCTTCAGGCGAAGCGCTAAACGAGTTGGCGGTTGGCAGTTGGCAGTTGGCGACGTGCTACCGGCAACCGCCAACCGCCAACTGCCAACCAAACCCAAATCCACGTCCGAAAACGACCAGCCTCTCCGCCTCCCCGCGTGTACATTGATCATCGAATGACCCCGAACGACTCACACATTTTCGTGCAGGCCTTGAGCGCGCGCGACGCGCGCTTCGACGGCGTGTTCTTCGTCGGCATCACCACGACGCGGATCTACTGCCGCCCGGTGTGCCCTTCGCGCGCGGCGCGCAATCAGCACCGCCGCTTCTTCTCGTCCGCCGCCGCGGCGGAGACGGCGGGCTTTCGTCCGTGCCTTCGCTGCCGGCCCGAGCTCGCGCCGGGGTGCGCGCTGTGCGATGCAGTGTCGCGACTGGCGTCGACGGCCGTGCATCGCATCAGCGCCGGCGCGCTCAACGAGCGCAGCGTCGGACAGCTCGCGTCCGAGCTCGGCGTCAGCGAGCGTCACCTTCGCCGCGCGCTCGATCGCGAGATCGGCGTGTCGCCGGTCGAGCTGGCGCAAACGCATCGGCTGCTTCTCGCCAAGCGCCTTCTCGCCGACACGCGACTCTCCGTGACCACGATCGCGTTCGCCAGCGGCTTTCAGAGTCTGCGCCGCTTCAACTCCGTCTTTCGCGAGCGCTACGGCCTGAGTCCGACTTCACTGCGGCAGGGGCGTGTCGCGCGATCCCAGTCGCACGAACGCGACACGGTCGCGCTGACACTCGCCTACCGTCCGCCGCTGGCGTGGGACGCGCTCGTCGCTTTGCTTCGCGCCGATGCGATCACGGGTGTCGAAGTCGCCGAAGAAAACCGCTACGCGCGCACGGTGCGCATCGATGGACGCACGGGTGTGATCGTCGCGGAAAATGCGAGCGGGAACGTGAAGATCGATGTGTCGCTCTCGCTGTTGCCCGTGCTCATGCCGCTGCTCGCGCGACTGCGCCATCTCTTCGATCTCGATGCGGAGCCGGCGACCGTCGACACGCGTCTCGAGCAAGGCGGACTGCAGTCGCTCGTCGCACAGCGTCGCGGCCTGCGCCTTCTCGGCACATTCGACGCCTTCGAGCTCGTGCTGCGCGCGCTTCTCGCCGGACGCGCGCGTCCCGGCGCAGGATCCAATGCGGTCGTCGCGCGCGTGTTCTCCGCGCTCGGACAGCCGATCGAGACGGGCATCGCGTCGCTCTCGCATCTCGCGCCAACCGCCGATCGCATCGCCGAAGCCGGACCGGCGAGACTGAAAGACCTCGGCGTTGCATCACGACGCGCCGATGCGATCTCGCGCGTCGCGCGCATCGTCGCCGACGGCCAGCTTCGCCTCGAGCCCGGAAGCGACGCTCTCGGATCGCGCGACGCGTTGATCGAGATCGACGGCATCAGCGATCGTCTCGCGACGACGATCGTCATGCGCGCGCTGCGCTGGCCCGATGCGTTTCCCGCGTCGGACGTTTCGCTGCAACGCGCCGCGGGCGTGCCGAACATGCGCAGCCTCCTCGATCGCGCCGAAGACTGGCGTCCGTGGCGGGCGTATGCTGCGCTTCATCTATGGATCAACGGAGAAGACCGCCCTTGCGCTCCCTGACTTGCTGCATCCTCACCTTCGTTCTCGCCGCATCCGTCTCCGCAGAAACCGTCGACGCACAGCTGGAGCGAATGACGAACGAGCTTCTCGCCGCGGTCGCACCGGGCGACAAGGAGGTGTGGAAGCGCTACGCGCATGACCGCCTGATCTACGTCAGCGAGGCCAATCAGGTGATGACCAAGGCCCAGCTCCTCGCGGAGCTCACGCCGCTGCCGAAGGGTCTGGCCGGCCATCTGCAGGTCGGCAAGCCGTACAAGGTCGAAAGGCACGGCAACGTCGCCGTCGCAACGTATCTCGCCGACGAGCGGCTCGACTACTTCGGTCAGGTGCTGCAGAGTCAGTTCCGCATGACCGACACGTGGCTGAAGACGAACGAAGGCTGGCGCCTCATCGCCACACAGGTCCTCGCGATTCTTCAGGATCCGCCGGCCATCCAACTGTCGCGCGACACGCTGTGCGGCTACAACGGAACGTATCGCCTCACGCCGGAGATCGTCACGAAGGTGACGTGCAGCGACGAAGGACTGAGCTCCGAGCGCACCGGACGCAAACCTGCGCTGATGAAGGCCGAGGTTCGCGATGTGTTCTTCACGCCGGGACAACCGCGAACGCGGCGCATCTTTTTGCGCGACGACAAAGGCACGATCACCGGCTTCGCCGATCGCCGCGAGGGACTCGACATTCGCTGGACGCGAGTCGCGGACTAACGCTCGCGCAGCCACCGCACAACGTCGTCAGCTCCGCTCTCCTGCGCGGCCTGCAGCGGCGTTTTGTGGTCCCATCCGATCCAATGCAAATCCGCGCCGCGATCGAGAAGGTACGCAGCGGTGCATTGATGTCCCGCGCGGCACGCATGCCAGAAGGACTTCGTGATCTCATCGCGCGATGGCGCGCGCTCCGCGAATTCCTGCGCGACGCGATCGAGCAGACCTAACGCGGCCGCCTGCGTGAGCGTCGTCTTCGCGCCGCGCTCGAGCAGCCGTCGCGCGGCGTTCCACTGCGCGAACACGACTGCATCCGACATCGGCGTTCCATTCGTGAGGACCGCGCCCGGCGCCTCGATGTCCGCGCCGCCATCGAGCAGCGCATCGAGCACCGCGATGTCATCACTGCTCGCCGCCCAATGCAGCGGCGTCTCCGCGTGCGTCCCACACCCATCCGCCCGCGAGTTCGGATCCGCACCCGCGGCGATCAACACCGCGACCGACTCCGCCCCATTCGGAAAATGCCCCGGCCAATCCGCCACGACATGCAACAGCGTCCGCGCAACCCCCTTCGCATCGACAATCCGCGCCGTCGCCAGCTCCGGATCCTCGGCAAGCAACCCTCGCAACCGCTCGACCTCGCCACCCTGAATTGCGGAAACGACATCCGAGATTTTCGTCGCCATTGCGCGCGCCACTTTACCCCGGGAATTGCGCTGGATCGTGCGCAGTTAACCGCGCTTGACACGCGAGAGAAGCGTTCGCTACTCTCCCGCTCCCCACCTCCGGCGCATTCGTCTAGGGGTCCAGGACGCCGCCCTCTCACGGCGGTAACACGGGTTCGAATCCCGTATGCGCTACCAGCTTCCCAATCCACACCGCGTGTGTTCACGCAATGCGTTTCTGCTGACAAACAACGACTCGATTCACGACCGGACCTATACTTCCTGAGGTACTTCAGCACTTGTCGCTTTCCGGAGGGTCGTCATTCATGCTTCGCACGGCATTCGCTGTCGTTCTATTCGTGTCGCTCGGATGGGCCGCCACGCTGGCCGGAGCCGACTCCGTCGTGCTTCAGGCGGGCACCGTTAACGAACGCATGACCATCGAGGGGCGGCTCGAGCTCGCGGGAGAGAATTACTTTCTCGATCCGCGGTTCGTGATCGTCGACGAGCAGAACCACCGAACCCCGGTCACGAGCTGGGCGCCGTTAGAGGTTCCTCCGTTGCCGCCCGACGCTCCGAAGCCCAAGGTCCCGCGACGGACGATGCAGGACTATCTGCAGCGACGGTTCTCCGTGACCGGCATTCACCGCGTGGTCGTCCGCGGTCCCCAACATCCCGACCCGATCGGCGCGCCCGGAGAAAGCTATCTGGAAGTGGAGATCGTCACCGAAGTGGCGACCGGGAACGTAGTCTTCAAGGCGTCGAGCAACACGCAACCGGCAGAGGAAAAGCCATCCAACGAAGGTCCGTCAAACGACCCAAAACAGGCAGAGGCGAAGGTTCGCGCGGAGGCCGCTGAAGAACGAGCGAAGCCGAATGCGGAAAGCGCCGGCGATTCCGAGGAGCCTCCTCCACCGACTCCTCCACAATCGTCGCAGAACCCGCCGGAGCGAGGTGTACGGCGGTGAAAGCGTTTCGCCGCGCGCTCCTTCTCTCATTGTGGATCGCAATGCCGGCATCGGCCGCGACGATTTTCAGCGACGACTTCTCCGGATCGCATCCGGGTGCATGGTCGATCGGTCATGACGGCGGCGGCGGCAGTTATGCCTGGGCCTGGCCCAACGACTATGCACATGCCTACAGCGGCGTATCCTCGGGGCCATACTTCTACCCCAACAATCTACACGTCTACATGGAGCGCCGGAACGTCAGTCTGGCGGGCTATTCGAGCGCTTCGCTGACCTTCTATCGGATCGTCGATACGGAATCGTGTTGTGATCATTTCACCGTCAACGTCCGCGATCAGTGGGGGGCATGGCACGAAAAATTCCGGGCGAGCGGAACGACGGATCCCCTCAATTGGACCTTCACCACGGTCGATCTCTCTGAATTCGCCGGACAGACGGATCTCTATGTACAGTTTCGCTTCGATAGCGACAGCAGTGTCAGCGGCAGTCCGTATGACGGCGTCTATATCGACACCGTCACACTCACTGCGACCGCCGCTCCGACTTACGCGGCATACGGCACCATCAGCAGCTTCACTGGCACAGTAGATGCCGACGCCGACGGCTATTATGAGAAATACACGTTCAATATCGGCATCGACGGCGACGTCTCGCCGGGCTCGGCGACCGTGTACGGAAAGATGATCTGCACGACGACCGGCAATTCGTGGTGGTCGCTCAATTCCTGGACAATTACGGGAACCGCAACAGACTACAAATATTTCGACTTCAGCGAGGTCGACTTTCCTTCGCTTACAGGAAACACGAATCTGGATTTCACGGTCGAGATCTGGAATTCGACGAAAACGACCAAGCTGGCCACCGACACCACCGTCACCGGCGAGCCGGTCAAAGCCGACAAGGTCACCGCGTCGATCCCCGTGCTGACCACGGTCCGCACGACGCCTCTTCCTCCCATCGACAACCAGCAATTCACGTTCACGCTGACCGGCAGCGGTTTCGATCCAACGACTGCCGAGGTCTTCTTCCTCGGACCGGGATGCAGTACAGCGACGTCGTGCGTGGTGAGCAATGGCACACTCACGACGAAGACAAGCAGCACAGTGTCGGGACCCGCGACGCTCGGCGATGGTAGCTTTACGGTTCAGGTACGCAATACGAGCAACAACGCCGTCTCCGCCACGCGAGGGCTTTATGTGGCGATACAATCCGGTGCAACGGCACCGCGAGCCCTCGTCCTGCTCGTCGACTTCTCCGACGAGACCGGCCAAACGCAGCGCGACTACTTCCACGCGATCATGTTCGGCAATACTCCGAACGAGGCGCCACGCGGCAGCTTCCGCGACTATTTCGAAGAAACGTCTTATGGCGATTTCAATGTCGACGGCGCCGTGAACGACGCGACCATCGCGTGGATCCGTCTTCCCCAGACTTCGACGTATTACGCCGGCAACTGCTTTGGAACCGACAGCGACGTTCCGCCTGCGTGCGTTGCGACGTATCCACAGAATGCCCGAAAGATGGTGGAAGACGCGATCACAGCAGCACGAAATCTCGGGTTGAACTTCGGTCCGTTCGACGCGGACAACGATCAGTTCGTCGATGCGCTGTTCGTGATTCACGCCGGACGCGGAGGTGAAGTCAGTGCCAACCGGAACGATATCTGGTCCCACGCGTGGACGACGACGACGACCGTCAACACCGGCTCGACGAACTCCGAAAACGAGGCTGTCTATGTCAGTCGCTATACGACGGAGCCGGAGTTCTTGACGACTGCGGGCGACATGACCATGGGCGTGTTCGCTCACGAATACGGACACACGCGATGGGGACTTCCGGACCTGTACGACATCGACAACTCATCGGAAGGCGTCGGCAATTGGAGCCTCATGGCGGGAGGATCGTGGAACGGCTCGCCCTCAGGATCGTCTCCTGCACACATGGACCCGTGGAGTAAGGCGTTCGTCGGATTTCTTACTCCCACACTGGTCACGTCCAAGCTCACAAACGAGCCGATCGGCCAGGCAGCAACGACTGCAGATGTGTATCAACTGCTGAATGGAAGCGCGATCACGCAGACGGGCGAGTATTTTCTGGTGGAGAATCGCCAGCGAACCGGTTTCGATCTCGGCCTTCCTTCTTCCGGCTTGCTGATCTGGCATATCGACGAAAGCCAGGGCACGAACGCGAACGAGAACTATCCGGGTTGCAGCGGCTGCAGCGGACATTACAAGGTCCAATTGGTGCAGGCCGATAATGACTGGGACATGGAGAAGCACGACAATCGCGGAGACACCGGAGATCCTTTTCCGGGCGTGTGCGGCTCGGGGACCTGCAATCAGTCGTTCACGGGGAACACGTCTCCGAACAGCCGTCTCTGGAATGACCAGACTTCGGGCGTGACGATTACGAATATCAGTGCGTCGGGCTCCCAAATGACGGCCACGCTCAGTCCCACGGCTGCGTCCACGCCGGCGCTGAGTCTGTCCAAGACGCACAGCGGCAACTTCACGCAGGGCCAACAGAATGCTTCATATACATTGACCGTGTCCAACGGTTCGGGTGCCGGCGCAACCAGTGGAACCGTCACTGTGACGGATTCGCTCCCGTCGGGACTGAGCCTCGGTTCGATGTACGGCAGTGGCTGGTCGTGTTCCGGCAACTCGTGCTCCAGAAGCGATGCGCTGAATGGCGGCGCGAGCTTCCCGAACATCACTGTGTCCGTTAATGTTCAATCCAGTGCCACGTCACCTCAAATCAATCAGGCAACGGCGACGGGCGGCGGATCGTCCAATGCGAATGCGAACGATTCCACAACGATCTGCTACACGCTCAGCAAAACGACCACGCCCGCTGGCGTCGGCAGCGTCACTGTGAATACCGGGACGAACTGCGGAACGGGATATTCGTCTGGGACGGAGATCAACCTCACCGCCAATGTGCCAAGTGGATATACATT
>Ga0075428_100003106_pt1 | contig 18133 bp, 16 predicted proteins | sample RhiMetdeltSRZDD2_FD_75291 | JGI IMG/M metagenome (GOLD analysis project Ga0075428, IMG submission 75291) | Populus rhizosphere microbial communities from Tennessee, USA - Rhizosphere MetaG P. deltoides SRZDD2 | ecosystem: Host-associated > Plants > Roots > Rhizosphere > Soil | place: USA... | reverse complement strand
AAGTCGAGGAAGAACTGCGCCTTGCGCTGGAAGTCTCGCGCCTTCGCGAGCTGAGCGTCGCTGCGCCCAGCCGCCGCGGCGGATTTGATATCGGCGATCAGGCCCATCAGCGCGTTCATCGCGCGCTCGCGCAGCTCGAAGTGCCGCTGCTGGATCGTGAGCACGCGGCTCTTGAGCTCGTCCTCCGACGACTTGTGACACGTCTGGCAGGCGTTGTTGACGTTGAGCAGCGGGCTGCGGACGTGGTGGTCGCTGATCTTCAGCGCACCGACCCGCTTGTACGGCATGTGGCAATCGGCGCACGCGACGCCCGAGCGCGCATGGATCCCCTGGTTCCACATCTCGAACTCGGGGTGCTGCGCCTTGAGCACGGGCGCGCCGCTTTCCTTGTGGGTCCAGTCCTTGAATTGCTCGGCGTCGTAGTACGCGAGGATGTCGTCGACGCGCAGCCCGCGAGCCCACGGGTAGACCAGCCGCTTCTCGGGCCCCTTGAAGTAGTACTCGACGTGGCACTGCCCGCACACGAACGCGCGCATCTCCTGGCGCGTCGCGTCGCGGTTCACGTCGTAGCCTTTCACGCCCTGGCCGGCTTTCAGCGCGCGCATGCCTTCGATGAACGCCGGCCGCGTCACGCGCAGCTGCATGGTGTCGGGCGCGTGGCAATCGATGCACGCGACCGGGTGCGAGACGAGCGCGCGGGCCTCCGCGTACGGCATCTTGTTCATCGCCTCGAAGCCCTTGACGATGTCGCCGCCGCCGAGCTTCTTGTAGACGGTGTAGGTCGAGGCGTGACAGTGCAGGCACGTCCCCGGCTGCTTGGCGACGATCTGTCGCTCCGTGTACGTCTGATCGTCGAGCATGTAGGCGTGGCCGCGCTCCTCTCGAAAATCCTTGGCGAACGCGTAGCCCCACCACATCGTCACGAGCCGCGGATCCTCCGCGAGCTTGGACTGCGCGACCACCGAGCGCGGATCGGCCTGCGTCGGGGTGCGCGGGAGGGCTTCGCTGCCGCCATAGCGCGTGCGTACCTGATCCACCGTGCGGCGATAGCCATCGAACTGCTGCGGAAAATTCTTGCCCCAGACGGCGGGATCGACCGTGTCGTCGGTCAGCTCGACGACGCGATAGAACGGATTCCGCGCCTCCGTCTTGCGCTGAAAGATGTTGACGAGCAGCGCCGTGACGGCCGCGGCCGCGAGGGCCACGAGCACCACCACGATCACCACGAGCGAGAGCCGCGCGCGTGCCATGCCCTTTCCTCTCTCAGTGCAAGTGTCCGACCGACACGTGACAGGTCGTGCACGCGAGCCGCCGATCGCCGTGAGCGCCAGGATCGATCGCCTCGACGATCTGCGCGTGGCAGGCGCGGCACGCCGACTCCGTCACCGCCCGGTTGCGTCCGGTGATCTGGATCGGCTCGTGGAACGCCCCGGTCGTGAAATAGAACGAGTGCCAGAATCCGTTGCGCGCCTTGGTCGCCCACTTGCCGACGACATCGTGCGGCGTGTGGCAGTCGTTGCACCCCGCCGCGCGCCGGTGGCTCGCGGCCACCCAGCCGTCGTACTGCTCGCGCATGATGTGGCAGTTGGCGCAGGCGGCCGGGTCGTTGGTGAGGTACGAGTAGCCGCGCGCGTAGACGAACGTGTACCCCGCGAGCCCGATGAGCAGGCCCACGCCGACCGCCGCCCCGACGGCAGCGGCACGCATTACCAGACCCGCAGGCCGGGCGCGCTGAGCGGCGTCGTGGCCGCGAGGTGCAGCAGAGTCGGCCCGTAAGCCAGCGCGATGAGCACGAATGCGAGCGCCAGCCACGGCTTCCAGCGGTCGAACATCACCGGCACGCCCTCGGGGCCGGAGAGCGCCTCGGCGAACTCGACGTCGGCCGTATACGGCGTGCGTGACCGCACCACCGTGAGCACGAGCACGACGAAGTAGAGCATCGCGCTCACGAACAAGAGCGTGCCGCCGATGCCGACCAGCGGCAGCAGCGCCTTCCATTCCGGCGTGACATAAGGCGCCGCCGAGATCTGGGTGCGCCGCGGCATGCCCATGAGCCCGAGCCGATGCAGCGCGTTCGAGAAGATCACCATGCCCACGAGCCAGAGCCACACTTGGGCTAGCGCCAGGCGCGGGCTCCACAGCGCGCGGCCGCGCAGCAGCGGCACGAGCCAGTACGTAATGCCCATGAACGAGAGCGTCACCGCGGTGCCGACCGTGAGGTGCAGGTGTCCGGGAATCCATGCGGTGTTGTGCACGAGGAGGTTCAGGCTGAAGGACGCGTTCACGAGGCCGCCGATGCCGCCGAAGGCGAACGTCAGCATCGCGCCGACTTGCGCGGCGACGACCGGGTCGCCCCACGGCAGGTGCAGGAACCACGCGACCCAGCCACGGCCGCCGCGCCGGCGTGCGCCGTTCTCGAGCGAGGCGACGACGTTGAAGAACGTGAGCAGGCTCGGGAAGAACACTGCGAACGTCAGGAACGCGTGCACGAGCTTCCAGCCCTCGTGGATGCCCGGGTCGGTGAACTGGTGATGAAACCCGAGCGGCGTCGACAGCACGAGAAACAGCAGAAAAGCCGCGCGCGCCATCGGGTCGCTGAACAGGCGGCCCCCCGCCTGCCGCGGCACCAGCGTGTACCACGAGATGTACGCGGGCAGCAGCCAGAAGTACACGATCGGGTGTCCGGTGAACCAGAACAGCACGCGCGCCAGCAGCGCGTCGGTGCCACTCACCCAGCCGAGCGACCACGGAATCAGCATGAAGAGCATCTCGGCCGCGAGTCCCAGCGAGGCGATGGCCCACATCGCGAACGTGACCATGCCCATGAACGCCGCAAGCGGCGTGCGGACGCCGGGATTTGCGGCCCACCAGGCGCGCAGCGTCAGCGCCAGATTCAGCGTGATGAGCCAGGTGCCGACGACGACGAGCGTCAGCCCGACGTAGAACGCCCAGTGCGCCATCAGCGGCGGGTAGAACGTAAACATGACCGTCGCCGCGTTGGCGATGAGGGGCACGGCCGCGATTGCGAGGCCCGCCAGCATCACGCCGAACGCCAGCCAGCCGAGCGCGCGCGACGCCAGCGGCCGCTCGAGCGCGCGCGTCACGAGGAACGGCACCACGCCCGCGACGAAGAACGTCGTCCACACGAGCACGTTCAGGACGCCGTGCAGCGACACGCTGTGGTAGTACGACTTCACGAACGGGACGCGGCCGTGCACCGGCACGCCGGCGTGCTCCAGCGCCTGCAGCAGTCCTGTGACGACGCCGCCGAACAGCGCGACCAGCGCGACACAGATGAAGGCCGCCGTCAGTCGATTCTCGGGTCCCACGTCGAAAGCTGGCGCTGGCGCCGCGCGCAGACCGGGCTTCTCGCGCGAGACGACGGTGCTCATCGGCGTGGCTCGACGATGACCCGGCCCGCCATGGCGTGGTGCGCGATGCCGCAGTACTCGTGGCAGATGATCGGATACTCGCCGGGCGTGTCGAAGCGCGCCGTCACCCGTGTCACCTGCCCCGGCAGCAGCATCGCGTTCACGTGCGCGTGCGGGATGTAGAGGCCGTGGACGACATCGCGGCTCGTAACCACGAAGGTCACCGTCGCGCCCGCGGGTACGCGGATCTCGGCCGGAGTGAACGACCAGATCTGCGACGTCATCCGCGCCTCGAAGACTCCGGGCGCGATCTGCACGACGCCCGGGGCGTCGAACGGCGCCGTCTCCGCCAGGCGCCGTGGGTCAACGCGGCCGGCCATGCTCGGCAGATGGATGCCGGTGCCGAACGCGGTGACGGTTAGCGCGGCCAGCATGCCGACCGGAATGGCGATCGAGGGCAGGATCCACGCGAGCTCGTAGAGGTACACGGTCGTGTTGCGGTTCATGGCTCAGCTCCGCCACAGGCGCAGGTAGGCGTTGAGCCACAAGACGGTCAGCGTGAGCAGGTAGATGAGCATGAAGAGCAGCGCGCCCTTGGGATGTTCGCTCCGATCTTCAGTGTCCATGCTGTCCTCTCAGCGCTGCGCGGCGAAGAACGCCGCGAGCGCGCGGATAAGATCGGGTCCGATCGGTGTTCCGGTGCGGCCGAGCGTGTGGCAACCGTGACAGCCGTTCTCGCCCAGCTCACCGCACCACTCCGGCCTCGACGTCCGAAGGATCCACGCTACGCGCCGCGGACCGTCATGACGGGACAGGGGGCGGAGGCCACCACGCGCGCGGCGACGGAGCCGAGAAGCATGCGCGCCACGCCGCTGCGACCGTGCGTGCCCAACACGATCGTCCCGGCATGCCTGGCCTTGGCAGCGCGCACGATCACGTCCGCCGCCGGGGTGCCTTCGAGCAGGAGCCCGCGCGCTCGCACGCCGGCGCGCTTCGCGCGGCTCAGGAGCGCATCGAGCTGCTTCTGCGCTGTCCGACGGTAACCCTGCGTAATTTCGTCCCATATAGAGGGCGTCACATACCCTTCTCCCGTCATCATGGGCGTCGGCGGGCTGAGCACGTGGGCGATCAGGAGCGGTGCGCGCTCGCGTCGCGCCATGTCCAGCGCTTTCGCGAACGCGGGCCGGGACGCCGGGGAAAAATCGGTCGCGTGCAGGATCGGACGACTCATAGCTTGACCCCCGCGGCGCCGCCGTCCGCCGCTCGCCGTGACGCATGGAACTCGTCGACGCTCATCAACAGCCGAGCGTAGCGGACCGGCATACCTGAGCAAAGCGCCTATCCCGGGCACACGCGTACAGCACATCGGGCACTTTGCGCGCGGCGTTCGGCCATGGTCTCGGCGCCAGCGCCCCACATGCTGAGATCACGCCCCGCTGCGTCATGGAGGGCACCGGCGCCTTTCAGACGACATCGTCGGCGCTCGGGCGGAGTGCGGGTCGGCTGAGGTGACGGAGGTCAGTCATGAGCGTCAAGCGTGTTCTCGTCGCAACCGACGGCTCCGGCGAAGCGACTGAGGCGATCGAATGGCTCGCCGCCTTTCCGCTGCCGAGCGACGCGGACGTCGAGGTGGTGAGCGTCGCTGAGCTGCCATTGTCGGCGGACGACGTCGCGGCGCTGAGCAGAAGCGACCTGCGCGCCGACAGCGAGCACATCGCGGAAGCCGCGCGCGGACGGTTGGCCAAGCGCTGGCCGGACGTCACGGCACGCGTGCTCGACGGCGACCCGCGTCAGGCGATCGTGCGTGCGGCGACGAACAGCCAGGCCGATCTGATCGTGCTCGGCGCACGAGGCCTCGGTGCGATCGCGTCGTTCCTGCTCGGCAGCGTGTCGCTCAACGTCGCACGGAACGCCCCCTGCGCCGTGCTCGTCTGCCGAGGCGCGGCACGGCAGATCGGTAGCGTGACCGTGGCCATCGATGGTTCGAGCGACGCGAACGCCGCGTTCGATTGCTTCTGCGCGCTGCCGCTGCCGCCGGAGCTGCGGGTGCACCTGGTGGGCGTCGTTGCGCCGGTGCGGCGGCCGAGCTCCGCGCCCGCATTTCTCGCGCCGGCGCTGAGAGCGGCCGCTCGACAGCTCGAGACCGAGGGTCGCGGACGACTGGAGACAGCGCTCGCGTCGGCGGCGACTGCGCTGCGCTCGCGCCTGCAGAGCGTCGTCACCGCCACGCCCACCGGAGCGCCGGCGGCGATGATCCTGCGCGAGGCGGAGAGCGACGGCAGCGATCTGATCGTGGTGGGAGCGCGGGGAATCGGCGTGCTCGAGCGCGTCGCGCTCGGCAGTGTGTCGGAGACCATGCTGCGCCGTGCGCCGTGTCCGGTGCTGGTCGGTCGGCCCCGCGCGTGACATAAAAACGCTCGCGCGCGGTGCGACAGTAGGGCCATGAAAACGTACGCGGCGGTGTTCCTCAGCGTGTTTCTGGCCGAACTCGGCGACAAGACGCAGCTGGCGACGCTGACCCTCGCCGCCACACCCGGGATCAGCCGCGTCGGCGTGTTCCTCGCCGCTGCCGGCGCCCTCGTGACCTCGACGCTCGTGGCTGTGCTGGTCGGCGAGCGGCTCGGCGCCTGGATCCCGGCCCACTACCTCACGCGCGCGGCGGGCGTGCTGTTCCTCGCAATCGGGCTGTGGATGCTGCTCGCTCGCGCGTGAGGTCTGCGGTTCTCGCTAAAGCATCGGCAGTTCAGCCGCGCCAGAGCAGCGGCGCCAGCAGCACGACGACGACGGCCGCGATCACGGTGAGCGGCGTCCCGACGCGTACGAAGTCGCCGAATCGGTAGCCGCCGGGACCATAGACGAGGAGGTTGCCGTGGTGGCCGATCGGCGTGAGGAACGCGACCACTGACGCCATGGCGACGGTGACGACGTAGGGCTCGGGCGCGTGCCCGAGGGCGTCGGCCAACGCCACCGCCACCGGGGCGAACAGCGCTGTCGTGGCGCTGTCGGACATCAGCTGGGTGACGATGCCGACCACGGCGAAGAGCGCGAACAGCACCGCTGTCTCGCTCCAGCCGGCGACGGCGCCCTCCAGCCACCCGGCGAGCACGTCGGCGGCGCCGCTCGACGTCATCGCCGCGCCGAGCGGGATGGCGCCCGCGATGAACACGTAGATGCGCGCGTCGATCGCGCGATAGGCCTGCCCCGCCGTGAGACAGCCGGTCAACACCATTGCGACGGCGCCGACGAGCGCCGCCATCTCGATGGACAGCACGTCGAACGCGGCCAGCAACACGGTACCGAGCATGATGGCTGCCGCCAGCGGCGCCTTACGCCGCGGACGCCGCTCGCCGTGAAAGGGCACGAGCATGAGGATGCCGGGATCGTTGGCCACGCGCCCGAGGGCCTCGTCGTCGCCCTGCAGCACGAGAACATCCCCGGGCCGCAGCGGGGTCTGCGCGATCTCGTCTTGCAGCCAGCCGTCGCGCCGCCAGAGGCTCAGCACGATCACGCCGTAGCGGCGGTGAAAGTCGAGCTCGCCGATCGTGCGTCCGGCGAGCTCCGAGCGCGGCGCGATGACGGCCTGCACCAGGCGCTCGTGGGTGTCCTCGTCGTGCTTGGGCGCTTCATGCGAATTGCCGGCGCGTGACTCGTATTGCGCGACGGGATGCAGCTCGACACCGGCCTCGCTGCGAATCGCGACGATGTCCTCGGGTGTGGTGCGCACGAGCAGGACGTCGCCCGGCTCTACGCGGCGCGTCGCCAGCGGGCCGCGCGCGCGCTGGCCGTCGCGCACGAGCCCAACGACGTGGAGCCGGTACGGGCCGTCGCGACCAACCTCCTGCACGGTCTTGCCGCGGAACGGCGACTCCTCGAGCACTGTGAGCTCGGTGAAGTATTCCTCGAGGCGGAACGGATTGCCGGCGCGCTCGGCGCCCTTGCGCTCGGGCAAGAGCCAGCGCCCGGCCAGCAGCACGAACAGCGTCCCCGCCGCCGACAGCGCCAAGCCGATCGGCGCGATCGAAAAGATGCCGAGACCGGGCCGCCCGGCCTCGCGTAGCGCCTGCGAGGCGATGAGAAACGCCGGCGCGCCGATGATCGTGATCGTCGTGCCGAGCGAGGCGGCGAACGACATCGGCATCAGCAGTCGCGAGGCGGGAATCTTTCGCGAGCGCGCGAGGTCCAGTGTGACGGGCAGCATGAGCGCGGTCGTCGTGAGGTGGTGCGTGAACGCCGACAACAGCGCCACCGCCGGCATGATCACGGCGATGGCGCGGGCGAAGCCCGCGCCGGCGAGGCGCGCCACCCAGCGGCCCAGCGTGTCCGAGACGCCCGTCTGGTGCAGCGCCGCGCTGAGCACGAAGACGGCCGCGACGACGATGGCCGGCTCGCTGCCGAAGCCGGCGAGCGCCTTGCCCGGCTCGAGCAGACCCGAGAGCGCCAGCGCCAGCACAATGAGCACTGCGACGACGTCGTTGCGCAGCCGCTCGGTCATCAAGAGCACGAACGCGACGGCCAGGATGACGAAGAAAACGAGCTGGGGCGTGTCGAGGCCGGTCACGTTCCATGACCCAGCACGCGGCGTGCCAGCAGGTTGTTTTTGACACTCCGCCGCGGCGCCGCCTAGAATTCGTTGTCCCCTGCGTATGGACGTCAACCTCGACACCTTCGCTCGTCAGCTCGGCGATCTCATCGGCCGCTTCGGTGATCTCGGCGAGAAGCTCGGTGACGCCGCGCGCGAGCTGCAGGACAGCGGCGCGCCGCCCGCCGTCGCGCTCGTCGACGCGCTTGCCGCCGCCCGGCAGGAGCTCGTCGAAGTCCGCGCCGAGATCATGCTCGCCGCGGAGACGCTCGGCGTCGCAGTACCCGACGGCGTCGAGAGCGCCAAGCACCTGGAGCCCCTGCTCGTGGCCATGGCCGACGCGCTCGACGTGCAGCGCCGACGCGCGGCGTTCGAGCAGATGCGCGCGCAGCTCGTGACCGTGCTCGATCACGTCGAGGGCATCCGCCACCAGGACGACGACAACTTCGGTCCGCTCGTCACCGTCAAGCTCAAAGCGGCCGAGGCCAAGCGCGCCGTGCTTGCGCTCACGGACATCACACCTGAGCGCGTGCAGTCACTCGTGACGACCGTGCAGCCGTTCGCCGACCTGCTGAGCATCCTCGGCATCGAGGGGCTCGACGACCAGAACTTCGCGGCGCTCGAACAGAGCGTCGCGCGCGCGTTCGGGCGGCAGATCGCGCTGACCGTCACGCGGCGGCGGCTTCTGCTGCCCGGCCAGTCCCCGCGTCAACCCGAGCGCGCGGCGCCGCCGGCGGCCGCACCCGAGGCAACGGCGCCCGAGGTCGCGACACCCGAACCCGTGACGCACGAGGCCGCGACCCCGGAGCCAGTGACGGCGGAACCCGCCGCAACCGAGCCGGTGCGCCTGGCCGACGCGATCGCTGTGCCCGAGCCCGTGCGCGTCCCCGAGCCTGAGCCGGTGCGCGTCCCCGAGCCCGAGCCCGTGCCCGTGCCCGCGACCGTACCGGAGCCTGAACCCGTGCGCGCGCCGGAACCGGAGCCCACGGTCGCCGCGCCGCCGCCGAGTAAATCCGGCCGCACGGCCGAGCCCAAGCGCGAGCCGACGCCCGCGCCGAAATCCGAGCCGGAGCCGCAGCCCGTCGCCGCGCGCGCGGAGGGCTCGACCGCCGACGAGACCGCGCAGTGGTGGCTCGCCGCGTGGGCGCGCTGGTCGGGCTGGAAGAACACGCTCGGCTTTCCCGAAGCCGTGCGTGAAGAGCTCGCGAAGTATCCCTATCTCCTCTCCGTGCCGATCCAGCAGAGCCCGGAGTTCGAGGAGGGACTGCTCGCGTACGGGTATTCGATCATCCTGGAGCACGTCGAGAAGCAGAAGGCCGGCTCCGTCGGCAACGCGCTCAACAGTCTGAAAGCCGGCGAGATGAAGCCGGTCGGCACGCAGCTCTACGAGTACCTCGTCGCCGAAGGCAAGCTGACGGAAACCTACCCCGAGTTCATCAAGAACGTCCTGCGGGCCGCGCTGCCGGAGCCGGGACCGTGGGCGCAGGCGCGCATGATCCACTCCAAGGACGACACGCGTGTCTTCCGTCGGCCGACGCCGCGGCTTGGAGAGACCGAGCAAACCGCGCAGCGATTTCTCGCCGAGAACCAGCGCTTCAAGGAGCACAAGTTCGAGGGCAAGCTCGCGCCGCTCACCACCCGCTTCTTTTTCATCCAGGCCGAGCTGAAGGACGCGCACGGGGTCGAGGCGAAGCTGACCGTCGAGGGCGCGCCGTCGGATGCGGGCTTCGTGGTCACGCTGCCCGCCGCCGGCAAGGCAACGAAGATGGACGTGCGGCGCCTGACCGCCGAGGGCACGCCCGTGCCGGGCATCGGACGCGACTACGGCGTGGTCTGGTTCGCCGTTTTCAACGCGGACCCGGCGCGCGAGACCGACTTCGAGCTGGGCCTCACGCTGCGCAAGGACACGCGCGGGATGAAGAAGTAGCGGCTGGTCTGGCGCCGGCTAGGCCGGCGAGCCGGAGTCTTTCTGGCCGGTGCGCGCGAACGGGCTCTTCGTCACGCCGAGCTTCTGCGCGATCTGATTCGTGGACTGCACAGTCTCGAGCAGCTTGGCGAAGGCCTGCGCGACCTCGTCTTTCTCGGCCTTGAGCTGCTCGTTGGCGCGGCGCAACTCTTCGAGCTGTTTGCGATACTCCTCGAGATGCTTGTCCGACTCGGCGCTCTGCACGCGGTCCTTTGCCTCGGACAGCTCCTTGCGCAGCTCCATCAGCTCGCGACGCAGCCGCTCGGCGTCGCGCTCGGCGTGCTCGATTTTCGCGGCCATCTTCTGATTGGCGTCCACGAGCTCGGGAAGCACCGGGAGAATATCGCGGCCGTCCTCGAGCCAGCGGGCCAGTCGCTCTCGCGCATGCGCCGGCGGCGCACCTTCCATCCTGGTCTCCTGTCCTTACCTGGACCGCCAAGACCGGCGGGGGGTTGCGACGAATCTAGCATCGGGCCCCCGCGGTTGGCAACGATGATACGGTAGGCGCCGGCGGAGAGAGCCCTTCCGATGGTGACGAATCTCGGTGAACGCGGCCGGCGGCGGCGCTACCTCATGGGCGCGATGGGGCTCGTGGCCAGCCTGGCGCTGGCCGCGGCGTTCCTGCTGCTCGACGTCGCGCGGGGCGCGCGACTCGTCCTGTTTCTGCCGCTCCTCGTCGCCGCCCTCGGCTTCCTCCAGGCGCGCACCGCAACGTGAGCGGGCCTGGCCTCGCGCGGGCTGCGCGAGACGTCGAGCGGCGTGGAGCCGGTGCGCGACGAGTGGACGGCCCGCGAGCTCAAGCGGCAGGCGCGTGAGATCTTCGCGCAGGCCTCCCTGTGGGCACTCGCGGCGACGGCAATCGTCCTTCTGCTGCCCGCGCGCGCCGTCTGACGCTTCTGCGGGACAGCTGAAGCCGCGTCGACTCGGTGAGCTCGGCGTCGAACAGGCGCGCCATATCGTCGAGCGCACGGCGATTGTGCTCGGGCTCGATCGACGCCACGCAATCGGCGGGGATCCACAGCCGGAAATCGCGCATGAACGCGTCGCTCGCGCTGAACAGCACGCACCGGTCGCCGGTGATTCCGGTCAGCACGAGCGTCGTCGTTTCCAGATACCGCAGCAGCAGCTCCAGCGTCGTCGCATAGAACGCCGAGTGCTTGGTCTTGAGCACGACGTAATCGGTCGCCCGGGGACGCAGCGCGCGCACCAGGGGACGGCCGCGCACCGGCTCGCGCAGGCAGCGCTCGAGCAGCGTGCGGAAGTCGGAGCGCCAACGCCCGAAGTTGTCGTTGACGTAAATGACCGGCACGCGGGCGCGCCGCGCCCGGGCCGCCAGCACGGCGAGACGCTCGGCCATTGCGAACGCCTGCGGCAGCAGCCGGTCTCCGCCCTCGAACTCGAGGTCGTTGATCACGTCCACGAGCACCAACGCCACCCGGGACGTATCGGGGGCGTTGCCGTGCAGGTCATTGTTCCTGGGCGGCATCGTGCGTGCTACTGCTGCGCTGCAACGGACGTACCGGTTGATATACTCGTGGGTAATCTCGACCCGGTCAGGCGAAAGGAGCTAGGTCATGTCCGTGAAGCTGTTCGTCGGCGGTCTTTCGTTCTCCACCTCGAGTGAGGGCTTGCGCGGTGCCTTTGCGCGGTTCGGCGAGGTGATGTCGGCCGCCGTGATGACTGACCGGGAGACGGGCCGCTCGCGGGGCTTCGGCTTTGTCGAGATGGCGACGACCGAGGAGGCCGAAAAGGCCATTTCTTCACTCAACGGGACCTCGCTCGACGGCCGCATGATTCGCGTGGACAAGGCCACGCCGCGCGGCGCCGGCGGCCCGCGCCCACCGCGTCCGGCCGGCGGTCCTCCGCGTCAGTTCGGCGGTCCTCCGCGTCAATTCGGAGACCGGCCCGCAGGCGGTGGCGGGTTTGGCGGACCGCGCGGGCCGGGCGGCGGTGGTGGCGGACCGCGCTTCGGCGGCGGCCCGCGTCCCGGCGGCGGGTTCGGTGATCGACCCGGCGGTGGCAGCGGCGGCGGATTCGGCGACAAGCCCGGCCGGTCCCAGCGACGTGGCGCGGGCGGTGGCGGCTTTGGCGACAAGCCCGGCGGCCGTAAGGGCCCCGGCGCTGGCAAGCGGAGTCCGAAGCGGGGCCTCGACGGTGGTGGCGGCGGCGGCCGCGGACGGCCGGGCTCCGACGGCGAATATCGCTGGGGACGCTGAGCCGCTAAGGCAGCGGGTTCTCGCCTCGCGCACCGAATCGCACGACGATCTCGTGCACGAGCGGATAGAACAGCATCAGCACGAACACGGCCGTCGCGATCCAGATGGCCAACCGCGCGAGCCTCACTCGAGCAGCTCGGACAGGGAGCGAATGATCCGGTGCGGGCGCGCGTCCGCGTGCGCCGGCGGCAGCCCCGTGCCCTCGCGATCGATCCAGATCCCTGCGAGTCCCAGGCGCTGCGGCGCCAGCACGTCCCACTCGAGATTGTCACCAACCATCGAGACGCCCTCGGGCGCCACCCCCAGCTGCTGGAGCGCTTCGCGGTAGACGCGCTCCTCCGGCTTGCCGCAGCCGAACTCCCCCTCGATGAGGATCGCGTCGAAGTATCGCGCGAGATCGTGGCGTGTGATCTTGTCGCGCTGCTGCAGCGCATCGCCGTTGGTGACGAGGGCGAGCGGGACGCCGCGCGCGCGCAGAGCGTCCAGCACCGTGCGCGCCTCGGGATAGAGCCGCATCGCCTCGCGGCGGCGCGCCGCGTAGTCGCGCGCGATGGCGGCCGCGAGCGCGTCGTCCGCGCAGCCGCAGCGCACGAGCGCCTCTGCGACGATCTTCGTCCACGCGCCGAGCATGTTGACGCGCTCGCGCGCGTGCCGCGCGGGATCGCCGCTCCAGAACCACTTGCGCGTCTCCGTCAGCGCGGCCACCAGCGTGGCGGCCTCCACGGGCAGCGCCGCCGCCCCGCAGGCCTGAGTCCACGAGTCGTCGACGCCGGCGGAGTACGCGAGCAGCGTGTCGTCGAGGTCGACCAGCAGCGCGTTCACGCGCGGCCCTCGACGGCGACCGCGCGCACGTGCCGCGGGTCGCGCACGCGCAGCGCGAGCAGGAGCATGCCCGCGGTGCCACCGACCGCGGCAAACACGAAGGCCGCTGAAAAACCGATGGCGTCGGCCAGCACACCGCCGACCAGCGGCGCCAGGAACGCCGCGGGCGCCCCGGAAGTATGGCCGAGTCCGACGTAGGTCGGCTGACTCTCCACCTCGGGCGCGAACTCGAGGAGGACGTTCAGCCCGGAGATCGTGACCGAGGCCGCCTGCACGCCGGCGAGCACGAAGGCCACGGAGAAGACGCCCGGCGAGCCGGCGGCCAGCGCGACGGCGTTGCCGGCAACGCTCGCGGCGACGCCCGCCAGTAGGACCAGGCGGTGGCCCGCGTGATCAGCGAGCCAGCCGAGGACGAGCGTGCCGGCAATCGTGCCAAGCAGAAGCAGCGCGGTGAACATCCCTGCCGCCGCCGCGGGCAGTCGCCACGCCTGGAGCGCGTACACCGTATAGAACGCCGTCCCGGCGGCGCCGATCGCGGACAGCGAGCGCGCGACGAGATACCAGGTGAGGTTGCGATCATTGCGGAGCAGCGCGGGCATCCGCTTCAGATAGGCGCCGAGCGGCTCCGACGCGCGCGTCGTCGCGGCCGCGGGCTCGCGCACGACCACGAGTGCGCCGAACGACACGATGAGGCACGCGAAACCGCACAGGAAACAGAGCGCGTACGCGGCGGCCGGACGATAGCTCCCGAGCAGCTCGGCGGAGACCGCGCCCGCTCCGAGCCCGGCGACACTCGTGGCCACGCTGGTGACCGCGAAGAAGCGGCCGCGCATCCGCACCGGGATCACGCGAGCGATGAGATCCATCCACCCCGGCATGAGGAAGCCGCCGATGCCGGTGACGACGAGCAGCATCCCGAGCAGCACGGCGAGCGCGGCCCCGGCAGAGCGTTCGGCCAGCCAATAGGCGGCAGCCGCCAGCACGAGGAACGGCACGCGCTCCCAGATCGTCCAGCGCAGCAGGAACGGCAGCTTGCGCGCGAGCCCTTCGGTGTACGGCGCCGCAAACAGACACGGCAGGAACCAGCCCAGCGTCATCACGGCCGGGATGGCGCCGATCACGACGTTGGGCGCGCCCAGCCACGCCGCGAACGCGGGCAGGATCGTGGACGGCGAGACGAACGCGAGCGCGACCATGAACAGCGCGTAGTCGGCGCCCAGCGCGACGACGTTGTGGCGCAGGTGCGGTGGGGTCACTCGATGATTCTAGCGCGGCGCTCAAGGACGAACGGCATCGCGGCCAGGTCCAAAGAACGGAAATGGAGTTACAGCGCCCGGAGTTCCGCCTCGGCCTTCTCCAGCCAATACGTTATGCCCATCTCGCGGTACATCGTCGTCGCCATCGTGAGGTGCGCACTCGCGTCGTCGGTCTTGCCGGTGCGTCTGTAGAGGCGGCCGAGACCGTGGTGGCAGTCGGCGGCGAGCGGTCGCATGCCGCGCGGCTCGGCGAGTGTCAGTGCCTGTCGGTAATACGTCTGACCGCGCTCGGGATCGAAGCGATCAGGATGCGCGGCGATGTCAGCAAGCAGATGGAGCGAATGCGCTGACGACGCGGGTTGGGGTGGAGCATACTCGAGCGCGCGATCAGCCAGCATCCGAGCCTCATCGAGCCGACCGAGAAGGAGATAGGCCCGACCGAGCGAGCGGTAGACGTGGCGGTGGAAGGTGAAGTATCCCATCGCTCCGTCGCGCTCGACGAGCTGCTCGCCTTCGCGGAGCCGGGCGAGCGCCTCCCTCGCCTCACCGAGCTGCGCAAGAACGCGGGCGAGATGCGCGACCGCCTCCGCAAGTCCGTGAAAGACGTTCTCCGACAGGTACGCGTCGATCGCGTGCTCGATCAGTGCGCGCGCCTTCCCCCAATCACCGGTGCGGGCATGAAAGTAGCTGACGGCCACACTGACCATGCCGATCGTGTATGAATGACGCCGGTCCTGGGCGAGCCGAAGCGCCTGGGTGGCGTACACAGCCGCCTCGGCAAATCTGCCGAGAGACGTGAAACTCTGGAGCAGTCTGTATCGATCGTAGATGCAGATCGGCAAGGCCGCTCCGTACGACTCGTCGAGCGCGTCCGGCGGCAGCGAAGCGAGATTGTCGGTGGCCAGCGCGATCACCCGCTCGTATTCCCCACGGAAGTAATGCACCTGCTCGAGATAGGTCGTGGCCAGGATGCGGAGTGTCGAATCCCCGAGCAGTCCGGCAATCTCGAGCGCTCGCGCGCCGGTGACAAGCGCCTCGTCCAGTTCCCCGAGGTGCGCGTGCGCGTTCGTCATGCCGACGTACACCTGACCGCGGCGGCGGTCATCGTCCAGCCGCTCAGCGAGAGCCTCGGCCTCGCGCATGCGCTCCAGCGACGTGCGGATCTCACGAACCCCGATTAGCACCGGCCGCAATTCGAGGCGAATATCGACGCCCCGCTCCAGCGTTGACGGGCTCGCCGGCAGCGTCTCGAGGACACTCAGCGCTTGCTCGAGCCACGCTCGGGCATCCGAATATGCCGAGCGCGCGGCCGCCTTGAGGCCCGCCTGCCGGAGGTAGTGCACCGCCCTCTCCCACAGCTCGCCCCGCAACGCGTGATGAGCAAGCCGCTCGATCGGCTCACCGAGTCGATCCCGGTGCTTCGTCTCGAGCGCCGCGACAATCCGCGCGTGGAGCGCCCGGCGGCGCTCCGGCGGCACGCTGCCGTACGCGACCTCATGCGTGAGCGCGTGCTTGAACGTGTACCCTGCGTCGGCGGACACCCGCGCCTCGTAGAGAAACGCCGCGTTCTGCAGCCGCTCGAGACGGTCACGGACGTCGTCCTCAGTCTCGTTAGCGATGGCGGCTAGCAAGCCGAGCGGGATGTCCTTACCGATGACCGCAGCGATTTCGAGCAGCCGCTTGTCATCGAACCGCAGACGGTCGATGCGCGCGGCGAGGAGCGCCTGCACCGTGGCCGGGACCTCGATCGCATCCACCGAATGCGCGAGCGCGTATGCGCCACGCTTCCCGCGCAAGACTCCCGTCTCGACCAGCGTTCGTACGCTCTCCTCGATGAAGAGCGGATTGCGTGCTGTCTTGTCCGCGATCAGGCGCCTGAGCGCCCCGAGCGTGGGATCGCCTCCGAGTAGGTCGATCAGCAGCTCGTCCGTGTGGTCCGCCGGCAGCGGATCGATTCGAAGCTGGGTGTAGCAGGTCTGGCTTGCCCAGGTGTGCTGATACTCGGGCCGGTACGTCACGACGAGCAGTGCCGCCATCGTCGGCAGGCTGCCCACGATCGAGTCCAGAAGCGCCTGGGTCTCGGAATCGAGCCAGTGGAGATCCTCGAAGATCACGAGGATCGGCTGTCGTTCGCTCTCGCGGCGCAGAAGCCGCTTCACCGCGTCGAAGATGCGGCGCCGACGCTGGGAAGGTTCGAGGCGCTGCCACTCAGCGTCCGCGGTGGGCGTGTCCAGTAGCGCGAGCAACGCCGGCGCGACCGTGCCGAGCGCCGGATCCAGGGCTGTGAGCTTCCGCGCGACGTGGTCGCGGATGGCGTCGTGCGTGTCTCGATCCTCGATTCCGAAGTACCGCCGGAGCAGACCGATCACAGGCAGATAGCTCGAGCCCTTGCCGTAGGACACCGACCCGGTTTCGAGGACGACACATCCGCCGACGTGTTGCGATCGTGCGAACTCGAAGACGAGCCGCGACTTGCCGACGCCGGCTTCGCCGAGGATCGCCATCACCTGCCCCTGCCCACTCGCCGCCATCTCGAGACGAGTCTGCAAAGCCGCAAGCTCATCGTGCCGACCCACGAACCTCGTGGTCGTCCCCCAGAGCCCCAGGCCGTGGCGCTCGTGTCCGGTGAGACGGTACACGCGCTTGGAGTCTTCCGTGTCGCGCTCGACGAGTGTCAGGTCGAAGCGCCGCTCGAGAAACGGCTCGGCGGCGGAACTGGCAAATGTGGCGGCGGGCTCGCGCCCGCGAATCAGCGCTTCGAGCATTGGCCAATGGGCGCGCTTGTCGTGGGCGTTGATCTCGATTCGCGTCCCGACCCGCCCGATCAACACGGACGCGACGTGCACGCCGATGGTCGCGGTCGCCGCCGCGGCACCGCTCTCACGAACACGCTGCCCGTCCCGGTGGATCGTCAGCGCGGCGTGGGCAGCACGCCGCGGCGCATCGTCGAACGAATCGGCTCCGAATGCCGCCACCAGGCCGGTCGGACTCATCTCCTCCACACGGCCTCCGAAGCTCTCGACCTTCGCGACCACCGCTTCGAGGGCGCGGCTCGACAGCGACGAGGCGTCGACGCCGTCCGCGCCGCAGATCTCCGCGCGCAACAGGGCGACGGTACGTCGTTCCCAGCGGAGGTCGCTGTCCGCCATCGCCGGTGGAAGGACATGTCGGTCTTCGCTCGTTGGTGTGGTCGCGCCGAGCTCGGCCGGTCCTGCCTTCAATCCGAATTTCTGGAGCCGTGCATAGACGGTGTTGCGCGCGACGCCGAGCCGCGCCGCCGTGTGCGAGATGTTCCAGTCCGTCGCCTCCAGCGCAGCCAGCAGCCGCTGCTGGTTCAGCTCGTCACGCCCGCCGACGGGTGCTGAGCGCAGCTCGGAGTCGGTTTGTCCCGCCTTGAGAGCCTCACTCGCCGGGATGCCAAGCGCGTCGGCGGTGAGGACTGCGCCGTCGGCAAAGAGCGCGGCGCGCTCCATCACGTTCGCCAGTTCCCGCACGTTGCCCGGCCACGAATAGGCGAGCAGGCGGTCGCGTGCGGCGGGCTCCAGGCGCTTGGGGGGCAGCCCGTATTCCTCGCACGTGCGCGCGAGAAACCGCTCGGCGAGAAGCACGATATCGTGCCCGCGCTCGCGCAGTGGCGGCAGCTCGAGGGTGACGACGGCGAGCCGGTGGTAGAGGTCCTCGCGGAACTTCCGCGCCCGAACGGCGGCCTTCAGATCCGTATTCGTGGCGCTGATGACCCAGGCATCGGCGGCCTCGGACACGGTGCTGCCCAGGCGACGGACGGCGCGTTCCTCGATGGCGGTCAGCAGTTTGGCCTGCAGTGCGTGGGGAAGCAGGCCGACCTCGTCGAGAAACAGCACGCCACCGTGCGCGGCCTGAAAGAGGCCCGGCTTGGCGCGGTGCGCGTCGGTGAACGCGCCCCG
>Ga0075428_100003105_pt1 | contig 18134 bp, 12 predicted proteins | sample RhiMetdeltSRZDD2_FD_75291 | JGI IMG/M metagenome (GOLD analysis project Ga0075428, IMG submission 75291) | Populus rhizosphere microbial communities from Tennessee, USA - Rhizosphere MetaG P. deltoides SRZDD2 | ecosystem: Host-associated > Plants > Roots > Rhizosphere > Soil | place: USA... | reverse complement strand
CTGGAAGTACCCGTCGCCCACGGCCAGGACCTCGTCCACCAGCACCACGGGGGCCTCGAGCGACGCCGCGATCGCGAAGCCCAGGCGCATCACCATGCCCGCGCTGTAGGTGCGAACGGGCCGCTCGAAGAACGCGCCGAGCTCGGCGAACTCGAAGGCCGCCGCGGCGAGGGTCCGCGCCTGGGCGCGCGTGAGGCCGGAGAGCAGGCCCATCTGCACCGCGTTCTCGCGCCCGGAAAGCTCGACGAAGAACCCCGCGCCCAGCTCCAGGAGCGAGGCCACCGGTCCCGCCACGTCGAGCCGGCCCTCCGACGGCCGCGTCACGCCCATGAGCAGGTCCAGCAGGGTGCTCTTGCCGGACCCGTTCTCGCCCACCACGGCCAGCGCGCCGCCGCGCGCCAGGTCGAACGTCAGGTCGCGCAACGCCCAGAGGTCGCCGCCGTGGCCCGCCGGGGCGTACCGCTTCCCCAGGCCCTGGACCGCGATCGCCGCGCCCGGGCTCACAGCCGGTCCCGCGCCGCCCACCACAGCCGGTCCCTCATGGCCAGGCCGACGACGAGGAGACCCGTCGTGGTGGCCGCCGCCACCGCGAGCTCCATCGCCGCGCCGCCGGACGGCGCGGCCAGCGGGAAGCGGTAGAGGCGCAGGAAGTGCGTGAAGGGGTTCCACTCGAGCGCCGAGCGCACGGGCCCGCTCAACAGCGATTCCGGGTAGACGATGGGGCTGGCAAAGGTGAGCGCGGTGAGGCCCGTGGCCAGCGCGGGCCGCAGGTCGGGGTACAGGGTGGCCAGCGGCGCCACGACCATCCCCAGGCCGAAGACCGCGGCCGTCTGGAGGATCAGCCCGGCCACGGGCCAGAGCAGGCCCGCCGCTCCCGCCGCCTCCCCGGCCGCGAACGCGACGGCCAGGACCAGCAACAGACCGCAGGCCCCTCGCAGCGCGGAGACGAGGACCTGGCGGGCTACCAGCAGCTCCATGGGCACCCGGGACCGGCGGATCCAGCGGTTGTCGGGCAGCGTGGACGCCGACGACTCGAGGCCTTCCCGGAGGGACGACCAGGGGAGGATGCCGGAGGCGATGAACAGGGCGTAGGTCAGCCCGTCCTGGGCGGTGCGCGGCCGCATCAGCAGGCCGAAGACGAGCGCGTAGGCCGCGACCTCTATCAGCGGGCCCAGCGCCGACCAGAGGCCGCCCAGGACCGATCCCGCGTACCGGTGGCGCAGGTCGGCCAGGACGAGCGGGCCGACGGAGCGGGCCCAGGTGGGCGACAGCGGCGCGCGCACGGCGGGATGATCGTAGCACTCCGCCGCGGGAAGGGGGGGCGGGGCCGTTAACCCCCGCGGCGTCCGCGTCTTGGCCGGGAGCTCCCCCCCGGCGAACGAGGCCCCCCGCGGGCCCGATCCCCGGAGGGAGGCCGGCCCTTCCGGGCCCCGGCGGCCGCCCTCTCCAGGACGTCCACCAGCGCGAAGTCGACCTGGCGGCGCTCCAGGTCCACCCGCACCACCTGGACCTCCACCTTGTCCCCGAGGCGGTAGACCTTGCGGGTGTTCTCGCCCTTCAGGGAGTGGGCCTTCTCGTTGAAGACGTAGTAGTCGTCGGTCATGGACGAGACGTGGACCAGGCCCTGCACGTAGATCTCGTCCAGCTCCACGAACAAGCCGAAGGCCTGGACACCGGTGATGTAGCCGCGGAAGACCTCGCCCAGCTTGTCCGCCATGAAGCGGACCTTCTTCCACTCCGTGAGCTCGCGCTCCGCCTCGTCCGCGCGGCGCTCCATCTCCGAGAGGTGGCGGCCCATCTCGGGCAGGGCCTCGCGGATGTGGCCGTGATCCGCGCCCTGGCGCAGCGCGCGCAGGGCACGGTGGACCACGAGGTCGGGGTAGCGCCGGATGGGGCTCGTGAAGTGCGCGTACATCTCCGCGGCCAGGCCGAAGTGGCCGAGGTTCTCCTCGTGGTAGCGGGCGAGCTTCATCGTGCGCAGCAGCAGATACGAGATGAGCTTCTCCTCGGGCTTGCCCTCGATCTGGCGTAAGACGAGCTGGAAGTCCTCCGGCCGGATGGCCTGGAGGCTGGCGGGGACGCTGTAGCCGAAGGACGCCACGAGCTCCGCGAACTCCTCGACCCGCTGGGGGTCGGGCGTCTCGTGGACGCGATAGAGCGCGGGGATGTCCGCGCGGGACAGCCTCTCCGCCACCGCCTCGTTGGCCGCCAGCATGAACTCCTCGATCACCCGCATGCTGTCGAGGCGCTCGGTGGCCACGATCCCGGTGATCTCCCCCGAGGCGCCCAGGACCAGCTTCGGCTCCGGCAGGTCGAAGTCCAGCGAGCCGCGCTCGTACCGGCGCTTGCGCATGATCCGGGCCAGCTCGTCCATCCCCTCGATCATGGGGACGAGGGCGGCGAAGCGGCCGCGCAGGGCGGCGTCGCCGTCCACGATGGCCTGGGCCTGCTGGTAGGTGAGCCGGGCGGCGCTCTTGATCACACCGTCGTGGAACTCGGCCTTCTTGACCTTGCCGCGCGCGTCGAGCTCCAGGATCACCGTCTGGGTCAGGCGGTCCTCGCCTTCCACCAGGCTGCAGATGTTGCTCGAGAGGGCGTGGGGCAGCATGGGCACGACGCGGTCGGGAAAGTAGACGGACGTGCCGCGCAGGTACGCTTCCTGATCGAGCTGCGAGCCCTCGCGGACGTAGTGCGCCACGTCCGCGATGTGCACCCCGAGGCGCCAGTGGCCGCCCGGGAGTCGGTCGAGGCTGATGGCGTCGTCGTGGTCCCGCGCGGTCTCCGGGTCCACGGTCACGGTGGGCCACCGCCGGAAGTCGGCGCGGTCGCGCAGGTCCTCGCGGCTCACCTCCATCGGCACCAGGCTGGCCTCGGCCTCCACCTCGGGCGGGAAGGCGTCCGGCAGGCCGTGCTTGGCCATGACCACCTTCAGGTCCACGCCCGGGTCCTCGAGCCGCCCCAGGACCTCCAGGACACGGCCCGACGGGTTGCGGGTGGCGGTGGGGGGGCGCGTCATCTCCGCTGAAACCATCTCGCCCGGCTTGGCGCCGGCGCTGTCGCCCGGCGGCACGAACAGCTCGTGGAGCACCCGGCGGTCGAACGGCACCACGTGGCCCCCGAAGCGGCCCTCCTCCTGGTAGCGGCCCACGATCCGCTTCAGGCCGCGCTCGAGGACGCGGATGATCCGGCCTTCGGCGCCCTTCGGGGTCGTGCGCTCCACCCGGGCCACGACGCGGTCTCCGTGCAGGGCCTCCTTCAGGTTCACGGCGGAGACGTAGATGTCGCCCTGCCCTTCGCGGCGCTTCTCGGGCACCACGAACCCGTAGCCCGCGGGATTGCACGTGAGCCTCCCCACCACGAGGTTCATCCGCGAGGGCAGCCCGACGCGGGCGCCGCGGATCTTGACCAGCGCGCCTTCCTCGATGAGCCGGCGCAGGACGCCCTTCAGATCGCGCCGGCTGGCCGCGTCCAGGCGCAGGCGCTTGACCAGCTCCCGCACGGACACGGGCTTGCCCTCCTCGGCGAGCAGGCCGAGGACGCGGTCGTTCAGGTTGTCCATCACTTCCCCATTCTGGTACGGAACGTCGTGCGAGCAGCGGAGCGCCGGGCTCGTGCCGGCGGAGCGGAAGGATCAGCCTACGATGAGCCTAGAGGTGGTGCCGGAGGTGGGACTTGAACCCACACTAGCCGAAGCCAACACGGCCCTGAACCGTGCGCGTCTGCCAATTCCGCCACTCCGGCAGCGGACCGAAACATCGATTCTAGCGGGCCGGCGGCGCCGGAGCAAGGGAGAAAGTGCCGGGTTGAAACGCCCGGGTCTTTCCCGTAAGATGCCTTTTTTGCTGGTCGTCGCGCCGGCTGTCCGTGGAGGTCGTATTGAATATTCGCGCCATCCGCTGTTTCGCCCTGGCAACCGCCTCGTCGGCGGTCCTCTCGTGCGGCGGGGGCGGAGCGTCCGCTCCCAACCCCATCACCTCCACGCCGCCCCCGGCCACGGCGCAGCGCGTCGTGCTGATCGACAACGCGCCCTTCTCGCTCCAGCCCGGCACCGCCACCTTCAAGAACATCGACTTCCCTCCGGCGGGCACCATCGACGGGACCCTCGACTGGAACGGCGGCGCGGACATGAACCTCTACGTGACGGACAACACGTGCCCCGGCTTCAATGCCCTCAAGGGCGGCGGCTGCAACGTGCTCGTCCGCGCCGAGGGCACCGCCAAGCCGGAGAAGCTGACCTTCGCCGCGGCCGCCAACAGGATCTACACGTTCTGGATCCACAACAACGGCACGGCCAACGAGAGCGGCAGCCTGACCGTGGGCGACACGACCACGCAGCCGATCACCCAGCAGCCCTCGCCGTCTCCGGGGGCCACGCCCGACCCGCGGGCCGGCCTCGCTCCCGGGCCCATCACCCGCTACACCATCAAGGTCCGCTCCATCGACACCGGCGGCAAGAACTATCGCGACCCGTTCCAGGACTCCTCTGGCCGCTGGGTGGTCTATCCCGGCGAGTTCGTGGTCTTCGACTCCACGCAGAAGAACGCCGGTGGCGAGATCTGCCAGTGGATCAACAACCCGGTGTGGGAGCTCAACGACCCGACCAGTGTCCTGATTCTCCGGCCGGGGCAGAACGAGCCGTTCCTGCTCCGTACCGACGTCGATCACAAGGGCGAGATGAGCCTGACCGCGACCGTCGACGGCGTGACGTCGAACGTCCTCGAGATCAGCGCCACCGGCCGCCCGTAGAGGCGATCCCTTTCCTCCCCGGGTTCCGGCCGGAGGGGTCGCCGGGGAGGTAGCATGACGCGAACCCTGAAGGTCCTTTCCGGCGCCGCCGCTCTCGGCGCCTTCACACTGGCCTGCGGCGGCGGGAGCTCGCCCAGCGCGGGCGACCCCCCCGGACACGCGCCGTCGCCGGCGGCCACGCCAAGGCCGTCACCCGTACCCACGCCCGATCCGCGCATCGGCCTGGCTCCGGGCCCCGTCACGCGCTACACGATCAAGGTGCGCACCGTGAACAACGGCGAGCGGGACGCGGAGCCGGATTCCTCGGGCCGCTTCATCGTGCATCCCGGAGAGCGCGTGGACTTCGACTCCACGCAGAAGAACGCCGGCGGCGAGATCTGCCAGTGGGTCAAGGACCCGGAGTGGACGATCGACGGCGGCGCCTGTCCGCTGGAGACGGTCTGCGCCGGCGGCGTCGTCCTGCGCCGCGGCAGCAGCCAGCCCTTCCTGCTGAAGACGACCGTCCAGACGACTGGCCTCTTCACGGTGCAGGCCTCCATCGACGGCGTGATCTCCAACGTCCTGGAGATGAGGTCCATTCCGAAGTAACGGGTGTACACTCGCACCTCCGGCCGGACGCGTGGCCGGAAAGGCGCGGAGGTCCCATGAGAACGACCGCACTGCTTCTCGCGACGCTCCTGCCTGCGGCCGCTTCGGCCGACGAGGTGTACCTGAAGAGCGGCGGCCAGCTCTCCGGCCGCATCGTGAACCGGACCGCCACCCAGATCGAGGTGGACATCGGCGCCGGCCACGTCACGGTCCCCGTGTCTCACGTGGTGAAGATCGAGGAGGGTCGCTCGGCCCTCCACGAGTACCAGGACCGCGCCGCCGCCCTGAGCCCGTCCGACGCGGCGGGGTGGGTGGCGCTGGGCGACTGGGCCTCGGCCCGCGGCCTCGGCACGCAGGCGCGCGAGGCCTATACGAAGGGGCTGGCCCTGGCGCCGGACGACCCGCGCGCGAACGCGGCCCTCGGCCGGACGCAGATCGACGGCCGCTGGGTGAGCGAGGAGGAGGGATACCGGGCCAAGGGCTACGTCCAGTACCGGGGCGAGTGGATCACGCCGGCCGAGATGGAGGCCATCCAGCGCGAGGACGCCGCCTCCAACGCGCGCGAGCAGGAGCGCCAGGCCGCCGAATCGCGCGTGCGCGAGGCCGAGGCGCGGGCGGACGAGGCAGAGGCGCGCGCGAAGGAGGCCCAGGCGCAGCAGGATCAGCAGTATTGGGACGGCAGCTACCCCGGGTGGTACGGCACGGGGTACTGGGGAGCGGGGCCCGTCGTCTGGCCGACGGGCAGGATCGCCGTCCGTCCGGCGGGGACCGTCGCCACCCGGCCCGCGAGGATGCGGTGAAGCGCGCCGGCAGGCAGGCCACCCTCGGCGGGGCCGCCGTCCTGGCGGCGCTCCTCCTGCCCGCGTCCGCGCCCGCGCAGACGGCCGCGTCCCCGCCGGCGCCGACCGTTGACGAGATCGTGGCCAAGCACCTGGCGGCGCGGGGGGGCCGGGAGGCGCTGGCCGCGGTGAAGACGCTGCGCATGTCGGGACGCGCCACGGCCGGCCCCGGCCGCGAAGCCGTCCTGCGCCGCGAGATCGCCCGCCCCGGCAAGATCCGCACCGAGTTCGTGTTCCAGGGCACCACGGGCGTGTACGCCTGGGACGGATCGCAAGGTTGGCGCGTGTCGCCGCTGGACGGAAGCCTCGACGCGGAGCCGCTGCCGGACGACGAGGCGGCCGCCTCGGCCGAGCAGGCGGACATCGAGGGGCCGCTCGTGGACTGGAAGGCCAAGGGCCACAAGGTCGAGCTGGTGGGTACCGCGTCGCTCCCGGGCGGGCCCGCCCACGAGTTGAAGGTCACGCTCAAGTCCGGCGCCGTGCGCCGCGTGTTCGTGGACTCCGCCACCGGCTTCATCGTCCGGATGGAGTCCACCCGGCGCGTGCGCGGCCACGACGTGGCCCTGGAGACGGAGTTCGGCGACTACCGCAAGACGGACGGCGTGGCCTTCCCCCACTCCATCGAGGGAAGCGCGCGCGGCCGGCCCAATCGGCTGCGGATCGTGGTGGACAGCGTCGAGGTCAACCCCAGGCTCGACGAGTCGCGCTTCAAGATGCCGCGCTGACCGACGGTCCCCCGGCGCGGCGCGGAGGAGAGCGGCCCATGCGCATGCACGATGCCTCGCTCGGGGACCCGGTCATCGAGCAACCCGAGCCAATCACCCTCTTCCTGCCCATCCTCGAGGCCTCGCTGCGGCGGGCGGGCCTGAAGCCGGGCCGCGACGAGATGGTCCGCCGGTTCATGTCCGGCGAGCCGCGCGTGGTGATCGTCGCGGGGGCGCGCGACCACCCGGCACAGATCGACGACGACGACGTTTCGCGGCGGGCGGTGGCCGCGATCTGGGGCCAGGGCGCACTGCCCTTCGAGACCTCGGAGCCGGCCGTCTGCGACGGCATCGCCCAGGGCCACTACGGGATGACCTTCTCACTCGTGTCCCGGAACATCACCGCCGCCACCCTTGTCGCCCAGATCGAGGCCCACGTCTACGACGCCGCCCTCGTGCTCGACTCCTGTGACAAGCGTCCGGTGGCCGACGTGGCCGCGGTGGCGGAGGTGGACGTCTACAGGCGCCGGCGCGGCAAGCGGCCCTTCTACGCCTGCTTCATCCCCGCCCACGTGATGCCGGAGCGGCACCTCTCCAAGGAGGTGGAGGAGGGGATCCGGGCCCTGAAGGGGAAGGCGGGGGCGGCCTACGACGAGGAGATCGACGCGCTCCTGCTCCATCGCCTGAAGTGCAACACCTACGCGATGTTCAAGAAGCTGCTCGACGGCCTGGAGGAGAGGCGCGTGCTGCCCTCCGAGTCGCGCGACCGCTACCTGGCCGAGCTCGCCAAGATGACCTGCGAGGCCGGGGGGACCTGCGCGTTCATCGGCACCGGCAACACCGACAAGGTCGTCCTGCACGCCCTCGGCTTCGTCCCCCGCGCGGCGGACCTCCTGACCAAGGCGGCGGGCGACGACGTAGTGGCCGTCTCGACCGCGGCGCTCCTCGACGCCGTCCGCAACCGGCGCGAGGAGCGCAGCGCCTCCGCCCTCCTGCGCGCGAACCTGCGCAACGCCCTGCGCGTCTGGAGCGCGGTGGGCGGCAGCATGAACTGGGCCCTGCACTTCCCCTACATCGCGGCCTCGGTGGGGGTGCGGATCACGCCGACCGACATGGCCCGCGTCTCGGACGCCACGCCCTTCCTCATCGACATCAGCCCCATCCGCGACAAGAGCTTCTTCACGCTGGCCGTGGAGAAGCAGGCGGGCGCCCACTCCGGGATGGACTCCACCGTCAAGCACCTGCTGGGCGCGGGCCTGCTGGAGGACGCGCCCACGATCGAGGGACCGTGGTCGCGCCGCCTGGCCGACGCCAAGGACCCGAACGACCGCATCCTCTACAAGACCGCGCTGCGGCCGCAGAGCGGGATCGTGGAGGTGAGGGGCAACTTCACCGACAGCGCGATCTTCAAGCGGGCCGGCATGACGCCCGAGGCGGTGGGCCAGTTCGACGGCAAGGCCTTTGTAGTCGTCTTCTACCTGGGCGAGGCGGAGGCGCAGCAGGACCTCTTCCGCGGCCGCGTGCTGGAGAGGCTCCGGGGCGTGGTGCCCGCGGAGACCCTGCGCGGCCTGGCCCGGTTCAACTTCGGCGCGCAGGCCAAAGCACTCCAGGACGGGTCCGACACGGACCTCCTGGACCGCGCGGCGCGGGCGAAGCTCCTGCGGGCCATGATCGTGATCGCCGGCGAGGGACCGAAGGCCAACGGGATACCGGAGATGTTCTACCCCTCCGAGTACCTCAACCGGGACCCCGTCCTCCGGCACGTCGCCGCGCTGATCACGGACGGCCGCTACTCCGGCGCCACGTACGGGCCGTGCATCGGCCACGCTTCGCCGGAGGCCCTCGAGGGCGGCGGCATCGGCGCGCTGCGCACCGGCGACATCGTCTACATGGACACCGCGGCGGGCCGGATCGACGTCCTCGACCCGGATCGGTGCTGGCGTGACGGGACTCTCACGGTCGTCCCACTGGACGGGTCGACGTTACGCGCGCGTCCGGAAGTAGCCGAGCGCCGGTCCTGGCTCGAGCGGCGGCGCCGTGACATCCCCGCCACCATCCGGCTGCTGCTGGACGCGACCACGACCTGCCGCGAAGGGGTGACGCCCGCCGGCCTGGAGCTCGACCAGGGGTTTGACGGCATCCGGCCGGCTGCTACCATCGAACGATGAAGACCCCTTCCCTCCTGCTCATGTCGTGCCTGACGTTGTGCGGCCTGGCCTCCGGGCCGGTCGTGGCCGCCGCCGCTCCGCAGGCCTTGCCGGACGGCGAGGCGCGGATCTCCGTGGACGTCAAGGACGCCGACATCGTCGACATCGTCCGCCTCTTCGCGGAGATCGGCGGGTTCCAGGTCGTGGTCGACCCCGGCGTATCGTGCAAGCTCACCCTGAAGCTCAGCGAGGTCCGCTGGAACTCGGCGCTGGACGTGGCCCTCAAGTCCTGCGGGCTGGGCCAGGACCAGGAGAACGAGATCATGCGCGTGGCGCCCGTGGCCAAGCTGGCCGCGGAGCACGCCGCGCAGCGCAAGCTGGACGAGGAGAGAGAGCTCGCCGGCCCGCTCCAGATGCGGACCTACCGGTTGTCCTACGCGCGCGCGGCGGAGATGGCGCCCGTCATCAAGAAGTTCCTCTCCCCGCGGGGCGAGGTCATCTACGACAGCCGCACCAACACCCTCATCGTGATGGACGTCCGCTAGAGCGTGCACGCGAGGGGCCACGAGGAGCCCTCCGCCGGTGACACCCGTCACTCCTCGCCAAATCTAAGTCATTGATATACTTAGTCCCTCTCACGGGCATACCGCTTGCTTAAGGCGAGGGCGGAGCGGCCCCCGGCTCAGCGGACCGCGAAGGGGTTTCTGACCATGACTCGTCGCCTGCCGACGCTCGCCGTGCTGTTCGGTTCCGTGGCCGCGGTCGCGGCCGGGCAGGACAGCTACATCCACGGACGGGTGCTCACCGTCGAGCCGGGGGTCACGCTGCAGCGCGCCACGGAGCCCGGCTCCGAGGAGGCAACCGCGAACCTGCCCCTACTGCCGGGCGATCGCGTGTGGTCCGACCGCGCGGGCCGGGCCGAGTTCCAGTTCGCCGACGGGACCCTCCTGCGCCTGGACAGCGGCAGCAAGCTCGACTACGTCGCCCACGACGGCGACCGCGTGATCCTCAGGCTCTGGTCCGGCGGCCTGTACCTGCACGCCCGCGACGGACGCGGCCGTCCCGACTTCGCCGTGGAGACGCCCGCGGGTGTGGTGGAGGCCCGGGCTCGCGGCGTCTACCGCATCGATGCGGCCGGCGACGGGACGCGGCTCTCGGTCTACGACGGCGAGGCTGCGCTCCTGGGCGAGCGGGAGGTCGTGGTCCAGGCCGGCGAGCGCGTCGACGTCCGGCAGGGCGAGCCCATCGAGGATCCCCAGGCCTTCGACCGCGCGGCGCTCGACGACTTCGACCGCTGGAACGCGGACCGCGAGGACCGTCCGGTCTACGCCGCCAGCCAGCGCGAGTACCTTCCGGAGGTCGTGAGCCCCTACGCCGGAGAGCTGGAGTCCTACGGCGCCTGGTACTACGAGTCCGAGATCGGCCACGTCTGGCGGCCGTACGTTGCCGCGGGATGGCGGCCGTACTTCGACGGCCGCTGGGCCTGGAGCCCCCCCTTCGGCTGGACCTGGGTGGCTGCCGAGCCCTGGGGCTGGGCGCCGTTCCATTACGGCCGCTGGGGCTACGCGCCGATGCTCGGCTGGTACTGGATCCCCGGCAGCGCCTGGGCCCCCGCCTGGGTCAGCTGGATGTACGGCGGGGACTACATCGGCTGGTGCCCGCTCGGCCACCACGACAAGCCGGTGCCCTATGGCGGGCGGCGGGGCGACCGCGCCGTGCTGCGCGAAACGCCGGCCGTCGTGGACGAGCCCTGGGTGTACGTCCGCCGGGCGGATTTCGGCGCATCGGACCTCGTCCGGAGGATCCAGCAGACCGTCCCCGCCGGCGAGGAGATGCAGGCTCCCCAGCAGGCGCACGCACGGCCGGACCACAACCTGCACGCGACCCAGGGCGGCACGCCCGCGCACGCGATGCCGCGCACCCTGAAGGCCCGGCCCGGTCACGACGACGCCGCGGCCGCGCCGCGGGCCGACGTGGCGCCGGCCTTCCCCACCGCCCGGCGGCGTCCCCGCGGGCTCGAGGTCGAGCCCCCGGCGGCCACGCGCCCGCCGGCCACGGTGGCCGCGCCCCGCGCGCGCACACTCCATCCCCTGCGCACGATCACGGCGCCCGAGCCGGCCGTGGATCCGGCGCATCCGGCCGATGCCCGGTCCCGGGAGCCGCGTCCGGCGGAGGCCGATCGCGAGGTGCTGCGGCGCGTCTTCGGCCCGCTGAGCCAGCCCCGCCCGGCCGAGCCGGCCGAGCGGGGGGTCTCGCATCCGCTTCCGTCGGCCGGCAGCGAACGGTCGTCGCGCGGCAGGCCGGCCGCGAGCGAGACGGCGCGGCCGGCGCCGCCGAGCGTCGCGCCACGCGCGGCGCGCCCGGCCACGGAGCCCACGCCGCGTCCCGCGGCCCCCGACGCCGCCCAGGGCGCCGCGCGTCCGCAGAAAGACAAGGACCACTAGAACGCACCCGGCCGCAGGGCCGGGGACGGAGCCGGCGGCGGCGACGGTATAATCCGCGGCAATGGCCGCATCCGCCGCCGTCGCCGCGCCGGCCAGGTTCGAGGGCGTCCGGCGGGCCGGCATCAGCATCGTCTTCGCCCTGGCCATCGTGGCGGGCGCGGTGGCCGGCGTCCTGCTCGCCTTCGAGAACGACCTCCCCCAGGTCTCCTCGCTGGAGCAGTTCCAGCCCAACATCATCACCAAGATCTACGCGGCGGACGGCACCCTGATCGGCGATTTTGCCATCGAGAAGCGCGTGATCGTCGGCTTCAAGGACATCCCGCCCGTCCTGCGCAACGCCGTCGTGGCCGTCGAGGACGCCGAATTCTGGAAGCACCTGGGCATCAACGTCTGGCGCATCCCGAGCGCGGCCCTCTCGAACTATCGCTCGGGCCGCCGCAGCCAGGGCTCGTCCACCCTGACCATGCAGCTGTCCCGCGTCCTCTTCCTGACGCCGGAGAAGACCTACGAGCGGAAGGTGAAGGAAGCGATCCTCGCCTTCCAGATCGAGAAGAACTTCACCAAGGAAGAGATCTTCACGATGTACTGCAACCAGGTCTACTTCGGCAGCGGCAACTACGGCGTGGAGGCGGCCAGCCAGGCCCTCTACAGCAAGTCCATCAAGGACCTGACCCTGGCCGAGGCCGCGCTCATCGCCGGCCTGCCCCAGAACCCGTCGCGGCTCTCGCCGGTCGAGAGCCCGGAGCGGGCCGTACAGCGCCGCAACCACGTGATCCAGCGGATGCTGGACGAGAAGTACGTCTCGCAGGAAGAGGCCTCGAAGGCCCAGGCCGAGCCGCTCAACCTCCATCCCCGCAAGGAGCCGCCGTCGATCGCGCCGTACTTCATCGAGGAGGTGCGCAAGTACCTGGAGCGCGAGTACGGCAGCCAGCAGATCTACCAGGGCGGGCTCCAGGTCTACACCACACTGGACCCGGCCATGCAGGAGGCGGCCACCCGCGCCGTGCGCAAGGGCCTGCGCCTGCTCGACCGCAAGGCCCGCGGCTTCGTCCCCTCCCCCCTGACGATCCTCAAGGACGGGAAGTTCCCCTCGCGCGTACACCTCGACGAGTGGGACCGGCCCATCCGCGAGGGCGACGTCGTCCGCGGCGTGGTCATCGCGTCCGACCGCACGCTGGCCGTGGTCCAGATCGGTGACTACCGCGCGCGCGTGGGCCCGGAGGACGTGGCCTGGACGCGGCGGGCGGTGTCCGACGCCCTCCCCGCCGGCACGGTGGCCCCGTTCCTCATCGTGACCCTGACCGACGACGGCGAGCGCAGGGAGGCGAAGGTCACCCTGGAGCAGGAGCCGAGGCTGGAGGGCTCGCTCCTCGCCCTCGACCCCCGCACGGGGGCGGTGAAGGCCATGGTCGGGGGCTACGACTTCGAGCGCAGCAAGTTCAACCGCGCGACGCAGGCCTTCCGGCAGGTGGGCTCGGCCTTCAAGCCCATCGTCTACTCCGCGGCCCTGGAAAGGGCCGGCTTCACCCCCGCCACCATCATCGTGGACGCGCCCATCTCGCTGCCCAGCGCCCCGGGCAAGATCTGGAACCCGCACAACTACGACTACAAGTTCCTGGGCGCGATCCCCCTGCGCTACGCCATCGAGCAGAGCCGGAACATCCCCGCCATCAAGACGCTCCAGACGGTGGGGATCGAGACCGGCATCGAGTACGCCCGCAAGATGGGGCTCACGGGCGAGCTGCCCCCCTACCTGCCCATCGCCATCGGCGCCGGCGAGGCCACGCTGCAGGAGATGACCGCGGCCTTCGCCACCTTCGCCAACCAGGGCCTGCGCATGAAGCCGATGTACGTCACGCGGATCACCGATCGCGACGGCAACGTCGTGGAGGAGGCGCGGCCGCAGGGCACGGACGCCATCCGCGCCGATACCGCGTACATCATGACCAGCCTGCTGCGCGGCGTGGCCGAGCGCGGGACGGCGGCCCGCGCGCGCAAGCTGAAACGGCCCATCGGCGGCAAGACGGGGACCACCGACGACTTCACCGACGGCTGGTTCATCGGCTTCGAGCCCTCGCTGGCGGCCGGGGTCTGGGTGGGCTTCGACGAGAAGAAGGAGAGCCTGGGCCGCCGCCAGGACGGCGGCCGCACGGCCCTGCCCATCTGGATGGAGTTCTGGGCCGAGGCGATGAAGGACAAGCCGATCGAGGAGTACTCCATCCCCGGCAACATCGTCTTCGTCCCGGTGGACGGGTACGGCCAGCCGGGCCCCGCCGGGACTCCGGGCGTCCGGATGGAGGCCTTCGTGGCGGGCACGGAGCCGAGGGCGAGTCTCGGGGCGGGCGTCACCGAGCCTTGAGGAAGGTCGTCGTCCTCCTGTTCTTCGGGAGCGGCGCCGCCGCCCTCGTGTACGAGGTCGTCTGGCTCCAGCTCCTGGAGCTGTTCGTCGGCTCGTCCGCGGTCTCGGTCGGCGTGCTGCTCGGGACCTTCATGGGCGGGATGTGCCTGGGCAGCCTGCTGCTACCCCGCTACGTCTCGGCGCGGCGCCACCCGCTGCGCGTGTACGCGGCGCTCGAGCTCGCCATCGGCGTCCTGGGTGTCGTCCTGCTCTTCGCCATGCCGCTCGTCGGGCGCGTCTATACCGCCTGGGGCGGGTACGGAGTGGGCGGCTTCCTCCTGCGCGGCCTGGTGGCCGCGCTGTGCCTGCTGCCGCCGACCATGGCCATGGGCGCCACGCTGCCGGCGGTCGCGCGCTGGGTCGAGAGCACGCCCGCGGGCGTGTCGTGGCTCGGGGTGTTCTATGCCGGCAACATCGCGGGGGCGGTCTTCGGGTGCCTGCTCGCGGCGTTCTACCTTCTCCGCGTGCACGACATGGCCACGGCCACCTATGTGGCCGCGGCCATCAACGTCGAGGTAGCGGCGCTGGCCTTCTTCCTCGCCTCCGGCAGCCGCGACGGCGCGGCGCGGGCCGCCGCGCAGGAGATCGGCGAGCCGCGGCACGAGGCTTCGGAGGGCACCATCCCCGCCGCGGGCCTGGTGTACGCGGCCATCGCCCTTTCCGGGTTCTGCGCGCTGGCGGCGGAGGTGGTGTGGACGCGGCTTTTGGCCCTGCTACTGGGCGCCACCGTCTACAGCTTCGCGATCATCCTCGCCGTCTATCTGTTCGGGCTGGGCATCGGCAGCGCCCTCGGATCCCTGGCGGCCCGGGGCGCCGCCGATCCGCGAAGGGCGCTGGGCTGGTGCCAAATGGCGATCGTGGGCGCCATGGCGTGGTCCGCGGCCATGCTGACCCAGTCGCTGCCCTATTGGCCGATCAACGTCTCCATCTCGCGGAGCATCTGGTTCAACTACCAGCTCGACCTGGCCCGCGCGCTGTGGGCCATCCTCCCCGCCCCCATCCTCTGGGGCGCGAGCTTCCCGCTGGCCCTGGCCGCCGTGGCGCGGCCTGGACGGGACGCCGGGCGCGTGGTGGGCACTGTCTACGCGGCGAACACCCTGGGAGCCATCGTCGGGGCGCTGTCCGCCAGCCTGCTCCTCGTGTCCTGGCTGGGCTCGCAGCGCGCGCAACAGATCGTCATGGCGGCGTCCGCCGCGGCGGGGCTCGCGCTCCTGTTGCCCGCGCTGGTCGCGGTCTCGCGATCGCGGGGGATCCGCGGGGCGGGGACCGCGATCCCTCTCGTCGCCGCGACCGCGGTCGCGGCCCTGCTCGTCGCCCGCGTCCCGCCCGTCCCCGGCGTGCTGGTGGGCTACGGCCGGTACACGGCGACGTGGCTCAACTCGGCGGCGCAGATGCTGTTCGTGGGCGAGGGCCTGAACGCGTCGATCGCCGTCTCGCGCGCACAGGGAGGCCTGCTGCAGTACCACAGCGCGGGCAAGGTCCAGGCCTCGAGCCTGCCCGCGGACATGCGCCTGCAGCGCATGCTCGGCCACCTGACCACGCTGGTTCCCGAGCGCCCGCGGTCCGTCCTGGTGATCGGGTGCGGGGCCGGCGTCACGGCCGGCGCGGTCAGCATCGATCCCCGGGTCGAGCGCGTGACCATCGCCGAGATCGAGCCGCTGGTGCCCCGGGCGGTGGCGGCCTACTTCGGATCCACGAACCACGACGTGGTCAAGAGCCCGAAGGTGCGGATCGTCCTGGACGACGCGCGGCACTTCCTGCTGACCAGCGGGGAGAAGTTCGACGCCATCACGTCCGACCCCCTCGATCCCTGGGTGAAGGGCGCGGCCACCCTGTACACGCGCGAGTTCTTCGAGGCGGCCCGCGCCCACCTCAACCCCGGCGGCGTGGTGACCGTCTTCGTGCAGCTCTACGAGAGCAGCCCGGAGGCCGTGAAGAGCGAGGTGGCCACCTTCTTCGAGGCCTTCCCGCGCGGCGTCATCTGGGGCAACACGCACCTCGGCCGCGGGTACGACATGGTCCTGCTCGGCCAGGCGGAGCCCGCGCCCATCGACCTCGACGCCATGGACGCGCGGCTCAAGGACCCGCGGTTCGCGGCCGTGCAGCGCTCGCTCGAGGAGATCGGGATGGGATCGGCGGTCACCCTGCTGGGCAGCTTCGCCGGCCGCGCCGTGGACCTGCCGGAGTGGCTGCGCGACGCCTCCATCAACCGGGACCGGGACTTGCGGCTGCAGTACCTGGCGGGCATGGGGCTGAACCAGTACCAGAGCGCGCGCATCTACGCGGACATCGTCCGCTACCGCCGCTTCCCCGAGGACCTGTTCACCGGGTCGGAGACGCTGAAGCAGTCCCTGCGGGCCGCGGTGGAGCGCGCGCCGGGCAGCCTGACCCCGCCCGCCCCGGCCCCTCAGGGCGCGGGGCGGTAGTCGGGGTTCCGCGCGGCGCCGGGGCCGAAGGTCACGCGCCACGAGCGGCCGTCGGAGATCCGCTGGCGGTAGATGACCCAATCGCCGGTGATGTTGGAGGCGAAGGCCAGCTCCGACCCGTCCGGCGAATAGACGGGGTCGTAGTTCAGCGCGGGCCAGCCCACCAGCACCGTCTCCTTGCCGCTCGCCAGGTCGTGCTCGACAAGCCGGCTCTTGTCGCCGTGGTGGCCGCGGCTCACGTAGGCGACCTTGCGGCCGTCGGGGCTGAAGCGCGGCTCGCAGCCTCCGCCCAGGACCGGCGAGAGGCGGGCGTCCTCGCGGCTCTCCGTGTCCAGCAGGTAGATCTGGTGGCCGATGCGCCAGTTGGAGGAGAAGACGACGCGGCGCCCGTCCGGGCTCCAGTGCGGGTTGCCGAGGATCGAGTGGCCCCCGTGGCGCGCGAGCCGGCGGGTCTCGCCCGTCGCCCGGTCCATGACGAAGAGGCACTCCGGCCCCTCCAGGTTGGAGAGGAAGGCCAGGCGGCGGCCGTCGCGCGATTCGTCCACCTGCCACTCGGTATGCGCGTTGTTGCGCACGCGTTGCGCCTCGCCGCCCTTCGCGTCCATTTCCCAGATCTGCCAGTTCCCGCTGCGCTCGGACGTGAACAGCACCCGCTTGCCGTCGTGCGTGAAGCGCGGCAGGCCATCCTGCGCGGGATGGTCGGTGAGGCGGCGCTCGTGGCCCCCTGCCGCGGGGGTCAGGTAGACGTCCTGGTTGCCGCCTACGACGCGCTCGTAGACGAGGGCCGCGGGCAGGTCCCCCGACGGCCCGGGATCGGGAGGCGGGGCCGTAGAGGCGCCTCCGCAGGCGGCGGCCAGCAGCACGAGGGCGGCGGCGAGCAGACGGGTCGTCACTCCTCCGCGGGCGCGGCCGCCCCCAGGGTCCCCTTGGCCTTGGCCATGAGCGTGGCCTTGATGAAGTCGTCGAGGTCGCCGTCCATGACCCGGTCCACGTCCCCCACCTCGTACTTGGTGCGGTGGTCCTTCACCATGCGGTAGGGCTGCATGACGTAGGACCGGATCTGGCTGCCGAAGGCGATGTCCTTCTTCGCCGACTCCACCGCGTCGAGCTTGGCCCGCTGCTTCTGGAGCTCGAGGTCGTAGAGGCGGGACTTCAGGACCTTCATGGCCACCTCGCGGTTGCGGATCTGGCTGCGCTCGTTCTGGCAGGACACCACGATCCCCGTGGGCAGGTGGGTGATGCGCACCGCGGAGTCCGTGACGTTCACGTGCTGGCCTCCCGCCCCGCTCGACCGATAGGTGTCCACGCGGATGTCCTTGTCCTGGACCTCGATCTTGATGTCCTCGTCGATCTGCGGCCAGACGAAGACCGAGGCGAACGACGTGTGCCGCCGGGCGGCGGAGTCGAAGGGGCTGATGCGCACCAGGCGGTGCACGCCCACCTCGGTGGCCAGGTTGCCGTAGCTGTACTCGCCCTGGACGAGCACGGTGGCGCTCTTGATGCCGGCCTCCTCGCCCGCCTGGATGTCGGTGATGTCGCGCTTGTAGCCGCGCTTCTCGGCCCAGCGCAGGTACATCCGCAGCAGCATCTCCGCCCAGTCCTGGCTCTCGGTGCCGCCCGCGCCGGCGTTGATGGTCAGGATGGCGTTGGCGCGGTCGTGCTCGCCCCCCAGCATCTTCTTGAACTCGGCGCCCTCGATGGTGGAGGCGAAGGCGTCGAGGGCCGGTCCCAGCTCGCCCGCCACGTCCTCGCCCGCTTGAAGCCACTCCACGAGCACGCGGGTGTCGTCCTCCTGCCCGCGCAGGCGCTTCAGCAGGTCGAGGTCGCCCTCCACCCGCTTGC
>Ga0075428_100003100_pt1 | contig 18139 bp, 8 predicted proteins | sample RhiMetdeltSRZDD2_FD_75291 | JGI IMG/M metagenome (GOLD analysis project Ga0075428, IMG submission 75291) | Populus rhizosphere microbial communities from Tennessee, USA - Rhizosphere MetaG P. deltoides SRZDD2 | ecosystem: Host-associated > Plants > Roots > Rhizosphere > Soil | place: USA... | reverse complement strand
CTCGCTGAACGCTCGAAAGCCATTCAAGACGTCTTCAACCGTCACGCGTCACTGTCGTGGCCGAGCCAGATGATGCGGTTCGACCTCGAAACCTATTTGCCAGAAGACATCCTGACCAAGGTCGACCGTATGAGCATGGCGCATTCAATCGAGTCACGCGTGCCCCTGCTCGATCATCACGTCGTGACGTTCGCCGCTTCGCTGCCGTCGCACATGAAGCTGCAGGGCGGCGAGCGCAAGCGGGTGCTCAAGCGGGTCGCCGCGTCGGTCCTGCCGGCAGAAATCCTGACGAGGCGGAAGCAGGGGTTTGCGGTACCGCTCGACACGTGGTTCCGCAGCTCGCTGCGTGAGTTCGTGGTCGACACGCTGCAGTCGCGGTTGACTCGGCAGCGGGGTTATTTCCAACCGCGATTCATCGATCGCGTGCTCGGTGAACATTTGAGCGGCCAGCGCGATCACTCGCTGCGTCTGTGGCAGCTGGTGATGTTCGAGCTGTGGCACCGGCGATACCTGGACCATTCGGCCACGTCGCCCGCGACGAATGCACGGGGTACTTCATTACCACTCAGCCGTGCTGGCTTTCCTGAAAAGGACAAGTCCTCTCCACGTCAGCTTGATTTCGCCTCATCAGCGCCGCATTCGTAGTGGCACCTCGCTTGCTCCGTCGGGCCGGGTGCCACATGGCCGTCCATATCCGATTGCGTTCCTGCTGACCAGCTTCGACGTAGGTGGAACTGAGCGCCAGATGGTGGAGCTGATTCGCCGGCTCGATCGTTCTGAGTTCGAAGTCCATCTGGGGGTGATTCATCGCCGGGGCGCGCTCGAAGGGCGTGCCACTGAGAACATCGCGTCGATTGCCGAGTTCCCCATCACCGGTTTCGGCCGGCCGGCAGCAATGCGGCAGGTTGTTGCCTTCGCGCGCTGGTGCCGCCGGATTGGCGCGCGCGTCGTTCACACCGTGGATTTGTATTCGAACATTCTCGGGCTGCCAGGTGCCGCGCTGGCTGGCGTGCCGGTCCGCATCGCGAACCGGCGCGAGTTGGCATCGACCATCGGCTCGCGCGGGCGAGTTGCCGCGCAGCGGCTCGCGTACAAAGCCGCGCACGCCGTGGTGGCCAATGCGAAGGCCGCAGTCGAACAGTTGCGCCGCGAAGGCGTAGCGGAACGCAAGATTCACATCATCACGAACGGCGTGGATTGCGCTGCGTTCGCGGGACCCGGACGTGAGGCGTCTTCCAGTCCGCGCCGCATCATCACCGTCGCCAATCTGAGGCCCGAGAAGGGCCACGACACTCTCATCGCTGCGGCCTCCACGATCGTTCAGCACTACGGCAACGTCGAGTTTCAGGTGGTCGGCGAAGGACCGTGCCGTGACTCGCTGGAGCAGGACGTGCGGGAGCGTGGACTTTCATCCCGCTTTCATTTCCTCGGCGAGCGAAGCGACATTCCACGGCTGCTCGCCGAGAGCGATCTCTTCGTGCTCCCGTCGCGATCCGAAGCGTGCCCGAACAGCGTGCTCGAGGCGATGGCCGCGGGGCTCCCCGTCGTGGCGTCACGCGTCGGCGGGATTCCTGAAGTGGTTGATTCCGGCGTGAACGGCATCCTGATCACGCCAGATGCTCCCGAGGCGCTCGGCGCGGCGGCACTCTCGATCTTGAACCGGCCGGCATACGCCGCGTCGCTCGGGCGCGCGGCCCGCGAGAAAGCGTCGCGCCGGTTTTCCTTCGACCGCATGGTCTCGAGCTTCGAAGGGCTCTACCTTGCGAAAGTCCACAGGCACGAGGTCAGTCGCGAACCGGACGCGGAGCTGGCGGCGTCCTGACGAGCGGGACTTCAGCCTGCTCTTTCCGAGACAAGCGTATGTGCGGAATTGCTGGAATCGTTGCAGCCGGTGAGCTGCTTCCCGAGGATCGCGATCGTGTCCTGCGAATGCGCGACATCCTCGCTCACCGTGGCCCGGATGAGGCCGGGTTGTTCGTCGACCGGCAGGCGGCGCTCGGCCATCGGCGATTGAGCATCGTCGATCTGGCGGCGGGCAAACAGCCACTGTCCAACGAAGATGGAACGGTGTGGGTCAGCTACAACGGCGAGATCTACAACCATAACGACGTCCGCCCTGAGCTCGAAGCCCACGGTCACGTGTACCGCACGCGCTGCGATACCGAAACGATCGTTCACGCCTACGAGCGCTGGGGCGACGACTGCGTCGAGCGGCTGCGCGGCATGTTCGCGTTTGCCATCTGGGACGCGAACAAGCGCCGCCTGCTGCTGGCGCGAGACCGCCTCGGCGTCAAGCCGCTGTACTGGGCGCACAGCAGCGGCCGGCTGATCTTCGCCTCGGAGATCAAGTCGATCCTCGAGAGCGGCCTCGTCACGGCGAGAGCGAACGAAATGCGGCTGCCGGAGTTGCTCGGCGCCCGGTCGATCGCCGGCGCTGAAACGATGTTCGAGGGCATCTTCAAGCTGCTGCCCGGCCACGTCCTGACATTCGAGCGTGGCGTGGTCACCTGCCGCCAGTACTGGGATATCCCGGCTGGAAAAACGCGCGACACGTTACGCGATCGTCGCGAAGACGTTCACCGGTTCCGGTCGATGCTGGAGCAATCAGTCCGCCTCCGCTTGATGAGCGACGTGCCGCTCGGCGTTTTCTTGTCCGGCGGGATCGACAGCAGCGCCATCGCTGCACTGATGGCGCGGATGATCGACCGGCCGCTGCAGACGTTCTCAGTCGCCTTCAAGGCACGCGCGTTCAACGAGCTGGAATATGCGCGTCAGGTGTCGCGCGCGATCCGCGCGGATGCGCACGAGATCGTCATCGACGAGCGCGACTTCTTCGGCGCGCTGCCGCGGCTCGTGTGGCACGAGGACGAGCCGATTGCTCACCCGTCCAGCGTGCCGCTCTTCTTCGTGTCGAAGCTCGCGCGCGAGCACGTCAAGGTCGTCCTCACCGGAGAAGGCAGCGATGAATTACTTGCCGGGTACGGCAAGTATCCTCGCGCCCTGCTCAACTGGCGGGCGGGATCGATTTATTCGCGCGCCGTTCCGTCGTTCGCTCGGCAGAAGCTCGCCGCGGCTGTTCAGCACGTGCCGGGGCGCATCGGCCGCTACGCGCAGCGCTCGTTTTTGGGCATGGCTCACGCGGCGGATCTGACGTTTTTTGACACGTTCGCAGGCATCAATCTGGCGCGGCAGCAAACACTGCTCTCGCCGCGGATCGCAGGCGTCGCCGATCGCGAGCATGCCTACGCCGCGTCCTTGGCCCACTTCAACGCCCCGGGTAACGGCACAACCACACTCGACCGCATGCTGTATGCGGACATGAAGACGTACTTGGTGGAGCTGCTGATGAAGCAGGACCAGATGAGCATGGCCGCGTCGATCGAGAGTCGCGTGCCGTTCCTCGATCACCACCTCGTCGAGTTTGCCGCGAGCTTGCCCAACGATCGAAAGCTGACGGGCTTCTCGACCAAACGCATTCTTCGCGATGCCGTCCAGGATGTTCTGCCGCGCGAGATTCTCGAGCGGCCGAAAATGGGTTTCCCTGTGCCGTTCACGTCCTGGATCCGTGGAGGCTGGGGCGATGTCGTCCGCGACGTCCTGCTCGATCGCCGCGCGCGCGAGCGAGGCATCGTCAACCCCGCCGCAATCGAACGATTGCTCGCGACGGCCTCAGCTCCACACTTCGGCGGGGCCGACGCGGATGCGCTGTGGGGCCTTCTGAATCTCGAGATCTGGTATCGCACGTTCATCGACGGCCAAGGCGTGCAGACGCTGCCGGCGCCAGGCGCGCTGTCGGCGCAGCGTTCGAGCTTCGATGCCGAGGCCGCACATCGATTGTCGACTCCGTGAGCCATGCGCATTCTCTGGTTGAACACGAATCTGCTCCTGCCGCTCGACAAAGGAGGCAAGCTCCGCACCTGGCATCTGATGCGGCACCTGGCGGGTCGTCACGAGATCACCTGCCTGTCGTTTGCCGAACCCGATCAAGCCCAGGCCCACCTCGATGGCATGTCGGAAGTGTGCTCAGAGCTGGTCACGATTCCACGCCGCGAGCGCCACAAGGAAGGTTGGCGCTTCTACACCGGCGTGGCCCGTCATCTGCTCGATCGCCTACCCTACGCTGTTGCGCAGTACCGATCGCGCGCGTACAGACGCGCGGTTCGATCGCAGCTCGCGCACGGCGCCTTCGACCGCGTCGTGTGCGACTTCCTGGTGCCAGCCGTCAACCTGCCGCGCGCACTCCCCTGCCCGGCCGTGCTGTTCACGCACAACGTCGAAGCGGAAATCTGGCGGCGGCATGCGGAAACTGAATCGGGGATCCTGCGAAGGCGGCTCTACGCGCAGCAATGGCGTCGCATGCTGCGCTTCGAGGGCCGGACCGTCGCACGCTTCGATCGCGTGCTGGCGGTCTCGGACGTAGATCGCGACACACTGCAGCGGTTGTACGGCGATCGGCTGAAAGCACCAGTCTCTGTGATCCCGACCGGCGTGGACACGAAGTATTTCGCGCCACGGCCGGCGACGACGGAACACGCCAAGCGAATCGTCTTTACCGGTTCCATGGACTGGCTGCCGAACTCGGACGGCGTCGTGTTCTTCTGCCACGAGATTCTGCCGCTCATCCGCCGAGCCGAACCGGACGCGACATTCACGATCGTCGGTCGATCCCCAACGCCAGCGGTACGTCGGCTGGCGGACGACGACGGGATCGAAGTCACGGGACGCGTCGAGGATGTGCGTCCGTATCTTCGGAACGCAGCCGTCTACGTCGTGCCGCTTCGAATTGGCGGCGGCACGCGCCTGAAGATTTTCGAAGCCATGGCTGCCGGACGCGCGGTCGTGTCGACGACCATCGGCGCCGAAGGGCTACCCACCGAGAACGGCCGGCACCTCCTGCTGGCGGACACGCCGCGGGAGTTTGCCGATGCCGTGCTCACGCTTCTGCGCGATCCTGCGACGCGCAGTTCGATCGAAGCGCAGGGGCGCGCGCTCGTGACCGAACGCTACGACTGGTCGGCGGCTGCCGCGCACCTGGAGGCGGCAATCGCCGACACCCGGACGCCCACTCACCGCACCAAGCGCGGTGCTGCCGCGTCCATTCCGATGACCTCCGTCAAACGTGCGAAATCACTATGAATGTTTCTGTCTTTGGTTTGGGTTATGTCGGATCCGTCTCAGCAGCGACGTTTGCTGACGACGGGCACACTGTGATCGGGGTTGACGTCAACCCCACGAAGGTCGAGATGCTGAACGCCGGGCAGAGCCCGATCGTCGAGCCAGGGCTTGGCGAGTTGATCGAATCGGGCGTCACAGCCGGCCGGCTCCGTGCGACGACCAGCGCGAGCGAGGCCGTGTCGGCGAGCGACGTGTCGTTGATCTCAGTCGCAACGCCCAGCCGCCGAAACGGCAGCCTCGATCTGTCGCACCTGACGCGCGTCTGCGAACAAGTCGGTGAAGCGCTCCGCCGGAAATCGACGTACCACATCGTCGTCATCCGCAGCACCGTGTTGCCGGGAACGACGCACGAAACGGTGATTCCGACGATCGAGCGAGCGTCAGGCAAGCGGTACGGCACCGACTTTGGCGTCGCCGTCAATCCCGAATTCCTGCGCGAAGGAAGCGCCGTCCGCGACATCAAACACCCGCCGCTGACGCTGGTCGGGCACAACCATGCTGCTGACGCGGCCGGCACGATTGCGCTCTATCAGGGGATCGACGCGCCGGTCGTGACGAGCAGCATTCGCGTCGCCGAGATGATCAAGTACGCGTGCAACGCCTGGCACGCGCTGAAGGTTTGCTTCGGCAACGAGATCGGCAACATCTGCAAGCGGCTCGACGTGGATAGCCATGACGTGATGGAGATCTTCTGCAAGGACGACAAGCTGAACCTCTCGCCGTACTACTTGAAGCCGGGGTTCGCCTTCGGCGGATCGTGTCTGCCCAAAGATGTTCGCGCGCTCGAGTACCGCGCCAAGGAGCTCGACCTGGAGCTGCCGGTCCTGCAGTCAGTTCTGCGCAGCAACCAGTTGCAGATCCAGCAGGCGCTGGATCAGATCATCGAAACCGGCAAGAAGCGCATCGGCCTGCTCGGGTTCAGCTTCAAGGCAGGCACCGACGATCTTCGCGAGAGCCCGATGGTCATCCTTGCCGAAACGCTGCTCGGCAAAGGATATGACGTCCGCATCTACGACCGGAACGTCCTCATCGCTCGCTTGACGGGCAGCAACAAGGACTACATCGAGAAGCAGATTCCGCATCTCTCGCGGCTGCTGTGCGAGTCGGTGGACGACGTCCTGAATGAGGCGGATGTGATCGTGATTGGCAATGCGGCACCGGAATTTGGCGAAGCCCTGATTCGCTGCCGTCCCGATCAGACGATCCTCGATCTCGTCCGCGTGCCCGTCGATCGCGCGAACGTCGTCGCGGATTATCGAGGGATCTGCTGGTGATTGAGTCGAGTCCTATCTAATCGTCACCCTCACTCCGGCGGGGCTCGTTGGCCGGCTGCTCAGGGTTGGCAACGCGCTGTTATCGCAGCCGATGTTTCGACTGTCCAAGGCAGCGTTGATGTACGGGCTCCCGGTTGCTAGTCTGTAGTCAAACGCGGCCGGATTACGGAACGACGCCATCAGCGCCTGCACTGACGGAAACTGATTGTCAGCGGGATATCGCGACGCGACCGAAGTCGTCGTCCCAATCACATTGCGCGAAACCACGGCGCCCGGTGCGTAGTAGGCCAGCGTCTGATTTCCGTAGCCCTGCCCCGATCCGATGATCCCGTAGGTATTGTGCTTGATCAGGTTGTTCGTGAATACGAAGCCAATCACAGGGCCGCCGTTTACGCGTACACCGCTCGTGTGCGTGTACTGTCCGCTGTAGAACGTGACGATGTTGCCGGTGTGCATCACCGTGTTGTGATCGATGATGATGTCGCGCGGCTCGCCGCCAATTTGCGCGAAGATGCCCCCGCCGTCCCACGCGGTGCTCACGTCGAACACCAGGTTGTCACGAATGACGACGTTGGCCAGCTGACCGGAGATGTCGGTGTCGTCGTGGCCCAGCAGGTTGAAGCCGCTGCCGGTGTAACTGATCACGTTGCCGTAGAACTGCACGTCCTGGATCACCACCCACGGATTCCGTCCGCTTGAATTCCTCGGCGTCAGGACGACGGCGAAGCCCGCCTGCGAACCGCCCCAGTTGAACTGCATGATGTTTCGCCGAACCATCACTCGTCGCGCGTTCTTCAACTCGAAGAGGTTCTTGACGGTCCACGACGTTCCGCGCCATTCCTCGCGCTTGGTCAGCACGTTGTTCTCAACGAGGATGTCGCTCGGCACCGCGCCGGGGATGTTGATGTCGGCGCCGCCGAACATGATGTTCTCGCCCGCGGCCTCGAGATAGTTGTTCCGGATCTCGATGGGGCCTGGCGTATTCCATGCCGCGATCGCCTGCGAATCCTGCCCCGCCGCCTTGATGTCGCTGATGTCGGAGTTCGCGATGACCACGTGCATGGCGTTCGCCGAGATGCCTCGTTTCTGCCCAGCGGTCACATGTCCCGTGATCAGGATGCGATCGAGCTCGATGTGGTGCGGCACCTCCGCGAGCGTCGTCTGCGAGTCGCGCCCGAGTGTGATCACGTCGCCCGAGCCGTTCTGATTCGCCTCGAACGCGACGCCGACGATCCGGTAGTAGCTCGCGCCCGGCGCCGTGGTCAGTGCTGACGCCGTGGTCCCCGAACGGATCGTCGCGAGCCCTGGCTTGTAGGAAGGGTTGATGCGGGTGCCTGGCGCGGGCAGCGCCGCGTTGGCGGTGGTGATCAGGATGTAGTCGGTGCCCTGCTTGGCGGGCAGCGTGAAGTTGCCAACGTAGGTCGCGCCGGCGGCGAGGCGAATCGTGCCGCCTGGCTGGATGTTGTTGAGGGCCTGCTGGAGGCTGCCGCCCGGGGGCACGTCGATGACCGTGCCGGACTGCGCATTCCCGACGACTTGGAGTGTGATTGTGCCGGCAACGGCGAATGCCAGCGTGACCACCGCCAGCGGAGCATGAACGCGACGAAAGCCCCAGCCCATGAGGTCCCCTTTGCATACGACCAAGTCACGCAGGAGGCCTGCGGACCGATCGAGCTGGGGTGCCGACGGTGAAGGGAGTGTAGCAGCGTTCGACCTCAGCAATCGAGCTCAGCCGTTTGTGTGGGGGTTCAGGTTGTGACGGCGTGAAGGGGTCATACCCCGGCCCCCTGGGGTCAGACCCCGGTCGTCGATTTACACACCCCTCCGGGGTAACGCCAATCCCTTGACTTGGTTACAAAAGTGCAGTGCTATCGCCCCACATCCCTCAGCGAATAGGAGGAGGAGGACCTATGCGCCAACGAAGACTCGGATTCGGGCAGGCCCTAATTATCGCCTGCGCCTTGCTCGCCGTTCCTACTGCGGTCGCCGCCCAGGCTGTCACCGGCACACTGCTCGGCAACATCGCCGACTCCAGCGGCGCCGCCGTACCCGGCGCCACGGTCACCGCGACCGAGGTCGACACCAACTCCATCCGCTCAGTCGTGAGCAACGAGTCGGGGCACTACATCTTCTCGAGCCTTCGCAACGGCACCTACACCGTCACGGCCGAGGTGCAAGGCTTCCGGAAAGTCATTCGCGAGAACGTGCGCGTCGACGTCAACACGACGATGCGCGTCGATCTGACCCTCGAGCTCGGCCAGGTCACCGAAGCGGTGACGGTGGCGGCTGAAACGCCAGTCCTTCAGACCGACCGCACCGACACTGGCAGGATCATCGAATCGCGCATGGTGAGCGAGATTCCGCTCGGGTTCAACCGGAATTTCCAGGGCATCCTCGTGACGGTGCCCGGCATTACCCGCCCGAGCCGGCCGCACTCCGCGTTCTTCAATTCGCAGGACTCCTTGGGCATGGAAGTGAACGGCCAGCCCCGTCAGGCGAACAACACGCTCATCGAGGGTCTGGACAACAACCACAAGACCGGGCTGCTCGCGGTGATTATCCCGGCGGCCGACGCGCTTGAAACCGTCAGCGTCTCGACCAGCAACTACGACGCCGAGTTCGGCCGTTCGGGCGGCGCGATCACCAACGTCACGCTCAAATCGGGTACGAATGACCTGAAAGGCAGCGCGTTCTTCTTCGGCAATACCGAGTCGACCAACGCGAGCGATTACGCCGTGGGCGCCGCCGCCGCGCTCCCGCACTTGAAAGCACCGACGAAGTTCGCGAATGGCGGATTCACGCTCGGTGGCCCGATCGTGCGCAACAAGTTCTTCTTCTTCGGCGACTATCAGCGCACCGTCGACAACCTCGGCTACATCGTCCGCGCGACGATTCCGACGATGGCGATGCGGGGCGGCGATTTCAGCGCGGTGCCCAACGGCATTTACGACCCGCAGACGGGTGCCCTGAACGGATCCGGCCGCACGGCATTTGCGAACAATCAGGTGCCGCAGGACCGAATCAGCCCGATCTCACGGCGGCTGATCGCGTTGATCCCCGAGCCGAATATCGCCAACGCCACGCTCGGGCAGAACAACTATCAGAAGCCGCAGACGCGAGAAAAAACCACGGACGCCTTCGACACCAAGGTGAATTACACGCTCAGCGACAAGAACCAGTTGTCGGGTCGCCTCAGCTTCATGCGTCCGGTTGTCTTCGATCCGGGTCCGTACGCCGAGTACGGCGGGCCGGCGAACGATGGCTTCGCGGGGACCGGCACCAATACCAGCGTCAGCACGGCGGCGAACTGGACCCGCGTCTTCAGCTCGTCGCTGGTCATGGACGTCCGCGGCGGCGTGAACTACTACCACAACGTGGCGCTCTCGCAGGGCAACGGGCTGACGAGCAGCACGGATGTCGGGATTCCGGGAGCGAACATCGATGATTTCACGAGCGGTCTCTCCCGCATTCTCATTGGCGGCCACACGGGTCCGGTGCTTGGGTTCTCCCCGAGTTTGCCGTGGGACCGCTCGGAAGAGACCTGGAACGTCGCCACCACGGTCACGAAACTCCTGAGAAACCACACACTCAAGACCGGCGGCGAGTGGCGCCACAATCGCGACATGCTCCTGCAGACGCAGGACGCCGGCGGGTCGCGCGGGGTGTTCAACTTCAACTCGTCGGGCACAGCGAATCCGGCCGATTCGGCATCGACCACGAGCTTCGCCAACGCGTTCGCCTCGTTCCTGCTCGACTGGCCGAACGGCGTCAGCCGCGATCTGAAAGTCATCGACGAACCGGGCACGCAGCACTGGGCGACGTTCCTCTTTGTTCACGACAAGTGGCAGGCGCGACCGAACATTACGGTGGACCTCGGATTGAGATGGGAGTACTACAGCCCACTCATCGGTCTTGAGGGAGCCGGCAGCCTGTCGAACTACGATCCGACAACTAACACGCTCCGCGCTTCGGGGTACGGCGACACGAGCGCCTCTGTCAACGTGAAGAACACGCTCTCGAACTTCAACCCGCGAACGGGCGTGTCCTGGCGATTGAACGAGCAGACGGTCGTGCGCGCGGGCTACGGCGCGAGCACGATCCCATTTCCTGACAATCGCTACGCGTTCAACTATCCGGTCAAGCAGAACTACTCCGGCACCGCGGCGAACGGGTTCCAGCGCAGCGGTTCGATGGCGGTTGGATTCCCAGCGCCTGCGCTGGTCGCCCTCCCTCAGGACGGGATCATCCCGGTCTCCGGATCGCTGCTCAACTCGACCTACGACGTCATCCCGCCCGGGCTGCGGGAGGGCACGCTGCATTCGTGGAACGTCGCGTTCCAACGGCAGCTGCCGTTCCACCTGACGGCAGACATCGCGTACGTCGGCAACCGCGGCGTGAACCTCGTGATGGACGTCGATACGAATGCGAGCCTCATCTACAACTCCGGCAACGCGGGTCGCCCGCAGTTTGCGCAGTTCCAGCGCACCGGCACGTCCCGGACGCGGACGAACGATAACAAGTCGGAGTACAACGCGCTGCAGATGAAGATCGACCGGCGGTTTCAAAATGGCCTGATGATCACCAACTCGTACACGATGAGCCGTTCGCGCGACTACGTGAACGAGAACACGAGCATCGGCACGCCGATCGATTTCGAGCTGAGCTGGGGACGATCGAATTTCGATCGCACCCACAGCTACGTGCTGACGACCATCTACGAGCTGCCGTGGGGGCCGGGCAAGCGGTGGATGTCGGAAAGCACGCTCGGTAAAATCGTGGGCGGCTGGCAGCTGAGCGGCCTGCTGATCGCGCAGTCCGGCCAGCCACTGACGATCACCGGCAGCGGTACTGCGCTCAACACGCCAGGCAACACGGCGTTCGCAGACCTCATCGGTCAGCACAACGTGCTCGGCGGCCTTGGGCCTGGCAACCTGTATTTCGATCCGACTGTCTACGCTCAGCCCGTTTCGGGCACCCAGGGCAACCTGCGGAGGAACAACGGACCCGAGGGTCCTGGGTTCTGGCAGCTTGACATGTCGCTGTTCAAGCGGTTCAGCGTCGGCGGCAGCCGGTTCGCAGAGATTCGCGTGGACGCGTTCAACGCGACGAACTCCGTGCGCTGGGGCAACCCGAACACGGGATTCAACGTGGCGGCTGGCAATACCTTCGGGCAAGTGACGGGCACGACAGGGAACCAGCGGCAGCTGCGTTTCGGCGGACGCTTCGTTTTCTAGCTAGGTAGGGAGGGGTCAGGCCGTGAAAAGCGTGAACGGCCTGTCCTCCCCTCCGCCGTTCACGCTTTTCACGGCCTGACCCCCACCCGCCTGGCCTGCCAGAATGATCATCATTCTTTTGGTGGTCGTCGCAGCCGGTATTGGCACCATGCTGGCGTCCTGGTTCATGTGGTGGGCCAGTCGCCGATCAGCAGCGTGGATGATCGCAGCCGCAATGTTGCTGACAGTGCTTGTATTCGCCAGCGTCGTGGTCGCGGCGTGGCTCGTTACTCACCTGCTATACGGAAGCCAAGGTCCCTAGTACCCTGTTGGCGAATTCAAGTTATAAACGTACATAGAACTGGTGGTCCACGAACCCGAGGGCGCGTGTGCCGCGACGTAAAACGCTTTCCCAGAAGAGTCGGTCGAGGCCCGCAGTATTGCGTCCGCTCGGCACGCAACTGCGTCGGTTACGCGTCGACCGCTTGTGGTCGCAGGGCTATCTCGCCAAGCGCGCACGGCTGAACTACAAGTACATCGGCCGAATTGAACTTGGAAGGGCGGATCCGGGAGCTGTCGTGCTGGTGCGCCTTGCGCGGGCGCTGACCGTGCCGGTTGGGAAACTGTTCGAGACGATCACTCCGGCTGAGTCGGTTGGGGCCCGCCGACGCCGGCGCCGCTCTTAGCGCGCCAGGCGAAGATACGAGACCAGGTTGATCACGTCCTTCGGTGCCATCGCATCGAACAGCCCCATCGGCATCATCGACTGCGACGTCGTTTCACGGCCAAGGATGTCGCCCTTGTTGATCGCGGCTGTGTCCTGTCCGACAACGCGCAGTGTCAGCTGCCGCTCGGTCTCTGACACGATCGTTCCGGCAAACGTCCGCCCATCGCGCGTGGTCACTAGCACCATCTTGTAGGCGTCCTGCACTTCGCCGCTCGGGTTGAGGACGTTGAACAGCAGATAGTCGAGGTTCGCGCGGTTCGAGCCGGTGAGATCCGGACCCATCACGCCGCCCTGTCCGTGCATCTTGTGACATGCACCGCATGTCTGCTGAAAGACGGCCTTGCCGCTCTGGACGTTGCCGGCATTCACGGCGCTGTCGGTGAGGAGCGTGCGGTACTTCGCGAAGGATGCATCCTCGGCCGCGCTGGCCTCGACCGGTCCCCATACGTCGACAAAGCTTGCTCCGACCACGCGAAGCAGCTGCCGCGCGACGTGCACAGGCACGTCGGCTTTCGGCACGACGCCTTTGGCAATTGCATCCGTCAGCAACCGCCCGTAACGGCGGCGCGACGCCAGCGTCAGGATGGCTTCGGACTTCTCGCTCGGTGTGAAGGTCTTGTATTTCTCGACCAACCGCCGGCCGAGCGTGTCGTCATCGTACGCGGCAATCGCTCGAATCGCGTCGACGCGGAAGCGCGGATCGTCGAGCAGAGATGGCAACTCGCCGACCAGCTGCGGGCGTCGCTGCGTGGCAAGCGACTGCAGCGCGCGACGACGGACGTCTGGCTCGGCTTTGGTGTTGCGCACCACGGTGAGATTTCGCATCGCCGTCTCGGTATCGCCGAACTGCTGCGCAACGTCGAGCGCGAGCCTCGCGACTTTTGATTCCGACTTCTTCAGCTGTTCGTAGACGGCCGCCCAGTTTGCGGGCGCCGGCAGATCGTAGCGGCCTTCGAGGCCGTCGCGCAGGCCTTCGAGCAGACTGCTCTGAGCTTTCGTCGCGCGGCCGACCGTTGCGACGACCGGCTCGACTACGTTCGCGTCCACGAGACGCCTCGCGATGAATCGCGACATCAGCGGGATATCGCTCTGCGACGCGCGCTCGAGCGCGGTGGACGGATTCGCCGTCACCAGCGGCTCGACGCCAAGCCAGATCATCTTTGGCAGGTTGTGATCGTTCGCGTCTTCCGCGTGGTTCATCAACGGCGCCGCAATGCTCCAGCGGGTCTCCGGATTCAGGCGCTGCAGCGCAGAGGCGAGATAGAGGCGCACGACCGGCGACTTGTCAGTTCCAGCCATCTCCGCGAACTTGTCGAGCGCTTCGCGCGGCGGCGTTCCGTCCTCGTTGAGGAGCTGAATGGCCCACGCGCGGATGTGCTCGTCCGGATCGCCGAGCGTTGCCGTCAGTGCCGCCGGCGTCCAGCCGTTCGTCACGTGCAGCGCCCACATCGCGCGTAACCGCCAGTCGCCATTCGTCTCGGACTTGAAGAGCCGGCGCAACGCTTCATGCGTCTCCGGTTTGAGTGTGCCTTTCGCGGCGCGGTGCTGCAGAATCACCCGCGCACGACGCGCGTGCCAGTCGCTCTTGTTGGTCTGCAATGCAACTAGCCGGCTGTCTGGCATCTGGCGCAGATCCGAGTAGCGGCCATCCCACTGCTCCGCCAGCGATGCCTTCGGCGCGATGCGGAAGATGCGGCCGGTCTCCTGATGCAGGACTTCTTTGCCGCAGATGTCGGCGTCATGCCAGTCGAGCACGTAGAGCGCACCATCCGGACCGATTTCCAGGCTGAACCCGATCCACTGGGCGTTGTTGGCGAGCATGAAGTCGTCGCCGTGATGCGCCGTGAATCCTGAGCCCTGCCGCACGAGCACGTCCGACAACACCGCGTGCTCGTGAATGTTGGCCATGAAGATCCGGCCCTGCTGCGCTGCTGGAAACGCGTCCGACTGGTAGAGGCGCGCGCCGCCATGCGCGGATCGGTGACGATGATCGGCAATCGTCTGGATGTCGCTATACACGTACGGGTTGAAATGCTGTCCACCCTGACGATGGTAGATGCCGCCAGGGATTACGTGCCAGAGATGCGGGATCACGCACGCGCTAATCAGCAGCTGACCTTTCGAGTCGTAGTCGATACCCCACGGGTTGCTGAAACCATGCGCCACGACCTCGAATCGATCCTTGGTGGGGTGATACCGCCACACCCCGCCGTTGATCTCGACACCCGGTCCGTCAAGCAACCGATCCGGAAACGGCTCGTTCTGCGTGTAGAGGCGACCCTTTCCTTCCGGCTTGCGAATCTTGGAAGACGTGGCGTAGCCCTGTAAGCCGTAGAGCCAGCCGTCTGGCCCCCAGTGCAAGCTGTTCAGCGTTTCGTGGCGATCGCGGATGCCCCATCCAGTCAATCGCACTTCGATGTCGTTGACGTCAGCCTTGTCGTCGCCGTCGCGGTCCGGCACGAACAGCAGATTTGGCGGCGCGCCGACGAACACACCATCGAAGCCCACGGCCAGTGCCGCGGGAAAGATGATGCCTTCCATGAAGACCTTGCGGCTGTCGGCGATGCCGTCGTGATTCGTGTCCTCGAGGATGACGATCCGGCTATTTCCCGCGCGCGAGAAGCCGGCATCACGCGACTCGTAGTCGCGGTTCTCGGCAACCCACAGTCGCCCTCGATCGTCCCAGCAGAACGCCATCGGCTGGACGATCGTCGGCTCCGCCGCCCAGGCATTCACGGTGTAGCCCGGCACGACGGTCATCTGCGCCACCGCTTCGTCCGGCGTGAGGAACTTTGCCGCGCGCCCCTCGGCCTGTGCGATGTTCCACAACGGGATCGTCGAGTACGGCGAGTTGTTGCCGGCGAACGCCGCCCACTGATCGGTGAGTTCGATGTCGTTCAGGACGCCGGTGTAAACGACGAACTGATGCTTGATGATTTCGGTCTGACCGCTAGCAATCGTCCAGTCGGCCGAGCGCGCCCGAGCCGTACCGACGCCGAGTTGCCCGTCCACACGCCACGGCAGCGGATAGCCCTTGTTGTCGGGATGATCGAAGATCGCGATGTGCGCCAGGTCGTCTCGACCGTCGACCTGCATGGCCACGTCGACCCACATCGCGCGCTGCCCTTCGGCGCGCTCGTTGCGCTGGCGCGCGGCGTTGACGACTTCACCGCGGACGCCTTCACGCCACGGCATCCGCAGGAACACGCCACCGTAGTCGTACTGGCCGATCGTAACGTTGGTTCGCGCTTCGCCGCGCCACTCCAGCTCCAGCACGAACCGTCCGGCGCGCTCGCGCATCGCCCACCGCTGCGTTTCGGTCAGCACTGGCTTGCCGTCAGCGTCGAGCAAGTCGTACACCGTCTGCCAGTGCACGGACTCGCCGGCCGCCTTGCTGCGCGGCTCGATCACCGTGGCCGACACGCGCTTCCAGTAATCACCCTGATTGTTGTGGAAGTAATCCCGGCCGTTGACGCGCGTGAAGCCCCAGTACAGCCCCGTCTGATGTTTGTGATGGGCCGGGCTGAACTCGGTCAGCACGCCCTTGCCGTCCGGCGCCGCAATCGGGTGCAGGTACGGCCGCATGTCAGCCGCCGCATGTTGCGTGACAATCGCCTCGCCGCCGGCGGCGCGAAAGACAGCTATCGTGCCCGCCCGCTCGTCGTGCTCGATTCGAAGACCGTCCTTGGGTGACGTCGTCTGGCCCGTGCCGGACTGCGATCGTGTCGACCTGCAGCCGACAGCGATCGTGATGAGGATGAGCAGAACTGCCGACGTGACGTGACGCGTCGATGTGGGCATGCGGTGCCTCGGCTCCGTAAGTCGCCGCGATTATCTATCCCGGAGCGGTGGCGAGTCTACGGTCGGCATTGGACACGACGTGCGCTCGCGTACGATGCGGACGCACCGTCAGCGCAGCGTCAGCGGCTGATCGTGGCGGGCAGGTCGGCTCGGGCCTCCCGCTTCGCTGCGCGGAAAAAACGGTCCTCGCGTGTGGGCCTACGATGGACGGCGTCGGCTTGGGGTAATTCGCGCGCCGGTAAAGCATCGGTTGGGCTGACGGGTGGCTCGACGGCTGGTGGCGAAATTGCGCCGACGCCGTATCGGACCGCTCCGGACCGTTTTTACTGGCTTCGTTGATCGCGCTGCTCAAGGTCGGCCCGACCCGACCTGCCCGCCACGGCACGCTGACGCCGAAGTCAGGGACCGACCCGTCAGACTAGCGGTGAGCGTGGTGGCCCGCGGCCCTAGAGCGAGCCGACTGCAGTGCGTAAGCCGGAAAGCGGGCGGAGCGATTCCTCGCGTCGCGTTTCGTCCCTGTGATCCTCCAAGCCTCAAGTCACCACAGGCGGGCCGGGAGCGCCTGATGACCGGCCTCCAAGGCCGCACCTACGCGACGCGGGAGCGACAGAGTATTAGCGGAGGCCGCTTTCCCGGCGAGCGGTAAGGGCCGCGGGTCGCCACGCTCACCGCTAGTCTGACGGGCACAACCGCCGCCTGCGTCAGCGGCTAATGTGGCGGGCAGGTCGGCTCGTGCCTCCCGCTTCGCAGCGCGGAAAAATGCCGCTGAAAATACCGCTATCGATTCCCCCGCCTCAACCGTCTAATGCCGTTAACCGCGGATATCACTCGCGCGTAGTTTCCACTATCGGCACTCATCCCTGGGTGGTAACGTGCCCGGCAGGAGGACGCATGCAGTTCTGGCTTCAGGATCTCCGATACGCCCTTCGCACCCTGAAGAGAGGCTCGATCACGACAGCGGTGATCATCGCCTCGTTGGCCATCGGGATCGGCGCCAACACCGCCATCTTCAGCGTCGTCAACGCCCTCCTGCTCAAGCCGCTGCCGTATCCGGATCCCGATCGTCTGGCCGTGTTGTGGCTGAGATCGCCAGGCATCAACATTCCTCAAGACTGGCCGTCGCCCGGCCAATACGTCGACATCCAGACGCAAAACCGCTCGTTCGAGGAGATGTCGATCTCGCAAGGCCGGTCCGGCACCATCCTCGGCCTCGAACAGCCCGAACGCGTCCAGGCGCTCCGGACGTCGTCCAGCTTGTTCAAGCTGCTCGGCGCGCAGCCGCTCTACGGACGGTTGCTCTTGCCCGAAGAGGACGTGCCCGGACAGACACCGGTCGTGATCCTGAGTCACGGGTTCTGGCGGCGGGTCTTCGGCTCGGATCCAAGCGTCGTCGGCAGGACCATCACGATGAACGGCGTGGTGGCCGGAGCCGGCGACACGAAGAACCAGTTCTTGGTCGTGGGCGTGCTCCGGCCGGAGTTCTTGCTCAACGACGAGATCATGCCGACCGTCGCGAGCATCACGAGCATGGACATCTTCCTGCCGCTGCCATTCGGCGCTGATGCGGTCACTCGACGGGGCGACGAAAACTACAACCTGATGGCCCGACTGAAGCCTGGTGTCACGTTCGCGCAGGCGCAAGGAGATATTGATGCGATCGCCTCCAGCATCCGCGAGAAAGACAAGCGGGATCGCACGTTCACGATCAGCGTCGTCTCGCTGCGCGATCAAGTCGTCGGCAACGTGCGGCGCGCGGTATTGGTGATGCTTGGCGCGGTCGCGCTCGTGTTGTTGATCGCGTGCGCCAACGTCGCGAATCTGCTCTTGACGCGTGCCAGCAGCCGGCAGAAAGAGATCGCGATCTGGACCGCGCTCGGCGCGAGCTGGCATCGCCTCGTTCGGCAGTTGCTGACCGAAAGCGTGCTATTGAGCCTGCTCGGTGGCGCGTT